>JABAOH010144649.1_pt2 | contig 10314 bp, 10 predicted proteins | sample 7062181 | NCBI WGS metagenome assembly JABAOH01 (sample SAMN14538630, study PRJNA623070) | marine sediment metagenome | biome: marine biome [ENVO:00000428]; feature: marine pelagic biome [ENVO:01000023]; material: deep marine sediment [ENVO:00002113]; isolation source: pool of 5 deep marine... | reverse complement strand
GTGGCCGCCTTGCCCTGATCATCCTGATCGACCAGTTCCGTCGCAACATCTATCGCAACACGGCCAAGGCGTTCTCCAAAGACAAGCTCGCGCTCAAGCTGTGCGTCGAGGGCGCGATGGAGAAAAAGGACAAGGGCCTGACGCCGATCCAGAAGGTGTTCTTCTACATGCCCCTGCAGCATGCCGAGTCGGCCAAGGTACAGGCCAAGTCGGTCGAGCTGTTTATGCGCCTGGCCGAGTCGGTGTCACCGACCTACCGGGAAACCTTTCTCACGATTGCGCAGTTTGCCGAGCTGCACCGCGACATCATCGACCAGTTCGGCCGCTTTCCGCACCGTAACGAGCTTCTCGGCCGCGAAAACACGCCCGAGGAAGACGAATACCTTGCCGGCGACAGCCCGGATTTCGGGCAAGGCTGAAATCTTCTACTAGACTTAGGTTAGTCGACAAAAAATGCCGGGGGATCCATGAAACGACGAGATTTTTGCCAGGGTGTCCTGGCGACGACTGCAGTAAATCTTCTACCGGCCTGTTCAGCCGGGAATAATGGCGGCACTATCGCGGCGATTACCGGTGATGGAAACGAGATCACCATCGAGCTCGCGGCAATCCGGGAGCTTGCCGGCGAGTTGAGTGGGCGGGTCATCCTGCGGACCGATGAAACCTACGACACGGCCAGGCGCATCTGGAACGGCATGTTCGACGACAAGGCGCCGGCACTTATCGTGCAATGCGCAGGTACCAGTGATGTCGTCAACGCTATCCGCTTCGCGGCGGAAAAGGGCCTGCTGGTTGCGGTTCGCGGCGGTGGCCACAGTCTTCCGGGCAAGTCGACATGCGACAGCGGCATGGTCATCGACCTGTCCGCGATGCACGGCACGAGTCTCGACGCTGATGCAAGAACCTTGCGGGTAGACGGCGGCGCGCTTCTCGGGCACATCGACAACGCTTCTCATCCCCATGGCCTCGCCACGACCACCGGCATTGTCTCCCACACGGGCGCCGGCGGCTTTACGCTGGGCGGCGGTTATGGTCGCACGGACCGACTCATGGGACTTGCTGTCGATAACCTGCTTGCCGCAACCGTCGTTACCGCTAACGGCGACGTCGTGCATGCAAGTCCCGAGGACGATATGGATTTGTTCTGGGCTATTCGTGGCGGCGGGGGCAACTTCGGCGTCGCCACAGAGTTCGTCTACCGCCTGCACCCGTTCAATCCCATGGTGTACGGAGGAACGGTGCTGTTCGAGCTCAGCGAACAACTCCTAAACCTCTATGGTGAACTGGCGGCGGAAGCTCCCGAGGCAGCGAATATCGAGCCAAGCGTGCAGGTCGCCGAAGATGGTCAGCGGCAGGTCTTGTTCGAACTCGTCTACGCTGGTGATCACGCAGAGGGCGAGCGCGCCTTCGAGGCAGTCACCAAACTGGCAAAACCGCTGACGGTCAACCTGGGGCCGTTCGACTACAATGACATCCAGACAGGTGCGGACAGCATCCTCGGCCATGGCCGGCAGTACTACCTCAAGTCCGGTCTCATCGAGACGCTGACGCCCGACATCTCGAAGCTTATTGTCGAGCACATGAGTCGCGACAATCCGCCGGCCTGCTGGTTCCAGCACCTCGGTGGCGTGCAGACATCGGTCGCCGCTGATGCCATGGCCTATTCGCATCGCAGCGCACAACTGAATCTCGGCATTATGGTCATGTCGGACGATCCCGCGGCTATGGATGGTGCGATAGCGAAGACGCGGGAGTTTTACAGGGACGTCGAGCCGTACCGGGTAGGTTTCTATACCAATCTGAACGAGGACACGGACACCCGCACTCACAACAACTACGGCGCAAACTACGACCGTCTCGTTGCGGCGAAAACACGCTACGATCCGGGCAACCTGTTCCGCCTGAACGCAAACATCAAGCCGGCATCCTCGACAGGCGGTTGAATCGCCAGGTCAGCAGCACCGCAGCGATGCCAAGCCCCGCGATGAAGGCCGCCCAGATATTGTTCGCGGGCAGCTGGTACGTGATCGTCGCGAGGTAGGCGAGCGGGAATGCGACGATCCAGTACGCGAACACGCTGATCGCCATCGTCACGCGCGTGTCTTTGAACGCGCGCAGCGCCGCTGCCGCCGAGATCTGCACGCCATCCGCAATCTGGAATATCGCTGCGACCAGCAGCAGGCTCAAGGCAATGCCGGTAACGACCGGGTCGTCGGTATAGAACCTGATGATCTGGTCGCGGAAGATAAGCAGCATCACCGATGAGATCGCCATGAACATGGCGCACATGGTGATACCGGCGAACCCGGCGATGCGGGCGTCGGCATTGCGACCGGCACCGAGCATATGCCCGACCTGCACGGTTGTCGCCGAGGCCAGCGCCAGCGGAATCATGAACATCGTCGATGCGTAGCTCAGCGCAATCTGGTGGGCTGCGGTGATGTCCACACCGCGCGTGCCGACCATGATGGATATGACCGAAAACAGGCCCACCTCAGCCGTGATCGTGATCGAGATGGGGACGCCCAGCACGAAGATCTCACGGAACAATTCGGGGCGGAACTGTCCGATACGCGTGAAGACCTCGAGCGGTTTCAGCTTCGGGCTGACCAACACGTACAAACCCAGCGCGCAGGCTACGAGCCACATCGTAATGGCGCTCGCGTACGCACAGCCCTCGACGCCCATGGCCGGCGCACCAAAGTTGCCGAACATCAGCGTGTAGTTGAGGAACACGTTGCAGGCCAGCGAGAAGACCGACGTAAACATTACCGGGCGCGTATAGCCGATGCCTTCGGTCGTGAACCGCAGGGCGATGAAGATCAGAATGCCAGGGGCGCCGAACAGCAGCGCCCTGACGTAAGTGATGGCGAGCGGCCGGAATTCCGGGTCGATGCCGATCATGGTCAGCAGCGCCTGAACGTTCGGACGTCCGACCAGCAGGATCACGACGCCGAGCCCCAGCCCTAAATACATGCCATGGCGCGCGTAGCGCCCGATCTTGTGCACCTCGCCCGCGCCGTACAGGCGCGCGATGATCGGCGACAGTGCCATAAGCAGACCGAGGCAGGCCGAAAACGCCAGCATCCAGGTACTCGACCCCACCGCCACGGCGGCAAGCGCATCCGCGCCCAGCCGCCCCGACATCGTCACGTCGGCCAGGTTCATGCCGGCAACCGCCAGGAAATTGACGATCAACGGACCGCTGATTCGGGCGATCGACGAGAACTGGCTGCGGGTGGCGGCGGAAGTCGCGAGCATCGGCGCATCTTAACCTAGGGCGGGACGCACGAATGGTGTAAAGTTCTTGCGCGCCTGGACAAGAAGGAGATCAGAGCATGTTGCATGACGGACACGCCATTCGAGTCGCTGTAGTAGGCGGGGCACGCATTCCTTTTTGTCGCTCTCACTCGATGTACCGCGGACTGTCCAACCAGGACCTGATGACCGGTGCACTCGATGGTCTCATCAACAAGCTGGACCTCAAGGGACAGACACTCGGGGAAGTCGCCCTCGGCGCCGTCGTCAAGCACTCCCGTGACTGGAATCTCGCACGCGAGTGCGTCATCGAATCGGGGCTTTCGATTCGGACCCCGGCCTACGACCTGCAGCGCGCCTGCGGCACCAGCATCGAAGCCGCCATCCAGATCGCGAACAAGATCGCCCTCGGCCAGATCGAGGCCGGCATCGCCGGCGGCACCGACACGGTCAGCGATGCGCCGATCGTCTACCCTGATCCGTATCGCCACATGCTGCTCGACATGCACGCCGCACATTCCTTCATGGATCGCATCAGGCCGCTGTTCCGCTTTCGGCCGGGCTTCCTCAAACCCGAGCTCCCCGGGGTGACCGAACCGCGGACCGGCCTGTCGATGGGCGAGAGCTGTGAACTTACGGCCAAGGAATGGGACGTGCAGCGCGAGCACCAGGACCAGCTGGCGCTTGCCAGCCACATGAAAGCGGCCGCGGCCTATGATGAAGGTTTCTACGAAGACCTGGTCGTACCGTTCAATGACGTCGAGGAAGACAACAACATCCGTCGCGATACGACGTTTGAAAAACTCGCAAAGCTGAAGCCCGTGTTCGATCGCAGCGAGGAAGGCACGATGACGGCCGGCAACAGCACCTCATTGACGGACGGTGCTGCGGCCGTGCTGCTTGCATCCGAGGACTGGGCGCGCAAGAAGAATCTTCCGATACTGGCATACCTGACGTTTGCGAAAGCGGCTGCTGTCGACTTCATCCAGGAAGAGGGTCTGCTCATGGCGCCGGCGTACGCGGTATCCGACATGCTCAAGCAGGCAAACCTCAGGTTGCAGGACTTCGATTTCTACGAGATCCACGAAGCCTTCGCGGCACAGACAATTGCGACGCTCAAGGCCTGGCAGGACGAAAAATTCTGCCGCGACAAGCTCGGCCGCAACGAGCCGATGGGTCCGATCGACCTGTCGAAGCTCAACGTCAAGGGCGGCAGCATCGCCATCGGCCACCCGTTCGCGGCCACGGGCGCGCGCATCATCGGCACGCTCGCGAAGATACTGGGCGAACACGGTTCGGGTCGCGGCCTGGTCTCAGTCTGTACGGCCGGAGGTATGGGCGTCACGGCGATCCTGGAAGCCGCGTAAGGTTTTTTCGAAGCGCTTCCGTGCCTGGGCGGTCATGCCGCCGCGCTTCTCTTCGTTTACGACGAACGCCTCGATGTTATCGAGGACCTCATCCATGTTGGCGTCGGGAAAGCGGACCCGCTGCTGCATGTCGGCAGGCGCGTTGCGCAACGCACCGAACAGGTCGATCCATTGCTCGCTCTGTTTGCCAACCAGCAGCAGGTCGTAGAACTGGGTATTCGGCACACCATCCTTGCCGGTGACCACGCTTATCAGGCCGGTAACCAGCGAGATCGGCACCAGCATGAAGTCACGCAGGCCGTCGACGATCAGTTTGAACTGGAGTACTGCTACGTCACGGACCAGGACTCGGTTGCTCATGGGTTCTTGTTGTTCGGGCATTTCATTCACCGCAATTCGCCGACAAACTCCAATCAGGACAAGCAATTATACGCGCTCGCGCTGGAACAGGGCGGACCTTTCGAGTAGTGTTGGTCACGAATCAACGGCCTGCCGGAACTATGCCGACATACCAGCCAACGCCCGGGTTCGCGCATGGCGCAGCGGACTCGACGGGAGTACTCCTTGTCAACCTGGGTACACCTGATGCGCCGACGCCGGCCGCCGTCCGGCGCTTTCTCAAGCAATTCCTCTGGGACCCGCGGGTCGTCGAGTTCCCGCGCCTCCTGTGGTGGCTCGTGCTCAACGGCGTCATCCTGCGCGTCCGGCCGTCTCGGTCCGCCGCGGCCTACCGCAAGATCTGGACCGACCGGGGCTCACCGCTGCTGCTGCACTCGGTCGCCCTGGCAGAAGGCGTGGCGAACCTCCTCGAGCAGCGCGCGCCCGGCCGATTTAGCGTCGAACTCGGCATGACCTACGGCGAACCCTCGATCCGGTCCGCGATAGACGACCTGCGGGATGCCGCCGCAAGACGGCTGCTTGTGCTGCCGCTCTATCCGCAGTACTCGGGCACGACCACGGCGTCCGTGTTCGATGCGGTGACGGACAAGCTCGGGACCATGCGCTGGCTGCCGGAGACGCGCTTCATCAACCAGTATCACGATGCGCCCGGTTATATCGAGGCGCTGGCTTCGAGCATCGAGGAGTACTGGCGCGCGCACGGTCGGGGCTCCCATCTGCTGTTCTCTTTCCACGGCGTTCCGCAGTACACGCTGGACGGCGGGGATCCCTATCACTGCCAGTGCCAGAAGACGGGGCGGCTCGTTGCCGAGAGACTGGGCCTCAGCGATGACGCGTGGACACTGTCATTCCAGTCGCGCGTCGGGCGGGCGGAGTGGCTGCGGCCCTACACTGACGAAACCGTCGCACAATTCGGCAGGGACGGACTCGAGCGGCTCGATGTCGCCTGCCCGGGATTTGCGACAGACTGCCTCGAGACACTCGAGGAAATCGCGATGCAGAACGGCGAGTTTTTCACGGAGCATGGCGGTGGGGAGCTGCATTACATCCCGGCGCTCAATGCGCGCAGTGATCACGTCAAGACGCTCGCAGATCTCGTCGAGCAGCACACCGCCGGCTGGTCCAACGCAGCCGCCGATCCCGCTTCGCGCGAACGTGCGATCAGCATGGGTGCCTCCTCGTGAGCACCATCGGTCGCTTCCTCGAGTTCTCGGTCCGGTCGTCCGACATCCTGGAGTCGCTGCACTTTTACAAGCTGCTCGGTTTCACCGAACTCGAAACGGCCGACGTCTACATGCACAAGTACGCCGTCGTCAGTGACGGCGAGCTGGCAATCGGCCTGCATGACTGCGAATTCGACTCGCCGGCGATCACGTTCGTCCAGTCCGACCTCGCCGTACATGCGCGGTCGATGACGGATCATGGCTTCGACTTCCGGCTGATTCGCCTCGACGAAGACATGTTCAACATGCTCGGCTTCCGCGACCGCGACAGGCATGCGATCACGATGGTCGAGGCACGCACCTACAACATGAGCGAGGACGCCGAGAACGATTCACTGTGCGGCGGCTGGTTCGAGCTCACACTGCCGGTCCGCGATACCGTGCGGGCGGCCCAGTTCTGGGCGCCGATCGCGCCGGCCTTGCTCGAGATGCGCGAAGAGCCGACCATGCACATGCGCTTTGACGCAACCGGCGTTGCGCTCGGCCTGTCGGAGAGCATCGCGCTCACCGGGCCTTCGCTCTGCTTCCGCTGTCGCGACAAGGACGCCCTGATGGCCCAACTCGACAACCAGGGCTTTCGTTACGATAAATTCCCGGGCTTCGAAGGAGCGTTTGCCGCGATCCGAGCACCCGAGGGAACAATCCTCTACGCCTTCGAGGAGGATTTTCTCGGTGAAGCGTACGAGGTCGATGAGGACGGCGACCCGGCCGATTTCCCGGCTTAGAACTCGACTCGGAATTCGCGACGCAGGTCGCCGCACGGGCCGTTGCCGGTAATCAGCGACTTTCGCGTAAGAGAGACTTTATGAGGCTCTGCGCCTGTCCGAGATAGCCGCTTCCGAACAGGTTCAGATGGTTGAGCACGTGATAGAGCTGGTACAGGTCGCAGCGCTGCCGATGTCCGGGCGCGAGCGGCGCGTTGGCCTCGTAGGCTTCATAGAACGCCCGGCCGAAGCCGCCGAATAGTCGCGTCATCGCGAGGTCCGACTCGCGATCGCCGTAGTACACGGCCGGGTCGAAGATCACGGGCTCGCCGTCACAGCTTCCCCAGTTACCACCCCACAGATCGCCATGGAGCAACGAAGCGGCCGGCGTATAGCCCGCGAAGAAAACGTCGAGGCACTCGAGCAGCCGATCACCCGAGTCCTGCAATGCGCCTCCATAACCGTTGCGGGCGGCCAGCTGGAACTGGAAGCCAAGACGCTGCTCACGGAAGAACCCGACCCAGTCATCGGACCAGGGATTGTACTGTGGCGTCGGGCCGATCGTGTTGTCACGGTGCCAGCCATACCGCTCGGCGGTCGTCTCGTGCAGGGCCGCCAGCTGTTCGCCCATGCGCCGCTCGACGTCCCGCGTTGCCCGTTGCAGTTCGAGCTGCTCGATCTCGATGAAGGCAGTGTCGCCGTCAATGCCGCAGGCAATGACCTCGGGCACACGGATCACGCCGGGCCTCGCAAGTTCCTCGAGCCCCTCTGCTTCGGCAGCGAACATTTCCGCAGCCGACGCGGGACCAGTCTTGCGAAAGCCCATTGTCCTAATGCCGGTAAATGTCCGAGATACGTTCAGCCTGACGCCGCAGCGCGACGCCGATACCCGCCTCGTCGAAGAGCGCATTGATGTCCCCGAGGCTGGGCGCTGACGGCTGCAGCAGTTCTTCGGCGCCGTCGATGGGCGCATCGCACGCAATCCCGGTGAGGCGACGCGCGAGCATCGCGTCTTCGCGATGCGTATCCAGTTTCGTGCCGAGCGTTTTGGCGCCGCGTACGTTGACTTCGTGTACGCGGTCCAGGTTGTCGTAGATTTCCTCGAGACTGCCGAAGTGCTGCAGCAGCTTCTCGGCGGTCTTCTTGCCGACACCCGGCACGCCCTTGATGTTGTCGACGGCATCGCCGGCCAGCGCGAGGAAATCGGCAACCTGTTCCGGGTGCACGCCGAATGATCCCTGGATTTCCTCGTAGCACAGCTTGCCCTTGCCCGCGAAATCCCAGAACACGTCGTCCTTGCCGAGCAGCTGGGTGAGGTCCTTGTCGCGACTCACGATCGTCGACGGGCGCCCGCAACAACGTCCATGCGTGACAAGCGTACCGATCAGGTCATCGGCTTCGTAGCGCGGACTCGCGATTTCCATTACGCCGAGCGCCCGCACGTAGCGCCGGCACNNCGCCGGGTCGCGATTGGCCTTGTATGCGGGATAGATCTCGGTGCGGAACGAGGTCGACAGGCTCTCATCAAAAGCGACTGCGATGAACTCCGGCGTGACTTGTTCCATGAAATCGCCGAGGAAACGGCAGAATCCGTAGAGGGCGTTTATCGGGTTGCCCGCATCGTCGACCATGTCATCGGGTATGGAGTAATACGCCCGGAAGACATAGACGGAAGCGTCGATCAGGTACTGCATTAATCGTGGTAATGCACTTCCACGATCTCCTCGCCGTTTTCGAGGTGACCTGACAGCCGCGCATGCAGCGGGCTCGAGCGTGGAATGTGCGCGAGCAGATACTGCATCTGGTCGGCGAGAACGCGCCGACCCTTGAGGTAGATGTACTCGGCGTAGTTTGGTGTAAACGGCACGGCGATCAGCTGCATCGCCGCTTCCTCGGGTGTGCGGCCACCTTTGTAATTGTTGCAGCGGCGGCAGGCCGTTGCGACATTGGTCCAGGAGTCGAGACCCCCTCGCGAGACCGGCGTGATGTGATCGCGCGTCAGGTCGCGCGTCATGAAGCGCATGCCGCAATAGAGGCACAGGTTCGCGTCCCGCTTGAACAGCGTGCGGTTGTTGAGCGGCGGTACGTACTTGTCGCGATTCGCGGAGAGGCTCTTGCTCGTTCCGTGCGTTGCGATGATCGAGTTGACGTGGATCCGGCTGCGGTCACCGGTCAGCGCACTGAAGCCGCCGAACACGGTATAAAGTCGTGTGCCGCAGTCATACGCTACCTGCTCGGTGTGATACAGACGCACGGCTTCGCGATAGTCGATCCATTCGAGCGGCATTCCGGCAACGTCGGTTCTCAGAACCTGTTGCGATATGTCCGTTGCAAGTCCTGCGAGCATAGGTTGCTCCCCAGCCTATGCCCGCATTATTACAGCATTTGTGCTGCCGCTTCTAGAGTGCCTTGAATACGGCGTCGAGACTGTCCTTGGCGTCACCGAACAACATGCGCGTGTTTTCGAGGAAGAACAGCGGGTTCTGCACGCCGGCATAGCCTGTCGCCATACTCCGCTTGAGCACGATCGAGACCTTGCCCTTCCAGCATTCGAGCACCGGCATGCCGGCGATCGGGCTGTCGGGATCGGTCAGTGCCGACGGGTTCACGATGTCGTTCGCGCCGATGACCACCGAGACGTCGACGTCAGGGAAATCCTCGTTGATCTCGTCCATCTCGAACACGATGTCGTACGGCACCTTGGCTTCGGCGAGCAGCACGTTCATGTGGCCGGGCATGCGTCCCGCGACCGGGTGGATACCGAAGCGCACGTTGACGCCCCTCTCGCGCAGCGCCTGCGTGATCTCGTGCACGATGTGCTGCGCCTGGGCAACCGCCATGCCGTACCCCGGGATGATCATGACTTCCTTCGCATTCGCCAGGAGCGACGCCGTCTCCGACGAATCAACCGGTACGACCTCGCCCTGGTCCTCACTACCCTTGGCTGCCGAGCCTCCGCCCGTGCCGAAGCCGCCCGCGATCACCGCGAGGAACCTGCGGTTCATCGCCCGGCACATGATGTACGACAGGATGGCACCCGACGAACCCACCAGCGCGCCGGTGACGATGAGCAGGTTGTTTTCGAGCATGAAGCCCGTCGCCGACGCGGCCCAGCCCGAGTAGCTGTTGAGCATCGAGACGACGACCGGCATGTCGGCGCCGCCGATCGCCATCACCATGTGGATACCGAACAGCAGCGCCAGCACGGTCATGATGATGAGCGGCATCAGGCCGCCACCTTCAACCGATTGCACAACAAACGCGTGGCCATACCAGATCGCACCGAGCAGCAGCAGCAGGTTGAGCCAGTGCCGCAGCGGCAGAATGAGCGGGTTGCCGCTGATCTTGCCCGAGAGCTTGCCG
>JABAOH010023592.1_pt1 | contig 10314 bp, 13 predicted proteins | sample 7062181 | NCBI WGS metagenome assembly JABAOH01 (sample SAMN14538630, study PRJNA623070) | marine sediment metagenome | biome: marine biome [ENVO:00000428]; feature: marine pelagic biome [ENVO:01000023]; material: deep marine sediment [ENVO:00002113]; isolation source: pool of 5 deep marine... | reverse complement strand
GGCTTTGATGCAAATCAATGAACGCACGCCACATGAAACTCACTGGAACGACGGATTTCAGACGCGCGGCGGCGGCACGCGCATGCGGTGCAGCGTAGCGCTGGCAGACCTGCTGCCTCCTTCTTGCGCGCACGTGACGATTTGACGCCAGGGTACGGCGATCGGAAATAGCGGCCAATCCCTCGGCCGTTTCTCGCCATAGCACTCGGGCCGCTTAGTAACCTAAGCGGCAGCAAGTCACCGATTGATGGCGCGATCACACATCACTTCGGCCCGTGAGCTAAGGTCGCAGATCTATCTCGGCAGCCCCGAGACCCGTGGAATGCGCGCACGGATCTTCGAGACTGTATGTCTCCTTACCTGTGCGGCCCACTGCGCATCGACCGGTTGCGGAAGCTCGAACAACCGGAGATCAAGCGCAAGATTGGTGATGTAAATGAAGTTTCCATGACGCACCAAACTCGCGGGGAAAAGCAGCCCGATCGGTGTGCCTTTTGGGCTGATCCCGAAGAAGTCGCCGAGCTTGGCGATCACACGTCCGGTTGGGTCGAGCACGACGATTTCATCGGCTTGGTTCGCCGCGATCCAAATGTTGTCGTCTTCGTCGATGATCAGGCCATCGGCACCATTGACGCTATTGACGAAGACCTCGGGCGTTCCGGCAGTGAAACCCGCCTCAACAGGGATTCTCACCACGGTGTCATTGCCCGTATTAGCTACGAACAGGCTCGATTCGTCCTTGTTAAAGGCAAGTCCGTTCGCGCCAAAAGGCGGAACTCCCGCCGTACGCAGCAGCTCGTTATTTACCCACTCATCAGGATCACCGCCCGTCGGACCGGTCCGCCAGACAATACCTTGGAACGAATCCGAAATGTAAACGTTTCCCGAGCTGTCGAAGGTCATGACATTCGGCCCTGCTGAATTGCCGCCCGGGATCGTACTGAAGACAACCGATGATCCCGTTGTCGGGTCCACATTCAGCACCTGTTTGCTGCCGAAATCTATGACAAGAAAGTCGCCCGTCGTCGGATGAAATGCCACCTCTAATAAGAGGGTGCTTGAGTCCGCTATTTCGATCTTCCGCACGAGTTGGCCGCTGGGTCTGAAAACAAAGACCTCGCCGACGCCACTGCTGGTCCCACCGACCGCAAAGGTACCCACGTAGACATTACCGTCTGGTCCCACCGTGATGCCCTCGGGGTTGGTCGCCCCCTCAGGGAGCACTGCAAAAGTCGTCGCCGGACTGCGGATCCAGGCAGCCGCACAAAGAGGAACAAGCAGGAGAGTCAATATCGCAAGCCGGGCAACGTTATTCGATTGTTTCATTTCGTTACCTCCTCCATCCGCAAGACGCGGAATCCTTCGGACATTACCCAGCCTTGCTATGCTTTGCAACTGTTGTGTTGATTTACACCGCCCGCGCCGCTCCCCTACGAGCCCAGTCGAGATGAGCTTGCCAGCTGAAGATCGAGCCTCGCGACGACACTTCGCAGCCCCGCCGTCGGCTGCAGCCAACGTGCGGGCCCGTATCAAAAAAGGATCGTGTCCTCTTTAGATCGTTCTAAAGGCCTATCAATTCGGCATGCACGCCCTGCGTTTGAACCGCCTTGAGCAAATTCGCCGAACTGTTTTTCACGGGATCGTATTCGACGATCATCAGGTGCGGCTTTTCGTCGTGGTAGACCGCCGCCATCACGCCGGTTTCTCCGAGCATTCTGTCCCGCAGTTGTTCCAGGTGCGCATGATCCAACGCTTCATCGATGTGAATCGTCACATCCACCATTTGAATCGTCATTTTTCGCCCTCCTGTGCGTCGCCGGTTATCCAAACCAACGACGCGTACACATAAGTAGAAGCCGTGCCGGCCGCCTTGTCGCGGCGAACAGCACATTGGCGACCGCCGGCGCACTCGGTGGACTGCCAGGCTTGCCGACGCCGCTCGGCGCCTCGCCGCTCGGTGTCATGTGCTCGTCGACCTGCGGCAGCTGCTCACGTACAAAATAAAAACCCTGTCTACCTCCGGTAGACAGGGCTCTGGTACTGGTCACACGCCGCGTTGCGTGATTCCAAGTACCGCCTGGTAGTCTGCCGCCTCCGGCTGCATTTCGCGCACGTGCGGCCGCGCTCATGCGTGCCTACCAGGAGAGCTTAAGCTACGACGATCTCTATACGTTGTCCTTGATCAGGGTCAATTTTACGGTGATTCGCAGTTATGCTCTGCAACATAATCATTTAGTTATGTATGCAGCCACGTCGTAACCACCCTCTTTGCGTGGGGCGTCTGCGCGCTCCCGCTGCACGTGACCGAGATCCCCGCAATGAACAAAATGATCGGCAGCGCTATCGTCAGCAGCCGACTCCTTTTAAACGTCTTAGATTTCCCTCTCATAGAGCCCCTCTCGCCCAATGCGGGTTTTCAACGCCTCTTTCGACCCACGCTGACTGTCCCCGCCCGCTGCATGTCGTCTATACCTTATAGATGCCAGAAAGCCGACTGCAGCGAAACAGGCAATCATGTGCGCGCGGCGGCCGCTCGCACCGACGCACAAAGGCCATGCCGTCTAGTCAGTGCTACCCCTCGCCGGGGCAAGCTGGCGGGACAACCCCGATCACACGCACTGCGTATCAGCCGGTCTCCACGCGAGCCCGGTCATCGGTGACCCAAAGGAATACCGCGATCCGAGCACCAGTCGACTCAGCGTGTGATATCGAGCAGCAACGCGTCACTTTCGAGTAGCTCGACGGACTGGCTGCTAACCGTCTCGCGTGGTCGAGTCCAGCGAATGGCGGGCAGAAGATTGCTGTAATCATCGGTCCACAGAGCCCGCTGCCTGGCGGCGGGACGCGGCGCGCCCGGCGGCAATGCATCGGCCGTACGCGCCAGCAGCAACCACTCGCTGGGCAAGCCGGACTGCGGCTCTCGGCGATCGATGGTGACCAACGCGAGCCCGAAATGCTGCGCGAGCGCCGCGACAACCGGGGCCAGGGCAAGGTAGCGATTGCTCACGTGCAGGGCAAGCACGCCTGCGCGCAGTTCGAGATGCGTTAGATAGACCTCGAATGCTTCCCGTGTCAGCAGGTGCACGGGGATAGAGCCGCTACTGAAGGCATCGACGGCGAGCACATCGTAGCGCTGCGGGTCCTCGCGCTCGAGCGATACGCGTCCGTCACCGAGAATGATCTCGATATTCGCTCCGCTGTGCTTCACGAAGCTGAAAAGGGCCTGCGGTCCGGCCGCCAGGCGCACTACATTCGGGTCAATCTCATAGAACCGGAAGTGATCGCCCGGTCTCCCGTACGTGGCCAGCGTGCCCACCCCCAAACCGACGACGCCGACCCGCAGCGGCCGTCCCTCGCGGCGGCGCGTATGCTTCTGCAGCGCCCAGCCGATACCGGACTCCGCTGTGTAATAGGCGGTCGGCGTCATCGCTCGCTCAGGCGAAAGGTATTGCAGGCCGTGTAGCGTGCGCCCGTGCCACAGGCTTAGCGCGAGCTTATCGTCGGCTTCCATGCTCGCGCTGACACGCAACACCCCGAAGAAGTTGCGCGACATCGTAACGGCGCTTCCTACAGCGTCCCAGGCAAAACTGATATGGACCAACCCGAGCAGCGCGAGCGCTGCCGCGATGGCCCCAAATCTCCGTGCCCCCTCAGACAGCGGCCAATTGTTCCATGGAGTAATTCTTCCCGTCAGGCGCGCGAGACTTGGAACAGCGGATGCGATCGGCGCAGTGCCTGCGGCTCGACGCTTTCCGAACAAATAGAGAGTGAGTGCCGGCAGGCCGGCAACGGCCGCGACATACGGCCAGTGCTGTGGGAGCTGGAAAAGCGCCAGCGCAGCGGGACCCAGGGACTCCGCATAGACAAGAACGACCAATAATGCGCTTGCAAGCAGCGGAACGTACGCCGTGGCCGCAGAGCCGCGATCCCGCCACAGCACGACAGCAACCAGCGCGAGCGTGCTCACCAGCGCGATCGAGAGCTCCCAGTAGGCTGGAAAATACAGCGGGGCGAGAATTCCCACGAATACGCCGCCGAAGGCACCACCAGCGCTGATGCTGAGATAGAAGACCGTCAGATGCGATCGAGACGGCCTCAGGCGAACGAGTTCGCCATGACAGACCATGCAGACTACGAACAGCGACACGGCATACAGCAGAACCTGCGGTACAAACGGGCCGGCGACACCATGCTGAATAGCGAGCGTCACAAGCACGATGACAGGCACCAGTAGCGTCAGGTAAAAATTTCGTGCATACCAGCCCGCGCCGCCGAAACAAAGCACGAAGGACAGCAGGTAGAGCGCCAGCGGCAGCGCCCACAGAAAAGGAACGACCGCAATCTCCTGCGAGAGCTGGTTGGTGACTGCCAGCAGCACCGAGGACGCGCAGCCGGCCAGAGCGAACCACAGGAGCACACGTGTCGGCGTCGGAGGCGCTTCGCTCGCCTTCGGCGTCGTGATCCGCTCCAACCCCTGGCCGGTGACGGAAACCTTGTGCGCCGCGACGATCGCTGCACCGATCATGCCGGCTGCGAACACTGCGTAACCCACGGTCCAAAGCGCGGCTTGCAGCTTCAGCGGCACCAACACCTCAACGACGAACGGATAACTCAATAGCCCAACGAGTGACCCCACGTTCGAAAGCGCATAAAGACGGTAAGGCGACTCGCCGCGGTGCGTCAGGCTGAACCAGCGTTGCAACAGCGGCGCGGTGGCCGACAGTGTGAGGAATTGAACGCCGACCGCAACGCCGAGCAAGAGCAGGATGTGGGCGATGGGCGATGTCCCGCCGTGCGGCTGCCAGCTATTGTCCGGCAGCAACGGCCACTGCCAAGCGATGGCAAGGGCGGTGAGCGTCGCCAGGGACACGGTGACCAGCCCGATGTGGACGTTACGCTGCAGCGTGAGGCGGGGGCGCGCCGCAAGCCAGTGCGCATAGGCATAGCCGCACAACAGGGCGGACTGGAAGAACAACATGCAGGTGGTCCACACGGCCGCCACGCCCCCGTGCCAGGGCAGGATGAACTTCCCGAGCAGCATCTGCACCTTGAAGAGCAGGACGGCGCTAAGAAACGTCGTGATGCCGTAAACCCACATGGACCTTACCACCCGGGACATACCAAAAATTGGCGCGATGATACTCCTAACGCGAACGCCTTGTTAGATGCCGGCACTAAGGTGACGGCGGGATAACCCTCGCCTCGACGGGAGCGGTTCCTGGCGGGCTGGCGGCGCGCGCCGTGGCCTATGGTCGATCACGGAGTGCTGGCTGCTCGCAAGACCATTGCGTCGGTACACGGCAAGCCAAGGCACGGCCGTGGGTAACAAAGCCGGTGCCGTGTTAGCCTAGCCTGGGCAAAGGCACGCCCGGGCGCCTTCGAGCGCCAGCGAGGTTACGTCATGTTTGACACCAAACGTCTCTCGATATGCCTGACGGCACACGCAATGCTGTGGCTTATCGCGTCCACTGTTACCGCTCAGGCTCAGCTTGCGCCAACCCCCCAGACCGGTGCAGGCCCCATGTACCGCTCCGATGCGCCGGCGACCGTCAACCTCTGGCAACCCGGAGATCCCGGGCAGCCGCTTCACATCGATGGCTGGGTGCGCGGCACGGACGGAAAGCCCATTGTCGGCGCGACCTTGAATGTCTGGCAAGCGGATGCGACCGGCAGCTACCACGAGGATCGATACAGGGCCACCTTGCGCACGGGCAAAGACGGCAAGTATCGCTTCAGCACGGTGCTACCGGGACAGTACTACAGCGCCAAACACATCCACGTCGCGGTCACGCATGAGGCGTACGAAGAAGTGGTGACGCGAATCCTCTTCAAAGGGGATCCCCATCTCGACGAGGTCACGACTCGCGAGCTGGCCATTCCGCTCGAGGAAGGGACAATTAAAGGTAAGACTTTCTTGTTCGGCCGCTTCGACATCGTGATGCAGCCGATTGGGCAGAAGTGAGCATCGTGCCGAAGCGGATCCAGCCATGGCGCGGTTCCCTTGGAGACGTCGCAGAAGCGACGTTATTCCTTGCCGTAATTGTTCCTGCCCTCGTAGTACGAGCACTTGCTGCAACGCGGATTGTGGCCGGGATAGTCGCCTTCCAGCAACTCCACCATGTCGGCGAGTTTGCACTCGATGCCGGCCACGTCAATGCTCACCAGATCGACATGCGCATCGAATCTCACCTCTAGCGAGGGATCGCTTTTGTCGGCCACGAAATAATGCAAGAGATACGCACGATCCGAAACCCGATGCCCGTGCTCGCGGAACATCAATCCGTAGGCGGTAAGCTGGTCGACGTAGTATCTCTGCTTGTCCTCGGCGGGCGCATTGCCCGATGACTTGTAATCCGCCGGCACCAAGCGGCCATCGGCCTCCAATAGGACATCGTCGATTTTGCCCTGCAAGACGTAGCCGGCCGCCTCATTGACGACCCGGAGAGCCGACAACTTCTCCCTCCATTCATTCAGTTGTCGGAGGTCGGTGTACGGCTGGATGCCCTGGTTCTCGAGTTCTTGCGCTTCCGGCGGAAACCTTTTTTCAGCGCGATACTTGTCGTATCGATGTTTTAAGATGCTGTCGAGCGCGGTGTTCAACAGAAGCGGCAACATGGGCGCTTTCTTGTAGTGATTGTCGACCCAGAAGCACGCCTTGCATTCGCTGTATGCGTAGAGCCCGCTAGGGCTCAGCTTCCACAATCCTTCTTTGGTTTTCATGCCTCCATTGAATGCCCTCGCGCTGCAATTGCTATACCCCTACCATTAGCACGAAAGTGCACTTCGTTGGCAGCCGGAGACTCCCGTTACGGCACAGAACAAGTCATGTCTTGTCCACAACAGAGCGGGGATTTGATCTTCCCGTGCCCGTTGGGGCATTTTGAAATCTGTACTTCTTTCCCATCGGGAAGCTTCAGCATGTCATTGTCGAGGGGAGCGTCGCATTTGCCGCAGGTCGCGTTAACGCTCATTCCGCATTTTGCACATTCATAGGTCGCCATCTTTCTCCTCCTGCATTGATAGATTGCTAACGCCCCTCGCCGGGGCTGGGTGAGCGGATAAGCGAAAGCCTGCCCCCGAATCGCATGCAAAGTCAAGCGTCGCTATAAAGCAAAGCGTGGGGCAACATGCCGATCTTTCATCGCTTCGCCCGTGCCGCGGGGTCAGCCTTTGGTCGCGCAAGCGATTGCTTTTAAGTCGGGCGCGTCCCGGCTTCGACATCGAGGCGCCGCAGCCGCATGAGACTATCCCCCTGTGCGTGACTGACCGCACGGGCACCATTCGCGCTAACTTGATTTAGCGCCGACGCCCAGCGCCTTCAGAAAGGCATCAGACAGCTCGCCTCGGCCAGCTTTGTCGATAATCTGTATCGCTGTCTGCGCGATTTCGGCCAGGGGACCGGTAAAAAACACCATCCCAAGCTCGAGCGTGACGGGTACATCAGCAATCGGGTTTTGCACATTTCGATGTGACGGCGGCGTGAACAGCATCTGGATTTCGCTGACCTCGTCCGGAATCTTTTCGCAGCCGCCTGCCGGAGCGACGAAGGCGAAAAGTTCTTCCGGACTACCAAACATGACACTTTCCTCCTTGAATTCCACATCACCCGCTTTGGCTGTAAATTCAACCTTGAAATCGGTTTTCATCGCTACCTCCGAAGTACACGTCTGCTCGCGTGTTAAGCCCGGCGTCACCCGCCACGGGGGTCCGCAATTGCGCAGATTCTTTGCTCGTAAGCGCTTCTGCAAAGACCCCGCGTTGTCGTTCTACTGCCACAACCGGCAGCCGTTCTTCCCGGGGCTCGCGCGAAGAATATCGTGCATGGATGCAGTTTGACACACCGCAGATGAACATAGCTTTCTCGAATACAGGTTGTCTACCGGCTTCCGGCACTGTCATACAGCGCTGCCCCGCCATTCCTGAGTTAAATATTTCTGTACTTCAGACCACGTTGTCTGTAGCCAAAACTAAACCCGAGGACAGCCACTCAAATCTAGTCCGTTCACGCCCAACTTTGATTTGGATCAAAAGGAATGACCTTTTCAGGTGTTCCCGTCCCGGTGCAGCGCGAAACTATTGGGACTTGCTCGACGCTTCGTAATAGGCTGACGCGAAGCGTCAAACGGTAGATGGCGTTACTCTGTGGGAAGGGCGATGCGAGCGATTCTACTTGCTCTGTCCATCTCGGTTTCAGCGGGGGGTGATGCAGTCATGGCACAGGACGTCAATGATCAGGTGCGCCTCCCTTCGCCGAACCGGACAGGAACCTTTGCCCTCGAGGAGGCGCTGCAAAAGCGCCGCTCCGTGCGCGAGTTCGGGCGCAGTCCGCTCCAGTTGGCAGAGATTTCGCAGATCCTCTGGTCGGCACAGGGAGTCACCCACGCGGAGGGATTCAGGACGGCTCCGTCGGCCGGCGCGCTCTATCCCCTCGAGACCTATTTGGTCGTTGGCGATGTCGCGGGCCTGCCGCCGGGCTTTTACCGATACGATCCAGGCGAGCACGCGCTCACGTTGATACGCCGCGGCGATTTGCGTGCACGTCTGGCAGCGGCCGCCTTAGGCCAGAGCTGGATCCGAGGCGCGCCGGCCGTCTTGGCCCTTACAGGCGTTTACCGGCGCACCACCGGCAAGTACGGCGAGCGGGGTCGGCGCTACGTCCACATCGAAGTGGGACACGCCGCGCAAAATGTCTACCTTGAAGCCGCCGCGCGCGGGCTTGCGACCGCCATGGTCGGCGCTTTCGTTGATGCCGAGGTTGTGGAGGTTCTCGGGCTGCCCGGCGATCACGCACCGCTTGCGCTTATGCCCTTCGGACACATTCGCTGAAAACACACAGTCTGTTTGACCTGGATCATCGACACCGAAGCGCCGGCGTGCTGGTCTTGACATGAGGAGAAATGAAATGTCATTCAGCGATGCCATCATTCAGCAGGTTTGGGAGAAAGGCCGAACCATGTTCGATCAGGACGGCGTTATTTGGCGCAAAGACGAGTGCGGAGCGTGGATGAATCGAGCGCAGTATGGGAACGAGCACTCCGAGTATGGCTGGAAGATCGAGAATGTTTCCGTAGGTGGTCCAGACATTGTGGAGAACTTACGTCCGTTCCACCGACAGAACATCTTCGACACCGCGAACCATCGAGCCAAGTGTCATGTCACGGCCGATCGAACGGGCTTAGGTGCTCGGGAGCACATCAAGGAGCCGCGTAACAGAAAAGTCTGACATTCGCGCCGGCATGACGCCTACGCAGCACGGCAACACGTCGGAAAAATATTCCTGAAAGATGCCTGCCTTCGTCTTTAATTGGCGCCGGCTGGCTGCGGGCTCAGATCGAAACGAAAGACTTCTCCTTGAGGGAGGCGGCGAACCCATCGGCCACCTCGTGCACCTTGGCCCAGTGCCTTAGCGCCTTCATGTTTCCGATCCAGCGCCGCACATTGGGATAATCCTGGTACGTGCAGTGCACCAGCTCGCCCAGCGTCACCATCTCGGCGCCGACATAGTCGGCGAGCGTGACAGTGTCCCCACACAGGAACTTGCGGCTCGCCCCGATCAGGTCCTTGTCGAGGATACCAAGCCAATGCTGGGCCTTCTCCTTGCCCCAGGCAACGGTGCCGGACTGGGCGTCCCCGCTTGGGCGCTGGTGGTGGGGGAAGAGCTGCGGGTAGACCAGACTATAGCCATGGTCCTTGTAAAAGTTGCTGTAGAACCACTCCATCGCCTCCTCGACACGCGCGCGCTGCTTAACGTCCTTGGGGTAGGCGGCTGATCCGGTCTTGTCAGCGAGATAGCGAAGGATCGCGCCGCTCTCGGTGAGTCGGAATCCGTCGTCGTCCAGCGTCGGCACAAGGCAGTTGGGGTTGAGCGCCTTGTACTCGGGCTTCAGGTGCTCGCCCTTCATGAGATCGACCAAATGGTAATCGAGCGCAATGCCCTCCTCTGCCGCGAACATCATGACCATGCGGCTCGTAGTCGAGACGGGGTGGTAATAGAGTTTCATTTCTTTCTCCAGTGGCGCAAGCCTAGCGGGACCTAGAGGTGCGTAATTTAAGAGCCGGCGGCAGCAGGTGCAAGAGCTCGCTTTCCGGCTACCTTCGTCGGCATATCAGCTGCGACTGCGCTCTGCCGTCGGTTTTGGACGTGAGTCAAAAGCTATCGATCAGTTTCTGAAGCCGCTTTTGCAGCGACGCGGGTGCCTCACCTTTGGCTGTTCGCGGAAGCTACGGTCTGCGCGTTTCCGCCTTCACCGTGCTCCCCATCGATCCTTGAGGCTATACCAAGCGATCATCGCGGGCAGAAACCAGGGGCGGCCG
>JABAOH010099468.1_pt1 | contig 10317 bp, 11 predicted proteins | sample 7062181 | NCBI WGS metagenome assembly JABAOH01 (sample SAMN14538630, study PRJNA623070) | marine sediment metagenome | biome: marine biome [ENVO:00000428]; feature: marine pelagic biome [ENVO:01000023]; material: deep marine sediment [ENVO:00002113]; isolation source: pool of 5 deep marine... | reverse complement strand
GACGTCCTGCCCCCAGTCGAACTCGTGATTGCCGACTGCCATGGCAGCCACGCCAGCCTCGTTGAAGAATTCGATCGTGGACGCTCCCTCAAAGTAATTCGAGACCAGTGTGCCCTGCATGGAATCACCCGCATCCAACCAGAGCACTCCACCAGGGTTCTCCTCCCGCACGATGTTGATGTAACCAGTGAGCCATTCCGCGCCACCCACGACATCCCCATGGGACCAGGAATGCACCCTACCGACCAAGGCTCCGTGAAAGTCGTTGGTGCTTACGATGCTAACCGTGCGGGTTTCGGGTTCGTCTGCGAGAGCAGTAAGTGGGAGCGTAAAAAGCAAAAGGAGAACGACAACATAGAGCCAGCGATTACGGGTTTGGGTCTTCATGAGTGATACCTCCCTCTGACTGAGGTTGTGTAGAATGATTGTCCTGCAGTGACGACGTTCGCTGGAATTTCCCAATTTTTGTTAGATTTCGAGGTTCACCCCCTTTCCAGAGAATATCTCTATCAATATTGATTTGAAGATCATTCGTTGTCGTGCATTGCAATTGAGGTGGATCTTTCGATGAGCTTAGAGATTTGAAACATAGAGTGCCATCACCATAGTATCAAATCCGGAAAGGAGGGTCAATCTACGCACTTCATACGCTTGGGTAATAGACACAGCTCGCACGCCGTGGTATCATGACGCTCGGAGTGCTCGATGGCCAAGAAGCGCAAGAAGAAACCTCAGATCAGCCGACGCCAAAGGCAACGCATGCGCCTGGGGCAGATTTTGTTCGCGCTCGTCGCCCTCATCATGATCCTCTCCTTCGTGATCAGCCTGGTGACCTGAACTCCTAACCACTCACCTTTCGATCTCCCCACTAAGTCTTCTACTGCGTACTAAGTCACCAAAGTTAGCATTGTGCTTGCACTTCGATTAACGTGGTACCATGACGATCTACCCGAAATCGGATAAACTTTAGTCAAATGGTGCACTGGTCCTATTGGGCGCATCGGATGGGCTCGCGGCCCAATAAGATCCATTTCACCAGAGGAGGTTTTTTCGGATGACACAGGAACGTTTCGGGTTGATTCAATTCGACGGCGTAGATCAAACCATCATTGGCGAAGATCTTGAAGTCGGTGAGAAGGCGCCAGAATTTATCGCCGTCGGCCAGGATTGGTCGGAGGTCAATCCCTTGCGCGAGGCGAGCGGAAAGGTGCGCGTTCTGGCGGCAGTGCCCTCCCTTGAGACATCGGTATGCGATCGCGAAACCCGCCGCTTCAACGAGGAAGCGGTAGGACTTGGTGAGGAAGTCGTCATCTATGTCATAAGCATGGATCTGCCGTTCACGCAAAAGCGTTGGTGCGGCGCCGCCGGTGTCGATCGAGTGAGGACGCTTTCCGACCATAAATTTGCCGACTTTGGTCCGAAGTACGGAGTTTTAATCAAAGAAAAACGTCTTCTGCGTCGGGCAGTGTTTGTCGTCGACAGAGACGACGACGTGGTTTATCGCGATTATCTTCCGGCGTTGGGGGACGAGCCAAATTACGAGGAAGTCCTGAAAGCTGTACAGAAAGCCCTGGCGTAAATCTCTGATCCACGAATGGTAGGGCTCCAAATCCGGATCTTCTTCTCCCTTAAGATGAATGAACGCCATAAAGGCCGTATGCAGCAAGGCCTCATCCATGGACGTGGAGCACGGAAAGGCCATCCCTCATTTCATTCCCTACAACTCTGCACAAACCATTCTTGGGAATCACTTAAAGAGGGTTGGAGTTGGCATTTTTTTAGAAAGTATTAGATCATTGTGGGGAAGTGGGGACGTCTGGTCCATTCCTTGCACACCTGGCAAATCGAAAGGAGTCTGTAAGGTCGGGGATATCCCTTCGTGTGCTATCCTGAATTCAGTCTGACTTAATAAGTTGCAGACTCCCGTCTCCCTGGTACGTCAACCGGGCAAAACCAGATAGAAAGGTGGTGAAACGTGATGCTGTACGCACCCAAGGAAAGAGGTCAGGGCTTGGTAGAGTATGCTTTGATCCTAGTGCTGATCGCTGTCGTTGTAATTGTGATCCTGGCTCTGCTCGGACCTGCCATCGGCAACGTATTCAGCAACATCGTAAGCAACATTTAGTCTATTGTTCGGAGGTATTTTGATCTTGCCGTGGAACCCCATCCCAGGATGGGGGTCCCGGTGTTTAATGGGCTTCAAACGCTCCCTGGTGAGCACGCTGCGTTCGACACAACGGTAGGGATTGAACGCTAAGCTTATACAGGTTGCAATCGATGCTGTTTGGTTGCTGAGTAAATCATTGATCTAAGGTTCGAAGATATTCCCCCCCTCGTACACCCACAAATCAAAGAGCGTATCTAGATCACACCCGCAGGCCGATTCAGCACGATCTTGAAAATCCTCGGCACTCGCAAAGCCGTAGCGGTACTTCTGGAAAAAGTCGGATAGGAATTCGAAGAAAACACGATCCCCCAGTTGGTTTCGTAGTGCCTCAAGGAACAAGGCACCTTTGTAGTAGACAAAGATCGTGTAATCGGATGGGGAGGCGTACTCGCCGACGCCGAGACCAATTGGGGTGTCTGGTTCTGGGTAGTCTCTCACCACAGATCGCAGATTGCTGAGAAAACCTGTACCTTGGCCAAGGCCTGCTGCATGCTCGTAATAAAGCGCTGTGGCAAAAGTCGCTATGCCTTCATCCAGCCACGGTTCGTGGATCTGGTCGTCCCCGATCAGACCGTAAAACCATTGATGCGCCACCTCGTGAACGGTGGGTTCGATGACCCATGAAGTCCCCATGGTTCCAATGTACACCAAGCCCGGATACTCGATGCCCCCGAAGGCGCCGGGTGCGTCTACGATATCGAGTTCGGTATACGGATAGGGACCGATGCGTTCACCGAGCAGCTCCATTTGGATTTCAGCCGCGTCCAGGACCTTATCGAAGTCCTCCGTATGCTCGGGGAGAACCCAAGCGTTGAGCACGACATCTCCGGCTTTTCGGCTTTGGGTCTCGAAGGCGCCGACTGCAAAAGCGAAATCTCGCATGGGACCACTGACGTACGTAACTTGCTGCTTGCCTGCCTCTACTAAACGACTCGACACCTCCATGCCCGAGGCGACAACCTTGAGGTCGCTAGAAGCCGTGATCTTTACCGTATAGAAAGCGATATCCGAGTTGGTCGTGTCGCCATTGGGAGGTGCGGTCTCTACGTCCCACTCGCCATTCACGATCCTGGGAACAAGCGGATAAAACGTCGGTGCGATGAGCACACCCTGGGTGATCCCAAGTCGTTTGGGTGAGGGAGAGTGCATCGTGCCGACTTCAAGGGTGAAGGGGAGGGTGAGATCGACCATCTCGTTGGGTGGCAGCGAACGTGGAAGGTCGACCCGTAACGCGAGCCCGTCCAGTCTCACATCTGGAACGACCAGTTTGTCCTGGACAAGCACCGGACCGGCAGACATCGTGGACTGATACTGCTCGTCATTCGGCCACAGCATCAACATAAGATCCGGAAGGTCGATTTCAAGTGGGTTTGTGAAACGGATGCGAGCCAACCCCGATATCTGGGCGAGCGTATCTTCAGGATTGAATTGGACCGAAATTTCGATCTCATAGGATGTGGCCTCAGGATATGCCAATGCATCTTCTGCAAAATGTGGGAGCAGGGCAGCGGATTGATCCATCGCGAGAAGGGATGGGGTAGGGAGCAGGGTTGGAATAGCAGTTGGGGAAATGGTGGGCGTGAAGGTTGGCGGGAAGACAATGGTTGCTCTCTGCCTCGTCGATTCAGCGGGTGCGGTTGGGATCATTTGAGGCGTGAGTGGGACCAGTGAACAGGCAGAGAGAAGCAAACTAAAGATGAGTGCGATGTACGGTTTCCGGGAGAACATGATCAGGATCCATTTGACCGCGGGAGGATCAAGGTAAAGGTCGTGCCCTCGTGTTCGGCACTAGCGACTTCGATCCTGCCTCCGTTCACCTCGACCAAGGTCTTGGAGATAGCCAGCCCGAGACCGATCCCCTTCGGTTTGGTGGTAAAGAGGGGCTCGAACACCTTGTTCAAGTTCGTTGCCGAAATACCGCTGCCTGTGTCTCGAATGGAGAGATGCACCTCGCCATCTTGACGTCTGGCGCTGATCCCCAGTACGCCACCCTCTGGCATTGCCTGGTAGGCGTTGGTGATTAGATTTGCCAGCACTTGCATGATCTGCCTGCCGTCCACGAACACCTGGGAAACCTCGTGATCGAACTCGGTCGAAATCGTAACCGCTTCCGGTGGTGGGTATCTGGCGATAACGTCACTGATCAATTTGGACAGATTGATCGCTTCACGCTGTGGGACGGCATCGTGGGAATAATCCAGCAAGTCAGTGATGATCTTCTCCGAGTGATCAATTTCGGTGTCGATGATTTCCAAATACTCGCAAGTCTTCTCATCGACGGTGGTAAGAATGTTTTTAAGGTAATAAACCGCGTTCGAGATCACGCCCAAGGGATTGCGGAGCTCATGAGCGACGCCAGCGGCGAGTTGGCCGAGCATGGCGAGTTTCTCCAGACGATTAAGTTGTTCCTGAGCCTCTCGCAATTCTTGCGTCCGCTCTTCCACGGTTTCCTCTAGCCAGACCGAGCGCTCTTTGAGTTCTTGCTCGGCTAGTTTGCGATCCGTGGTGTCGCTGAAAACAGTCGCAAATCTACGCTCTGTGGTTGAGAAGGCGACAATTTCATAGTGCCGGGACAGTGGTTCTGAGTATTGCTCGAAACGGACTGCTTCACCTGTGAGCGTCACTCTTCCGTAGATTTCGATGAAGGGAATCTCTTCGATCCCAGGGAGTACGTCCGTTACCTTCTTTCCGATCACCTTCTCTGCGCTGAGCCCGGTCAGTTCTTCAAAGGCACGATTGACTTCGAGGAAAATGTAGTCTATGGGGCGGTTCTGCTCGTCCGTCACGATCTCATGGATGGCGATGCCGTTTAAGGAGTTGTCAAAAAGTTGCCGATAGCGTGCTCTTAATTTGGCGAGCGGGAGGATCAGACTGCGACGTATCAGCCAATACAGGATCGCTACGAGGAGGATGAGAAGAAGGATCAATCCGGTTGTGCTCCACATCTCAGGGATCGGCATATTACACTCCGTACGCCACCGGCTACAACGACGTTAGAAAGCCCTGATCGGGAGAACCGAGCGACTCGACAGATCGCTGAAAGACTCGCCCAAAAGGACTTTGTAAAAACGTCGCATCATGATCCTTAGGTTCCACAGGACTATACAGGAGGATGACAACTTTCGACAACCATCTTCATGGGGGGTTGTATTTGGTGGGCGGAACAGGACTCGAACCTGCGACCTCTTCTGTGTATGAGATGTAATGGGGTCTTCCATGGCATGTCATGGCTTACATATAGTCCTAAGCTGTCCATGAATCTACCTAAAATTGGGGGCTGATTACCCAGGCTGTCTATGTTTTCCATGGGATTGTATCGTAACTGCACCCAAACTGCACCGCTCATGAAACTAGGAAAGGCAACTCGAACAATCTTCTTAACTATACTATCCCATTTTTTCATGCCATCTATATGTCTCATCAACTCTGACACGTACAAAATGATCGCACAAAACAAGATCGAATTCCAGCGCGGGGAATCTCTCTAGATTAGTAGGGGAGAAATGCAAAGGATGTGTTTCCTCAGCACAAACGCAACAAAATCAAGCCCGAACTAAGAGATTATTCCCTTAGCGCCTTTGGCCTCAGCATCTACGAACTGGTCGATCCTTGTTCATATCAGTTCCAGGCAGATTGTGGGCGTCTACACCATTAAGCCCCCGCACCACTTTGCAGACTTCTTGTTATCGGAAACTTGGTAGGTACAACATTGTGGCTAGTGATCACGAATGATTTGGGGGTTCAGACGCGAATACTATCTACTTAGCCCGCTCAGTTCACTGGGCTATATGCCTCCTGCGCCAGCAGCCTGGATCGCTATCGAGGAGCCGTTTCAGGCAGCGAATCTAGCATAAGAAGTGGACCAATTAGCGGGGACAGGTCAACTCGTAGTTTTGTATACTACCCATATCTGGGTCAATTAATTCCATAGTTTCCAGGCCATCTGCAGCAAAACTGCAGCAAGAAAAGGTCTTGGAAAGGCGGCAAGGTACTCAATAAATCATGTATGATATGAATGATTGGGAAAGATCCCAGTTACGTAAGTTTCATCTACTCAGTTCATGTCTCGGAGAATCTATAATTTATCGAGTATGAGGATGAATTTTCCAAAGATATCCAATTCAACAAGGTTTGAGAAACTGCAACCGCCAAACGGCAAAGTCAGGATGGTTCTCGATACAGATACATACAATGAGATAGATGATCAGTTTGCAGTCGTTCATGCACTGCTATCGCCAGAGAGCTTATCGGTTGAAGGAATTTATGCAGCACCATTTTTCAATCACAGGTCAACCAGCCCGGGCAATGGTATGGAATTAAGTTACGATGAAATACTACGTTTATTGGATCGGCTTGATAGGCCTTCGGAAGGGCTTGTTCATCGGGGATCAAGTGATTTCCTGGGGGATTATGATCACCCGTATGCCAGCGATGCGGTCAACGATCTCATTGAACGCACGCTGAGTTCGGAAGAGCCACTCTTTGTTGTTGCGATCGGTGCATTGACCAATATTGCCTCTGCCATTCTGATTGAGCCAAAGATCATAGAGAGAATAATATTGGTCTGGCTGGGGGGGAATGCCCTGCACTGGCCCCATACAAATGAATTTAATTTATTGGGGGATTTGCTGGCTTCACGATTGATTTTTAACTGTGGTGTACCATTGGTATTGATCCCCTGTGCTGGTGTCACAACCCATCTTCGAACAACAGTTTCGGAAATTGAACGGTTTATCCAAGGACAAGGCGCGATTGGTGATTACCTTGCAGAAACATTCAAAGCCTATAATGATGATCATTTTGGATGGTCCAAAGAAATTTGGGATGTCGTGGCAATTGCGTACTTGATTAATTCAGCTTGGATTCCATCTTTTATCACATCGAGCCCTATGGTTACCGAGCAGCCTCCAGCTAATGAGCCTGGTCAAAATCCTTATCCCTGGGAAAAATATCATCTTACTTGGAGTTTTGATTATTCGCGACATTCGATCCGATGTGCATACTATGTTGATCGAGATCCCATTTTTCGAGATTTGTTCACAAAATTAGAGAGATTTGCTAGTGGGCAGTTTAATTTATAGTTGTAAATACTCGTGATTTAGACTGATCAAAGTCAGATATGTTGGAATCAGCAAAAACAAAACATCTATGTGAATATATCACTTGGTATACGTGGTAATCTGTTTGCGTGATCAGATTCAGGAATGGATTACCAAGGTTATCCGGATCGCTGCACTAACTTAGAATATTTTTTCCTACCCCTAACCTAGTACATATCGATAATTTTTCGGCCAGTCATTGACTTTGACATATTATTGATCTAGTATAGTATTACGTATTACTAATACGTAATACTCCTTTATAGTTCATCGAAGGAAGGATCATGAAGGCCCGAAGGTCTACCCAAGAAGATGTAGCCAAACTTGCGGGGGTATCTCAATCTGCAGTATCCCAGGTTCTCAACCGAAACGATTCTGCCATTCCAGAAGAAACAAGACAACGAATATTAGGTGCAATGGATCAATTAGGATACGTGCCCAATAAATTTGCACAAAGTTTACGCACCAAAAAAACCTTTATGATTGCCAGCATCATCCCCGATATAACAAATCCCTTTTATCCAGCCTTTCAGCGCGGTATCCAATCGGTAACCAATCAAAAAAATTATGATCTGATAATTTACGACACGGATGAAAAGGAAGAAAATGAGAAACGGAGTCTTAATTCGCTTCAACAAGCCAATGTTGATGGTGCAATAGTTTCTCTCTTTCACCATGGTTTTGAAGCTCTCAAACCATTAATTGAACAGGGTATCCCCGTTGTGTATTGGCGGGGAGGACCTGTTGAAAAAGATTTGGTCATCGATTTGATCTTTGTTGACAATGTTGCCATGGCGAAAACAGCGGTTTCATATCTTATTGGAAAAGGGCATACTCGAATTGGGATGATTGCGGGGCTGGAAGATACTCCGCCTCGCCAGGATCGAATTCGTGGATTTTGCGAAGCCCTGAAAGAACATAACTTGCCTTTGGATGAAATTCTAATCCAAGATGGTGATTTTACTGAAACTGGGGGCTATCAGGGGATGAAAAAACTACTGAGCCTGAAACCGCGACCTACGGCAGTTTTTGCTGCGAATGATTTGATGGCTCTGGGTGCAATGCTGTCAATTCGGGAAACAAAATTGAGAATCCCTGAGGATATCGCCCTCGTTGGCCTTGATGATATCCCTGCTGCAAAATTGGTCCACCCACCGTTAACTACGATTTCGCAAATGCAAGAGGATATCGGACGTATCGCTGCAGAAATGATTTTTGAACGCATTGAGGGGACTGCACCAGATGAACCTCGGCTGGTAGAAATGCCGTATAAATTTATTGTTCGCGAGTCTGCTTAGGAGAGAGAATTACATATAAAAAAGGGGATATTGATCAATCATCCGCTCTCAATTTTGATAGCCAGTCTTGGCCATACCGATGAAATTATGATCGCCGATGCAGGGCTACCAATACCTAAAGAAACAAAACGGATTGACCTGGCGCTCACTTCCGGAATTCCATCATTCGAAGACACTTTGAGAACAATTCTAGAAGAAATGTATATTGAGAAAGCAATCATTTCAAATGAGATCAATGAATATAATCCGCATATCCTTGGTTTGATAAAAGAAGTTATCGGGTAAGTGCCTGTTGAATCGATTCCACATCCCCAATTTAAGGAACGAACGAAAATATCAAGGGCGGTGATTCGTACAGGTGAATACACCCCATACGCGAATATCATCTTGGTATCGGGGCCCTGGGGGTTTGATCTAAAAGTGTCAGCTCAAGTGTTGGATAGTTCGGCAACGCCTTAGGGAGAATCATGCAGGATGACATTTTGTACAAAAAAATCTTCGGTTGTCTAGTTGGAGGAGCAATAGGGGATGCCTTTGGAATTCGGGTTGAGATGATGCATTATCTCGATATCAAAGAGCAGTATGGATGGGTGACACACTTTAATGATCTCCCACCTCGTAAAGCCACCGCCCAGTCACCCCTTGAATGTTGGAATCCCTTTGGGGTACAGATGGGCAATGTGGATGGTTTCCATCCCTTGGGCCGCTGGAGCGACCAGATAGGTGTTTATACAGATGATATGCGTTATCGGCTGTTGGCCTGCCACACAGTTTTAAAAAAAGGCGGCCCAATCAACGGCACTGACTTTGCAGAGACCTGGTTCAATTATCGGCTGATGGCAGAGGGAGCCGAAGAATATGAACCCACGCTAAGCTGGCCCGGACCTCAAAAAGCCTATGCGCGTGCGCTTGGCTCTCTGGAACGGCTTACCAAACTGGCGAACGATAAACGACCTTGTTTTTCTGGCTGGGATGCCCCCATGGGAATTATCCATGCTGGAAACCCGGCCGCAGCTGCAGAATCTGGCTACGTAATGGCAGTTGCCATCGCCACAGCCCTAACACCAGGCGCTACCATAGAAAATGTGATCAAGAACGTGCTGGAATACGCCTGGACACTTGGACGCCACGCAGGTGAGTTCAAAGGACGATTGGAACGGTTGCTGGAAATTGCTCGCAGCTGTGCCACACCATTTGACTTGTATGAACCATTTTACAGCGAGTTCTTGGTGACATTCCCGCCCTGGGATGCGGTATGGACGATGGAGATGGTGCCCTGCGCATTGGCTATCTGTGCCATTGCAGGTCAGGACACCAAACAAGCCATTATCGGTGCGACAAATATTGGCCGTGATGCGGATACAGTCGCTGGAATTGCTGGAGAACTCACAGGAGCATTGTATGGAATAGATGCGCTGCCAACTCCATGGGTTGATAAAGTCCTAAAAATGAATCCAAACCCAGATATGGAACAAATGGCAAGAAACTTAACCAATTTGGTTATAAAAAGGAATCAGTCCCAACTGAACCAGAGCAAAAAAATTCTCTCTGCCTCGAAGGAATGATTCTAACAGGTCGGTTATTCAAAGAAATTATGGCGAATGTTAGGAGGTGCAATGAGTTGATCAAATATAGAGTATTTCTACTGAACTTCCTCATAGATCACCAAGGAGGCAAAATCCAAATCAAATTTCAACGCCGGCATCAAGGATCGTTAAATCAAAAAAGGAGAAGAATGCGATGAAGAAGAAAA
>JABAOH010155583.1_pt1 | contig 10318 bp, 8 predicted proteins | sample 7062181 | NCBI WGS metagenome assembly JABAOH01 (sample SAMN14538630, study PRJNA623070) | marine sediment metagenome | biome: marine biome [ENVO:00000428]; feature: marine pelagic biome [ENVO:01000023]; material: deep marine sediment [ENVO:00002113]; isolation source: pool of 5 deep marine... | reverse complement strand
TCCTCTACCCGGCAACAACACGGACACGCTTTCCACCACGGTCACCAATTCGGCGCCGGTGGCCGATCCCGACGCGGCGACCACCGACGAAGACGTCGACGTCGTCATCGACGTACTCGACAACGACACCGACCCGGAGAGCAACATCGACCCGGCGTCGGTGTCGATCTTCGCCGGTTTCGAGCCGGCCAACGGCACCATAGTCGGCATCAACCCGCTGACCGGAGCGATCACCTACCGGCCCGATCTCAATTGGTCAGGTGCCGACTTCTTCGTTTACGAGGCGTGCGACACCGGATCCCTCTGTGATACGGCTCCGGTGTCGGTCACGGTGAACGCCGCAAACGATCCGCCGGTCCTAGACCCCATCGGCCCTCAGAGTGGCGCCGAGGGCACCCTCATCACCTTCACCGCTACGGCCTCGGACCCCGCCGACACCCCTTCGAACAACCTCGGCTTCACGCTTTCGGGCGAGCCGGCCGGAGCCTCGATCGATTCTGGGTCGGGCGTCTTCACCTGGACCCCCGGCGAGGCCGACGGGCCCGGCGCCTACTCCTTCGATGTGGTGGTGACCGACGACGGCACCCCCAACCTCTCCGACTCGGAGACGATCACGGTGACGGTCAACGAGGTCAACCAGGCCCCGATCGCCACGGATCCGGGCGACCAGACCAGCGTCGTCGGGGAGACGGTGAGCCTGTTCGTGGCCGCATCGGATCCCGACATACCCACCAACTCGCTCACCTGGTCGGCAGTCGGCCTTCCTCCCGGACTCGCCATGGACGCCGGAACCGGGGAGATCTCCGGCACGCCCTCGACGAGCGGGGCCTACTCGGTCACCGTGACCGTCACGGAGACCGACGGGGTTCCATCCAACCTGACCGACTCGGTCAACTTCAACTGGACCATCAGCCCGGGCGCTTCGATGACCCTGTACCTCAAGACGGATGGTCCCGGCGATCGAGTGTCGGTCTCACCGGCGGCACTGCCGCTGACTGCGGTCGCACCGACCGAGGCCATTCTCTACAACTACGCCACCGACCGCGATGCCTTCCCTGGGCTGACGATGCAGCGATCCAATTTCGACCCGGTGGCCGTTCCCGACGATACAAACGTCGACGAGTTCCAGAAGTGGTCGTATGCCCCCGCCGCTCCGCTGCCGATCAACAGTGCCGTGGAATTGCGGATCTGGGGTCGTCTGGACGACGGGACTCTGGGTATCGGGGGGCTGTATGCCCATCTCATGGATTGCGATGCAGGCCTCACAGGCTGTTCCCTCCTCGGGTCCGGCAGCTTCTCACAACCTGCCGATGCCTCCTTCAACGAGTACGTCATCAACTTTGGGAACCCGGTACACACGGTCGCCGTGGGACGCACGCTGGTGGTACGCATCGGTGTTGAAAACGGCGTTGCCTCGAAGGCGATGGCCGTCGCCTACGACACGGTCCCTTACCCTTCGACGTTGCGGATTCAGTAGCGCCTCAGCCGGCCGGTTGAGTTTCGGCTTCCCCGAACGCGCTTCCTAGCATGCCCCCATGCTCGAGGGGCGCCTGTGACGCTGGCCGACTACCTGCCGATCGCCCTCATGTTCATCCTCGGGGTCGGCTTTGCCCTCTTTTCCTTCGTGGCATCCGGGCTCATCTCTCCTAAGCGCCCCAGCCTGGAGAAGACGGCTCCCTATGAGTCGGGCATCGTCCCGGTGCGCGAACCGGTGCAGCGGTTTCCGGTCAAGTTCTACCTGGTGGCGATGCTGTTCGTGCTGTTCGACATCGAGATCGTGTTCCTGTTCGCCTGGGCCAGCCGGTTTCAGGAGCTGGGCTGGTACGGGGTGGCGGCGGTGGGCATCTTCACGGTCTTGCTGGTCGAGACGTTGGGCTACGTATGGAAACGGGGGGCGCTCGACTGGAACATCCCCATGCGAGCTCGCTACCGGCGAGTGGTCGCGCCGGACGGTGAATCCGAGTCGGGAGAGGCGGCCTGATGGGGCGGGCTTCGGGAGTCCCGGGCATCCTCACCACCAGCCTGGACAAGGTGGCCCGGTGGGTGCAGGTCCAGTCGATGTGGCCGGCGACGTTCGGCCTGGCCTGCTGCGCCATCGAGATGATGGCCACCGGGGCCGCCCACTACGACCTGGCCCGCTTCGGCATGGAAGTGTTCCGGGCCTCGCCCCGGCAGGCCGACCTGATGATCGTTGCCGGCCGGGTATCCCAGAAGATGGCTCCGGTGCTTCGCCAGGTGTACGACCAGATGGCCGAGCCCAAGTGGGTTATCTCGATGGGAGCCTGCGCCTCCACCGGCGGGATGTTCAACAACTACGCTCTCGTACAGGGGGTGGACCAGGTGGTGCCGGTGGACATATATGTTCCCGGATGCCCGCCCGGACCCCAATCGCTCATGCACGGCATCCTCACGTTGCAGGAGATGGTGCGCACGGGTGAGGCCCGCCAGGGGGGTTCGGCTCTCGGGGCCAGAGCATGAGCGAGGTGACTTCAGGGTCGACCGCGACGCCGCCACCGCGGGAGACACCGACCGACGACTCGATGCTCGGTCCTCTGGCGGAGCAGTTCCCGGGGGCTCGATTCGAGGTGTCCTCCGGCCAGGATGTGGCGGTGGTCGAACGCGACGACCTGGTTGCGTTCGCCGCGGCGGCCCGGGAGGCCGGCTTCGAGATGTGCGTCGACGTGACCTCCGTCGACTACCTGAGCCGGCGGCCCCGATTCGAGATCGTAGCCAATCTGGTCTCGCTGCAGCACCGGCGGCGGCTGCGCATCAGGGTCGGAGTACCGGGCGACGATCCGGTGGCTCCCTCGCTCACCTCCGTGTACCCCGGCGTCAACTTCTACGAGCGGGAGATCTACGACCTGATGGGCATTCACTTCGACGGACACCCCGATCTCACCCGCATCCTCATGCCCGACGACTGGGAGGGTCATCCGTTGCGCAAGGACAGCCCGGTCGGTTCGGTGCCCGTGCAGTTCAAGGCGTCTCCCAAGGCGGACTGATGGCCAATCCCCCCGACCTGGCGACCGGCGACACCGAGGCCCCGACGACCGAGGTCCCCGAGGGAGGGGCCGACGCCGAGGCGCCGGTCGAGGAGGATAGGCGGAGGGTCCACGAGGTCTGGGTCACCGGCACCGAGGAACCGGAGTGGGTGAGCCGAGCCACCTCCGAGGGCGCCCAGGAGATGCTCGACGAGGAGGCCGGCCTCGAGCTGGCCGAGCAGCGGGGCGTCCTGGTCACCGATGATTTCATGCTGGAAGAAGATGTTTCCGCTGAGGAGACGCAGATCCTCAATATGGGCCCCCAGCATCCGGCCACCCACGGCGTGTTGCGTCTCCAGCTCGAGCTGGAAGGGGAGAAGATCCGCCGGGTCAAGCCGATCATCGGTTACCTGCACACCGGCATGGAGAAGACCGCTGAGGTCCTCACCTACCTCCAGGGTCCCACCAACGTCACCCGGATGGACTACCTGTCGCCGTTCTTCAACGAGTTGGCATTCTCGATGGCCACCGAGAACCTGCTCGGCGTCGAAGTGCCGCCCCGGGCTCAAGCGATCCGGGTGCTTATGACCGAACTGAACCGGATCTCCAGCCACCTGCTCCAGCTGGCCACCCAGGGCCTCGACGTCGGAGCGCTGTCGATGATGATCTACGGCTGGCGGGAGCGGGAGCTGCTGCTGGCCTTCTTCGAGAAGACCACCGGGCTGCGGATGAACCACAACTACATCCGGCCCGGCGGCGTCGCCGCCGACCTTCCCGACGGCTGGGAGGACGACATCGCCGAGATCCTCGAGGTAATTCCCAAGCGCATACCCGAGTACGAGGACCTGCTCAGCGCCAATCCGATCTTCCTCGAGCGCACCCAGGGGGTGGGGGTGATCACCCCCGACGAGTGTTACGCGTACGGCGTCACCGGCCCGATCCTGCGGGCCACCGGCGTCGATTGGGACCTCCGCAAGGCCTTTCCCTATTCGGGCATCGATCACTACGACTTCGAGGTGGCCACCGGCCGCTACGGAGACGTGTACGACCGCTATCTGGTGCGCCTCGAGGAGATGCGGCAGTCGTTGCGGATCGTCTCCCAAGCCGCCGACGCCATGCCCGCCGGGGACTACCGCACCGACGACCGCAAGGTGACCCCACCGCCGCGGGCCCGCATCGACGAGTCGATGGAGGCACTGATTCACCACTTCAAGATCTTTACCGAAGGTTTCCGGGTCCCGGCCGGCGAGACCTACGCGGCCGTCGAGTCGCCTCGCGGCGAGCTGGGTGTATACATGGTGTCGGACGGGAGCGCCAAGCCGTGGCGCATGCATACCCGGGCCCCCTCATTTGCCGCCGTGCAGGCGCTCCCGGTGATGGCCACCGACTCGATCGTCGCCGACATCATCGCCACCGTGGCCTCATTGGATCCGATCATGGGAGACGTCGACCGGTGACGGTGCTGGGGACGAAGGCTCGCCGGAAGGCGAAGACGCTCGTGAAGCGATATCCGGACCGGCGCTCGGCAGTGATGCCCTTGCTCTACCTGGTCGCTCTCGAGGAAGGTCACGTCACCGATGANNGGTCGCCGATCTCACCGGGCTGACTGCGGCCCAGGTGCAGGCGGTGGCCAGCTTCTACACGATGTTCAAGCGAGAGGTGACCGGGCGTTACCTGTTGTCGGTGTGCACCTCGATCTCCTGCATGTTGCTGGGGGCCGACGACGTCCTCAGGGCCGTCGAAGACGAGACGGGCGTGCCCGACGGTGAGACCGATCCCGACGGACTCTTCTCGGTGGAGCACGTCGAGTGCATCGGGGCCTGCGGAGGAGCCCCGGCGGTGCAGGTCAACTACGAGCTGGTAGAGGGGGTCGAGCCGGACAAGGCCCGGGCTCTGTGTCGCTGGCTGCGCGACGGCCGACCCGATGTCGTGCTCTCCGACGAGATGCAGCAGCTCTTCGGTTCCCGGCGGTCCTTCGACTGGGGGCCGGCCGAAGATGAAGGGGCCACGGCTCCGGTGCCGGCCTTCGGCCCGTACGGGAGCGCCAAGGAGGGGCGGTGATGGCTGCTGCGGGCTCCACCAAGATCCTCACCGAGCTCATGGAGGCCCGTCCGGCCGACAGTCATACCCTGGACGGTTATCGGGACGAGGGAGGGTACGAGGCGCTGCGAAAGGCGCTCGAGGAGATGAGCCCGGAGCAGATCACCGAGGAGGTCAAGGTCTCGAAGATCCGGGGCCGGGGCGGGGCCGGCTTTCCCACCGGCGTCAAGTGGGGGTTCCTCCCGGCGGAGACCAGGCCTCGCTACCTCGTGATCAACGGCGACGAGTCGGAACCGGGAACATTCAAGGACCGCCAGATCCTCGAGCGAGACCCTCACAGTCTCATCGAGGGGACGATCATCACCGCCTACGCCCTCGACGTTCACCATGCCTTCATCTACATCCGCGGTGAGTATCCACGCCCGGCCCGCCGGGTGCAGCGAGCGGTGGACGAGGCCTATGAGGCCGGTCTGCTGGGCGCAAACCTTCTCGAGTCCGGCTTCGACCTCGACGTGACCGTCCATCTCGGCGCCGGCGCCTACATCTGCGGCGAGGAGACCGCCCTGCTCAACAGCCTCGAGGGTCGGCGGGGGGAGCCCCGCATCAAGCCGCCGTTTCCAGCCGTCGTGGGCCTCTACGGCAAGCCGACCATCGTCAACAACGTGGAGACGATCGCCAACGTGCCCTGGATCGTCCGAAACGGCGGGTCTGCCTACGCCTCCCTGGGACCGGATGGCTCGACAGGGACCCGGCTGTTCAGCCTCTCCGGACACGTCGTGCGACCGGGCAACCACGAAGTTGTGATGGGCATGACCTGGCGAGAGTTCATCTACGGCCTGGGGGGAGGCATCCCCCACGGACGGGAGCTCAAGGCCTGGATCCCGGGAGGGGCTTCGGCTCCGTGGCTCACCCCCGAGCAGCTGGACTCCATCCTCGGCATCGACGAGGTCGCCAAGGAGGGCTCGATGCTGGGCTCGGGCGCGGTCGTGGTGATGGACGACACCACCTGTGTGGTTCGGGCCGCCGAGCGAGTGGTCAGGTTCTTCGCCCACGAGTCCTGCGGCCAGTGCACGCCGTGTCGCGAGGGCACCAGCTGGCTGGAGCGAATCCTGTACCGCATCGAGCACGGCGCCGGGCGGCCGCTCGACCTCGACCTGCTGTTGGACGTTTCCGACAACATCAGCCCCGGCCTCCGTTGGCCTCCGGCCATGACGACGATCTGCCCGCTGGGTCCGTCGGCGGTCGCGCCGATCACCTCCATCATGACCCACTTCAAGGACGAAGTGGCCCGTCATGTTCACGAGGGAGGGTGCCCGCTTGCCTGACCGGGTGACGATCACCGTCGACGAGAGGGAGCTCGAAGTCGACGCCGGGGCGTTGCTCATCGAGGCGTGTGAGAACGCCGGCACCTACATCCCCCGGTTCTGCTGGCACAAGCGGATGAATCCGGTGGGGATGTGCCGGATGTGCCTGATCGAGATCGAGGGGCCGCGGGGAACGATGCTCACCACATCGTGCACCACCCGGGTCGCCGACCAGATGGTCGTTCACACCCAGTCGGAGGTGGTCAAGAAGGCCCAGGAGGGGGTCCTCGAGTTCCTGCTGATCAACCACCCCCTCGACTGCCCGGTCTGCGACCGAGGCGGAGAGTGCCCCCTGCAGGATCAGACGATGGCTTACGGCCCGGGAGAGAGCCGCTTCATCGAAGAGAAGCGCCATTTCCCCAAGCCGATAGCGATCTCGGAGCTGGTGATGCTCGATCGGGAGCGGTGCATTCTCTGCGCACGCTGCACTCGCTTCTCCGAGGAGATCTCCGGGGACCCGCTCATCGAGTTCGTCGACCGGGGCTACGGCACCCAGGTGCTCACCTTCCCCGACGAGCCGTTTCGCTCGTACTTCTCGGGCAACACCGTGGAGATCTGCCCGGTGGGCGCCTTGACGGCGGTGCCATATCGATTCCGGGCCCGCCCCTGGGACCTGGAGGCCGTCGAGAGCACTTGCTCGGATTGTGCCGTCGGGTGCCGGGTTTCGATCCAGGCCAGCCAAAACCAAGTCCTCCGGCTGAACGGGGTGGACAACGACGCCACCAATCAGGGTTGGTTGTGCGACAAGGGCCGGTTTGGCTTCGAACCCATAGGGAGCGCCGAGCGGCTCGATGCGCCCTTGGTGAAGACGAGCGACGGCGAGATCGACGAGACCGATTGGTCGCGGGCCCTGGATGTGGCCGCCGAGCGTCTCGGGGCGCTCGGCACCGGAGAGATCGCCGGCCTGGGCGGGGCCCGTTCCACGAACGAAGAGGCGTATGCCTTCGGGAAGTTCTTGCGCACCGTCGCCGACACTCCCCATCTGGACGGTCAGCTGGGCGACGGGCTGGATCCGCATTTCCTGGTGGGGATCACCCCCCGGGCCCGGATCGACGACCTGGAGAGGGCCCGGGCCATCCTGGTTTGGGGCCCCGACCTCAAAGAGGAGCTGCCCGTTCTCTACCTTCGGGTGCGCCGGGCCGCCCGGGAGCTCGGGGCCGAGCTGATCGTGGTGCATCCCCGCCGGACCGGGCTCGACGACGTTGCCACGCACAAGATCACCTACCGACCCGGGGAAGGACCCTCGGTATTGGCCCGGATGAAGAAGGGAACGGGACGGCTGGCGTCGGTACGAGCCGCCCTGAGGGAGGGTCCGGTCGTGGCGTTGGTGGGCCGTACCGGGCTCTCCGAGGATCCCCGCCTAGCAGAGGCGGTTGCTGCCTTCGCCCGGGAGCTCCCCGGGGCCGCGGTGCTCCCGCTGGCCCGCCGGTCGAACGTTTACGGGGCCCTCGACATGGGCCTCGGCCCCACCCTGTTGCCGGGGCGGGTATCCGCCCGAAGTGACCAGGGGCTCGCAGCCTTGGAGGAGGCTTGGGGCCCTCTGCCCGAGGGCCCCGGGCGCGACGCCGCCGGCATACTCGAGGGGCTCGACTCAGGAGAGATCAAGGCCCTGGTCCTGCTGGGCTGCGATCCGGTGCGGGACTTTCCGGATCCGGCTCTGGCCCGTCGGGCCCTCGGCAACGCCGAATTCGTGCTGGCGCTCGACGTGCTGCCCACCGACTCGACCGCTCTGGCGGACGTCGTCTTGCCGGTGCACGGATTCGCCGAGATCGAGGGAACCGTGACCAACCTGGAGGGTCGGGTGCAGAAGGTCAACCGGTTGGTGCCCGGACCGGGTCGGTCCCGGCCGGCCTGGTCGGTATTGGAGGACCTGGCCCAGAGGATGGGCTCGACGATCGGGGCCGCCTCGGCCGAAACGCTGGCGAAGGAGATCACCGAGGTCGCCCCGGCTTACCGGGGAGTCACGTGGGATCTCCTCGATTGGGGAGAGGGCCGCGAGGGTGTTGTGGTGCCGCCGGCCGAAGGCAGTCAGCCGTTGGCGTTCATTCCCGTCGATCCCGGCTTCGAGGCGGTGGCGGGTTCGGGGCTGGCGCTGCACCTCGGGCGAGTCCTCTACGACGACGGGGTCCGGGTTCGCCTCAGCATGTCGCTGCCGAAGCTGGCCCCCGAACCGGCCGCCCACCTCAACCCCGACGACGCCGGGCGGCTCGGCCTCGTCGAAGGCCGGCCGGTTCGGGTTTCCGACGGCCGGGACTCGATCGAGGTCGAGGTCCGACTCGACCCGTCGTTGGCCAAGGGGACGGTGTATGTCCCCTTCAACCTCGCCGCTACGGCCGGGTTGGCGGCACGCCCCGAGGTCAAGGTGGAGGCGGTGGGCTAGTGGACACATTCATCGAGGCCGCCATCAAAGTCGTCGCCGCCTTGGTCCTTTTGGTGGTCAACACCCTCCTTCTGGTGTGGGCGGAGCGCAAGATCGTCGCCGACATGCAGAACCGGATCGGGCCCAACCGGGCCGGCCCCTGGGGGATTCTCATCACGCTGGCCGACGGCCTGAAGCTCTTCTTCAAGGAGCAGGTAACGCCCCGGAAGGTCGAGCTGGGGGTCTATCTCATAGCGCCGATCGCCGCGTTGGTGCCGGCGCTGCTCATCTTCCTCGTCATTCCCATCGGGGAGCCGTTCTTCATCGGGGACCGCCTCATCGAGCTACAGGGCACGGACCTCAACGTGGCCGTGCTCTACATCCTCGCCATCTCCTCGATAGCGGTGTACGCGGTGGTGCTGGCGGGCTGGTCGTCCGGCTCCAAGTATCCGTTGCTGGGCGGGGTGCGGGCTACCGCCCAGGCCATTTCCTACGAAACGGCCATGGCCCTGTCGCTGATACCCGTAGTCGTCTTCGCCGCCACCCACATCGGCGCCGGGGGAGACGTCGGCAACGGAGTGATGTCGTTGTCGACGATCGTCGAGCTCCAGTCGGGGAGCTACGCCGGAGCCATCCCGGCGTGGTTCGTCTTCGCTCTGCTGCCCTCCTTTGTCATCTTCGCCATCGCCGGCGTCGCCGAGACCAACCGGGCTCCCTTCGACCTGGTGGAGGCGGAGCAGGAGCTGGTCGGCGGGTTCCACACCGAGTACTCGGGCATCCGCTTCGCCCTGTTCTTCCTGGCCGAGTACATCAACATGTTCAACATCTCCGCCATCGCCACCACCCTCTTCCTGGGCGGCTGGAACGGGCCTACCTTCCCCTCGGTCCTCCCCGCCTTCGTCAGTGGACTGCTGCCGATCTTCTGGTTCCTGCTCAAGTCGTGGGTCCTGCTGTTCGGCTTCATCTGGGTGCGGGCAACCTTGCCTCGCCTCCGCTACGACCAGCTGATGCGGTTCGGGTGGAAGCGGCTCATCCCGGCCAGCCTGGCGTGGCTGGTCATCTTCACGCTGGTGACGAGCTTCCGCAGCTTTGGAGCGCCGTGGTCATGAGCCTCCTGGCCGATCTTCTCAAGCCAATTGCCGGATTCGGGGTCACGTTCCGTCAGATGTTCAGGCGCCGGGTGACCTCCCAGTATCCGCAGGAGAAGAGGGTCAAGCCGCAGCGTTTTCACGGCCGTCACGTCCTCAACCGGTATCCCGATGGAATGGAAAAGTGCATCGGGTGCGAGCTGTGCGCCGGGGTGTGTCCGGCCCGGTGCATCTACGTGCGGGGAGCCGACAACCCGCCCGACGCTCCGGTCAGCCCGGGGGAGCGGTACGGATTCGTCTACGACATCAACATGCTGCGCTGCATCTTCTGCGGCCTGTGCGTCGAGGCCTGCCCCACCGAGGCGATCACGATGACCCATCTCTTCGAGATGTCGGTGGCCGACCGCGATGACGCCATCTACACCAAGGAAGACCTGCTCGTTCAACCCGACGGGACCCCCAACCACCCCCTGGAAGACACGCCCC
>JABAOH010061863.1_pt1 | contig 10318 bp, 11 predicted proteins | sample 7062181 | NCBI WGS metagenome assembly JABAOH01 (sample SAMN14538630, study PRJNA623070) | marine sediment metagenome | biome: marine biome [ENVO:00000428]; feature: marine pelagic biome [ENVO:01000023]; material: deep marine sediment [ENVO:00002113]; isolation source: pool of 5 deep marine... | reverse complement strand
TGCGGATCAGCCCGCAACTTCCGCAGCTTGAGCTGCCAGCTTGCCGGGGCGAGCGCCCGGCTTGGCCATCAAACTGCGGAGGTCGGCGATGCGACGAGTGCGTTACTCCGTTGCCACGAGCCTCGATGCCTACATCGCGGGCCCCAGCGACGAGCACGACTGGATCATCATGGATCCCGCCATCGATTTCCGCGCTTTCTTCAAGACGATCGACACCGTGCTCATGGGACGCCGCACCTTCGAGGTCGCCCAGCGCATGAGCCCGGGCTCGGGCTCGATGCCGGGGATGCGGAGCTACGTCTTCTCGAAGACGCTGCGCGCCGAGGATCATCCCGACGTCACGGTCAGCGCCGATCCCGTCTCCACCGTCGCCGCACTTCGCGCCGAGAAGGGCAAGGACATCTGGCTGATGGGCGGCGGCTCGCTGTTTCGCAGCCTGATCGAGGCCGACCTCGTCGACACCGTCGAGGTCGGCGTCGTGCCCATCTTGTTGGGCCAGGGGATCCCGCTGCTGCCGTCGCTGCCGCGATCGGTCCGTCTCGACCTCGAGGACACCGAGACCTATCCGAGCGGCATCGTCATGCTGCGTTACGCGGTGCGTCGTGACCCGGCCTGACACCCCGCCCTGGCTACCGCCGTAGTCTCAGACGGAGGCAGATGTCGGCCGGTTCGCACTTGAGACGCTGAGCACGCATGCGGCTGCTGTTCTGGGGACTCGTGATCGTCGTCGCGCTGTTCGCCCTCGATCGTCTGCTTCTCTGGGCGGAAAAGCGGGGGTGGATCTACTATCGCCGTTTCAAGCCCCGACGCGGCGCCTCGACGTACCATCTAATGGAGATCCACTCGATCTTCGAGCCCGGCTTCGAAGAGGTGATCGAGGCGAAGGTGCACGAAGAGCAACGGGAAGACGAGTCCGGTGATCCCCCGGGCGCAGACGACGGGGATCGGCCGGCGGACTCCTGACGAGATGATTCCCACGATCTGATGGATCCACGGACGTTCTGCGACGACATCGCCTCGGTCTATCAGCACGTCGTCCCGGCTCGGGTCACTTCAAAGAAGCAGGTTTACGATGGCAAAACAGATTGACCTATCGGATGCGATAATCGCGACCTGGCGTACCAACAATCGCATCACCTGTCATCTGCTCGAAAGCCTCCCGGACGAGCTCTGGCCCGAGAAGGTGCCCGGCGCGCCGCGACGTACGGTCCGGATGATCGCCGGTCACGTTCACAATTGCCGTTGCATGTGGATCAAGATGCTCGGCCAGAAGCACGGCATCACCGTGCCGAAGAGCGTCAACCGGCATCGGGTGAGCCGCCGCGCGCTTCTGCCGGCGCTCCAGCGAAGCAGCCGCGGGATCGTCAGCTTGCTGGAACTCGGGCTTCAGCGAGGCGGGAAATTATCCGGCTTTCCTCAGGACGTCGTTCACTTTCTCGCCTACCTCGTCGCACACGAAGGCCATCATCGGGGCCAGATCTGCATGCTCGCCCGCCAGTTGGGTCATCGGCTGCCCGAAGAAGTCACCGGTGCCGGCCTCTGGAACTGGTCGCGGCGCGCCCAGGAAGCGCGACCGTAGCGGCCAGCCGTCCTACTCGTCGAAGTCAACGGACTTTTTGAATGTCACACTTGACCGACTGGGGTTCAGAGAGCAACATCTCCGCCTGCGCTGAACCCGGACGAGTGGCTGCCTCAGGGGGATGATTCGATGATGTGGCGATGGTCGTTGAACTGGGGGGAGATCACCCCACAGATTCTGATTGGCACCTGTCCAATGAAGCCGGAAGACCTGGCTGAGATAAAGGCCGGTACGAACGTCTCGGCGGTCTTTTCGGTCCAGCACGATGATTGCCTGGCTTACTGGGACATCGACTACGCCGAGATGCTCGCGGAAGGCGAGAGGCTCGGGCTGACGATGGCACGACACCCCCTCCGAGATTTCGACCTCGTCGATCAGCGGAAGAACTTGCCATACGCCGTGGTCGAGCTCGCTCAGCTGCAGGCGGCGGGCCATCGGAGCTATGTCCACTGCACCGCCGGCATGGGGCGCGCACCGCTCGTCGTACTCGGTTACTTGACGCTGGTGGAACGGATCGACCCCGAAGAAGCCATACGCAAGATCCTGAAGGGGCGTCCGGTGGCCGTGCCCTCATGGGAAGCCCTACACGGGGCGCGGACGGATCTGGTCTCGCAGTATCGGCGGAAGATCGAGCGTCGCGCCTACGAGCTGTACGAGCGGGGCGTAAATGGAAATGCCAGGGCCGACTGGTGCGAGGCCGAAGCTGACGTACTCTCCAACGCCCTCGCACACGTGTAATCCGGCCCGGCCGGTTTCGGTGGAGGATTCGGCTGTGAGCGATCCCGGCGAGTTCCTTCGGGCGGCGCAGCGCGGAGATGCGCCGGAAGTCGAGCGTCTGGTCCGGGCGGATCCCGGCCTCGTTCACGCTACCGATGATGACCAGCGAACGGCGCTTCACTGGGCCGCCGAGCAGGACCATGTCGAGGTCGCGACGGCGCTCTTGAATGCCGGCGCCGACATCGAGGCCCGCACGTCGTGGGGGGCCAGCCCCTTCGACTGGGCGGCCGTCCTCGGCTCCTCCAACGTCGCCAACCTGCTGCTCGCCCGCGGGGCGAGCGGGCTCACCCTGATCACGGCCGCCAGCCTGGGGATGATCGGAGAGGTTCGCCGGATCATCGAATCGGGCGAAGATCTGACGCGTCACCGGCGCCGCGGCGCGCCGCAGAAACCGGACCGCCACTGGCCGGCCGACTCGGCGCATATCCGTGGCGATGTGATTTCCGACGCTTTCTACGGCGCCGGCCGCAACGGACACACGGATGTTGCGGCCTACCTGCTCGAGCGTGGGGCAACCATCGACGCGAAGGGCGTGTTTGGAGGGACCGCCCTGCATTGGGCAGCGATAAACGGCAAGCAGGAGACGGTCGAGTTTCTTGTGGCACGGGGGGCGACTCTAACCCTGAAAGACGCGACGTTCGACGCTACACCCGAAGGGTGGGCGCGTGAGGGCGGCCACGACGCGATCGCGTCTTTCTTGCGCGACGCCAAAACATGAACATCGACGAGCTCAAGCAGCGATTACAGGCCGAGCGGATCGTTGCGCTCTCGGCCGACGAGTGGGCGGGGCTGTCGCCCGCTTTCGTGGACGTCGAGCGTCACGACACCTATCTAGCCGGCGATCTGTTGATCGTTCGCCTGGACGGCCTCTTCGCCGCGGTGGAGCAGCCGTCACCGGCCGAGCGCGTGTTGCGACGGCTGGCGGACGAAGAGGACGTCAAGCGGTTCGTGCGGATGCGGTTGGAGGAGTACGAGCGGATGTGGGACGGCTGCGGTTGCAAGATCGACTACTACGCATGACCGAAGAAACCGAACCCGAGGTCGAGCATGGCTTCAGAGACAGTGGGGCGTCCAGGTAAAGACGAGTTCGCGCCGTTCTATGCGGGGTACATGGAGCAGGCAGGCGTCGACGACATCCTTTCAGCGCTGGAGGACCAGTGCTCGGAAGTGATCGAACTGTTCGCCGGCTTGCCGGTGGCGATGGGTGACCACCGCTACGCGCCGGGCAAGTGGACGGTCAAGGAGGTTCTCGGCCACGTCATCGATTCCGAGCGGGTCTTCGCCTATCGCGCCTTGAGCTTCGCCCGGGGCGACCGAACGCCACTGCCCGGCTTCGAGCAGGACGATTACGTCAAAGCGGCGGACTTTGGCCGGAGGCCGATGGAGAACTTGCTGGCCGAGTTCGAGCACGTGCGGCTGAGCAATCTCGCGCTTTTTCGCAGCTTCGATGCGGACGAGTGGCGCGCCCTGGGGGTCGCCAACGACGTGAATTTTTCGGTCCGTGCCCTCGCGTACATCGTCTACGGTCACGCCGCCCACCATCTGGGAGTGATCCGGCAGCGGTACCTGAGCGATGGCTGAGCGGCGACCGTTTATTCGCTCATCGACCGTGCTGCTGGCGTTGCTTCTGTTGCCCTCGGGCAGTTGCGGCGCGCAGGAGACCCGGACGACCGACGCCGCCAGCGCCTACTCGGGGCCGACGGCCCCGGTCCGCGAGACGAGCCGCTGTAAGATCGAGAGGATCGTCGACGGCGACACGGTCGTATGCCGTGGGCAGGGCCGGGTCCGGCTCATCGGCGTCGACACGCCGGAGCTGAGCCAGGAGCCGTACGGCCGGCTGGCCGCTCGGGCGCTGGCCAAGCTTGTACCGGTGGGTATCGACGTCGAGCTCGAGCCGGACATCGAGCGGCGCGACCAGCACGGTCGGTTGCTGGCGTACGTGTGGGCGGAGGGCCGGCTCGTGAACTGGCTGCTGGTGCGACAGGGCTGGGCGGTTGTGCTCACCTATCCGCCCAACGTGCAGTACGTCGACGAGTTTACGGAGGCCCAGGAAGCGGCGCGCCGGGACCGGGCCGGCCTCTGGGCGCAAGACGGGCTCGACTGCCTGCCGATCGAGCACCGGCAGGGAAGGTGCGACTAGTTGGGCGAGGCACGGAAGAACATCGAACATCCGACATCGAACATCGACATGTGAGCTTGGCGGCGCTTACGCGCCTCGAACGCTGAACATCGAACGCGGAACAACTAATGTTTTCATCAGCTTCGATGTTCGATGTTTCCAGTTCGGCAGTGTCTTCAAAGTCCGATGTTCGATGTCGAATGTTCGATGTTCATAGAGACTATCGCGAGTTGAGGTACGCGATTGGCCCGAGATCTACGAGACGGTTATCCTGTGCCTTAACCGAGCAGCGGGAGGCTGTCCAATGCCCGTCGAGTTTACCGTCCAGCAGGGTTTCGCAAACGCGCCCGATCGGGTCTTTCAGGCCCTCACCGATCTCAAGGGCATCGCGAACTGGATGCCGGGATTCGTCAAGGTCGAAATTTTGAGTGAGGGTGCCTTCGGCCTCGGCACCCAATGGCGTGCGACCCGCAAGCTCTTCGGAAAGGAGGCGACGGAACAGTTCGAGGTCACCCGCTTCGAGCCGCCGACAGGGCTGGGGTTGCGTGTCGATGGCAGCAAGGGCACGTCTAAGCGCGGCGAGTACCTGTTCGATTACCGGCTTACACCACAGAACGGTGGGACCGAGGTGACGCTACACGGCGCGATCCGGGGTCTGGGACGCATCGCCGGACTCATCTCCAGGCTGTTCGTCGGCACCTTCAAGAAAGCTTGCGTCAAGGATCTGCGCGCGCTGGCCACGCACCTGGCCACCCCGAGCGAGACGCCACCAGCTCCCGACAGCTAGACCCGAAACGAGATGGACCGGCAAACCGGACGCTATCAGCCGTGGAGGCCGGAGCTGTGGAGCGACGGCGGTTACGAACTCTTGTCGCTGACCGACGACGAGCACGGGCTGACGATTCGACTCGACCACTACCCCGCCGACGGCGGTCGGTCGGTCTTCGAGATCGCATTCCCCGCCCGACGCGCCTATCGCACGATCGATGAGGGGTTCCGGCTCAAGCAGTGGGACAAGAGCTGGGAGGCCACGCGTTCGAAGGCGTCTTGCCCCCTGCTGACCGTGGCCGACTCGGATTTTCTGGCCGAGTTCCACGAACTCAGCCTCCACACGCTCTCGGGAACGCCCCTGGTTCACTACTTCGTGGTGACCAACAACGACTGCATCGATGTGCTCGCCGACGCCGAGCCGAGGGTTCGCAGGCTGGACCGTCCGTCATCGACGGGGTGACCGGCGGTGATCACACGGCGAGACCTGCTGAAGGCCAGCGGCGCCGCTTTGGCCGGACTGACGATCCGGCCCGGAGCGTGGTCGGGGGTGGAAGCGGCGTCTGTCGATGAAGATCTCGCTCGGTTCGTCGACCCCTTCATCGGCACCGGCGCGCACGGCCACACCTACCCCGGCGCTACGGTTCCCTTCGGCACGGTGCAGCTCAGCCCCGACAACGGCGTGGATGGCTGGGACTGGTCTTCCGGCTACCACTGGTCGAGCGACCGCATCGCCGGCTTCAGCCATACGCATCTGAGCGGCACCGGCATCGGCGACATGTACGATATTCTCTTTGCGCCGATCGTGTCGGCCGGCCCCGCGCCTCCCGACGCCAGCTCGGCGTTCTCACACGACGCCGAGCGCGCGTCGCCCGGCTACTACGCCGTCACCCTGCTCGATCATGGGATCGAGGTCGAGCTGACGGCGACGGCCCGCGTCGGCGTCCACCGCTACACCTTCGCGCGCATCCCCAGCGGCCAGCGCGCCGCCCTGCTCGTCGACCTGGGTCACAGCCTCAACTGGGACACGCCCACGCAGACGGCAATCACGGTCGACAGCCCGACCGAAATCAGCGGCTACCGCTGGTCAACCGGCTGGGCCCGCGATCAGCGGGTGTTCTTCGCCGCCTCTTTCTCTCGGCCTATCGCCGCCCACTGGCTTCAGAACGCGAGCGCCCAGGCCGACCGCCGGACGAGACTCGAGGGCGAGCGCGTGAAAGGGACGTTCCAATTCCGTCTCCGTCCGCAGCAGTCCTTGCTGGCCAAGGTCGCGATCTCGCCGGTGAGCATCGGGGGCGCCCGTCGCAACTTGCGCGGCGAGACGCCCGGCTGGGAGTTCGACGAGGTGCGGGAAGCGGCACGCGCGGCCTGGAACCGCATCCTGAACCGAATTCGGATCCCGGACGCGAGCGCCGACCAGAAGAAGATCTTCTACACGGCGCTCTATCACGCCTGTCTGGCGCCGACTCTCTTCTGCGACGTGGACGGCGCTTATCGCGGGCCGGACGGCAACGTGCACCGCGCCAGCGACTTCGAGAACCACACGGTATTCTCGCTTTGGGATACGTTCCGGGCCGAGCACCCGCTACTCACGCTGTTGCTACCCGAGCGCCTGGACGATCTGATACGTTCGATGATCGCGTTCTACCGCGAGGGCGGTCTGCTTCCCGTTTGGTCGCTGGCCGGGGTCGAGACGAATACCATGATCGGCTATCACTCGGTGCCGGTCATCCTCGACGCCTGGGCCAAGGGCCTCACCAGCATCGATCCCCACGAAGCGCTCGAGGCGATGAAGCGGAGCGCCATGCAGGATGCGCACGGTCTGCGCTTCTATCGAATGCCGGAGCCGACCACGCTGCCACAGGCACGCGAGGAAGACTCGAAGGAGAACCTGCCGCGGATCGGCCGCATCCGCGCGTCCGATCTACAACAGTTCGGCGCGCTGGTCAGCGGTTACGACCGCACGATCGCCGGCGAGACCCTCGGCTACCACTCGCCGGATCCGAAGGCGCGGTCGGCGCTGCTCATCCGCAGCGAAGACGGCCGCAAGTCAATCGTCTGGGAAACGGCGGTGGCTCCCACCACGGCGGCGACGGACAAGTTTTCGTTCGTCTGGATGGCCGGTATCGATGCCGGTGCTGGGCAGCGACGCTTCACGCTAAAGATAGACGGCGACCTGTGGTTCGTGTTCCGCGGGCCCGCCGCCGGCTCGGACGGCTTCGAGCTGGACGGCCCGCAAGGTTCGCGGCTTAGCTTCGTAGCGACCCACACCGATCGCTATGAGGACCTGTTCGGGTACATGTTTCTGACCCTGCCCGGCGGCGTTTTGAAACCAGGTCAGCGATTGCAGCTGCAGGTGACGGCCGAGGCGGCCGGCACGCGCGATTGGTACATGACCTTCGAACGGCGCCTGGAGCACGGGGTCGAGGCCGAGAACGTCTTCGGGCTGGTGGAGGAGGCCGGGGAGCGCCGCCAGCTCGTCCGCGCTCACATCATGCACGTCGCTCCGCCGGCGGACGCCGTGGTCCGCGTGGGCAACCTCGAGCCGGTGTTGGCGCGCCTGGAATTCGGATCCAATGCGCTATTGCTGCCGGCCCCGACCGTCGAGCGCGAGACGCCCGCTCAGGTAAGGGTGGCGGGCGAAGGACCGGCACGAGAGGCTGAGCTGCGGCTACGGCCTGTCCGGCCCTACGGCTACCTGCCCGCGGACTGGGAGCGCGAATCGGTATCGAAGACGCTGGAGTACGCCTACGACGACTGGTGCATCGCCCGATTGGCGGAGAGGTTGGGCGCGACCGACGACGCCCGGCTCTTTGCCGAGCGGGCGCGCTTCTATCGCAACGTGTTCGACCCGGCCAGCGGCTTCATGCGTGGGCGCCTGTCCGACGGAACTTGGAAGACGCCGTTCTCGCCCAAAGCCGCGTCGCACCGCCAGGACGAGTACACCGAGGGGAACGCCTGGCAGTACAGCTGGTTCGTGCCTCACGATGTGCGCGGGCTCATCGAGCTGATGGGCGGCCGCCAGGCCTTCATCGCCAAGCTCGATCAGCTGTTCGAGGAGACGTCGGAATTGGAGGGGGCGGCGCCGCCCGACATCAGCGGACTGATCGGCCAGTACGCCCACGGCAACGAGCCGAGCCACCACGTCGCTTACCTCTATGCGTATGCGGGCGCGCCGTGGAAGACGCAGGAGAGGGTTCGGCAAATCACATCGACGCTGTATGGCACGAGCCCGGAAGGGCTGCCGGGGAACGAGGACTGCGGCCAGATGTCGGCGTGGTACATCCTGAGCGCCCTGGGCTTCTACCCGGTGAATCCCGCCGACGGCACGTACGTGATCGGCGCGCCCCACTTCGAGAGCGCGGTCATCGAACTTGAAGCCGGGAAAAAGTTCACTGTAAGGGCGCCGGGCGTCTCCGAAGTGAACAAGTACATCCAGTCGGTGACGCTGAACGGCCGGCCCCTCGATCGCTGCTACATCACGCACGCCGACATCGTCGCCGGCGGCGAATTGGTGTTCGAGATGGGCGATCGACCCAACACGACCTGGGCCTCGGATCCATCCGCCGCGCCGCCTTCGATGAGCGACGGCTGACGCCAGCACGCCACCAGTGGGAGCGCAAACTCAATGGTGACTCGTAGAGAGATGATCAAGACCGCCGGTCTGGCGCTCGCCGGGTTGGGAGCCGGTGTCGACCGGTTAGGCGCCGCGGCCGTCTTGGGCGGAGAACCCCCGGCGCAGGAGCGAACATCGCGGCGGCCGCCCGTCGACCAGCGAAACTTCGTCAGCGAAGCCGTCGAGGCGACGATCGCGACCGTGAAGCGCGATATCGCCAATGCCGAGCTCGCCTGGCTGTTCGAGAACTGTTATCCGAACACGCTCGACACGACCGTGCGATTCTCCATGCGGGACGGCAGACCGGACGGCTTCGTCATCACCGGCGACATCCCGGCCATGTGGCTGCGCGACTCGACCGCCCAGGTCTGGCCCTACCTGCCGCTGGCCCAGGAGGACGGACGGCTGCGGGCTCTGCTGGCCGGCGTGGTCAACCGGCAGACGCGTTGCATCCTGATCGACCCGTACGCCAACGCCTTTAACGACGGACCCACCGGCAGCCACTGGGAGAGCGACCTGACCGAGATGAAGCCGGAACTGCACGAACGTAAGTGGGAAATCGACTCGCTCTGCTACCCGGTTCGCCTGGCGCACGGCTACTGGCGTACGACTGGCGATGCGTCGGTGCTCGATGACGACTGGCGTGCGGCGGCCCGGCTCATCGTGCAAACGTTCCGCGAGCAACAGCGGAAGGACGGAAACGGACCGTACAAGTTTCAGCGCGTCACGGCGGTCGCCTACGACACGGTCCCGCTGGGCGGCTATGGGAACCCCACTCGCAAGGTTGGCTTGATCCACTCGATGTTTCGCCCCTCGGACGATGCGTGCGTCTATCCATTCCTGATCCCCTCGAACCTGTTCGCGGTGCGCGCGCTGTCGCAGCTGAAGGAGATATTCACGGAGGAGATCGGCGATCGCGTCTTCGCCGCAGAGTGCGGCGAACTGGCCGAGGAATTGGCAAGCGCGATCGAGGAACATGCGGTGGTCGCGCACCCGCGCCGCGGACGCGTATTCGCCTACGAGGTCGACGGCTTCGGTAACGCGCTGTTCATGGACGACGCGAACGTGCCCAGCCTGTTGTCGCTGCCTTACCTAGACGCGGTGCTCGCCGCCGATCCTATCTATCAGGCTACACGCTCCCTCGTCCTCAGCGAAGACAACCCCTTCTTCTTCCGCGGAGAGGCCGGCGAAGGGATCGGCGGGCCGCATGTCGGCCTGGGAATGATCTGGCCGTTGGGCATTATCATGCGGGCGCTGACCAGCGCGGAGGACTCTGAGATCCTGTTCTGCCTGCGCATGCTCAAGCGCACCCACGCCGGCACCGGGTTCATGCACGAATCGTTTCATCAAGACGATCCCGCGAACTTCACCCGCGCCTGGTTCGCCTGGGCCAACACCCTGTTCGGTGAGCTGATCGTGAAGCTGCACGGCGAACGGCGGCAGTTGCTGCGGGCGTCGT
>JABAOH010000153.1_pt1 | contig 10319 bp, 10 predicted proteins | sample 7062181 | NCBI WGS metagenome assembly JABAOH01 (sample SAMN14538630, study PRJNA623070) | marine sediment metagenome | biome: marine biome [ENVO:00000428]; feature: marine pelagic biome [ENVO:01000023]; material: deep marine sediment [ENVO:00002113]; isolation source: pool of 5 deep marine... | reverse complement strand
CCGCATTTGGATTTCGTACCTTTTTGGTTGTATAGACGGATCCCGTTCAAAAAAGGATACGGGGCTCAGGGGGTCGGCAACACATACAACACCCTCTGGATCCAACGATTTTGGGCAATCTCCTCTCGAAAAGCGCGATGCTGAATCTTTTTACGAATTTTCTGGCGATTTTGCCAGGATGGAGTTAAAAAAGTCTCTCTGCCGGACCTGCACTTAATGCCCCAATTCTCATGGGGCGATTTCGGCTAACCGGTTGATTCACTCACTCCTCTTCTCTTCTCATGTAATGGTACTCCCGGACCCATTTTTCAGTATCGACTTTATGGCAGGGTTCGCACAGTGATGAAACAAAGGAGCTCGATTCATCTCTCAGAAAGCTATTCTTTTTCGTTTCTATCTTATTCTTCCTGTGAGGATCATGACAGGTTAGACAGCCAAGAGATCCGATTTTTTGCTCTTCTCCTGATTCTGCAAACAGGGGAAAATCCATTTTACCAAAACCACTTATCCGCGATACCATCTGCATATCCGATTCAACATAGACGTCGGCACCGTAGGAAGATTTAACTTTTTCCTTGCTTTTCGGGTGAAATAGGTAAAAATTCTCTTTTACCTGTCCGGCATGACAGAAGAGACAGTCTCCATCTGCAGGATTTGCCGAGAGCCCTCTTGTTATTTCTCTTAATTTCACGGATGGCAGATCCTCCGTACAGATACCATGACACGCTTTACAACCGGTTCCAGCACCTTTGCTCAAATCGTGGCGGGTGGCTTCAAATTCTCTCTTTTCGGGATGACAGGTGTAGCATGTTTCATCTTCGCTCCTTTCTTTGAACGTTCGGTCGAGCCTTTTCGTGCTCGCGTGGACATCATGACAGCTCGGACACGATATGACGCCCTCTTTGCTCCTGTTACCAAGATCGTCGAAAAGGAGAGCATTTCCCGTTTCCTGCGATTTTTCTGAGAGCCCCTTCCCCAGAATTTCAAAAACGAAGGCTTCCCGTTTGGGAACGTCTGCGTGGCACTTTAGACAAAACCATGAGGAGCCGACTGCACCTTCCGGTGGAGATGGGTCCCTGTGGGGCAAATGACATGATTTGCAATCGTACTGGCCATGGAATCCACTCGACATCTCCTTCTTGTTCTTGTGGCAGCTGACACAAAAATTGCCCCTCTCAATCTGTCCCGTCTGCTCTCCGAAGCTGTATGTCAGGTGGAGAAGCCCTTTTCTCCTCTCTTCTTCAAAGGTTACGCTCTCTCCATGGATATCGTGGCACGTTGGGCATGTCATCATCCCCAGCTCGTGTTCGTACCACATGGTGTCGTAAAAGGTAAAGGGGATCCCCTGCTTGCTCTGCGGAATGGTATCGATAGGGTGTCCCTCCCCGGGATCTATCTTCGTTGCCATACCTCCCTGCCCATGGCAATGGCCGCAGTACAAAGAGTGTTTGCCCTTCCCTTCCTCAGTAAAGCCCCACATGAGCTCATCCTTGCCACCATGGGGCACATGACATGGCTCGCAAAGATTCTGAGAAGCGATACCCCGCAGATCGTGCGGTGTCAGGGATATTTTCTCCTTATCCGGATGACACGAAAGGCACAAAAACGTCGATCCCCTGAAACTCTTTCTCAAGTAAGACCTGTCGGCTCCTTTCCCATGTATTCCGTGGCAGGTGGAGCAACCTATGTGCCCGCGAGCTGATTTTCGCCCTTTTTCGTCAAAGAGAGGGAACTCACCCGCGTTTGAAAACATTACTTGCGGCCCCCCGGCACTGTGCATCCCCTTCACATCGTGGCAGCCGGAGCAGACATGGTTTTTCGGATCGATTCTCATGTCTCCATCGGTTTTTTCCACTCCATGAGGAAAATGGCACGTATCACATTCGGTGATCGATTCCCCGTGTATGACCTCATAATCTTCATGACACGCACTACAAACACCATCCTTCTCAGCTATGAGAAGCCTATCCTTTGTCGGTGCGTGAACAGAATGGCAGGTCCTGCAGATGATTTCCCTGTGCTTACCGAATTTCCCACCCAGGGCCAATACTTTCGACCGGGCGGCTTCATCCTCAACAGCGGAAAAGACCTTGTGTGCCAGAGGCTTTGATGTTACCTCATTAATCGTGTTGTGATCACTGTGGCATTCAACGCAGACCCCATCTCTCTCGCTCACCAGGTTTGGCGTCCCCAGAATACCCCCGTGGATGGAGTGACATTCAAGGCAGATATAGCCCCCCTCCGGGCCCTTGTTTGAAGTATGGTTTTTTGCGTCATCCGATTGCCCCACCATCTGCCCGTGGCATTTTGCGCAGAGAACAAGTGGGTTGATATTCTCTTTTCCCATTCCCTTACCGGATTTTGTTTCGTCACCCCCATGGACGTTATGGCAATCCGTGCATGTGGCTGCTCGTGGGTGATTTCCATTGCTCCTCTCCCCCTTCGTCGCCCCGATGTACCCCGGATGACAGCTCCGGCAGAGCTCATCTGATGTCAGGGTGATCAACTTTTCGCTTTTGCCTGTTTGATGCACGTCATGGCACATGTAGCAGCTAAGATCCAGATCCTCCATTTTTTCCAGTGAAAAATCACCCGTTATCATGACCGGCTTTCTCTTCAGCATACCTACAGGATGGGCCTCTTTCCGCTTGGCAAGATCGTACACCGGACTATGGCAGCCTTTACATGTTTCCCCATAACTCTTCTTCAGGAGGGTTTTTGTCGATGCACCGTGAAGGGTGTGGCACGAAAGGCACCCCTCTATCTTTTCATAAGGATGATTTCCCCCTCCATTTGACGAATGAACCTTCCGTGGGTGACAGGAACGGCACAGTCGGTCTCCACCTTTGTAAATGGAAAGATCTTTTCCGGCAAACCCCTCCCAACCCAGCTTGGTGTGGGGTGTGTGGCAGGAGGTGCACCCTTTATCTCTGCTTCTCCCCCCCTCCTCATTGCCCGCTGTCCCCATGGAAACGGGGGGATGTTGATACCCGAAAAGGAGCTTTTGCCTCGAATCGATAACAGAGCCGTTGTGGCAGGACATGCAATATTTCTTTTCCCCGAAATCCAGCTCTATTTTTTCTTCGGTTAAGGTTTCATCAAAATAGCGTGAGTCATAAATGTGACATATTGCGCATTTTTCACTATTGAAGCGTTCCACTCCACTGGTGTAAGGTGCGCTGAAAAGAATAATGGTGATGCTGGTAAAAAGAAGAAGATAGAATCGGAACATTTAACTCCCTGAAATCGGGCGCTTGAAGATAAAAAACACGCCTCTTACCTCTCCACCCGCAACGGTAAAAGGAATGGTGGAAACGAGTTCCCATCCATCTTCACCGGCCCTGTTTATCTTATCGAGAGAGAGGCCGCTTTTGGGAAGGCCTCCAAACACTTCCGGTTGTTTCACAAAGATCTGCCCGTATTCGTACTTCATATTTATTTCACCCCCTCATTAGGTCTTACATCAAACTCATCCATGGGGACCAGGTACAATAGCCCCTTTTCCTGGTCGGCAACAACCATATACCCCTTTGAAATTGCCAGGGATACGGGATCGGATAGCTGAAATGGCTTCCCCTGTATCCGAACGAGAGCAATTGAACCGGTGTCTTCTTCTGCATGGAAGATAAGACCGGACATCATATCAGTTAAATAGACTGTCCCCGACCCATCACCGTATACCCCACCGGGGCGAAGAAATGCTGACCGTGAAATACCGAAACTCTTTATCTCGCCGATCATTTTTCCCTGGATGTCAAGTATCTGTACGCGAGCATTCATCACATCTGAAACGTATATCCTCCCATTACCGCTGATAAACACTCTGTATGGATATTTGAATTCACCGGGGTGGTCTCCGTAGCCACCCAGCGTTTCATACCCTTTCTGTTCTCTCGTTATCACATACACTTTTGATTTTTCCCCGTCGATTGCGAAGATCCTCTTTCCGTATACCCCCACGTCGACTAACCGGCCGGCTTCAGGAATGTGCCACTTCTGAATGACTCTGCCGGAAATGTCGCATTCCACGACCGTATCGTTTGCCGAATCTGCAATCACAAACATTCCGGGGAGACTCACATCAAACCCCTCTGGTTTCCTTACCTTTCCACCGTCGAGCTTGATCTGTTTCGTAAAAGCCATGTCGGCGCTGAAAATGGAAACAGTCCTGTTCCGGGAATCGAGAACATAGAAAAATCCCCTGCTGTCAACGGCAATATCACAGGGAAATACGAACCTGGTTCCCTCAACCGAATCGATGATCTTCGTTCCTCTTGTCAATGATACTGTTTCCGCACCTGTTGAATGTCCGCCTGCAAAGAGCGCAGAAAAGAAGATAAGAATCACTATTTTTCTCAAAAGCCGGGTATAATCCACTTCTTCGACCCCTCTTCGATTAATTTCAAGGCATTTGGTTGGAGAAAACCGCGAGTCAAATCTCTTTCGATAATTTCCTCCAGCATCTTTTTCCCCGAATCTGAATGGCAGTTCCTGCAGGATAAAGTCTTTTTGAATCTCTCATGGTAGTCAACAGTGCTCTCCACTCCAGCTGCTGCAAGGCGAACTCTCTCATCTACCGTTTCGGAGACGATATTCATCCCGGGAACAGAGTGGCACACGAAACAGCTGAAATCGATTGCATGCATGTTCATGAAGGGAGAATAGTTCCCTGCCTTTTCGTGGGGATATTTCGGGTGGCATTCCGAACCGCTGCACCCTGTCGTGAGGGTTCCAGGATCCCCGCGTTTCTCATGATAATATGCAACTGATAATTCTTCTACACCGGGAACGCCTGTTCCGTCCCTCTTACCCCTGAAAGACAGGAATACAAGCGACAGGGTGAACAGACACAGAAATAGGACATACAGCTTCCACGGACTGTTTTTCATGCCTTCTCATCCAGTTCTTTCAACAGTTTTCTCACGTCAGAGCTCAAAGGGCTGAAAGGATCTATTTCAAGGAACTTTAGAAAAGCCACCCTGGCCCTTTCTATCCTCCCGGCTTTCATGTACAGGGTGGCGAGATTATATTGAGCCTGCGAATAGCCGGGATAGAGCTCAATTGCCTTTACATACTTTTCTTCCGCTTCGTCGTACTTGCCTTCTTTGAATAGTTCGTTTCCCTCGTCGAGGAGTTTCTCCACCCTCTCCCTGTCGACCTTGTCCCTGTCGACTTTTACCTCCTTTACTTCGATCTCGCCTTCATCAATTAAATACTCGAACCATTTTCTTCTGTGCGAATAGATCGATTCCATCTCGAGGGGTCTTCCGAGCATGCTGAAAGGGGAGTTTCCGGGAAGGGGTCTTAGCACCGTAAAATAGACGTGATATCCGAAGATCCAGAATGAGAGGCAAATGGCGGAAACGGTGTGAATCTCCAGGATGGCGTACACCGTGGAGATCCCCGCCACTCCCGGTATATAGTGCGGAATTACGAGAAAGTACCCACTGATAACTGATATGGTGGAGAGGGAGAAGACGGCAAAATAATCGAGTCTCTCGGGAAAAGAAAATTTTCTCCCGTCCGGACCCTTTCCTGCGAGGAAATCCTTCACCTCGGCAAAAGTTACCCGGAAAGGTGCCAGTTTAAGGGGAATGTCCCGTGAGACGCCGCGGAATATTACATAGACGAGATGAACCAGATAGACGGCGGAAAATAGGTAACCGAGAAAGAGATGAACCGCCTCGACAATCTCCCCGGAACCCAGAGATTTCATGATCCCCGTGACGAGCAGGAAGAGAAATAGCAATGAAATCAAGTGGTGGATCACCATCTCGATCTTCCTGTATTTCAATAGTTCCCCTTTTACGGAAAACCTGTCACTCATTTTCCTGCTCCTCTCTGTTCTTCCACACAACAGCCGTTCCAAGGGCGACCAGGGTAACACAGAACAGTGTGAAGGCCACCCTGAGGATGGTCCTAACCGCGCTGTCGACACCTTTTTTCACGTGTCCCCCCAGATAGAGTTTTTTCAGCATCCTCTCATCATGACACTCGCTTCCCCTGAAACAGTTTGATGGGGAGGTGCGCTCTATTCCCTTCTTTCCACCCCCCGTGTGGGGAGTATGGCAGTCAACACATTGAACGAGAGCGTTTTCACCGATCAAGTTCCCATGCACCGGTGTAGACAGGAGGAGCTTCCGGTCTCCCCCTCCCCACTCAACGTGACACTGCAGGCACATCAAAGACGCATGAAAACTGCTCTTTTCCGAAAACTCGCTGTGACAGGATTTGCAGCTGTACCCTTTTTCAAAGTGTGCGTTCTCCTGGTAGGCATAATACTTCCGGGAGTGGGTATCCCGTATCGCGTCCTCATCTTTTTTAATGTGGCATCTCTCGAGACAGGAAACATTCTCTGGAGGCGATGGGTGGGGTATGACCAGGGCGTCGGTGTGACAATCTGAGCAGTACGTTTCCCTGTGCCGGGGGCCTCCCTCCCCTTTTTCGGTGAGATAGATAAGTTTCCCTATATCCCCCGCCCTTACGGAGACCAGGCTCAGCCTGTGGCACTCCATGCACCCTTCCGTGTCGGATGCCGCATTTTCGGCCTGGAGAAAGAGAAGAACGATAATCGCCGATATCGCAAGTATCCTTTTCATTCGACGAAATACCTTACATCGATCACGATTTCGCTTTTCACCCTATCAAAACTCCAGCCTTTCAGCTCCTCGAGGGTGTGTTCGAGGAAGAGCTTTTCCCGTTCCGAAAGTTCTTCGCGTGCAGGCCTTAAAATATTTTGCCGGATTGCGTTGCCCCTCTCATCTGTGTTGATGCTCACCACGATGTTGCACCACCCCGACTGAAGCTCCCGCTTTTTCACTTTCACGTCGGGATAAAAAATCGTGGGATGGTTTTTTTCAATGGAAGAGGTAGGGTATGAAACGACAACGAGCTTCACCCGGGGGTCGAGGTAGGTATCCTGAAATTTTCCGTAAACTTTTTTCTGTTCTGATTCTTTGAGTTTTATCTCCTTCCCCTCCCATCTTCTTTTCTTCTGCTCCTTCACAGCCTCCATGCCATCTTGAACCTCCTTGCTCTGCGCCTTCGCAATGAAATCCGCCAGGACAGAGGGCGGTATCTCTTCGGAATCCTCCTCATATCGAGGGATTGGCGGTGTAGGCACTGCACCTTGAACTGGACCTTTCGTGACACTATCTTTCTTCGCGCTAAACCCGGGGGCAGGCTCGGGGGCAACCCTCGTTATTCTCCTCTTCGGAACGAAGGGCCTATAGGTTTTCAATCTGATTTCGGTTTTTTTCTTTTCAAACTTGATGTCCTGTGAAAAGTGATAGGGGATTCCGGCGAGGACAACCACGTGAATCAGAATCGATATGGCGACAGCCGCAAGTATCTTTAGAAATTCTCTCGATGTCATTGCATTTATTCTTCGCTCTTACTTAAAACCGGAAGAGAGATATCGTTCACTCCAGCTTCGAGAAGCTCGTCCAGCACTTCGGCAATTTTCTGGTATTTCGTATTCCTGTCGCTTTTGAATATCACCGGCGCCCCCGTGCTCTCCATCTTCTTCTGGCTGACCAGTTCTCCCACCCTGTGCATGGGAACCCTGTTGCCATCCAGGTATACCTCTCCCTTGTTGTCCAGTGCAATCACGATACCCTTCCTCGAAATTTGCCCCGCCTTCTCCATCTCGGGAAGGGTAACCTCCAGGCCTCTGTCGAGGTTGAACACCGATGTGACCATGAAAAAAATGATCAGCAAAAACACGATATCGGCCATTGAAGAGGTTGGTATGGCTTCATCATCCTGGAGCATCCTTCTCCTAAACTTCAATGTATTCCCCTCCAATTTCGTCTATTTCAGCCGCCCTCATGGCTATCTTTTCCTCCATCTTCCCAAGAGTTTCGAGGAAGACGAGGCTCGACTCCTGAAGAGACAGGACGAACTTGTTTATCCTGTTCAGAAAGTTAAAGTGGGCGAAGAAAACCGGAATCGCCACCACGAGGCCTGCAGCGGTGGTAATGAGGGCTTCTGAAATTCCAACCGCAACAAGCCTCGGGTTTTCAACCCCGAAGCGGCCGATCGCTTCGAAAGCCTTGATCATGCCGAGAACTGTTCCGAAGAAACCGATTAACGGTGAGAGTTTGGCTATTGTCAAGAGATACATGAGGCCCTTCTCCATTTTCCCGATCTCTATTTCCCCGGCCGACTCGATAGCGCTCTGAACTTCATCCCTGCTCTTCCTGAAGTTTTTCAGCCCCCCCATGATCACCCTTCCTGCCGGGCTCTTTTCCTGGTCACATCTCTCCAATGCCCCATCGATGTTGTTCTGTTCGAGAAATTCATTGATCTCCTTCACGAAATCGGCGGTGTCGGTCCTGATTTTCCGCAAGGCCAGCAACCTCTCGGTGATGATGGCAATAGCCAATATCGAGAGTATCAAAAGGGGATACATGACCCACCCCCCTTTCACGAATAATTCCCACATGATGGCCTCCTTTATTGTGAAACGCTTATAATTTCCCGCTCAAATGTAGTTTAGATATTATTGAAAAATAAGAACGATTTCTATCAATTCTATCTGAAATAAGTTCGAAAACATAGAAATAAAAAGCCCGAGATTCAATATCTTCCGTGGCATGGAGCACATACCTCCCGGAAGTCACCTGCTCTCCATTGTGATCCTGCACCCACGGCCGCCTCGCCTTTCAACACTGCTTTCCCGTGTGGGTTGTGACATGTGCTGCACTGGATCTGTTCGTTTTCACCGAGAGGAAATACCGCTTCGTGTCTTTTCTCGTATTCCCTTTTTCTCTCCATCATATCGGACGGTAAGCGGATCATGTGGTTCACGCCCGGGTGGGGGGTAATAGTGTGGCAGGGTTTACATAATTCCAATTCGCTCCCGATAAGGGATATGTTCTCCCGGTCGTCACTATCTGCGGGAACACCTTCGTGACAGAAAAGACAACTGTTTTCCCGCACACGACCCAGTTTATCGATCTGGTTGTGGGGGCTTGCAAAATTGGAATCCACATCTATGTGGCATTTGTAGCAAAATTCGTCCATATTCCTGTAAGGGCCTCCCCGCAGGAACTTCTGGTTCTCCAGGTCCAGTTCGGCGCTGCAGACCTCGTCATGGCAGCTCTGGCAGGTTAATTTTCCCCTGTTCAAAGGATATCCCAGATAATCCATCTTCCATGTGTACTCGGTTGAATTAACTCCCCAGACATGGGGTGAATTCGGCATTCCCGGTTTGTCGTGACAATCGAGACAGAGGCCTTCCAGGTTAGAGCCCGAGACGAACCTGACCGGTTCGTTTTTTTCGATCTTTCCCGAATGGCATTTCATGCAATAGAGCTTGCTCCCGTGTGGATTCGGCACCTCGTCAATGGATGTAATCTTGGCATAGTCTACTCGCATGGAATAAACGCTGTCGTGAATCTCATGGCAGGTCAGACAGGAGAAATCGCCATTTTGCCCCGGAATTTTACCCTCCTTGATGAATTTTTTCACACTTTCAACGATCTTCGCATTGGAAGGGATATGGTGGAGAGGGGTAGCGGGGTGACAGAGCTTGCAGAGATCGTTTACGTTGAGAATAAACCTGGGCTCCTTCTCCGTCGGGTTTTCAAAATGGCAAAAATTACACCCCATATTTTGGTGGGAGCTTAAGTTTTGCTCTTTCCTCTCCTCCCGCTGTTTCCCCGCGAGAATCGGAGGGGAGGGTTTCTTATCGATGACAATCTTCGGCTCTTTTTTTCCGTAGATAAGAAGCCAGAACTTAAATTTTTCTTTCGGATGACACGCGTAGCAGGCCTCGTAGAGGATATCGTGAGGCCTCTCCTCAGACTTTATGATCTGAATATCATGGATGTCCCGTATAACCTTCTCTTCATGATCTTGTCCCTGAACCGTCCAGGAGAAAAGAGAGCATATAAGGAAAATAAAAATTATTTGGACCGCCAGGAGAAGTGTCGTGAACCTTTGTTTAAAGCTCAATAGTCACAACCCTTTCGCATTGTTATCAACATCCCTGATGATTGCGCACACGATCCCTACCGCTCAAAGACACATTATAGCTTAGAAATTCCCTGTTGAAGTCAGTTTTTTCCTTTTGTAACCATTATCGAGTCTTTATGTATTTACCCCTTCAAAATGATCCCTTATCACGGTTAGTGGGGTCAGTTCCCATTTCCTCACATTTTTCGTCATTTCACCCATCCGATATGCACGGTTAGTGGGGTCAGTTCCCATTTCCTCACATTTTTCGCCTTATCACCCATCCGACCTGAGAATATGGGAACTGACCCCGAGGGTTGGTATCCTCGATTTTCTATTTTTGGGACGGAAAATCGGAT
>JABAOH010035379.1_pt2 | contig 10320 bp, 8 predicted proteins | sample 7062181 | NCBI WGS metagenome assembly JABAOH01 (sample SAMN14538630, study PRJNA623070) | marine sediment metagenome | biome: marine biome [ENVO:00000428]; feature: marine pelagic biome [ENVO:01000023]; material: deep marine sediment [ENVO:00002113]; isolation source: pool of 5 deep marine... | reverse complement strand
AGTGCGTAATTGAGTTACTTTCTCAACGATGTTTTCGAGAACGGGCGTCCGTAAAGATCCAAGCAGAAACCACCAAACGGTAAATGACATATAAAATCTTCAAGCCGTTACGCCTTTATTGTATGCCGAACGATGCGGCTAAGCGGCGCGGCGGCAAACCGCGTCGGACTTCAGCCGCTGGTTATATTCTTATCTGTAGGATTCCCGGCGATGACTTATCCTCAAAATAATGGCAGTATCCTCAATGATGGTATAAATAAAAATAACCCGGTAATTTCCGACTCTACATTTCCTTAATCCTGCGAATTTTCCTGTCAGCGATGGGAAACTATCTGCCTTTTCAGGCAGATCTTCTTCGACTTTCCTCAAAATCCTCTCTGCCTGATCCTTGCTCATCTTCTTGAGGTCGCGCGATACTGACTTCTTAAATGCTATCTTATAGCTCAAGCTCTTTCCTCATATCATCCGTCGTGACAATAGGATCGGATGTGTCATGCAATCGATCCAGCGCGACCTGTAGGTCGGCCAATTCGGCCAGGTATGCTTCCAGGGCCTTTTGAATATGGAAAGACTTGGGTCTCTCTGTTTCTTTAGCAATTTCAGACAATTTTGAAGCCAGCTCGTCAGGGATCCTTATGGAAATGGCTTTGCTCATACATTACCTCCATTGTATTTTATTGTAATACATTGTAGCGGATGTCGGTAGAAAATGCAAGGATTTCTTGATTGGTGGGGAATATAATCGCGTTAGGGGGGAACCTCGCGACCCCCTTTCTCTCACACTACCCGGCATACGGATCACATACCAAGACTACCTTTCCTCCTCTTCTCTCTGCTGACTTCTCCCATGTTGCAGCGACTGGTTATAAGGTATTAATGATATAAGAAACGCATCTAAAGTTATTCAATTGATTATGCTTGATTAGAGGTGTTCAATATTCCGATTTGACACAAATTACAATAATGCGTAAAATGTTGTTAAAGTTTGGAAGTTTACCATGATAAATTATACCGCAAAATATACCAAGATTGACTCCGGCTATATGGGGCAGCTTGTAGAATGGCCTGAAGTTGTTACTGAGGGCAAGGATCTTGAAGATTGCCGGGCTATGCTTCGTGACGCACTCAATGAGATGATACTTGCATATAAAGAGCTTGGTAAAGAAATTCCATTGGGTAACGCTCTCATTGAACAGCTCCCCGTAGAGGTCGAACATGTCGGTCAAGCGACGTGATCTGATTCGCTATTTGGAGAAGAACGGTTTCTACCTACTAAGAGAAGGCAGGAAGCACTCATCTATACAAATGGTACCAAAGTAATCCCCATCAAAAGGCATAAACAGCTCGACCGTATTACAGCCAACGAACTCTGTAAACAGGCTGGGTTAGAGCAGAAATTTTAGCTTCACGAATTTTCCTACCTAAAACCTTCAATAATCCAACCTTACAACTATAGTTTATATAGTTTCTTCATAATACCTTTAGGCCGCAAGACTGCGGTATAACACACCTATACGCTTTCAGATGTAAATAAGTTGTTTCAGAACCAACGTTATATTATAAGAGACCAAAAGGTTATACCCCAGAGGGNNCCCCTTCCCTGTGATAATTGTCCTTTTTCAAGGGCTGACCCCTTCCCTGTCCCCTTCCCTGCATGCATATTATTACTTTCGGGATCGAAGAATAAAAGAGATGGCAGAAGAGTTTCTTCGGGAGAATGATATTCATCCAATTTGGCGTTAGTCACCGCTTAAAATCAGCTTGAGGTCTATGGAACGTTGCCGAAAACTATCGCTTATGTCTTGCGTTGAAATTAGTATGGTGTTCCCTGTTCCCCCTTTATTCGAGAGAGACCCTTCTTGCAACCAATCCCTCACCACTCGTGTCGCCATGCAATCATCCTCGTTGTAATCGACAATGGCCTGCATCTTGTCTTGGTATCCATCGGGATCATCCTGGTACTTGAGGTAGTACGCGATGGCATCGAGGGCGTTGATGTCATCGTGGCGCCATTTGAAACCGAGGTAGCCCGCAACATGCTTGAGGCCGTTGCCATACGTGGGAAAAACGTAGGCCCTGGTGGCCATTTTGTGGAGATCGACCATGTGGGGAAGCAGGAGCCTTTCGACTTCGTGCTCAAGGCCGTGCCTTTCGCCCAGCTTCTTGATGTGCCAGTATTCGTAGTTGTGCCAGTGGTAAATTACGTAATCACGCTGTAGGCGCATGAATTCCATGAATTCCCGAAACATCGCTTCTTCATCCGCCGGCTGGTGGGCAATGAATGGTTTGTATTCCTCTCTACCGTCTTTCCGAATAAGGGTCCCGATAAGGTAGTCCACCTGGTGCACCAATTCATCCTCGTGACCTGGCTGATCCGTTCCCTCGAGGTCGAGGAAAATCTCGGTGGTTTTTTCCGGAAATTTCAAGACCGAGGAATCAAGAAGAATCGTCTCGTCCTTCTTTATCGCTCGGGCGCGCATGATGAGCTTCTGGGCAGTGGCCGCGCCAATCCGGGGAACCTTCCGCAAGTCCTCTGCCTTTGCCGAGGATATATCCCATATTTTTTCGAACCCATGGGCAGCCAGATTCGCTTTTGTTTTGGGACCTACTCGCCCCACCAGGGAAACATCCCGGGTCCTGAGCGCTTCATGATTGCAGTACGTTTCCCACGGCCATTCACATCCATTGTACGTCGGCGTCGGCACCTCCGTGCCGTCTAAGATAGCCCGGGTTCCCTCAACGGCCTTTTTCAGGGATTCCTCATAATCCGCGTATCGGTATTTCTCCTCCTCGTAGTCCCGATTGATGATGAAGAACCTCTCCGGCAGGTAACCCTGAATCTTGGCGACGAGGTACGTATAGAATGCCCCCTGAATCATGTGCTCTTCCCTGATGTTCTTGGCAAGCTTGATTTCCTTGACCAGATAGTAATAGTCGCCAAAAACCGAGGAGTGGTCCCCCCTCTTCTGGAGGATATCGATTATTCCCTGCATGTTTTCCGGGAGGTAAAAGAGGGGCAGCCCGCAGATAACCTCCGCCCCTCGATCCATGGCTTCCAGGAGCTTCAGGAAGCCTTCTTCAGGCTCCTTGTACTCGACTGCCTCACATTCGGGATATCTGGTTTCAATGACCTTCTTCTCGTGTTCGGTCCCCCTCTCGTGCAGGAGCTCGCGGTACGGACTTCTTGGGTCTCTTTTGTCCTCTGAAACGAATTCCTCACAGTAAATCGCATAGGGCGACGTAGGATAGAGCGAGACGTTCTGCGCCGTCAGATCGCCCTTATACGTGCCAGACACACAACGATGAAAAATGTGATCAATTACTGCCATGATAGGTACAAGCTACTTTTACTGGGATTGTTATGGGTTGCGGGTCCCCTTGCATTCGGGGTACTTGAGGCAAGACCAGAAGTCCCCGAATCGCCCGGTTCTGAACCTCATGCCACCGCCACACAGTGGACAGGAGGGTGTTTGGAGGGTTTGTTCCCTCTGATCCGGCGAAACGGGCTGATCAGTCGACAAACTGCTCATCAGCTCGAGGTACTTGCACCAATCGCACCCCTCGGGGTTGTCCGGAGGGAGAGGCCCATCCAGCAGGTTGAGCACATCGCGGAGGAAGGCGCGGAACGCATCATCATCGCGCCGGACTTCAATCCACTCAAGGCGACCGCCCAAAATTTGTCTCGCAGGCCCAGTCTGCTCACAGTGATCCGGCGTGAAGTAGAGCAGGCCAAGTGTTGAGACCGGAGCTAACCCGAGACCGTTGCCATCGGGATTCTCGAGCGCCAGGGCATAGGCATGAAGTTGCCTCGAGTACATGGTGGATTTCTCGTCCGCGGGGTTACCGGTCTTGAAGTCGATGACCGCGTACGATCCATCGGCAAGCTCCGCGACCACGTCGAATCGCCCGTTGATGTAACAGGTGCTGGAACAGCCAGGGAGCTCGATCGGACACGAACGCACCCACCTCTCGCCATACCTGATCACGCCTGGAGGCAGGCCCGGACAGATCTCCTCGGTCCGCTTCTCCGAGTAGTATTCCTTCTGGAGATAGGATATCGTACTAAAGATGCCGGGCAGGGGTATCGACGGCTGGGCTATGCCATGCTTCACCTTGAGCACAAAGCACCGCGCGCATCCATCGTAGAGGAAGGTCAGGTCAGAAGGGCTTAGCTTGTAGTTCATCATGGTCCCCTGAGATTGTCATCTAACTATACTCTATATAGTTTCTTCATAATATTCCGCAAGCTTAGATTTGTAAATCTTTTGCGTATGTACAGAAAATGAGCTGTCCATTGGGTGTTTCTCGATAGCCTTTTTCGTTATGCGAGAAATCCGATATTCTTTTCTCCCGAAAATCAAGCTCGCGGGGGATCAGGCGAAGGAGAATCGACAGACCGCCTCGTATTCACAGAACCGGCAGGCCTCCTCTTCCGTGGCCGGATAGAAGAGGGGAGCCCCTATCATATGGTCTATTACGTAGGCCAGCAGTGCGGGAAAGGCCTCCATGAACCAGGAGGTATACGCTTCGCGGAGTCCATCCAGCCTGTCCGGAGTGACGAAATAGACCTCTTCCCCTCCCCTCCCGAGGTCCACATAGGCCGTGAGGGTCCTGGCTATCTCCTCTTCATTACCTGAACCCACCAGGAGGACATACAGTGGGAGCTGGAGGTCTTTCATCACCCCTTTAACGGCCTTGAGACCTTCCCGATCAAGTTCTCCGGGGAGGGAGAAGTCGAGCAGCCTTTTTTCGAAGTGGCTCTTTGCGAAGTTCTCTATTCGGCCCGTCTTATAATCTAATATAATCCGATAACCCTCTCTTTTATCTATCCGGTCCACCTTCCCGTAGAAGGAAAATTGATTGCGGCCCACGGGGAGGGCTAAACAATGCTCCTCCTCTGAGGCGTCGATGAAGGTGGCCTCGGGCACCTGGGAAAGATAGGATTTGAGGCGATAGGCAGCGGCATGCTCCAGAAAGAAGCGCTTCTCCGGGGCTAAACAGCGGTACATCACGGATCCCCTGAAGTGCCCTTGCAAGATGGCGATCAGCCTTTCGGCATCGTTGTCCTCGGCCTTTCGATAGGTTTTCTTTCGATACAGGGCAAAATAGTCCTCCAGGGTTCGGTGGACGATCTTACCCAGTTCAGCGGAGTCCACATCCTCAACAACAGTGGTGGTTGGCCTGAGGTCCAGAAGATAGTGATAGTAAAATTTCAAGGGACAGAGCAGGTACGTGTTCAGGAGCGAGGCGGAAAGGCCGCCCCTGCTGCTCTTCTCGCTGAGAAATTGCTCCACCCTCACCCGATCACCGCCTCTTTTTGCCAGGCCCCCTTCCCTGAGGAAGCACTCTCCGGAGATGTGCAGCGGGGCCTTCTCAACAGAGTCTCCCAGGAGGGTACCCCTCCTTTTCTCCTGTTGCCAGAGGAGCCTCTCGATAAAGCGACTTCTCACCCTTTTCCCCTCCAGGCCGGAGGAAGCCGGTAGAGTTGAAGCCTGCCAGAGGAGATGGACCTCCCCCGCGGAGTGAATGAGGCGTTCAAAGTGGTAGCGAACGATGGCCTCTTCCCGTTCGCGGCCCGCCAGGCCAATCGCTCCCTTGAGGGGTTCGGGGAGGAGGGGGTTCACCTCCTCCTGGGCCGGCACGACCTCTTCATTCACATCGATCATGACGACCTTTTCGAAGGAGAGGAGCCTCGTTTCCAAGAGACCCAAGACCTGGAGCCCAACCAACGGGTGACCCTCAAAGGGCGTCCGGGCCAGGCGCACTATCTCCCGCAGCAAGGAGAAGAGGAGCCTTTTCCCCATGGGCTGCTCCGAGAAGAGGGTATCTTCCAGGCTGGGGATTACACGATCCTCCAGGGTATAGATGAACTCGTTCTCCAGGGGGTGGTCGTGTAAAGAATCCTCTCGCCCGAAAAAGGGGGAGAAGAGAAAAGGCACCACCCCCCTGAGGGCAGCGGCCAGATCCACGGGGGTGTTCAGATCCTCCCACGGTGTCAAGAGGTGGCGGTGGAGTTCCCGGACGAACTCCTTTGCCTCCTCGAGGTTCAGACCTTCGGCGGCCAGAAAGTTTTTATCCCGCTCCGGATCCTCGGATAGAGAGAGAAGGTCCTCCAACTCCCCCTGCGAGGGGAAGGGTTTACCATAGTTCCGGGACTTCTCCTCCAGGAGGTGAAGGATGATACGGCCCTCCTTGCCGGAGGGAGTAAGGAGCCTTTGGACATAGGGATGCCGCATGAGGGTCAGATAGTCCTGATAGTAATAGGCTTCATCCTCATTCCTTCCCTCCTGAAGCCTCATGAGCTGCTCGATGAGGGAAAAGAGGGCCGTGCGATCAAGCGGATAGCCGAGGGAGACATTCACCGGCATCCCCTGAGGCAGGACGTAGAGGGCCGGGACCAGTGCCGAGGGGTCGGGGAGCACTAAGGCGCACCGGTCAGGTCGCTCGATTCCTTCAGGGAGGATATCCCTTGCCTGGAGGAGTTCTGCATGGAGATCGTAGGCCTCATGAAAGTGAACATGAAAAGTGGGGAGCTCGTCTGAACCACTGGTCTCTATCTCTAATCCCCAATCCTTCTTCCAGCGCCTGTACAATACGGGAAGCTCCCCTGGGTCCGCATGCCAGAAGATCCTCGCCCCTCGGGCGAAGAGGTGGCGGAAGATCCTCTCCTCAGCACCGGTGAGTGCATAGAAGCCGGCCAAATAGAACGGCCCTTCAGATATAGGTGCTTCTTCAATCCTTTGGGCCACAAGGCGCTCCCTCTTTCCCTTGGTGGTAAATCCATTTTCACTCAAATAACGATCAAAGGCGGAGTATATCCCCCCCAATCCTTCCAGGAAGGCGATTGCCTCTCGTGGAACGTCCTCGGGATAGGGGATGTCCCGGGGAACGGCGAGCTCCCGGTCTATTTCCTCCAGGAGGGCCGCCAACCGTATCCCCCAGGGGAAGAATCTGTCCCAACTGGTGGTGACCTTCCCATAGGTGGAGTTTTCCCGAACAACCTCGAAGAGAACCCACGCCTGATCAGGCGGGGTCAGGGGACGCCGCGGAGGATCTTCCACCTTCACCGCCACCTCTTCCACAAAGTCCTCTATGGCAATAATTTTGGGAGGCAAAAAGGGCCTCTTCTTTTTGGCTCCGATGAGCTGGAAGAGGTAGTTCCGCAGGTATACGGCCCCCCTGCGGTGAGGGATCAAGATGGTAACCTGAGATAGGGTTAGGGGGTTATCGGCAGAGAAATGGTGTCCCAAGATCTCCTGGGCCAGCTTTTGGAGAAAGTTTTCCTTCAACGGAATGACGGTGACCTTCTTCACGGTACAGCTACCAGGGAGGGTTCGTCTATGTAGAGGAGGTAACCCAGGACAGGCCTCCGGAACATGTCCTTTACAAGCCCTTTATAAAGGGCCACCTGGGCTGGGTGATCCTCTTCCTGGCGGCCCACCTTGAAATCGATCACCTCCAAAACCTCCTCGCCTATGACCACGCGATCTATGCGGTGAAGCTCCCCTTTGGCATCCACCACCTCTACTTCCCGCAAATTCATGACCCCCTTCTCAAACCAGGGTCTCACCTCACGGAGGGAGAGGGCGCGGAACAGGGGCCTAACGTAGTCCCCCTCTATTTTCCAGCGTCCCGTATCCCGCCCTTGGAGGGAAAAGGCCTGCAGGACAGCCCTCTCTATGTCCTCTATCCCCGAGAAATGATCCAGAAAGGAGAGGGCAAGGTGGATGAGCTCCCCCCGATGGGCCGAGCTAACCCTGTCCAAGTCCTGAATCAGGGAGATACGATGCATACGAATCCTTATCTTCGGAGCCCTCATGGTCATGGCTCAACCCATCCCTTCCGGATGAGCATTTCCCGCAACCAGGCGGAAAGGTATCCCCTATCGACCCCCTCACCCCTGGGACGGGGAAGACAGGTTACGTAGAGGTAGAGCTCCTCCTCGGCCCTGGTGGTGGCCACGTAGAGGAGGTTTAATGCCTCCAGGGCATCGGTTATCATCATCGAGACGACCTCCCTTTCCAGCCCATGTGGTAGGGGCCTTTTAAGGCTGACGAAGCTTCCGTCATCGAGCTTGGCCAGGCGAGGGCGCTCCAGCCTCCAGTTGGTGAAGGGAATGAATACGACGGGAAACTCCAACCCCTTCGCCTTGTGGATGGTGAGGATCTTTACCGCCGAAATCTCATCGGGGAGGCCGATCTTCTCCTCCATCCCCCCTTCCTCCCAGAACCGGAGAAAATGTGAAAGGCTCCTTTGCCCCTTGGCTTCCATGTGAAACATGAATTCTAAGAACCGATACAAGAAGACCCCATCCGCAGTGAAGCGCTCCACGAGCTGAAATTTCTCGACCACCTCTCTCGCGAGGTCGTAGGGGGTGACAAAACCCACTCGGGCCAGCAGGGGCCTCATGTACTCCTTGGAGACCGCAGGAAATCTTCCCTCAAAGGCCTTGTAGAGCGGCGACTGCCATCTCCCTTGCGAGAGAAAGGTCTCCAGGTCTTCATCGGAGAGGACAGGAAGGCCCTTAAAAAGGCGACTGGCCGCAGCTCCCCAGAAGGAGAGATCATCCAGTGGATAATCGAGGAACCGCAAAAAAGCCACCAGTCCCTTGACAAGGTCAGAGCTGCGCAGACGGAGAGAGTTCTCCGTTACCACAGGGATCCCCTCGGCCATAAGCCATGCTGTTATATCCTCGGCGTCCCGGTTACGCCGAACGAGCACAGCAATCCCCTCCTTTCTCCTCTCCCAGACCCCTTTCATCTGTCCGATGAGCCTTCCCCTCACCTCCTGGCGCAACTGCTCCGCCGGGGCCAAAAACGAGCAGATCTGGACCTCTCCCCTTCCCCCGTCCTGCAGGTGAGGAGCCGCCTCTTGCTCCACGTCCGCAAAGTTACGGGATATCAATTGCGAAAGATATTCCCTTGACTCCTCCGGCGCTCTTTGGCCCAAGATCATCTCGGCGATGACCTCGACACATTCCCCGTCGCTGAGGAGGCGATACAGCTCGTTATTAAAATCGACGATCTTGACCAGCGACCGATAGTTCACCGTAAGGGTTTCGCCCCTCCTCCCCTCGGGTGGAACACTGGGAAAATGGACTTCCGCTACTTCCCCGAAGAGCCGCGAGTCTCCCCCCCGCCAACCGTATATAGCCTGCTTTACATCACCCGCATAGAACAGACTCCCTCCCTTCGACAGGGTCTCCTCCAGGAGGGGAAAGAGCGCCTCCCACTGAGGGTGGCTGGTGTCTTGGAATTCATCAATGAGGAAATGATTCACCCTTGAGCCTAATTTCAAAAAGGCGTAGGTACCCGGTTCCTCCCCCTCTTCTAGAAATTTCTTCACCAGGTAGAGCCATTCCCCTCCTATGATCAATCCCTCCCTTTGGGACAATCCCCTTATTTCCCGTCGCAATTCCTCCAGAGTTCTCATGTAGGCGTGAACCCTGGCCGCGGCCAGGAGGTGAAGGTAATCTTCCCTCGCGCTCCTGAGCTCCTGATAAATCTTGTCCGGCCAAGAGATGGCCCTCTCCCCAATAACCCGGGCCCTTTTGGTGAGGACCTCCCCTATCGAGGTCTTCTCGAAAAACCCCCGGTCCAAATGGGCCAAAGGATCCTGGAGATATCGGTGCTTGAAGATGCCCTTGTGGAGAAAACCCTCAAACCCGCATTCCGTTATGCCTGAGTGGAGTTTCTCGGCCGATAGCCTCACCTTCTCCTCCGCTGCCCTCAGATCCGGCTTGGGACCGGGCTTGAAGGGTCCATCCGCCCTTTCGTAAAGCTCGAGAAGCCTTCTCCTGATCCCCTTCTCCGGCACCATTCCCCCTGCCTCCTCTATCTTCAGATACGTTTCGAGGAGTTGGGAAAAGAGCTGGTAGAGCCGGTCTGATGCATCTTCCCACCGAGTGGAGGACAGCAACCGATCGAAGCAGCGATCGAGGACGGCCTCTTGTTCGAAGACCACCTCAAGGTCCGGTCGCAACCCCATCTCCAGCGAGAAGGCCCGCATCAGGGCATAGACCAGGCTGTCGATTGTCCGTACGTGAAAATCGCCGAAGTGGGCGAGGATGACGTCGAGCCACGATGAGGCATCCTGAGGTTGGAGCCCTGTCTCTTCGGCGAGTCTCTTCCCTGCGCCTTCCCCCAATGCAATCCCTTTCAAGGCGAGGACGATGCGCTCTTTCATCTCGGCCGCGGCCCGATTGGTGAAGGTAATGGCCACAATTTGCCGAAGGGCCTCTGCCGAAGGCCTCATCCCCTTGAGGAGAGAAAGAAACCTATTGGTGAGCTGATAGGTCTTTCCAGCTCCAGCCGATGTCTT
>JABAOH010010118.1_pt3 | contig 10321 bp, 6 predicted proteins | sample 7062181 | NCBI WGS metagenome assembly JABAOH01 (sample SAMN14538630, study PRJNA623070) | marine sediment metagenome | biome: marine biome [ENVO:00000428]; feature: marine pelagic biome [ENVO:01000023]; material: deep marine sediment [ENVO:00002113]; isolation source: pool of 5 deep marine... | reverse complement strand
CGGCCGGCGTGCGCGCCAGGATGTCCCGGTCGGCGCGGCCCGGTCCGCTGCGATCGTCGACCACCAGCAGCAGCGCGTCGGCGCTCTCGATGGCGCCCCAGGCGCGCGCCACGCCGTGCTCCTCGACGGCGTCACCGGGGGCGCGGATACCCGCGGTGTCGACGATATGCACCGGGAGACCATCGAGCTGGATGTGCTCGCGGATCAGGTCGCGGGTCGTGCCCGGGACATCGGTGACGATGGCGGAGTCGCGGCCGGCCAGCAGATTCAGCAGGCTGGACTTGCCCACATTCGGCTGCCCGGCGAGCACCACGCGCACGCCCTCCTTCAACAGCACGCCCCGCCCGGCGCTGGCGCGCAGCTCCGCGAGCCGGCTGCGCAGGGCGCACAGGCGCTCTTCGAGCTGCGGATCGGAGAGAAAGTCGATGTCCTCGTCGGGAAAGTCGATACACGCCTCCACGTGGGCGCGCACCTCGGTCAGCGCCTGGCCCACGCCGTGCACCTGCGCGGAGAACGCGCCATCGAGGGAGCGCATCGCCGAGCGCGCCGCCGCCCGCGATCCGCTGTCGATCAAATCCGCCACCGCCTCGGCCTGGGAAAGATCCATACGGCCGTTGAGAAAGGCCCTCTCGGAGAACTCGCCGGGCCGTGCCGGGCGCGCCCCGTGCGCCAGCGCGGCCGCCAGCAGCATGTCCATCACCACCACGCCGCCATGTCCCTGCAGCTCGAGCACGTCCTCGCCGGTGAACGACGCCGGGGCGGGATAGAAAAGCGCGATGCCGCGATCGACGAGGCGGCCGGTCTCGTCGCGGAAACCACCGTAATGCGCCCGGCGCGGAGCAGGCACACCGCCGAGCAGCGCGCCGGCAATCGCCATGGTTGCCGGGCCGGACACCCGCACGATGCCGATGCCGCCGCGCCCGGGCGGCGTGGAGACAGCCGCGATGGTATCCACAGGGTTCACGCGTACGATTCTACCAAGCGAGGGGATCCATCCTCGCCCGGTCGGCGCAGCGCGGTGTATCCCCAGGGGGCAGGCGTCGAGTGAGGTGAAAAACGATCGTCAGGTGGTGCCGACGATTTTTCGCGTGATGACCCACTGCTGGGCAATACTGAGCAGGTTGTTCACGAACCAGTAGAGCACCAGGCCGGCCGGGAAAAACAGAAACAGGAAGGTGAAGACAAAAGGCAGCGCCATCATGATGCGCGCCTGCATCGGATCCGGTGGGGCGGGATTGAGCTTCTGCTGGGCGAACATGGTGACGCCCATCGCAATCGGCAGCACGAAATACGGATCGTGGACGCTGAGGTCCTGGATCCAGCCGATGAACGGCGCCTGGCGCAGCTCGACACTCTCCAGCAGCACCCAGTAGAGCGCGATGAACACGGGAATCTGCACCAGGATCGGCAGGCAGCCGCCGAGTGGATTGATTTTCTCCTTCTTATACAGCTCCATCATCGCGGCATTGAGCTTCTGCTTGTCGCCGGCGAAGCGATCGCGCAGATCCATGATGCGCGGCTGCAGCTTGCGCATGCGCGCCATGGATTTGTAGCTGGCAGCCGAGAGATGAAAAAACGCCAGCTTGATGAGCAGGGTCAGCACGATGATGGCGACGCCCCAGTTGCCGACGTAGCCATGGATCCATCTCAGCAGCCAGAACAACGGCTCGGCGATGAGCCACAGCCATCCGTAGTCGACGGTACGCTCGAGGTTCGGCGCAGCGGCTTTCAATCGGTCCTGCGTCTTGGGGCCGGCGAAAAGCCCGAGCGCGACACTGCCGCTCTCGCCCGGCGCCACGCGAAGCGACGGTGTCATGACACCGAGCACGTAGCGGTTGTCGGCCAACGCCTTTGAGTAAAAATGATTCTGCGCCTGGGCAGGGGGTATCCAGGCGCCCGTGAAGTAATGCTGGATCATCGCGATCCAGCCACCCTGCTGGTCGCGATCCACGTCCAGGTCGCGCATGTCCGAGAAGTCGTATTTCTCGTAGGGCTTGTCGGGGCCGGAGAGGATGCCGCCGGTGTAGGTGTAGGTGCGGAACAGACCGCCCTCGGGGGCTACCTCTGAGCGTTGAAACTGTCCGTACATGCGCCCGCTCCAGGGTTCCCCCGAAGCGTTCGTGACCTCGTGGCGCACGCCGATCAGGTAGCTGCCGCGCTCGAACGTGTAAATTTTTCTCACACGCACGCCCGTTGCGCTGTTCCAGTCGAGAACCACGTCCAACGTGTCAGCACCGTCGGCAAGTGCGTACTCACTCTCGCCAGCGGTGAACGGCGCGTAATGATCCGGTGCAAGGGTGCCGCTCCCGGTGGAGGTGGCAACCAGGCCCGACTGGGCCAGGAAGATGTTCGGGGGCTGGTACTCGAACAGTTGAAACGGCGTGTCCTTTTGGTCGAGCGACACCGGGTAGCCGAGGAGCGCGAGACGACGCACGCCGCCGCCGCGCAGGCTGATATCCAGCTCGAGCACGTCGGTGCGAACGCGCACTCTCTCATAGGCNNCAGTCGGTATCGCCGGGATGTCCTCCTCGACGGCGGTCACCGGCGCGGCCCCCTCGCCGCTCGCCACCGACGGTGGCGCACGCTTGGGGCCGTAATCCTTCTGCCAGGCCTGCCAGAGGAAAAATGTCACCACGATCAGAGCGATGATGAGAAGATTTCTGAGCTGATCAATGGCCACGCGTCAGTCTCTGTCGTTTCCGCTCGAGCGCGTATCGCTGCAGCGCGCGCTCACTTGTTGCCAATGCCTTTCCAGGCACCGCAGGATGCCCTCGCTGTCCTTGTGCGCCAATGCGCCGCGCCCGATAACCACCACGTCGAGCCCGCGCAACAAAACCTGGTGGTAACGAAAGCTCTCTCTTATGAGGCGCTTGACGCGATTGCGCTCCACGGCCCTGCGGATCTGCCTGCGCGGTATAGCGAGACCGAGCCGCGCGGACCGTCGCCCGCTGCGCCGCGCCAACACCGTCAACGCTTCACCGCTGGATTTCTGCGCGCGTCTGAACACGCGCTCGAAGTCACTCGCGGTGCGCAGCCGGGAGTGCCGCTGAAATCGAAAGCGCGATCGCGGCTCCACCGGATGGCCCGGATCGGAGCGTCAGGCGGACAGGCGGGCTCGACCTTTCGCACGCCTCGCTTTGATGACCTTACGGCCCGCTTTCGTCGCCATGCGCGCGCGAAAACCGTGGCGCCGCTTGCGCTTGAGTCTGCTCGGTTGGAATGGTCGTTTCATCGCACGGCTCCAGTGACCCGTGATCGCACTTCGGATTCTGCATGCGACCCGCGAAAGGGGCTGAATGCTAACGTCACGTTTCGCTGCCTGTCAATTACGGGGACGTCCTTTCAGCCATATGGATTAGACAGAACAACCGTTATAAACTGCCAGCCTCTTCCTGATACTCTCCAACATCGCCAGAGGAGGACCGCGGGGGTGGGGCCGACGCTGTGGAACAGGTGTCTCGATCGGCTCGAAGGAGAGTTCTCACCGCAACAGTTCAACACCTGGATTCGGCCACTGCACGCCATCGAAGATGGCGATTCGCTGCGACTGCTTGCGCCCAATCACTTCGTGCGCGACTGGGTCAACGAGCACCTGCTCAACCGCTTGACCGAGGTGCTGACACGCCTGCAGAACGGTCACGCGGCCAGCGTCGTCGTACAAATCGGCAGCAGGGAGTTTCGTTGCGAGCCGGAATCCCTGAAGGCCAGCGAGGAAAGCCCGGCGTTGGTCGAATCGCCGGCCGAAAGCAGTGCCCGCAGCCCTGGGAGAGGTAAACGCCAGGGCACCGGGCTGCGCCCCGCCTTTACCTTCGAGACCTTCGTCGAGGGCAAGTCCAATCAGCTGGCGCGCGCGGCTTCCATGCAGGTCGCGGAGAATCCGGGCGGCGCGTACAACCCGCTGTTCATCTACGGAGGCGTGGGTCTCGGCAAGACGCATCTGGTGCACGCCATCGGCAACGCCATCGCGCGCAGCACGCCCTCGGCCAAGGTGGTCTACCTGCATTCCGAGCGCTTCGTTGCCGATATGGTGCACGCCTTGCAGCACAATGCCATCAACGACTTCAAACGCTTCTATCGCTCCGCAGACGCGTTGCTCATCGACGACATCCAGTTCTTCGCGCGCAAGGAGCGTTCCCAGGAGGAGTTCTTCCATACCTTCAACGCGCTGCTCGAGGGGCAGCAGCAGGTGGTGCTCACCTGCGATCGCTACCCGAAGGAGGTCGAAGGTCTCGAGGAGCGTCTGAAATCGCGCTTCGGCTGGGGCCTGCCGGTCGCCATCGAGCCGCCGGAGCTGGAAACCCGGGCGGCCATCCTCATGCGCAAAGCCGCGCTGGCCGGTGTCGAGGTCGACAACGACGTGGCCCTTTTCATCGCCCAGCGCATTCGCTCCAACGTGCGCGAGCTCGAGGGCGCGCTGCGAAGAGTCATCGCCACCTCCCATTTCACCGGCCAGGTCATCGACATGGCGCTCGCCAAGGAAGCCCTGCGCGATCTTCTGCTCCTGCACGACCGCATGGTCACCATCGACAACATCCAGAAAACCGTGGCTCACTACTACAAGCTGCGGGTGGCCGACCTGGTATCGAAACGCCGGACCCGCTCCATCGCGCGTCCCCGTCAGGTCGCCATGGCCTTGGCCAAGGAGCTCACCAACCACAGCCTGCCGGAGATCGGCGATGCCTTCGGCGGTCGGGACCACACCACGGTTCTTCACGCCTGCCGCAAGATCGCCGAACTGAGGGAAGGCAATGCGAGCATCAATGAAGAGTACGAGGAGCTGCTCAGAAGCCTCAGCAGTTGATGTCGGCAAGCTGTGGATAACGTGCGTTGATCGTCGGTTGCAAATCTTATGCACATTTCGTCCACAGGCCGTTGAGCTCCTTCAAGGTCCGTTTCACGCCCTGTTGTGATTTTTAGAAGCCATTGATATCTAAAAGATTTAATAACTTATCCACAAAAAAGGTCGGGCCTTAAAATAGTCATAGATAAGGATCTACTTACTATGAAATTGACTATGCAGCGGGAAAACCTGCTGAAACCCCTGCAGGCCGTTCAGGGGGTGGTGGAGCGACGCCAGACGCTGCCGATCCTCTCGAACTTCCTGATCGCCATCGACGCTGAACGCCTGTCGGTCACCGGCACCGACATGGAGATCGAGCTGGTGGCCAGCATTCCCCTCAGCGATGCCGAGGCCGGCGAGGTCACGGTGCCGGCGCGAAAGCTCGTGGATATCTGCCGCTCGCTGCCCGCCGATGCGGAGATCCGTCTCGAGGTGGAAGGCGACCGCGCCCAGCTGCGCTCGGGTCGCAGCCGCTTCACCCTGACGACCCTGCCGGCCGGCGATTATCCGAGCAGCGACAGCCAGGTGGGCGAATTGACCCTCGTGGTCCAGGAGGGTGCGCTGAAACGTCTGATTGAGCTGACGCACTTTGCCATGGCGCATCAGGACGTGCGCTACTACCTGAACGGCCTGCTGCTCGATATCGGTGATGGCCTGCTGCGGGCCGTGGCGACGGATGGGCACCGCCTCGCCATCGCGGAGATACCGGTGTCCGGCGCCGATACTGCGAGGCAGGTGATCGTGCCCCGCAAGGGCATCAGCGAGCTGTTACGGTTGCTTGGCAGCGGCGAGGGTGAGGTCCGCATCGAGCTGGGCAGCAACGCCATTCGTGTCACGCTTCCGGAGGTTCGGCTGACCAGCAAGCTCATCGACGGGAAATTTCCCGACTACCGTCGGGTGGTGCCCACCGAAGAGGCCAGCGATAAGCGGGTGGTGGTGGACCGGGAGCTCTTGCGCCAGGCGCTGGCGCGCGCGGCCATTCTCTCCAACGACAAGTACCGGGCCATCCGCCTGAGCCTCGAGCCGAATCGGCTGCGCGTCATGGCGAACAATCCGGAGCAGGAGGAGGCCGAGGACGAGGTGGAGGTGGAGTACGCCGGGGACAGTCTCGAGATCGGCTTCAATGTCTCCTATCTCATCGACGCCTTGTCGGCCCTGCCCGCAGAGGAGGCCATGCTGCACCTGGGCGATGCCAGCAGCAGCTGCCTGATCACGCCGAAGGGAGAAGGCGACTGCCAGTACGTGGTCATGCCCATGCGGCTCTAGCGCCGGGCCGGCGCCCTCGCGACCGACCTGCCTCCAGCGTCGAAGGCCGTCCGCCAGCGAAGTCGGGCCCATGCGGCTAGGCGCGATCCAGGTGCAGAACATCCGGGTTCTGGCCGAGCTCGAGTGCACGCCGGGTGCCCGCTTGAACGTTTTCGTCGGCGCCAACGGCAGCGGCAAGACCAGTCTCCTGGAGGCCATTCATATCCTCGGCAGCGGCCGTTCCTTCCGCACGCGGCGTCTGGGCGAGCTCATCCGGCGGGGCGAGTCCGCGCTGATGGCGCGCGGTGTACTCCAGGGCGACGACGGTGCCAGCACCCCGGTTGGCGTGGAGAAAGGCCCGGAGGGTCTGCGCATCCGCGTCGGCGGCGAAGGGGTGCGCAGCGCCTCGGAGCTGGCGCGTCAGCTGCCGCTGGCGGTGATCAGCCCCGACAGCCAGCGGGTCCTCACGGATGGCGCCGATCTGCGCCGGCGGCTGATGGACTGGGCGTTGTTCCACGTGGAACCGGGCTATCTGGCCACCCTTCAGCGGTACCGCCGGGCCCTGCGCCAGCGCAATGCGGTCTTGCGGGACGGCGGCCGGCTGAGCGGGCTGGCGGCCTGGGACGAGGAGCTGGCGGAAGCCGGCGAGGCTCTGCACGGCCAGCGGACAGCGCTGCTGGCCGGGGTGCTGCCCCTCTACGCACAAACCCTGCAAGGGCTGATTCCCATGGCGGTCGATATGGACTACCAGGCCGGCTGGGACACGTCGGTGGCCCTGCGGGAGGCGCTGGCGGCGGCGGCCGGCGCGGACCGGGCGCGCGGCTTTACCGGCGTGGGTCCCCACCGAGCGGATCTGCGCCTGGGCGTGGAGGGCAGCCCGGCGGGTCAGGTGCTCTCTCGGGGCGAGGGGAAGCTGTTCGTGGTCGGCCTGGTGCTGGCGCAGGCGCGCTTNNTCGTGTTGGTGGACGATCTGGCCTCAGAGCTCGATGTCCACAGCCGCGGGCTTTTTTTCGGCGAATTGCAGCGTCTCGGCGCGCAGAGCTTCATCACCTCGGTGTCGCCGGATGCAGTCGAAAGCGCGGCTTCCGGGGCTTTGAGCGTGTTCCACGTGGAACGCGGTAAGCCGCTGAAAATGGTATAATTATAAAGTTTAACCGCGAGGAATTACTGAGTGGCGGCAGCGACCTACGACTCAACCAATATCAAGGTTCTCAAAGGCCTGGACGCGGTCCGAAAGCGACCGGGCATGTACATTGGAGACACGGACGACGGCACCGGTTTGCACCACATGGTGTTCGAGACCGTCGACAACGCCATCGACGAAGCGCTCGCCGGCTACTGTAGCGAAATCGACGTCACGATTCACGAGGACGAATCGGTCAGCATTGTCGACAACGGCCGCGGCATCCCCGTGGACATGCACGAAGACGAGGGCCGGTCCGCGGCCGAGGTCATCATGACCGTGCTCCACGCCGGCGGTAAGTTCGACGACAACTCCTACAAGGTCTCCGGGGGCTTGCACGGGGTTGGCGTGTCGGTGGTCAATGCCCTGTCCGAGCGGTTGGTCATGACCATCCATCGCGACGGTAAAACCTACCGCCAGGAGTACCGCCATGGAGAGCCCCAGACGCCCCTGGAGGCGGTCGGGAAGGCCGACCGGACCGGCACGGATATTCTGTTCAAGCCGAGCGCCGACACCTTCAGCAATATCGAGTTTCACTACGACATTCTCGCCCAGCGCTTGCGCGAGCTTTCGTTCCTCAACTCCGGTGTGCGCATCCGACTGCTGGATGAGCGCAGCGGCAAGCAGGATATTTTCCAGTACGAGGGCGGCATCAAGGCCTTCGTCGAGCACCTGAACAAGAACAAGACCCCGGTGCATCCGAGCGTGCTCTATTTCTCCACCGACAAGGATGACGTGGGGATCGAGGTGGCGATGCAGTGGAACGACTCGTATCAGGAGAACATCTTCTGCTTCACCAACAACATTCCCCAGCGCGACGGTGGCACCCATCTGTCCGGGTTCCGCGCCGCGCTCACGCGCATGCTCAACCAGTACATGGAGCAGGGCGGCGTGCTGCAGAAAGCCAAGGTGGAGCCCACCGGTGACGACGTGCGCGAGGGTCTGACCGCGGTGCTGTCGGTCAAGATTCCGGATCCCAAGTTTTCCTCTCAGACCAAGGACAAGCTGGTGTCCTCGGAGGTGAAGGGCATCGTCGATTCGGTGGTGTCGAGCAAGATTCAGGCGTTTCTGCTCGAGACCCCGGCGGAAGCCCGCGCCATCACCTCGAAGATCGTCGACGCGGCGCGTGCCCGGGAGGCGGCGCGCAAAGCCCGGGAAATGACCCGGCGCAAGACCGCCCTGGATGTGGCCGGGCTGCCGGGCAAGCTCGCCGATTGTCAGGAGAAGGACCCGGCGCTGTCCGAGCTGTTCCTGGTCGAGGGCGATTCCGCCGGCGGATCCGCCAAGCAGGGTCGCGACCGCCGTTTTCAGGCCATCCTGCCCCTGAAGGGCAAAATCCTCAACGTGGAGCGCGCGCGCTTCGACAAGATGCTGTCCTCGGCGGAGGTCGGCACGTTGATCACGGCCCTGGGCTGCGGCATCGGCAAGGAGGAATACGATCCGAGCAAGCTGCGCTATCACCGCATCATCATCATGACGGACGCCGATGTGGACGGATCGCACATCCGCACGCTGCTGATGACCTTTCTTTACCGTCAGATGCCGGAGCTGGTCGAGCGCGGTCACGTCTACATCGCCCAGCCTCCGCTGTACAAGCTCAAGAGAGGCAAGCAGGAGCGCTACGTGCGCGACGATTCCGAGCTCGACGCGCTGCTCATGGAGATTGCCCTGGACGGCGCTTCCATCAAGCCTGGCGGCCGTAAAAAAGCGATCACGGGGAGCCGGCTGGAGAAGACCGCCAAGGACTACGTGACGCTGCTCGGCATCTACAAACGCCTGGCCCGCCGCATCCTTCCCGACGTCCTCGACGTCCTCAAGATGATGCCGCTGCTCGACGCGGAGACCCTGAATTCCCGCGACGGCACGCGCGCGTGGTTCGACGTCCTGCAGTCCCGCCTGGCGACCCGCGCCAACGGTCACGGCGACTACGAGATTCGCGTCGAGGATCGCGCCGAGGACGGTTTCCGGGCGCGCCTGCGGGCGGTGGTGCACGGGGTGGAGTCCGAGCGCGAGCTCGGCAGTGAGTTTTTCCGCTCCGCCGAGTACCGCAATCTGGTCCTGCTGAGCGATTCCCTCTACGAGCCTTTGGAGGAAGGGGCTCAGGTCGTGCGCGGCGAGAAATCCCAACCCGTGTCCACCGTGGCACAGGCCCTGGACTGGCTTCTGGCGGAGGCCCGACGGGGCCTCAGTGTCCAGCGCTACAAGGGCCTNNCTGCGTCAGGTGCGTATCGAGGACGCGGTGGCCGCCGACGAGCTTTTCACCACGCTCATGGGCGATCAGGTGGAACCGCGTCGCGAATTCATCGAGAGCAACGCCCTCTCGGTCGCTAATCTCGACGCCTGAGGGCGCCCCCCGACGGGCCGGCGCAGGCCCATACGAGCACCCGGCGGACGCCGGCGCGGCGCAGCACGCGGCCGAGCTCGGCTACCGTCGACCCGGTGGTGAGCACGTCGTCGACGATGGCGATCGTCGGGTAGCCCTGCAGGCGCCGGCAGGCGCGAAAGGCGCCCTTTACGTTGCCTCGGCGGGCCGAAGTTGCCTGCAACGTGGACTGCGGCCGGGTGGCCCGGACCCGTGCGCAGGCGCGCGCCAGCAGTGGGCGTTTGAGGAGCGTCGCCAGCGGACGCGCCAGCTCGAGGGCCTGATTGAAGCCCCGGGCGCGCAGACGGTGGGGGTGCAGGGGCACCGGCACGAGCGCATCCGGGATGGCTGCTTGGGTTTCGGCGAGAGCGTGCGCCATCAGCGTACCCAGGGTGAGCGCCGCGGGCAGGCGTGCGTCGAACTTCATCCAGTGAATCAGCGTGCTGATCGGCGGCGTGTAGGGATACGCCACGAACGGCTGGCGCCGCGGCGGCAGGCGCACCAGGTCTGTGGCGCACGCGGCACACAGATTGGGAACCCGGCCGGCGGGCGCGTCGCACAGGAGACAGGCGTCGGGCAGGCATGCCACCGCCCCGGCGCGCAGTCGCCTCCAGGCGAAAAGCCATCCGTGCAAGTTGACACTCCCTCGAGACGCTCTCGATGATCCGCGAGGCGCCGGCGAGCCGCAAGA
>JABAOH010001522.1_pt2 | contig 10326 bp, 6 predicted proteins | sample 7062181 | NCBI WGS metagenome assembly JABAOH01 (sample SAMN14538630, study PRJNA623070) | marine sediment metagenome | biome: marine biome [ENVO:00000428]; feature: marine pelagic biome [ENVO:01000023]; material: deep marine sediment [ENVO:00002113]; isolation source: pool of 5 deep marine... | reverse complement strand
CTGCTTCTTCGAGCATGATCTTCGGGCTCCAATGCCAGCCTGAGTCGTTCGAATAAATTAGTAAGAGAACAGACAAGAGTAATATAGAAGGCATCTCCCCGAATGATGTGAGCCACTTCATGTGAAACCACGGCCTCTAGCTCATCTCTGGTGAGTTCTGAAAGCAAACCTTCGGTGGCGATAATATTCGGCGTTCCGTCTGCTGAGACCAGAGCAAGAGCATTTATCGCAGATTGGGGTATGATGCGAGGGATTACTCTGGGAAGTCCGCTTGCAATTCGGATCCCTTCCACACTGTTGACGAACTGTTTATGGTAACGGTCAGATCGATCTGGAAGGCGAGCCATAAGGCGTTTTAAAATGAATCTTGCCCCAAACTTTTTTGCGTCATAATAATGAAATGAAGCAATGATAAAGGAGAGAGCTGCATTCAACAAGAGAAGTTTCATAAGGAAGCTTGCCGCCAGCAATCCTCCTTTACCCAGGAATACGCCAAAACATACCAAGAGAATTCCGGAGAGTAATCCTATGGCGATAAAATAAAAGATAATCAATATAAAAAATACAAAAAGGCTTTTTCTCTGCTGCTGGCGCTGGACATCGTAAAAATCTGGAGCAAGCTTTTTTGCCATGATTTATACTATTTTTTTCTTTGCACTCTCAGCTTATGATTCGCTCCTAGGGTATAAAAAAAGAATTTCTTCTGCAAATGCTATAAAAATGTAAAAATGGGGCCAGGCCCCATTTTCTTGCAAATTAGTTGTAGGGGCTTGATTTATCAAAGCCACCTTTTTCTTAGTGTATGGATTGATACATATTATGTAGGGGCTTGATTCATCAAGCCCACCTTTTTTTTAACTTATGGATTGTTTATTTATGTCATTGAGGGAAGCGAAGAAGATTCCTTTGGTTGTCATTGCGAGCCCCGCAGGGGCGAAGCAATCTCATAAAAAAAAGAATGAGATTGCTTCGTCGCTACGCTCCTCGCAATGACATTGTATCAAGCAACTTTGGGATAACGCCAAATAGTAAATAAGGATTAAGTCTTGATCCAATGGCCGCATGCTCCGCGTGTTGATCCATATAATAATTTAACCGAAGTGTCGTTGATTTCAGATGTTTCCTGTGTTATAAGCTTTTCTTCGTGACTAAATGTCAAGAGTCAAGACATGATCCCAGTTTCAATAGACTATGAACAAGTCCGGAAGGAGAAAAATATGAAAAGGGCCAAAATATTCTGTATAGGGCTGTCGCTTCTTTTTTTAAGTCATGCGGCTTTCGCCACGATTCCTAAACCTGAAGAAGTCCTGGGATTCAATATAGGCACAGACAGGAAAGTTGCAGATATGCATCAGATTGTTGACTATTTTGCCAAACTTGATAAGGCGAGCGAGAGGATACTAGTAAAGGAGATCGGTAAAACAACTATGGGAAATCCTTTTATTGTGGCCTTTATAACTTCAGCAGAAAACCATAAGAACTTGGAAAAATACCGCCAGTATCAGCAGCTGCTCGCCGACGCCCGAAAAATAACAGACGAAGAAGCAGAAGAAATAATTTCTGAGGGCAAGGCAGTAGTGATGATCAATTGCTCAATCCATGCCTCTGAAATCGGAGCCTGCCAGATGTCCATGGAGCTTGCCTATGACCTCGCTGCCAAAAATGATAAAAGCACAAGAGAAATCCTGGATAACGTGATTTTACTCCTTACTCCCATGCACAACCCAGACGGGACCCAATTGGTTGTTGACTGGTATAAAAAGAATCTTGGAACAAAGTATGAAGGATCGCCTATGCCCTGGCTTTATCATAAGTACGTTGGCCACGATAACAACAGAGACTGGTATATGTTTACTCAGGTTGAATCCCGCCTGACGATTAAGGTTCATAACGCCTGGCATCCTCAGGTTATCTTGGATATGCATCAGACAGGAAGAACAGGAGCAAGGATATTTGTGCCTCCTTTCGTTGATCCTTATGAGCCCAACATTGACCCGATACTCAGACAACAAGTGGCCATGATGGGGACTTTCATCGCCTCTGAAATGACGGGAGAAGGAAAAGCCGGCGTCATCCACAGTAACAGGTATGATGCCTGGACACCGGCCAGAGCTTACCATCATTATCATGGAGGAATAAGGATATTAACCGAGGTTGCCAGTATTAAGCTGGCCACTCCTCTTACGATTAAATTCAAAGATTTTGCCGCGTATGTAAAAGAGCCCTCAGTCAAAATGCCCATGCCCTGGAAAGGGGGAAGATGGGCCCTGAGAGACATCGTGGATTATGATTATTCTGCTGCGAAGGCTACTCTGACCAATGCGGCAAAACTTAGAGAAAACTGGCTCCGAAATTTCTACAGAATACATAAAAAAGCTGTTAACCGCAAAGAGCCCCCTTTCGCCTACATCATCCCAGACAAACAAAAAGACCTGTCTACAACGATAAAGATGATGAATGTTTTGCAGATGGGAGAAGTTGAAATTCACAGAGCCAGCGAGTCCTTTGCGGCTGACGGCCATGAATATCCTGAAGGAACATACATTGTTTTTCTGGCCCAGCCCTACGGGGGATTCGCCAAAGCCCTGCTCGAGAATCAGGTATATCCAGCAATCAGAGAATATCCAGGCGCTCCGCTTAAGACTCCTTATGATGTGGTTGCTCACACCTTACCTCTTCTCATGGGTGTTGAGGCCATTCGAATAAATGATCCTTTTCAGGCTAAATCAGTTAAGGTTGATAAGCTCTCCAGGCCAAGAGGCAAAATTGATGCAGTGGATAATGCCTTTGGATATGCGTGGGGACATGATACCAATGATGATATTGTCGCTTTGAACAGGTTGGTGAAAAAAGGATACAGTATCTCCTGGGCTTCGGAGAATTTTTCAGCAAAAGGAAAGAAATATCCTGCGGGGACAATGATTGTCCAGAATAAGAAAGGTCTGGTTGAAGACTTAAAGTCCGTTGCCAGTGATCTGGGTGTTCACTTCGAAGGCATATTGGCAAAACCTGAGATAAAAGCATACGCCCTGAATCCTGTCAGGCTCGGACTTTACAAGAGCTGGGATGCCTCGATGGATGAGGGATGGACAAGGTGGGTTCTTGAGCAGTATGAATTTGCCTACAAAAGTATCCACAACAAAGAGATAAAAAAAGGAGATCTCAACGAGAATTTTGACGTCATCATTTTTCCTGATTTGAGGACGAGCACCATAATAAATGGAATCTCAGAGGAATCCATCCCTCCTGAATATTCGGGCGGAATAGGTGAGATTGGAGTAAAAAACATAAAAGAATTTATTCAAAAAGGCGGTACCTTAATCACGCTGAACTCAGCCGCCGATTTTGCTTTGAAACAATTTTCCCTTGCTATAGAGAACAGCGTGGAGAAAGTGGACAGGAAGACCTTCTTCGTGCCAGGCTCATTACTTAAGGTTTCTATTGAAAGGAACCATCCGATTGCCTACGGCTGTGAAGCGGAAGGAGCTGTTTTTTTCAGGCGAAGCCCTGTTCTTGCTGTGAAAGAGGGAAAGAGTATTGTAGCCTATCCTGCTCATAATCCGTTGCTGAGCGGATGGATTAATGGAGAGGATTATTTTTACAACAAAAGTGCCCTGGTTGATGTGACTTTGGGTGAGGGGAGGATTATCATAATAGGCTTTCCTGTTCTGTATAGAGGACAGTCCCACAGCACCTTCAGGTTACTTTTCAATTCAATCTATTACGGCGCTACTTCGCTTGGCGAATTATAATTGACACTAAGAGGAACACTATATGATATTGCAGACAATTGACTGGGGATTTGTCGTCGGATTCTTTATCTTATCTTTAGCCATAGGGCTGGCTGTTACCAAAAAAGCGGGGAAGAGTTCCTCGGAATTCTTTCTCTCGGGAAGGAATATGCCCTGGTGGCTGTTGGGGATCTCTATGGTCGCCACCACTTTTTCAAGCGATACCCCCAATTTGGTTACAGATATCGTCCGGCAGAATGGTGTTGCCGGCAATTGGGTCTGGTGGGCATTTCTCCTGACAGGAATGCTGACTGTCTTCGTTTATGCAAAGCTCTGGCGGCGTTCAAAAGTTCTGACCGACATTGAATTCTATGAGCTCCGCTACAGCGGAAAAGCTGCTGCCTTCCTGCGGGGTTTCCGGGCTCTCTACCTCGGTGTGTTTTTTAACGTTCTCATTATGGCCACGGTTTGTCTGGCGATCATAAAGATCGGGGGTGTCATGCTTAAATTGACGCCGATTCAAACTCTTCTGATCGCCTCGTTGATTACAGTTATCTACAGCGCCCTGGGAGGTTTGCGAGGTGTTTTAATCACAGATTTCTTCCAGTTTACAATCGCTATGACTGGTTCTGTCGGCGCCGCTGTTATTGCACTCAGGTTGCCCCAGGTCGGAGGATTTAGCGCCTTATTAGCCAACGAGAATGTTGTTTCAAAATTGAATCTTCTTCCTGACTTTTCTAATACAGAAGCATTGTTAGTACTTCTCATTCTTCCCCTGGCTGTGCAGTGGTGGAGCGTCTGGTATCCAGGAGCAGAGCCGGGTGGCGGGGGCTATATTGCCCAGCGCATGCTCTCTGCAAAGTCAGAAAAACACGCAGTTGGCGCAACTTTGCTTTTCAATGCAGCCCATTATGCTCTCCGTCCATGGCCATGGATTATCGTAGCCTTGTGTTCCCTCTTGGTCTTTCCCACTCTGGATTCCCTGCGAGCCGCTTTTCCGCATGTTGATCCAGGAGTGTTGAGACATGACCTTGCCTATCCTGCCATGCTGACTTTTCTTCCTCACGGTCTTCTTGGACTTGTTGTTGCCTCTCTGATCGCGGCTTTTATGTCCACAATCTCTACGCATTTGAACTGGGGTTCTTCTTATGTGGTCAACGATTTTTATAAGCGCTTCATCAATCCGGAAGCGAGTGAAAAGAGGCAGGTTCTCGTCGGGCGCATATCCACTTTCGGTTTGATGATTCTGGCCGGTGTCATAGCCCTGGTGTTGAGTAGTGCCTTAGAAGCTTTTCATATTTTGCTTCAGATTGGAGCTGGCACTGGGTTGCTTTTTATCTTGCGCTGGTTCTGGTGGCGGATCAATCCCTACAGCGAAATTACCGCTATGGTTGTTTCGTTTGTCGTAGCCGTTTATTTACAGTTGATTCACCCGAGGACAGGTTTACCAGAGATTTCCACTCCTGTTCGGCTGGTTGTGGGTGTTGGCATCACCACAGTCTGCTGGATTACCGTAACTCTCCTGACCAAACCAACGGAGTCAAAGACACTACGCTCTTTCTTCCTCTTAGTCCAACCCGGCGGACCCGGCTGGAAAAGGGTGATCGATAAGGCAAGACAGGACGGCGAACTTCTTGAAGAAGCTAAGCAAGGTTGGGATGTTCCTGCTGGGATATTGTGTATGGTTCTAGGGTGCTTTGCCGTGTATAGCGCGCTTTTCGCCACTGGAAACTGGATTTATGGTAAGCACACCTTGGCAAGTATTCTGACTGTGATAGCGGTTGCCTCAACCTTCGTTTTGACCAAAGCTTGGAAAAAACTGAGGCTAGCTTCCTGACAAAATTTCTTATAAAACTCATGTAATTTGTTATAATGTGGCTAAAATTAGGGTGCGCCCCTAGCTCAGGGGATAGAGCGGCCGACTTCGAATCAGATGAAGGGAGTTCTGCTAACATCTTAAAAACAAAATAATAGCCAAAGGTCTATGCAAGAGATCCCCAGCTTACGGCAGACATCTGCCATCTTGGCACCCTGGCTCTGCGGTACCTCGGCTTAACGAAGCATGGTGATGGCCTGATCTGGTGTGTAGCGTTTCCTGCCCATATCCTGCTCCTTTCTTCCAGCAAAATTTTAACACAACAGCTAGACCGATCTCAGGGAGGCGGGTCAGGTCGAGTGCGGCCCTTCGAACCATTCCTGCCTCTAATCCCTTTGAATTGAGTTAATTACAACAAGGAAACCAAACTAAACCGAAACAAACGTAGAAAAACAAATTTGTTCTATTTTTTGTAAATCGTTGAAGGAATACGGGAGAGGTGACCGAATAGATCAAAGCTATGTATGAAATTTGGGATGAGTGTCTTTACTAAGATCCGAAATTAAACCCAACAGCCACTCCTATGATCCATCGGCTCGCCTTGTAAGCAGCAGGAAACTCAGTAAGAGTTGACGTAGAACTTGGAGAAAATCCATATTGATAATATATATCAAAAGAAAATCCCCCAATTCTTTCATCCTTCATATAAATCGCGAACATTGGACCTTCGTAGCCAATGCCAAGGGACAATATATTAGTATCTAAATCGGGAAAAACTGGATGGAGCATCTGACCATCGACGGCACTTTTTTGATAAGTGTAACCGGCCCTAAGAGCTATAAAATCACTAAGATAATACTCAGTGCCGAACATGATGCGCCAGGTGTTTCTTAAATTGAGATCAACCCCCTGCCTGACATCTTCCGGCCTAAATCCATAGAAATCTTCGAACTCCTCATAGAATTGTGGATTGAGATTGAACTCCCAATGTTTTATCTTGCTCATCTCATTCCATTGAATGTCCAGCTGAAAATTCAGGTTCTTCGCTGGCGAATACATAAACCCTAAAACGAATTCCTGAGGCATTGTAAAGGCTGAGGTCACTTCCTGGTTCATGAAGAAGGCCGGTTCCCAATAATCGCGGTAATAGAAGTCGTTCAATCCTTCCAAGTCCAGTTTTACCTTGGGCTGGTATCTTCCTCCTATCCGAAGATTTTCGCTAATCCTTATCAGTATACCGGTAACAAAGCCTATGCCTTTTCCGCTGACTTTAGATTTACTAGCAACGTCTATCTCTAAAGAAGGATCTATTCCTTGAAAAAAAGAAACTCTGTCGCATAACCAGATAACATCTGAGAAGATGAAATCCATTCCAACCCCAACCGCAAGATTGTTTGAAACCTTAACCGCCAGGACAGGGCGGATATAATAAGAATTCAATTTTGAGATAATCGACAAGTAGTGTCCTGCCCAAGGAGCCAGCGGTTCGGGCCATTTGGTTTCCATCGAGTTGGGAGTAAATCCTCCAATGCCGAAGCCGATTCTATCCTTTATATTCAAGGAAATAAAGTGGGATCCACGGAGCTGAAAGGGGGTGCTTTCATATGGTTCTTGTGATCCTGGATATTCTGCCTTTAATCTCAGCTTGAGAAAATGGATATTTGTTTTAAGCCTGATTCCTGATAAAAAGGCTACCCCAGCCGGGTTGTAAAAAACGGCCGAAGAATCATCCACGCGTGCAACGAAGGCTCCTCCCAGAGTAGCCGCTCTGGCACCGAGTTCAAAATTCCTGAATCCAGATGCTTCAAGATAGCAGAAACCCGAAATCACAAAGAGCGCTGCGAATAAAATATTTGTCTTTTTTCCCACAGGCATGCCTCCTAAGAAAAATTTGTCTTTAGACGAAAAATTTTAATATCTTGACCATTCAGCTACAGTAAAATTGGAAAAGATCTCTGAGATCAGAGGGGACTTGAACATTTTCTCTTTATGCTGCTTGCAATAGATTCTACGCAATTATGCCTAATTTCATTTTATAAAAACTTAATTTTTATATTTTGCTTTATTAATTTTGCAAATTACGTGCCAAATTATACTAGATAAATCTGGAATTTTACAGTGGCTTTCCTGTCCACTTCTACATACAGGTGTACTCAATTTTGGTGTAATTTTTTCGCATTAAAAGGGCAGGGAAAATGTCTACAACGGAAAATGGATCTCCTCTAATGCGGGAAGGATATGTCACAGACATGTCCCGAAGGAACTATCAGGAGATAGACGCGGAGGCGCTTCTGAGGGAAGTAAAAAAACAGCAAGAAAAATAATAGAGCAATTCCGCTTGTTTTTTTATTCATGAGATCATCGGATTTGGAATCCGTTGTTCTATTTTTGGTTTAGAGCTGACAATTTATTTATTATCAAAGGATAAAAATTCCTTAAATTTTGAATTATAGGCTTTTGTGATCAAAATGTGACCTGTCATTTATATTAGGCAGGACACATGACTCTTGATCATGGAATCGGAGTTCGAATCCCTGCTTCCCAGCCACTCTGATTAAGACAATATCCCCACCAAAAAAATGTGAGTTTGATTGACAGGTAAAATAAATCACATTAATATTATGGCGTTAAGGGGAATTAATAAATTATAAATTTGGAGAGAAAGAGCTAAATTTCCCCGTGGCATCTTAGGAATGCAGGAGGAGAAATCATGAAAAAGCCCATTCTATTATTTCTGGTTTTACTATCAATGTTTTTCTGCTTAGTTTTCGGGTATCAGAAACAAAAGAGCCCAGGCCGGGTAGAAGTACATGAGGTCGAGGTCAGATTAGTTTTGGTAGATGTCATCGTGACCAAGGATGGGAAATTTGTTACAGACTTGACGATCGATGATTTTGAAATACTCGAGGACGGGAAAAAAGTCCCGATTAATTCTTGCGAATTGATAAGCTTCGAAAAGATGGAGATGAGAACCGAGGAAGCAGAACCTGTTGAAATCCCTCCAGCCATCGAGAAAAAACGACTTGTGGTTGTGTTCGATGCAATCAATTCCTGGCTGAGAAACCTCAAAAAGGGAGGAAAGCAGATCGTTGATGAGCTCGAGTCATTGGCTAAACTGGGGAATGAGGTCATGGTGGTTCAGATTAGTGAAGACAGGCCGATAACAATTCTGCAGCCTTTCACGACTGATGCTGAACTCATAAGAAAGGCGCTTGTCAAGGCCTCAGGGCGTATCTGGTTTGATAACTCTATTGAGGCTATGAGGATGTATAGAGACGCTGGGCTTGAAGTTGTGGTTACTGACGACGCTGGAGTTGCAGAACCTCCAGCTTTCCGGCAATTGGAAATGTCCAGGGCATACGTAAAGCACGAATACCTTGTTAGTGAGAGAATGAAATTCGAGAAAACATTGGGTGAAATCTTAGCCCTTACAAATACTATAAAAGATTTACCAGGAAAAAAATCCATTCTTTTAATTAGCGATGGCATTCCCTTTGCCTCTGCTCCAGCATTCGAATATACGAAAAAAGATGATGAGACTTCATTTAGGGAAATATCAAGCGGGATCAGAGGACCCGAATTTAGGAAGAGAGAAGTGCGTGAGGCTAAGGTTTTCGATCCATTCAACATTCTCGGGAAAAAGAAGCTTATGGTAGGAGAAGAGGTTTTACAAGAATTGATTCGCTTTGCCAATGCCAATAATATTTCGTTTTATGCCTTATATCCTGAGAATTTTATGAATCATCTCATGCAAGTTTCAACAGAATTTGCCTTTTATTCTGATATGAAGCCATCACAAGATTTTATTGAACAAGAAAAAAAGCTCAAGCTTTACAATCTTGTATGGATTTCAGAGGATACAGGCGGAATTACCTTAAGAGGTACCGATAAATATGAAAAGTTCAAGCAGGTCATGGAAGAAGATTTAAATCATTATTATCTACTCAGTTACTATCCTCGCAGGGAGAATCCAGACGACAAATACCATAAAATTAAGGTTAAAGTAAAAAAAGGAGGAGTTGATGTGCGCTCTCGAAAGGGTTATACAGATTACTCTGAGGAAGGAAGCGAGAAAATGTCTCTTGTTTCGACTTATTATAATCCTTCTCTTTTCAAAGAGCTTCCTTTTGATGGTGCACTTATTCCCGTCTACCTGAAATCGGGTAAATTCGAGCCCTGGATTTGTGTAGCCCTTCCCGCAAACAAGTTATTCATCCAAAGAAACATTGGGTTCGGGCCGATGAAGTTAGACCTTCACATATGGATCAAAGATGCGAAAAAGGGAGAGCGCACTTTGGGTGGACAAATTCCAATTCCATTTAACATCAATCAAGATTTCTTAAATGCGGCAAGAAGTACAGATTATATTCTTTATCACTTTTTAGGTTCGGAAACACGCCTCAAAAATGAGAAAAATCATGTCATCTACGCTCTTCATGATGAACAGACGAATGAAGTGGGGACATGGGAATCGACTCTCTCTTTTCCTGATTTAAAAGAAAAAAATCGAGGAGACGTGCTCAATTGTGTTTTGGGTATGGTTGCTCAAAGTCCACAAGCCAAGAAAAAATCTTTCTCTCTTTCCAAGGCAGACGGAAGTTTGGAGTACGGTAAATTTAAATTTTTCCCGTTAGTCACAAACAGAGTCCAACGATCACAAGATACTGCGGTTTTTCTTCAAATCTACCTCCCTAAAGGAAAGATAGAGGTTCATCCTCAATTTTTGGCTGTAATAAATGAAGGTGTGGCTCAGCAGATTCATGGAGAAATGCTCGCGGG
>JABAOH010124464.1_pt1 | contig 10328 bp, 10 predicted proteins | sample 7062181 | NCBI WGS metagenome assembly JABAOH01 (sample SAMN14538630, study PRJNA623070) | marine sediment metagenome | biome: marine biome [ENVO:00000428]; feature: marine pelagic biome [ENVO:01000023]; material: deep marine sediment [ENVO:00002113]; isolation source: pool of 5 deep marine... | reverse complement strand
GCTGGAATGGCGGGAGTCTTGGGCCTCTACGTGACCTATCGAAGCCTGCTGGACGTCTTGGGCATCGACCAGGCGATCATTGCGGGCGTTCTGGTGATGTTGATAATCTTCTCCTTTACGTTCTACTACATGCACCGAGTTATGAGCTTCGTTACCGCCCTAGTCGGGGGCGTCCTGACAGGCGTCGGCCTTTTCATCCTAACTAGCGACCTACAGATTAGCTTCCTAGCCGCCGCTGGTGTCGCCGTCTTCGGCACCGTCGTCCAGGAGTTCGTGGTCAAGAAGCATGAGGAGAGAATCCGAAAGGCCATGAGGAAGAGGGCCCTGGTCAGGAAGCGCTAGCGTCGTCCTTCGACAGCCTCTCCTTCGGAATCCTCGCGGAGTGGGGTCCTCGGCCCAACTATGGATGCCGTTAGCCACTTTCGCCAACCTCCCCCCTCTTCCCCTTTAAAAGAGCAGTCGTAGTCTCTTGTTCTCGCGGGGAGGAAGATGGAGGTAGCGAAAGAGGTCCTGGTGAGTCCCCGGAGGCTCTACACGTCTAATAGGGTGCTGGACGATCTCCTGGGGGGTCTCGAACCCGCGAAGCTCACCTTTCTGAACAGCGGGAGCCGCTTCGTACATAACATGGTCTTTCTTCTAGGCGTCCGTCACATCCTTGACTTCGATCGGGACGTGGTTTACGTGGATGGAGGGAATTCCATCAATCCCTACTCTATCGCCGCCATCGCCAAGAGGTACGGAAAACGTCGTCAGGACGTGTTGGGACGCATAAGGGTTGCCCGAGCCTTCACTGCCTACCAAATGACCACAATCCTTCTGGAATCCTTGGAGGATGAGGTGAGGGCGGGCCCCGGTCTTCTGATACTGTCGTGTCTGCCCGATCTCTTCTTGGATGAGGACGTGGAGTATCAGGAGGCCTACCATCTCCTTCGTCGGGGGTTGAAGAAAGTGAGACAGTGCGTGAAGGAGGAGGAGATATTTGGCGTGGTAACCAATCACGGCCTCTCCCAGCTCGCCAAGAGGAGGGGGATTGGACACCTCCTTCATCAGATGTCTGATCAGATGATCAAGATAAGCCCGATCAAGGGTGGCCTCCTCATATCCCTTCCAAAAGAGGGGAGGAGCACGACCTTTACACCCATCCCTCCCACCCAGTCCATCTTGGAAGACTACGTTCCCGAGAAGTTCCCTCATGGCCAGGTCACGACACGGATTTCAGAAGAGTCCAGGAGAACGAAGCTACGAGGAAGGCAGATTGAGATCTCCACTTTCATCGACCTCCCTGGGTCCCCTTAAAGGGATTTTGCAGACTTCCGGAAACCATGGGAAGAACCGTGCCCACCTATCGCATGCATCTGGAATCCATAGTCAGTTCCTGGACGGACTACAGGAGGGCTCTCCGGGGCAAGGACCGCGACCTCTTCGACGAGGTGATGGTCAAGGCTCGTCAGCATTCCTCGGCGGCGAGTTTCTGTGCGCACCTCGATCCCTTCGAGACTGCTCTGCTCTCCATTCTCCTCGAGATGCAGAGGGAAATCAACGGTCTGAAGAGGCCAGCCGAACCGTCTCCACTCTCGGACCTCACGGACTAGACCCTAAGCCATCCGGGAAGCCACATCGCCCAATCCCCCGCTCGAAAACCTTTAAAGGTGACTCTCATCATTGTATTCTAATGGTAGCAGAGGGGAGGATCGCTGAGATTCTCGAAGGCTATGACGACCTTGTGATAGCCACCGTCTGTTCTCATTCATCTCTCCAGATTTTTCACGGGGCCAAGGTGGAAGGCTTCAACACGCTGGGCATCGCAATCAAGCAGCAGCCTCGGTTCTACGACGCCTTTCCCGCGGCGCGGCCAGACTCCTTCCTGGTGGTGGACAGCTACGAGGAACTCACAGGGAGGGCGTCTGAGCTCGTTGATATAAATGCTGTAACGGTCCCCCACGGATCCTTCGTGGAGTACATGGGGGCGGAGGCGTTCTCCAAGTTCGAGGTGCCGACCTTCGGTAATCGCCGCGTCATCGAGTGGGAGGCGGATCGGGAGAAACAGCGGATATGGATTCTGAGCGCGGGAGTGGACATGCCCGCGAAGATTGAGAGGCCGGACCACATCGACCGTCCCGTTTTCGTGAAGTACCACGGTGCGAAGGGGGGACGGGGATCCTTCATCGCCAAGAACTACGATGAGTTTCTCGAACACGTCGACAAGAGCCTGCCCTACACCATCCAGGAGTACGTCATCGGAACTAGGTACTATGTCCACTACTTCTACTCGCCTCTCGGTGCCGATGGATACTCGCTCAGCCGGGGTCACCTGGAGCTCCTTGGCATTGACAGGAGAGACGAAAGCAACATCGACGAGATGTACAAACTCGGGGCTCAGGAGTCCCTCAAGAAGCTTGGGATCTACCCCACCTTCATTGTGACTGGAAACATCCCCACCGTCCTGCGAGAATCCCTCCTCCCAAAGGCCTTCGAGATGGGAGAGCGAGTCGTGGAGAAGTCCATCGAGCTTTTCGGAGGAATGATTGGCCCCTTCTGCTTGGAGACCATAGTCACGGACCAACTCGAATTCAAGGTCTTCGAGGTGTCCACGAGAATTGTCGCGGGGACGAATCTCTACATCTCGGGGAGCCCCTACTCGGAGCTGTTGGAGCCCGGGATGTCCACAGGTCGTCGCGTTGCCCGCGAGATCCGAACCGCTCAGGAGAGAGGTCAACTCCTGAAGGTGCTGACCTAGGGACTCTGAAGAAGCCCGGTTACCCCCTCCTCATTCTTAGCAGCGATTCTGAGGCCGATATGGTTTTATGAACGCCTGGGAAGATGACTGGCCATGGCCGAAGCAGACGTTCTGTTCACGGCCGGTGTCCTGTTCGTAACCTTCCTCGTTGCTCTTATCGTCCTCATGCTCGCACTGCACCGCGCTAGGTCGAAGATCAAGCGTCCTTCGGGGGACCTTGGCGAGGATTCTGAGCCCGTCTCTGATAGGGCCTACAACGTCTTGGTCACGACGGAGGCTATCTCCAGGGAGATGGTGGGCAAGGGATTCGAGAACGTCAAAGCGGAGAATCTGTTGCGCACTGCGCGTCAATCTTACCTCGAAGGAAGGCTGAGGGAAGCGGAGGAGTTTTCCATGGAGGCCCGCAACCTCTTGAATGAGATGCGGGTTGTGGACACACCCCCTGAGCCAACACCCTTCGTGGACGGGGATGAGATACCTGAATCCAAGCCGATTCTCGGAAAGGAGTATCCGAGGAACTTCCTCCAGGCGAAGTTCTTCCTGGGGGTTGTGAAGGACTCTCTCAAGAAGACGAGGAAGAGGTCTGGCGAAGTGAAGAGAGCTCGGGAGGTGTTCAAGGAAGCCGAGGAGGCCTTTGAGGAGGAGCGGTATAATGATGCTCTCAGCTTGGCAGTGAACTCCAAGAGGCTGTTGCGTGGTGAGGAAATCCCCGAGAAGGCTCTCCCTCCAGAGGTCATCGAAGGCGACCACCTTTGTCCAGAGTGCGGGTCCATCATCTCGCCCGACGACGCTTTCTGTGGGAAATGCGGGTATCGTCTGGTGAGGAGTGAGTGTCCAGAGTGCGGGAGCGAAGTGGGAGAAGGCGATCGCTTCTGCCGCAGGTGCGGCGTCGGCTTGAAGGCGAGAAGGGATAAGAAACTCCGAGCGTCTTGACTCCTCTGCCTCCCCCCGCCCAAGGTGTAACAAAGATTAAGACCGCTGAGTAAAATTCACCCTCGTGGTCCCATGAGCCAGGACATCGAGGAAGTCATGTCGTCCTACTACAGCGGCGAGGCAGTCTCGGCCATCATAACCATGAAGGTCGACACGAAGGAGGCAGACAAAATAGCCAGCGAGATATCAAAGTTTGAGTTCATTGAAGATCTCTTCTTGGTGACGGGGGATACCGACATAATCGCCAAGGCTCGCTTCCGAGACTATGGCGCGCTCAAGGAGTTCCTCTTGGAGTCCCTAGCGTCCATTTCCGGAATCAAGGATACCAAAACGCTTATGGTGGTCACCACGTACAAGGAAGGCGGAGCGACGAAGTGAAGTTCCTCGAGATGCTGACGCTTGAAGAGGGGAGGATACCACGGAGACTGAAGAGAGGCTCAAACAGGTCCTGGAGGTTCTTGGCCAGCTGGCGGAGGATACCTCTGTTCCCAGAAACATCAGGAGGGGTGCTCTAAACGCCAAGGAACTCCTCCTGAAGAAGGAGGACGCCCTCGACGTCCGTGCAGCGAGTGCAATCTTCATACTGGACGAGCTGGCCAACGATCCGAACATCCCGCTTCATGGCCGGACTCTTATCTGGAACATCATCAGCCAGTTAGAGACAATCAAATAGGGGACTCCTCTCAGGCGAGCTTTACCGCTTCCCCCAAATGGCCAGATACTTGTGTACCATGAACAGTAGGCCTATACAGGGCCCCCGACACAATGAGTCCGAGATGGAGGGTATTCCCTGAATGGGATGCAGCCGGCTACCTACAACGATGTCAAGCATGCCAGGAGGCCCTTGGGTGATCGAGCGAAAATCCTCTCAATTCTCACGATGGCGTCCCAGTCTTCAGAGCTGTGAGGTGCCAACCCATACAGTCGGCGTCCTCTGGCTCCAGGGTGAGAATGAGTCTTCCCTGCACCGTCACAGGCTTTTTAGACAACGCCGCCACTCGGAACCCACCGCGGCCGTAGTCTAGCGGTAGGACAGAGGCCCCCCAAGCCTCTAGCCCGGGTTCGAATCCCGGCGGCCGCATCGCGGATCATACGGTGAATGTTGGCAACACGGTCGTCTACATGGTGTCTAGCTCGAGACCTCAGAAGCACTGATTGTCCCCTATCGGCCAGTGTCTGGGACCTCCTCGCCTTTATAGGGCCGAGTGTTCTTAGCAGCGAGACAGGCTATGAGCGGTCGAGAGTGGTACAACCTCGCCGTGGAGGAAGCCTACAAGCGAACGGGCTCCTCCCCACTGGGACTCTCTGACAAGGAGTCGAGGAAGCGGCTGGAGAAGTACGGACCAAACGAGCTCCAGCGCGTCGGAGGAGTTTCCCCTCTCCGAATCTTCCTTCTCCAGTTTCTGAACCTCCTAGTCTTCATACTGATCGTCGCCGCGGTGGTATCTGCTGCTATTGGGTACATCAACAACTCGCAGGAGGAGCTCATCGACGCGGCCGTCATCATGGCTATCGTCATGCTCAACGCTGTCTTTGGCTTCGTCCAGGAATACAAGGCGGAGCGGGCAATCGAGGCGCTGCGGGCCCTCGCCGCCCCCAAGGCCGCCGTGATGCGCGACGGGCAGCGCAAGTCCATCCCGGCTATGGAACTCGTTCCTGGAGATCTGATTCTTCTCGAGGCAGGGGACAAGATACCAGCCGATTCGCGGCTGGTTGAGGTCGCCAACCTAAGGGCGAACGAGGCATCGCTCACGGGCGAGTCTGTCCCAGTCAGGAAGTCCGTCGAGCCTCTCAAGGGCACGGTCTATGTGGGCGACAGGACGAACATGGTCTTTATGGGCTGCACGGCTGAGGTGGGCAGGGCGCGCGCCGTGGTGGTCACCACGGGCATGGCCACCGAGTTGGGCAAGATTGCGGGGATGGTCCAGGAGGAGGAGAAGGAGGAGACGCCCTTGCAGCGCAGGTTGGCCCGCCTAGCCCGCCAGATTGGTATCGGTGTCCTGGGGGCCGCGATCATCATCTTCGTCGTCGGTCTGAGTCGCGCCGTGGACGTGGTCATCATGTTTCTCACGGCCGTGAGCCTGGCCGTGGCAGCGATTCCTGAGGGCCTTCCAGCCGTCGTTACCATAACCCTGGCTCTCGGCCTTCAGAGAATGGCTCGCCGAAACGCCCTGATCCGGAGGCTCCCCGCCGCGGAGACCCTTGGCTCTGCCAACGTCATATGCTCCGACAAGACGGGAACCCTCACCCTCGGTGAAATGAACGTACGACGTGTCGTAACCCTCGCATCCGAGTTCTCCGTGAAGGGTCGAGGCTTTGAGCCGGTCGGCGTGTTCTCCAAGGACGGGAAGAAGATTGACCCGTTGCAGGACGCTACGCTCTCCATGCTGCTCAGAGCGGCGATGCTGTGCACAGATGCTGCCGTCGTAAAGGAGGCGTCCACGTGGAAGGTGCTGGGGGACACGACCGAGGGCACCCTCGTCGTGACGGGCATGAGGGCAGGCCTCAACAAAGAGGATCTGGAGGAGAAGGAGCCCCGAGTCGGCGAGATCCCCTTTGATTCTGTCCGAAAGAGGATGACTACCATCCATCGCCAAGAGGAGATGATGGCCTATTCCAAGGGCGCTCCTGAAGTCATCCTGAGCCTTTGCAGCCAGGCGAGGGGAGATGAACTCATAGAGCTGGACGCATCATTACGCGAGAGGATTCTGGAAGTCAATACTAACATGGCGTCGCGCGCTCTCCGGGTACTGGCCATTGCCTATCGCCCTCTACCACTGGACCTCACCCAATTCGAGGAAGAGGTCGTGGAGAAGGACATGATCTTCCTCGGATTGGTGGGGATGATCGACGCCCCCCGAGAGGATGCGGTACAAGCAGTGAAGGACAGCAAGGGCGCCGGAATCAGACCAATCATGATTACAGGCGATCACAAACTCACGGCCGTGGCCATCGCAAAGGAAATGGGGATCATGTCAGAGGGCGACCGGGCCCTCACTGGAGAGGACCTCGAGAGGCTGAATGACGACGAGCTTTACGACGTCGCAGAGGAGGTGACCGTCTACGCGCGTGTATCCCCCCACCACAAGGTACGGATCGTGGAAGCCCTCAGGCGGAGAGGACACATCGTGGCCATGACGGGGGATGGAGTCAATGATGCCCCAGCCCTGAAGAGGGCTGACATCGGCGTGGCCATGGGCATCACTGGGACGGACGTATCCAAGGAAGCGTCGGATATGGTCCTCACAGACGACAACTTCGCCTCCATCGTGCGGGCTATCGAGGAGGGTCGGGGAATCTTCGACAACATCAGGAAGTTCGTAGGCTACCTCCTCTCTGCCAATGCGGGGGAGGTGCTGGTGATGTTCCTTGCCACCCTGATCCTTGTCAGGCCTGAGTTCCTTCCGTTTCTTGCGCCCATTCAGCTCCTTTGGATCAATCTCGTGACCGACGGCCTCCCGGCCCTGGCGCTTGGCGTTGACCCCATCGCGAAAGATGTCATGTCTCGACCCCCGAGGCCTCCCAAGGAGAGTCCTTTGAACAGGGAGGTGACGATGGTCGTTCTTGGGGTGGGTTTCCTTCTGGCAGTGGCGGGGCTGGCGGCCTTCCAGTGGCAGGCCGGGGACCAGCCCAATGTGGAGTCAATTCAGAGAGGGCGTACAACTGTCTTCACTTTCATCGTAGTCTTCGAACTGCTCTTCGTCTTCTCAATCCGCTCCCTCCGAGATCCCATTCATCGATCGGGCCCCTTCTCCAACCCGTGGTTGGTGATAGCCGTGGTGGCCTCCTTCATCCTCCAGCTTCTCGTCATCTACGTTCCCACCTTCCAGGCTCCGTTCAGGACCCTTCCCCTGACCCTGGCAGACTGGGCCCTCATCGCTATGCTGTCCGTCGTCCTGATGCTCGCGTTCGAGGCGTGGAAGGTCGTCCGCGGTCGTCTGGCCGCTGGGCGGGCGAAAGGGGCCCAAGGATGAAGGAGGTAGACGGCGCCACCGGGGAAGGTGGGGGGCAGATCTTCCGCATGGCGCTTGCGTTGTCCGCCCTCACGGGGGAGGAGGTACGAATCACCAATATCAGGGCAGGGCGGTCCAAGTCTGGACTCGCTAGGCAACATCTAACGGCTGCCCGTGCCGTGGCCTCTCTCTGCCACGGTTCGGTCGAGGGACTTTCCCTTGGCTCCTCGGAATTGATCTTCCGACCTGGGCCCTTGACGGGAGGAAGTCTCGATCTTGACGTCGGGACCGCTGGCAGTGTCACGTTGGTTCTCCAGGCCTGCATCCTGCCGGCCTCCCTGGCGAAAGGGCCTTCAGCACTTCGAATACGGGGAGGGACGGACGTGAGGTGGTCCCCACCCTCGGACTATTTCACCAGCGTCTTCCTCGCCATGTTGCTGAGGATGGGCGTAGGTGCCGAGATGCGGGTGCTCAGGAGGGGATACTATCCCAAAGGTGGTGGCATCGTCGAGGCGAACGTCAGGCCAGCGTCAAGGATCGAACCCCTTGTTCTGAAGGACCGAGGGCGGGTTGCTCAAATCGGTGGCAGGGCCCACGTATCGAACCTGCCGGGACACATTTCGGAGAGGATGAAGAAATCCGCTATCCGACACCTCCGGGGCTTGGCGGAGGTTGACATCGAGGTCGCCGTCTACGATGAGGCAGCGGCGACGGGTCCCGGAGGAGCACTTGTCCTTTGGGCGGCCTCTGAGGAGACGATTCTCGGATCCTCCACGCTGGCAGAGAAGGGGGTCAGAGCGGAGGAGATTGGTGAGAAGACCGCGGAAGGCCTGAGAACGGATCTGGAGTCAAAGGCTACTCTTGACGTACATGCTGCAGACCAGCTGTTGCCCTACATGGCCCTCGCCGGAGGGCGCTCCACCTTTTTGGTTCGCGAGATCAGTGGACACTTACGGACCATGCTCTGGCTTCTAGCCGAGTATCTGGACGTGAAGTTCAAGGAGAAGGAGCTCGACGGAGTCTTTCGAGTCGATGTGGAGCCTAGCCATACATAGAGGGCTTAGGCTCTCCTTCAGGTCTCTTAACAATCTCCGCCCGACGATGGATGGTTTTGAGTTCTTCTTCGATTCTCCCCGCCTCCTCGTACAGGGGCCCTGTGTCGAGGTTCACATTCAGGAGCAGCCGATCCACCGTCTCAATGACCCTCGCCGCGGCCCTGGCGTCGGGGTAGTCAGGATGGGCCTCTGCGAGAAGGCTAATGACGTCGAAGCCTTTCTTCCTTCCCTCATTCAGGAGGACCCCTGCGATCCCCGTTATCACACCTTCCTCGAAAATGGGGACCCCGTGATCCTCCAAAATCCCATGGGCCGTCGGCGTACTCCCGATCCCATACACCTCGACATGCTCGTCTAGTCCCTCCTCGCGATCGACGATTAACCCCTCTGGGGAAACGATGAGTGAGCAGCCCTGCTCCACCCCCCACTCGAGCACGCGCTCCGCGATCTCCTTGATCATGTCCGTCGGTGGCTGAAACTCTGAGATGAAGACCACGACTCTTCCCCCTTTGGTGCTGCCGGAGTAGACCCGAACCGGATTGAGCGGGACGCCGTCCTTCACCAGGGCCACGGTGGGGAAGAAGGACGAGTCCATTACCCCCACCTGTTCCAGCTTCAAGACTCCGATGAGGTAGTTGGCCACGATTGAGCTGACGAGGCCTACGCTCGGGAAGCCGTCGATGAGGGTGGCCCCTTGGAGGTCGGTCGACTTGAGAAGGTGAATTTCCACCCCTTCCATCCCACGCGTAATCGACCCTCCGTGTACTTAAACATGACACCCCGCCGGAATCCCCAAGGCTTTATTCCCCCCCGTCGATGCTATCGCGTGAAGGGCCGACCCTATGTGATTCTCAACATGGCCTCCTCGATCGACGGTAGAATCGCTCTCCGCGGGAAGAGGCCCCTGAAACTCTCGTCCGAGGAAGACTTTGCCCGCCTCCATCGGCTCAGGAATGAGTCCCACGCAGTCTTAGTGGGAGTGGAGACGGTCCTAGCCGACGACCCGAAACTCACCGTGAAGGAGGAGTTTGTGCCGGCACCCAGGAATCCGATTCGCATAGTCCTCGACTCGAAGGGTCGCCTACCAGGAGACTCCAATGTGCTGGATGGCCGAGTTGATACCCTTGTGGTCACGGCCGAGGACTGCACGAAGGAGTTCCCCCCAGCGGAGGTGTTGAGGTGCGGTTCGGGGAAGGTGGACCTGAACAGACTTCTACAGGCTCTCGACGAACGAGGTGTCGAAAAGCTGCTTGTCGAGGGGGGCGGCACCGTGGCGTGGTCCTTTCTGAGGGAAGGTCTGGTGGACCTCGTTCACATCTATCTTGCCCCGGTCATCCTGGCCGACGTAGATGCACCAAGCCTGTTTAGCGGGGGAGTGGCGGAGAGCCCATCAGATCTCTTCAGAATGAAGCTCCAGAATGTTACCGTCCTCGGCGGCGGACTCGTCCTTACGTTCAGACCGGACTAGAGGAGTAGGGTGTCCAGGGGCCTTTCGGACGAGTTCTGGAGCCTGGCCGGAGTGGTCTGTCGTCTCAGAGACTTGTTGATCCTCCTCGTGATATAACCCGATCGTTGGTGCTTCTTCTCCTTGTTCTGCCCTGGCTCGCTCTAATGTCCTATCGCCTCCTCTCCCAGAGGGGTCCTGGTTTG
>JABAOH010011222.1_pt1 | contig 10329 bp, 10 predicted proteins | sample 7062181 | NCBI WGS metagenome assembly JABAOH01 (sample SAMN14538630, study PRJNA623070) | marine sediment metagenome | biome: marine biome [ENVO:00000428]; feature: marine pelagic biome [ENVO:01000023]; material: deep marine sediment [ENVO:00002113]; isolation source: pool of 5 deep marine... | reverse complement strand
TCATCGTCACGGAAAAGCTTTTCCAACGGCGGTTTCGGGTTAACGTCCGGACTCACAGGGAGGTCATCCGGATCGATCGGGCACGCAGGGTAGTGATGGTTCAAAATGTAAAGACGGGGACCATAGAAGAGGAATCCTACGATCGCCTCATCCTCTCTCCCGGCTCATCGCCTGTGATCCCTCCCCTCCCGGGGGTTAACCTTCCCTTCGTCTTTACCTTCAAGACCCTTGAGGATATGGATCTCGTCTACCAATACTTGCAGCAGAGACATCCCCATGAGGCGGTCATCGTAGGGGGCGGCCTGATCGGGATGGAAGTGATGGAAAATCTCGGGATCAAAGGTTTGAAGGTCTCCGTTGTGGAGAAATTAAATCAAATTCTCCCTTTCCTGGATTGGGATATGGCGGAACTAGTACGCCATCATGCGGAATCCAAAGGCGTTAGGTTCCACCTCTCCCAGGGATTGAAGGCGATTGAGCTGCGAAATGGTTCCGGCGTTCTACACACTGAGGGGGGCAAAACCTTGAAGGCCGATCTCGTGATCCTCTCCTTGGGTATAAAGCCCAATGTGGCTCTGGCAAAGGAAGCGGGTTTGGAAATCGGCGAAACGGGCGGAGTCAAGGTCAATGAGTTCATGCAGACCAGCGATCCCGACATCTTCGCAGCGGGGGACTGTGTGGAATCCATTCACCGGGTAACGGGTAAACCCTTCTTGACACCCATGGGATCTGCCGCAAATAAACAAGGCAGGGCCGCTGGAGCCAACGCCCTGGGGAGAAAGATTGCGGTCAAGGGTTTCCTTGGGACGGTGATCCTCAAGGCCTTCGATCTCACCATTGCCAAGACCGGGCTTTCGGAGGCGGAGGCGCGGCGAGCGGGTTTCGATCCCCTCGTGACATTCATCCATCCGGGCCACATCGCCGGATACTATCCTGGCTCGAAACCCCTGCACATAAAGACGATCACCGATAGCGCATCGGGCCGACTTCTCGGAGGCCAGGTCATTGGGGAAGAGGGTGTGGATAAGAGGATCGATGTGTTGGCAACGGCGATATATCATCGGATGCCCCTGGAAGAACTCCTTCAGCTGGACCTTGCCTATGCACCACCCTATTCTGCTGCCCGAGATCCCGTGGTGATCGCCGGGGCTGTCGGGCAAAATTTCTTCCAAGGGGACTGGATTCCCATTACACCTACGGCACTCCACGAGAAAATTGAAAGCCGAGGGAATCTGACGCTGATCGATGTTCGATCCAGAAGGGAATGCCTCAAAGAGGGGATGATTCCTGGGGCGGTCCACATCCCCCTCCATCATCTCCGGGATCGCATCGACCAGCTCGATAAGGGTAATGAAACCGTGGTATATTGTCGGACAGGCCTCCGTTCCTATCTGGCGACACGGATCTTGATGCAAAAGGGGTTTACCCGGGTGAAAAACTTGACCGGGGGCACCATGAGCTGGATCTACCCCGTGAAAAAAGGCGGCCTGAGGTAGGATTCGAATTTCCTATATCGCCTTGTAGATCATAAAGGTCCCTAAGAAGGCGAGCACAATAAACATGACCCTCTTATACCACTGCTCCCCTATCATTCCGTAAAAATGGGAGCCAACGTACGTTCCCAAAATCAAAAGGATTAACGAAACTCCATAAAATCGGAGGACAGCCACCGTAGTCAGCCCGCTGATGGCATGGGCAAAAACAACCATGAGGCCGGAGAAAATAAAGAACCCCTGTAAGGTAACCTTTATCCTATCCTTGCCCCACGATTGGAGGGAGGTATACACGATTACCGGCGGCCCGGACGCACCGAGTGCACCTCCGAGACAGCCCCCGAATAAACCGAAAAGATAGGCCCAACTCTCCCTTATCCCCACTTTTGATGATCTGAAAAAAAGGCTGTACAGGGAATATGAAACGAGGATTATGCCCAGGATCCAGTGGATGATATCCCTATTGAGCCTTTTGAGAAAGAAGACCCCAATAGGTACGCCCAGAGCAGCCCCCACAAGGAGGGGATAAATCTTCTTCCACTCCAGATGCTTCCGGAGCTGGACCAGAAGCAGGAAGGTTATGGAGACGCCGTATAATGCCACAAGGGGGATAACCGTCTTGATATCCAGGAAAATGGCCAGCAACGGAAGGGCCAGCAAGATAGATCCGAAACCGGACAGCCCTTGGGTAAAAGCGGCAAAAAACACGATTACACACACCCAGAGGTAAGTTCCCATTTCTTTCTCACAAAGGGATTCCGTTTATCCAATGTATACCATTTTCTTCTCTCCTTCGGCCAGCCTGTTATTACCCCTTCAGCGTGCCGAGTGGTATTTAAGAGGACTTTTCTATAAAATATCAGACAGTGGTTTAATGGCGCCTAATCCCATTTTTTCCCTTAGGCCGGCGCTCAAATGCCTCCTAACAATTGACTGGTTTGTCACCTATCCTATTCGCCGGGAGGATCTACGATGAAGAGAAATATACTGGGCAACACGGGAATAGAGGTTAGCGAGCTCTCCTTTGGGACGCTCACCTTCACAAGGATGCAGGCTAATCTGACCCTAAAAGAAGGTGGCCGGTTGGTGAAGAAGGCCTTTGACTTGGGGATCAATTTTTTCGACACCGCGCGAACCTACGGAACCGAGGGCCATCTGCGTGAGGGACTCAGGGGGGCTAACGATAAGGCCACCATTGCCACCAAAACCCGTGCGAGAACACGGGATCTCGCCCAGGGGGATTTCGAGACCTCCCTCAAGGAGTTGGATCGGGATTATATCGATATCTACCATCTTCATCTTGTCCATGGCGCTCAAGATTTGGCGGAGCGCCGCAACGTCCTTGATCTCCTCCTAGAGTTCAAGGAAAACGGCCTGATCAAGGCCATTGGCGCATCGGTCCACAGGGTTGAAGGGGCCCGGGCCGTGGTGGCGGAGCCGGACATGGATGTCTTATTCCCCGTGCTCAATTCCCATGGACTCGGGATCATCGACGGATCGATTGACGATATGCTCGAAGTTTGCAGTCAAGCTAAGACCCGGGGAATGGGCATCTATGCCATGAAACCATTAGCCGGGGGACATTTGAGGAAATCCCCCGAAGAGCCTTTCCATTATCTCCGAAATTTAGGCTTCGTCGATTCTATCTGCGTTGGCATGAAGTCGCCCGCCGAAATAGAGATGAACGCGAGCATCTTCGAGGGACGCGATGTTTCGAAGGAAGTGCTGGCTCAAATAGAAACGGTTTCCCGAAGCCTTGCGATATACGACCGCTGTGTTGGTTGCGGGGCATGTGTGGCGGCGTGTGCTCAGGGAGCCCTCCATGTGGACCATGCTCAAACCGACGAATCCAACCAAAAGAAAGGCCAGTCCGTTGTCGATAGGGACAAATGTATACTTTGCGGATACTGTGCGGAGGCCTGTCCTGAATTCGTAATTCGGGTTATTTGAACCCGGATTGGTCAAGGGGTTCTAACCTGATCTCCGGGACTTCTTTTCCCTTAAGGCTCATTGGCCTAAAGGAGAATCTCTCTCGTGGCCTCCCCGGGACTCTTTACCCCTACCATGGTCATGGTCCTCTGTAATTCCGACGTCATCTGCTCCACCACCTCACGGACCCCATCCTTTCCGTTGGCTGCCAGCCCATAGAGTATCGGCCTTACAATACCCACGGCCTGGGCCCCGAAGGCGAGACCTTTGAGAACGTCCGTCCCGCGCCGAAAACCTCCATCGACCATAATGGGTATCCTCCCGTCGATGACCTTCACGATCTCGTCCATCACCTCAAGGGGGTGCGGGAGGTAGTCAATGGTGTGGGCCCCGTGGTTGGATACCACGATGAGATCCGACCCCACCTCCAGGGATTTTTCGGCATCCCATGGGCTGAGGACTCCCTTCAACACCAGTGGCCTTTTCACCGCGTCCTTGATTTCCCTGAGTTCGCTAACGGAAATGGGGGTACAGCCAGAGGCCAAAATCTGATCATAAACCTTCGTCCCCTGCCCCGCATCGATCTCCACGCCCACGGCCGCCACTCCAGCCCTTTCCGCCGTCTCTATCTCCTGGAAGATCTTCCCCCTGTTCTCATAGGGCTTGACCGTCTGGACAAGGGGGACCCCCGTCCCAACGAGTTCGTCCAGGTTCTTGGGAAGAGGAGACCCGGTCCACATCATCGATCCCGCTTCCCTCACCCCATGAGCCACTTGAAGGAGTCCATCTTCCGCGATTTGAGGAATGGGCATGGTTACGGAGGACATGGTTATGGGCGTTTTAAGCTGTACCCCCATCAGGGTCGTCTCCGTAAAGGCTGGCTTTGAACCGATGGCCTTCTGGAGGAACTTAAACCGCTTGAAAATCTCCTCGTTATGCCCCAGGACGAACTCCGTCTCCACACCTTGGAGATAGAAGAGAAGTTTCTTCTTTTTCAGATTCTCGGCCCCTTTTGCATAGATTTCTGTGAGTTCCATTGATTCTCCTTTCATTTCTAGATCATGCTATATATCCTCACACTGGTGAGGATCTGCGCAAAAAACCTTTTTGACTGGAAATATCCTTTATCATAGACGGTAAACATGGTAAATTCAATTCTCTGAGGTTTCCGAAAATGAAAAAACGAAATCCACCGCGCACCTGAAATGAGATGTGTACCGCCCTGACCGCACGACTGCAACACTGCAACACCGCAGCACTATGACAACGGAGGCACCGGTGAATCTTAAAGCCCTGTTCAAACCGAAAACCTTGGCAATCATCGGCGTTTCCTTACAGAATGACCGGCATCCGGCCAACGTCATCTACTACAAGAATAACCTTCGGTTTCAGGCCGAGGTCTTTCCCGTAAATCCCCGGGGAGGTCTCCTTCAGGGGGAACCGGTCTACGCTCGCATCTCAGATGTTCCCGAAAAGGTCGATCTGGCGGTAATCGCAGTCCGCGCCGAAATGGTTCCCAATATCATGGCCGAATGCATTCAAGCGGGAGTTGGTGGAGCGGTAGTTATCTCCGGGGGGTTTGCTGAAGTCGGTCGAAGGGACCTGCAGGACCGCATGGTATCCCTGGCAAGGGAAGCGGAGTTCCCCTTCATTGGCCCCAACTGCCTAGGGATCTATTCCCCTCCCTATATGGACACCTTTTTCCTTCCCAGCGAGCGAATGGTAAGGCCGAGTAGGGGAAGGGTTGCCCTCGTCAGTCAAAGTGGGGGGACCCTTGTGGATCAGATGAGCAAGTTCGCCGATGAAGGTATTGGCCTTTCCCTGGGGATAGGTATCGGGAATAAGGCCCTGATCCGAGAACTGGACCTGCTCAGATATTTTGCCCGTGACCCTGAGACGGAAGTCATTGCTTTTTACGTGGAGGGCTTCGAAAAAAACGGGGGCCGGGAATTCGTCCTGGCAGCAGGTCGATGTCCAAAGCCCGTAATTGTTTTAAAAGCGGGTAAAAGCCCCGGGGGAAGCCGAGCCATTTCCAGTCACACGGCTGCGATGGCCGGGGACTATGAGGTCTTCTCCGAGGTGGTCGCTCAGTATGGCGTGGTGGAGGCCCGAAATGAATTTGAGTTGGTCTCCTTCTGCGAAGCCCTGAGCTGTTACGATCAGTCCATTGAAGGTAAAATCGGTATCGTCACCGTTAGTGGGGGACACGGGGCCCTGGCCGTAGACGCCTGTTTCTCCCATGGTCTTTCCGTGCCGACCTTATCCGATCAGCATCAAGCTGAAATCAAGGAACACGTTTCACCGCGGGTGCGAACAATCGCCTCCTTTAACAACCCCATTGATCTAACGGGCAGCGCCGTGGATGCTGATTTTATCTCAGCGGCTAAATTCCTGGCCGGCTATCGGGGAGTCGACTGCGTTCTGATACTGCTTCTGCCCTATACGCCTGGGGTTACCGCGGACTTGGCAGCCCGATTGAGCCAGATTTATCGGCAAGCAGGTAAACCGTTGATCGCCTACGTGCCCCATGTGGAAAAGTACGGTATATTCATCGAGGGGTTTGAGTTCAACCGAATACCGGTGGCCCCCTCCATTGAGGGGGCGGTACACATGGCTGAGGCCATGAGGAGGTGTAAACCTTATTGAAAAAAGGGATAAGGGACATACTTTCTGCTTCGAAGGACGTGGGTTGGGTCTTGGAACCTCAGGCCAAGCGCCTCTTTTCCATGGCAGGCCTGGGGGTTCCTCGATTCACCATGTCGATTACGGTGGAGGAGGCAGTTCGGTTTGCCCATGAGATCGGTTACCCCATAGTTGCGAAGGTGGTTTCTCCTCGGATTGTCCATAAATCAGATAGTGATGGCGTGGCGGTTGGCATCGATAGTGATGGGGAGTTGACCGAAACCTTTACCCGGTTCAGCCGGATGGAGGGCTTTGTCGGCGTGCTGGTTGAGGAGATGATGTCGGGCGTAGAATTAATAGTCGGCGCCAAGATCGACTACCAATTTGGACCGGTGATCCTCCTGGGAATTGGTGGAACCGGGGTGGAGATCTATCGGGATATCACCATGAGGATGGCGCCCCTTCGCGAAAGGGATGTCGAATCGATGGTCAAGGGCCTTAGGGCAGGCCAGTTGTTAGAGGGTTACCGGGGTTCAGAGCCGATCAACCTGAGCGAATTGACAAGGCTTCTCGTAACCTTCTCAGATTTGGTTATGGACCTTGAAGAGTTTATCGAATCCATCGACCTTAACCCGGTTATCTGCACATCAACCAAGTGTGTCGTGGCGGACGCGAGAATTATGCTCAAGGAATGGGAAGAAAAAGCATAGATTCGGTGGCACAAGAAAGATCTCGTTACATCGCAGGGTTCAGTCTCCTTCTCATCGCCTCCCTCTGGTTGTTTCCGTCACATCCGACAGCGAGGGAACAATACGCTGCCCAGACGGACAAGGACTGTGAGACCTGCCATAAAACTCCCGGGGTTGGGCCGGATTTAACGCCCTATGGGCAGGCCTTTCGAAGGGGAGGATACCAATATCCCATCCCAGCAGAAGCCTTCAAGGCACTTTCCCGCTTTAAACGGATCGTCCGCTTTTTCATCGGATATTTCCATATTGCCGCAGGCGTCATCTGGTTCGGAACCATCTTTTATGTCCATATATTCATCACCCCCCAGGCCCTCACCCGTGGGCTCCCCAGATCGGAGTTGATTCTGGGTTGGGTGTGTGCCACAATCACGGGTATTACCGGTTTCCTCCTGACCACGGCCAGGCTCACCGCTGTCTCGCAACTCTCCACGACGAAGTTCGGAATCATCCTGTCCGCAAAGATCATCCTCTACCTCTTGATGGTGGGCATCGTTCTCTTCACCACCATCGTGATCCGGAAAAAACTGAAACGGGAAATCGGCCAACAGGAGAAGAGAGATTTAACCGGGGGAGTTTTTACCCACACGGAGTTGCTTTCCTTCAATGGAACCGGCCAAAAACCCACCTACATCGCCGTAGAAGAGGACGTCTACGATCTTTCTGAGAGCCCCACATGGAAAGAGGGACGGCACATGGGGCAGCACTTCGCGGGCAGGGATCTCACCGATGATCTCACGGCGGCTCCCCATGGTCCTGAAGTCCTCGACAAGTTCAGTAGGGTGGGAAAGCTCTGGAGAGGGACAAGGGATACCTCTCTTCGGGTCAGCGCCACGAGAAAGACTTTCATCTATCTGGCCAACTCCGCCCTTGTAATTCTGTTTCTCATTCTCCTCTGTGTCGCCCTGTGGAGGTGGGGGTAAGGAGGCATTTCCAACTGAGCTTCCCCTTGGAAACCAAAGGCTTAGTGGTGAAGCCTCCTTTTCTCAGAGTGGGAACAACGCCTGGGACGAGGGCAATGCTGCGATCACCCGGGAATGTCTCATTGGGAACTCCGACTACGAGTTTCATGGGTCTTTTCTCTTAACCGCGCTTTGGGCTCCTTCCCTTTCCCGCTCGATTTATCCTCTTGCTCACCTTGCTCCAGGAGGGCGTAATGAGAAAGCTTTCCTCCATATTCCCAATCATCCCGATAAACTTATCCATCGGCACCGAAAACGTGAGAACATCCTCGGGGACGTACGGCCGGGCCGAGACGTCGAACATCCCGAGGACGCACCGCGGACGCGGGGAGCCCTTTTCGAGATAAGGATACTGCACAATTGAGCCGCAACCGGCGGCAAAGGGCGCAAAAACCCCACCTTGTTCGGCCTCATCGAAGTTCGCGAGGGTAAAAAGGCCGGAGAGAACGTCAGGCCGCCCGAAGAAGACCACTACGTCGGGATCCTCTGAGTCCTCGATCCTGTCCCATCTCTTGAAGACTATGAACCGAGCCGGTGCCTTGAACTCCGGCAACTTTTCCATCACCTCTCTCACTAATGCCGGTGATTTTTTGTAGCGCTCGCCTTCAAGTTTTCCGGGAATACCGCAGGAGAGGAAATATTCGAAGTTCGGCATAACCTCTTCTGCAAATCCGAGATACCTCTTCCCACCGCCGCAGCCGATCGAATCGGCGTCAAAGCAGAGAGGATTTCCCCTTCGTACCTTTGACAAATCGGCGATTAGACACCTATGCCCTGAAGGGGGTTCCGCCATTTCAGCCCGTCCTCCCTCATCGGTGTAATAAAGGGCAATCGGTAGCTCTGCCCCATGAAAGAATTTTTTCCAGAGCCTGATGAATTTTTCCGTAATCTCCATATCCATAGTATTTCCTCCAAATACGAACAGATTACCACCATGCTCCCTCGGAGCAGTAAGGATGGTTGGTTCCTCTTTTATGGAGGGGAATCATTTCCCTTGCCTATAGCTTCCAGCGTGAACGCTCTCATACGCCCGTACAGGGTAATGTAACAACCCCAGACAAGAACGGACCAAACACTAATAAGATAAGATCTCTTATCTCCAGAAATTCCCAATTACAACTATTTCACCTCACTGTTACCAGGAATGCACCGAGTACCTTTATCATTATGACGCTCACTACTCCAACCGAGAGAGCTGCAAAAAGCCCTACACAGAAAGGTTTAGCTCCAAGCTGTTTCAATTTCCTGATATCTGTCCCAAGTCCAACTCCAGCCATCGCAACGGCGAGAAAGTATCCAGACCACTGTTTAACCATAGAACAAAGGTGATTCCATCCTTCAGCATTCCAGAAACTTTCGCTCAGAACAAGGTAGTCACCAAGAGACCTGATAACAGCCAGTGCGACAAAACCGAGGATGAATGTTGGAAAAAGTGAAAGTGCACTGACCTTTTTCCGGGATATACTCCGACTCCTCCTTAAATATCGGTAGGATAAAAGGGGAATTGCTATGGTCATAAAGGCATTGCGAACAAGTTTCGTCACAATAGCAACATCCGCACCTGTTGGATTTACTGTTTTATCTGCACCTATCCAAAGCTGGTCATACATAAGACCTGCACCTGCAACCTGTGCAGTTTCATGGATGGAGGTACCCATAAATATCCCTGACTCTACATGCGACATTGAAAGTATGAGGTGACTTACATAGGGGTAGACAAACATTGCCACTATTCCAAATATCGTGATCGTTGCGACCGCGTACGTTATTTCCTCTTCCTTTGCCTCAATTGCAGGTCCTGTGGCAACAATTGCGCTTGCTCCACAGATTCCAGTCCCTACCCCTATCAACGTACCCAGCCNNTGATGAGAAGAGTCAAGAATATACCGGTTGCAATTGACACTACTACGATACCGGTACTGAGAACCCCTATCTTAAGAACAGCAAATATGCTCAGCCTGATACCCATCAGTATGATACCAAGCCTAAGAAGTTTCTTTAATCCAAAATCAACCCCAGGCTGACAACGTTTGGGAACACCTATTGTATTCTTGGCTATCATCCCAAGGACAATAGCCATCATGATGGCACTCACAGGACTCTTTGTAAGTCCCAGAAGGGTGGCTACCCACCCCGTCAACTGTATCCCGACTATGGTAACTACAGCCGCAAGTGCAAGCCCGGGGATAATTTCTAAAACATTGTCCGTCCCAAAAAGGATATCGAGGATGCTTTTCTTACTCAATTCTTTTCCTCCTTAGGCCTAGGTTATAGGTTTACTCCATTTTGCCGCCTCTTAGCGACTGTCTCAAAGCTTCCAGAGCGAAAATTACCTTTGGTAGCAGATTGCTCGGCTTAACATTTTTTTCATACCTTGTTGAGATATTTTTGCTGGCTTATACAAGCGCTTCTTACATGAGTAAATTAGCGGTTTCAACTTCTGAGGAAATACCATCTACCTCATCTTCCCTGACCTCTCCTTCCTTTTCGTCGAAATCTCAGGAGAGCAAATTTCGATGATTTCGTAAAAAGTCGGAATCAGACGGCAAAGAAAAAAGATCCAGATGCAAGGCGCGC
>JABAOH010010572.1_pt1 | contig 10329 bp, 7 predicted proteins | sample 7062181 | NCBI WGS metagenome assembly JABAOH01 (sample SAMN14538630, study PRJNA623070) | marine sediment metagenome | biome: marine biome [ENVO:00000428]; feature: marine pelagic biome [ENVO:01000023]; material: deep marine sediment [ENVO:00002113]; isolation source: pool of 5 deep marine... | reverse complement strand
AATAACACCTCTTGCAAGCTCTATCCTGATAACATATAATACCTACTTTTAGATAAGATACTTTGAAAAGACAAGTGCATTCACAAAGGTCTTAGAGTAGGAGCTGTTGAATGATGAAGGTGATAATTTTCTCACATGAATCTGATCTTGACGGCCTCTATTCTACTGCCATAGGACTTATGCGCTATCCTCAGGCAATGACCGTATTTCTGGGCTATGGTGCTGAAAATTTCAATAAGCTTGGCAACTTTATTTACTCTGCAACTCGATACTCCTCCTCATCGTCGGCTGAGTCCGGACAGATAATCATTGCAGACCTTGGCCTCAACGACGAGTTGATTGAAACCTGTAGAAAGACATTTTCAGATGCAGTACTTAAGGGCTGGAAGATAATGTGGGTTGATCACCATCCGTGGTCACAGCAGGCAATTGACGCGGTCATGCCCTACGTCGAAATTGTGCTTGATGTTTCGGGGAGAAAATGCGCAGCAGACCTAATGTATGAAACTCTTCTGCCCGGCAACATGCTGGCTGCAAGACTTGCAAGCATGGCCCATACCATGGACTTTTTCACAAGGGATCAGTACCTTACTCCAATATCGGAGCTAATACGCTACTATCAAACATTCCCAGACTTTTATTATCGGCTGTCGGATCTTGCAGTAAAATCTGCTAGGGGCATCTTGTGGGATGTGGAGATGCAGAATGACTACAACAATTATGTACGTCTGCGTGACGAGGCAAAAGCGCAGGTCTTTGCCTCTATGCAGATAGGACAGGCTGGCAGGTTCAAAGTAGTATATGCCCAGTCATCTCCGTACCTGCAGAGCAGCCTATTTTCAGAGGAAGTCTTTGCTAGGACAAATGCTGATGTAATGATGCTCTACAGTACTAAAGGCAAGGTAAGCATAAGGCGTAATAATGAAGCAATCTCGTGCCGCAGAATTGCAGCTAACCTTTCAGATGGAGGCGGCCATGACTATGCCGCTGGCGCAACATTCAAGAGCGACCCTTCAGATACTGCCGCAGTTATTTCGGAGCTTGAGGCAGCTGTAGCCAAGGCATTATTGGCCAATAAGTAAATAGAGTCATGTGAACACTCAAATACTTTAAAAGATTATTTGCTGAGATAATATCACATGATAAAGGGCAAGGTCGCTATAGTAACGGGAGCAGGTGGTGGAGTTGGAAAGGCGATTTCAAAGAGACTGTCTTCTGAAGGATGCAAAGTCATCATGCTTGGCAGAGACAGAACTAAGTTGCAAAAAGCAGCTTCTGAAATTGGCAATAAGAAGAATACGATGACAGTAATAGCAGATATTACGAAGGAAGCTGAGGTACTCAGCGCAATCGATCAGACGATCAATTCATTTGACAAGATAGACATCTTGGTCAATAATGCTGGCATAATAAACGATCCAATGCCATTTCATGAAATGAGTGAGGATCAGTGGGATGACCTTGTCAAGACCAACCTTTTTGGCATGTTTAGAATGACCAAGGCTGTAATCCCAGTAATGATGGAAAATGGCGGTGGCAGTATCATCAACATCTCATCCGTGTTAGGCATCAGATCTATCCCTCGAGTGCCACTCTCCGTGTACGCTGTGACCAAGGCTGGCGTAATAATGTTCACAAGGAGCATTGCAGTTGAATATGGACAATACAAAATTCGCTGCAATTGCGTTGCTCCTTCTACTATCCGAAGCTCCATAATCGAACCGTACCTTCAGGATGAGGAAGCTAAAAAACTACTAGAATCTACATTTCCTTTGCATGTGATAGGTGAACCGGAGGACATATCCGGCGCAGTTGCCTACCTTTGCTCTGAGGACTCAAAGTGGGTCACAGGGACTGTCATGATGGTAGATGGTGGCCTATCTGCAAAACAATAGGCGAAACCATTATCAGAATTGTTGTGCTAGTACCTGCTCTAGACGATGAAAGATAAGACGAAAGAAAGTATCGATGCTACAAAGCATATCCCTACCTACGATGCAACACAGATAAATCGTGCAGTGCAAAGAGCAGCAAGAGACCCTGATTTTGTAAATCGCGCTGTAGCCCAGCTTGCAGGCCTTACATTTCCGGCATTCAAGCATAACATCATTGATCATGTCAGAAGCATCAATACCCGCCGTAATGATGAAGAAGGACAAGAGGATGATGATGATATTGTCGCACTTTTTGAAAGCCTTAATGGCTATATCCAGTTTCGCGATTCGTACCATGTGCAAAAGGCATTTGAAGAAAATATCCCCTCCAAGAAAAAGGATTACCAGATAACCGACAACACACGGGAAAGCCCAGACGTTAGGATCCGTCAAACGGATGCTGATGCTAGCATCAAAGACCGAGAGGCTATTAGCGAAAGAGAGGAGCGCAAAGATTACCCTGAGGTCACCCCAACTGCTATGTCAAATTTCATCTGCGACAATTGCGGCAAGGCATTTCAAAATCAGCAGGATCTTGTGCATCACAGGCAATTTGAAAGCGGCACGTCTCCAACAGAAGAATAAAAAATATGCTCTGCTGTTAATTTTAATTTAGTTCTTACTAACCCTTAATACCTCGATATTCTGATAATAAGGGGATATAGTATGAAGAGGCTAGATATCCTTATTCCCCATGAACGCCTTGACGATGTCAATGAACTACTGCACAAGCACAAGGTAGGCGGTATGTCATTCTATGAAATCAAGGGGAGAGGTAGGGCGAAAAGGGAGCCCGTTGCCGTTGGAAGAGGAGTCATGCGGTATACTCCAGAGTTTGGCTTTCGCACTAAAATTGAAGTGCTGGTGCCGGACGCTGCAGCAAGGGAAATTATTGATGATGTGCTCAAGGTTATAAGCACCGGCTCTGCATCTGACGGCAAGGTCTTTGTTTACGACGTTGCGGAAGCATACGATATAGGAAGCAAGGAAAAGGGCGACAGTGCCCTTTAACAACGTTCTTGCTGGTTCTTAATTTTATTTTTGGAAATTATATTAATCATCTCATAGTCAAAGATCATCTGTCATTGTTGCTATTATATTGAGATAGACGGACGGTTACATAGTAGCAGGAAGATGAGGGCTAAGTATGCGCCCGTCTGTAGTCTATGTCATCTTAGGTGCAGTGTTGGTAAATCCAGAGCATGCCTTGCAATATTTTAAGGATAGCTTTGCTTTTGGCATTGTCCTAAATTAAATTATTAGCACCTCTTGAGAAAGAGTTATAATCTTGCAGAGCTGTATTTTGGTATGGCCGAAAAAAGAACTATGCCCATCTGTTTTACTTCAGAGCAGCTGAAGCTGATAGAAGAATATGCAAAGAGAAGAGGTATGCTAAACGTAAGTCAGGCTATTGAAAATCTGATAACAAAATAAAAAATTTAGGTCCCCTATAGCGCACCTTCGCCGCGCTGCCTTGATCCGATATCGATTGCCTCATCCACATCAGAGACAAATATCTTGCCTTCGCCAGCAAGCCCTGAACTTGTGCTGTCTAAGATGGTTGAGATTACGTTGTCAGCCATTGAATCTCTAGTGACAACAACGATTGTTGCATTTATATTAAATTCCGGCCGATAAGTGCTTGTGCCTCTTCCTGAATGGATCTCAGGGCGGGGTATCTGTCCGCGCCCCTTTGAATCATAATAGGTAAAACCTCCCAAGCCTAATTCTGCCAGCGCAGCAAAAGCGCTTTCCAGCCTTGCAGCAGGGACGACCGCTTCAATCTTCTTCAAGATAATCTAAACCTAAATCGAAGCTAGGTGGCGCTTTTATTAAAGCATTTTGTATTGCGTAAGAATTCTAAAGAATTATTCACAATCCTTTTGAAAATGAAAGGAGACATCTAGTTCTTCAAAAAAAGAAGGGGGTGGACGTTAGCTCACGCTGACTGTTCCGACCATGTTTGGATGCAGTAGACAGAAGTAGGGGTACTCGCCGGCTTCTGTAAAGGTAAAGTCAAATGTTGCTGCTGGAGCCATTATGCCAGAGTCAAACCTGCCATCTGGTGTGACAGCCTCACCTGATGTGGCAGTGTGGGGTTGTGAGTCATCATTTGTCCATGTTACTGTATCCCCTACGCCTACTTCAATGGGGTTTGGTTGGAATGCATCAGTAGTCAGGCTTGAAGATCCAGAGACTATGGAAACGCCGGTACCTCCGCCTTCTGCACCTGTAGCGCCTGTCTCTGCTCCTCCGCCTGTCTCTGCTGCTCCTCCCTCAGCTGGTGGAGCTGCACCTGTTTCTTCAGCTGCTCCGCCTGTCTCTGTCGCGTTAGCGCCTGCCTGTGCTGCTGTGTCTGGCGCTGCCGCTGCTAGGTCTGTTTCATTGCCTGCCTGTGTTGCATTATCAAGTACATCCAAGGTTTGGTTAGCCGCTGCTGCATCTGCTCCCGCCTCTGTTGCATTAGCTGCAGTCGCAGCTGTTGCATTCCCTGCAGTTTCGTTTGCCGCAAATGGTGGACCACTTACCATGGGGCTCCCTCTTGGAGGCACCATTGTTCCTGCGGGGTGGTCATCTGGAGTTGATTCTGGAGTTGCTAGGACTGCAAATGCTCCGCCTTTGAGTACATCATTCATTGCATGGTCGACGCCAACATAGATGCCCTCTTCTGGGAAGGTGATTTCAATTACGCTACCCGATCCTGGTGGGATAATCCATACCTCATCGTTCAATACTTGGGTACCGTACCTATTCTGTACTGAGCCGTCATGGGCACTGAGTATGCCAGATATGAAGTGGAATCCAATATCATCACTTGGACCTCCATTGACGACATACCATCTTGTCAGCTCGCCTGGCTGGACTTGGAATACCTCAGCGTTAGGGTTCAATGGGATCTTCGTGAATGCTCCTATCTCTGGAACATACTTGTGAGCCATGCCGTTAGTCATTATGATGTCTGGATTTTCACTGAGGAATTTCGCGAGATCTAGTGTTCCTGTGCCTTCTGCTGGCATAAAGAGGCCTTGAACATTGTTGGAGTAGATTTCACCAAAGACTACATAGAATTCCTTAGCTGGTCGTTCGTTCTCTGGATGTACCACTATGCCACCGTACATGCCGTTTGCAATGTGCTCCCATACACCATTGAGACCATCAGCTCCACAGTGGTAGTAGAACACACCTGCATATGGTGGAGTCCATGTCCATGTCACGCTTTGGCCAGGCTGGACATTAGATCCAGTTTCACTAGCAGCTGAGCCAACTGCAGACGATGGACCGTTACCTGCGTGGAAGTCCATGCTGTGTATGACTTCGCCTTCGTTTATTAGTGTGAACTCGATTGTCTGTCCTTGATCGACTGATATCACTGGGCCTGGGACTGTTCCATTCCAGACCATTGCTCTATACATTACACCGCCAGGGTGCAGTGGGTTGTCTGGAGCTACCTGCACATCAACTTCGTCTGCAATTAAAGTTACTCTTTTTATATTGCCCGTGGCAGCTTCTTCTTCTTGTGCTTCTGCGCTAAAAAATTCTGGCAGAGGACCTAGTATAAGTCCTGCAAGTAGAATACCTGCCGCAATACCTGCTAAAACGGGTTTATTCATTGTAGCCATTGAGAACTATATGGTGATTAAAAAGCATTACTTTTTCTGATGTTTTTTTGATTATAACAGAAAATAACCGCTTTTTGATACATTCAATTGCATGTAGCACAGAGCAGACAACGTCCCTCCATGAACAAACAGGAGGACATACATACATTTTTGTATGTGCTGAGGTATCTAATAATTTTACTTGCACCTCTTTGGAAAAAAACAAGTCGTTAATTGCGCTGTATGCGGCAAAGAGCTTGGGCGTCATAAGTACAAGCCAAGCGAAGAATGGGGTATTGAGGGTATGCTCTGCGGCTTATGCCATTTAGAAAAGACCAAAGAGTTCACACTTGAACAGAAAGAGATTCCTGATGTTTGCGCGATATGCAAAAAAGAGCTCGGTGATCATGAGGACCGATACAAGCCACGGTGGCAGTGGGAAATGGGGTCAGGTACACTATTGTGTAAGTCATGCTATCAAAAAAAGGATGCCGACTATAATAAAAAACTGAACTTTTGCGCTATCTGTAATCGCAAGCTAGGCATGTTCTATTACCACCCAAAGCCGGCNNAACAACCAGAACAATAACAATAATCCTAACGGCGAGAGGTAAAAAAAGAGAGAGAGATATCATATTCTATGTTTGAAAGGCACAAGTGTGACAAGTGTGGACGCAAGTTCCGAAAGATCGAAGAATTGATGCAGCATCAACAGCTAGCACATGAGCAGAGCCTGTACGTGTGCAACCGTTGCAACGCTAGCTTTGAAGGAATGGAACAGATGCGTGATCATGCTAGGAAGTTTCATTCTTATCGCAAGAGAGTGTCTTGAAAAGAAAAAAGGAAAAAGAGTTAGACAGCTTTAAGCTGCTTTACTATTGGCGGTCTGGCTTTTCGAAATACCCTAAAGCCGCATATACATTTTATCTCTGGCAACCTGGAAAGCTCTTCAACTGTCACTCGTGTCCCACAGCGCATGCATTCATATGCGACCGAGCTGCCTCCGTCTGAAGACTCCAAATGCTTTTTGTCTCTCTCCCTTCCCTTAGGCTTGAGCCCCCCACATTTTAAGCTATATCATAGAACGCCGCTGATGCAGGCCCTTGTTTTGCTTTATGGCCGATTGTGCTGCAGCCAGTATCGCGATCGGGATCCTATGCGATGAGGTACTTACATAATCGAGGCCAATATTGCTACAAAACTCAATCGACCTAGGATCGCCGCCATGCTCGCCGCAAATCCCAATCTCTATATCCCTTTTGACGCCTCTTGACATGTCAATAGCTATCTTCATTAGCCTACCAACTCCTTTGGTATCAATGCTCTGAAAAGGGTTTACGCTCACGATGCCCTTTTCCAAGTAAAATGGCAGAAACTTGCCTTCGGCATCCTCCCTGCTAAAGCTGAAAGTGGCCTGCGTAAGGTCATTTGTGCCAAAACTAATAAAATCAACAAGATGTGCAATCTCATCTGCTACAAGGCATGCTCGAACAACTTCGATCATACTGCCAAACTTAATCTTTAACTTTAGCTTGTGTCTATGCTCTACTTCATGCTTGACTGATTCAAAAATCTGTCTTACTGCAGCAAGCTCCTCTGCCAACCCTATCTGGGGTACCATTATTTGTGGCTCAACTGTAACGCCCTCCTCAGCCAGATCTGCCGCTGCCTCGCATATTGACCTTATTTGAGTCTCGTAGATCTCGGGAAAAGATATCCCCATCCTTACCCCTCTGTGCCCAAGCATCGGGTTTATTTCTGAGAGCTCATGTACGCGGTGAAGTATCTTTTCTACGCGAGCTATCTCAGAAGTCTTTTTACCGACGACGCTGCCGCTAGACTTGAGTTCAAATATCTTTTGCATGAGGTCTTCTTCCTTTGGCAGGAATTCGTGCAGTGGAGGATCAAGGAGCCTTATTGTAACAGGAAGGCCTTTCATTTCCTTTAGGATAGCTTTAAAATCTGATCTTTGCAGCGGCTCTAGTTCTGCCAGCGCTTGCCTTCGCTCATCCTCGTCTTCTGCCATTATCATATTAACAAATTGCACTATCCTGTCATGATGGTTGAACATGCGTTCGGTCCTGCAAAGCCCAATCCCCTCTGCACCGTATCTGTGGGCAAGTGCAGCGCTCTCTACTGTGTCGGCATTTGCTCTTATCTTTATTCCCTTCATCTCCGAAGACCACTGCAAAAGTTCCTTGAACTCTGATGAAATTTCCGGTTCAACTGTTGGAACCTCGCCTACGTAGACTCTGCCAGTCGAGCCATCAATCGTTATTTTCTGACCTCTTGTCGCCATTCTTTTTCCATTGACACTAAAACTCTTGCCATCGGCATCGATCTCTATCTGCGAGCATCCAACAACGCATGGCTTCCCCATGCCTCTTGCGACCACGGCTGCGTGTGACGTCTTTCCACCCCTGCTGGTAAGTATGCCTACTGACTGAAAGAAAGCAGGGACATCATCTGGTTTGGTCTCCTCCCTTACAAGGATGACCTTTTCACCTTTTTTGCCAAGTGCCTCTGCTGTTGCTGTGTCAAATACTGTACTGCCGCTTGCCGCACCAGGAGATGCACCTACTCCTATTGCAATAGGCTTTTGTTTGAAATGTGGATCTATTCTGCGATACAAAATCTGCTCTAGTGCTTCGGGATTGATTCGCTCAAGCGCAGCAATCTTGCTTATAAGACCCTCGCGGTAGAGATCGACAGAAGTCTTGACCGCTGCGACTGCGTTCATTTTGGCTGCCCTTGTCTGAAGGATATAAAGCCTCCCCTTTTCTACAGTAAACTCTACATCTTGTGGCTCCTTAAAGTGGTTCTCAAGCTTTTGAGTCACTTCACAGAGCTGCCTGTATACAACAGGCATTTTACTGACAAGCATGTCGATATGGTCCGGTGTTGTCTTACCTGAAACTACATCCTCGCCCTGTGCATTTGCAAGGTAATCGCCGTACAACCGCTTTTCGCCTGTCTCGGGATCGCGGGTAAACACGACGCCTGTGCAGCTATCAAAGCCCATGTTACCAAAGACCATGGCAACAATTGTCACGGCCGTACCTCCTGCCATATCCTGTGTGATGTTGTACTGCTTTCGGTATTCTACAGCACGCTTGCCCATCCACGACCGAAATACTGCGTCAATAGCAAGCTCCATTTGCTTGTACGGATCTGCTGGAAATTTCTTGCCAGTCTCTTCGCATAGGGATTTGGATGACATTACAACTGTCTTGAGTACCTCTAGGTCTGAAAGGTCTTTACCAGCCACTATCCTGTCGAACTTGCGGGCATCTATGCCGAGAATAATCTTGCCAACCATCTGCACAAACCGCCAATACGTATCCCATGCAAATTCCGGCTTGCCGCTTTGCTTTGCAAGCCCCTCAACTGTCTCATCGTTTAGACCAAGGTTGAGGATTGTGTCCATCATGCCCGGCATTGACACGGGAGCACCAGAACGCACTGACACAAGGAGCGGGTTTTCCCGGTCGCCAAACCTCTTTCCAGTCAGACCTTCAAGGCGCCTCATAGAGTTGCGCACTTCATCCATCAAGCCATCTGGCAGGCGTTTGCCTGCTTCGTAAAATTTTTCGCAAATTTCAGTAGTTATTATGAAGCCAGGTGGTACAGGCAGACCAAGCCTTGTCATTTCTGCAAGACCGGCTCCTTTACCTCCAAGCAGCGTCTTATTTATACCGTCTGTCTCGTCGAAGAAGTATATCGGCTTAACTACGGCACGGGCTGTGCCAAAGCTGCTCTCTTCAGACATTGCTGGATAATGTCATCTTTTCATTAAGAGTTAAAAAGTTGTGTGTATATTTGCAGGTAATAATAATAATATTATTTTCCATCCTTAATTGGAAAGAATAAAAACTGTATGCAGTAGATAGTCATTGTGCTACTTCTTGTTCCTGTATGGAATATGTATGGCTTCACTGTCAATATCCCTTACTGCGTCTACCAGCGATTCAGGAAGTGTAGGGTGGGCATGAATTGTGCCAGATATATCTTGGGTTTTCATGTGCATTCTAACTGCAAGAGCAGCTTCACCAATCATCTCTCCTGCATGTGGTGCGATAATTAAGGCTCCTACGATTATTCCATCTTTTTCAAAAACCTTAAAGATTCCCCTTGTCTCTCCGAGACAATTTGCCTTTGCACTTGCAACAAGTGGAAATTCGCCGTGCTTTCCTTCTAGCTTACCGACGAAAGCGACCTCTGGATATGTAAAGACGCATGCAGGCACAGTTCCATAATCCATCTCGCTTCTTTTCCCCATTATGTTTTGTGCAGCTATCTCTCCCTGTTTTGAAGCAACATGAGCAAGTTCAAAGATGCCAGTTACATCCCCTATTGCAAAAATATTCTGAGCCGTACTCCGCATCTCGCTGTCGACAAGTATTCCTCGTTCGCTAAATTTTACGCCACAGTTACTCAATTCACTAACGTTTATGCGTGGTCTGCGACCTATAGACACTAATACCTTCTCTGCTTCAATAGTGTGCCCGTTGGCCAAAATTATCCTATTCTCCAAGATGTTTTCAACCGTGGATCCTGTCATTACATTGATCCCGTCCAAGCGCATATACTTTTCAATAGTCCTTCCTATCTCTTCAATTTGAAGAGGCATCAAGTGGTCCTGCGCCTCAATCAGGGATACCTTGCATCCAAAAGAGTTAAAGATGGCAGAGAATTCGCAGCCGCTGTAACCGCCACCTATAACGACAATTGATTTAGGCAATTTTTCAAGTTCAAAAATTGTGTCTGTTGAAACTATATTATCTCCAAAGGCATAG
>JABAOH010162551.1_pt1 | contig 10330 bp, 10 predicted proteins | sample 7062181 | NCBI WGS metagenome assembly JABAOH01 (sample SAMN14538630, study PRJNA623070) | marine sediment metagenome | biome: marine biome [ENVO:00000428]; feature: marine pelagic biome [ENVO:01000023]; material: deep marine sediment [ENVO:00002113]; isolation source: pool of 5 deep marine... | reverse complement strand
CCCCGTCATCTGGGGCCGTGGTGGCGGAGACCCGCTCCGTGACGTCGCCGGGCTGCTCGGTCTGGTCGGTCACGATTCATCACCTTCGTCGACGATCTCGGCCTCGACCACGTCCTCTTCGCCACCGGCCGCGGTCTCGCCGCCTCCGGCCTGCGCCTGCTGGGCCTCGGCATACACCTTCTGCCCGAGCACTTGGGAGGCCTCCAGCAACTTCTGGGTGGCCTCGGTGAGCGCGCTCGCCTCGGCCTCCTCGTCCTCGAGGAGCTTGCGGACCTCGGCCAGCCCTTCCTCGATCGGCTTGCGCTCGTCGTCGCTGAGCTTGTCACCGTGCTCTTTGAGCATCTTGTCGGTCTGGTAGGCCACGTTGTCGGCCTGGTTGTGGGCATCGGCCCGCTCCCGGCGCCGGTGGTCCTCAGCGGCGTGCTCCTCGGCGTCCTTGACCATCTTGTCGATCTCGTCCTGAGACAGGGCGGTGCCGCCGGTGATCGTCATCGCCTGGCTCTGGCCGGTGCCGAGGTCCTTGGCCGAAACCGACACGATGCCGTTGGCGTCGATGTCGAAAGTCACCTCGATCTGGGGAATGCCGCGCGGAGCCGGGGGAATGCCGGTGAGCTTGAAGCGCCCGAGGGACTTGTTGTCGGCGGCCATCTCCCGCTCGCCCTGGAGGACGTGGATCTCCACCTCCGGCTGGCTGTCGGCGGCCGTGGTGAAGATCTCGGCCCGGCGGGTGGGGATGGTGGTGTTGCGCTCGATCATCTGGGTGGCCACGCCTCCCAGGGTCTCGATCGAGAGGGTCAGCGGGGTCACGTCGAGAAGCAGGATGTCCTTGACGTCGCCCTTGAGCACTCCGGCCTGCAGAGCGGCTCCCACGGCCACCACCTCATCCGGGTTGACGCCGCGATGAGGCTCCTTGCCGGCCAACTCCCCGATCAGCTCTTGGACGGCAGGCATCCTGGTCGCCCCGCCGACGAGGATCACGTGATCGATGTCGTCCATCGTCAGACCGGCGTCCTTGAGCGCCTGCTGGAAGGGATCTTTCGTGGAGAGCAGGAGATCCTCGGTCATCTTCTCCATCTCGGAGCGCTTCAGGCTCTTCTGCAGGTGCAGCGGCCCTTCGGCGGTGGCGGTGACGAAGGGCAGGTTGATCTCGGTCTCAGGGACCGAGCTCAGCTCGATCTTTGCCTTCTCGGCCGCCTCCTTCAGACGCTGCAACGCCATCGCATCCTTGGACAGGTCGACCCCGTGCTCGTTCTTGAACTCGGTCACCAGCCAGTCGATGATGCGCTGGTCCCAGTCGTCGCCGCCGAGCTGGGTGTTGCCGCTGGTCGACTTGACCTCGAACACCCCCTCACCGATCTCGAGGATGGACACGTCGAAGGTGCCTCCCCCGAGGTCGAAGACGAGGATCGTCTGGTCTTGGCCTTCCTTGTCGAGGCCGTACGCCAGCGACGCGGCGGTCGGCTCGTTGATGATGCGCAGCACCTCGAGCCCGGCGATCTGGCCGGCCTCCTTGGTCGCCTGGCGCTGGGCGTCGTCGAAGTAGGCCGGCACGGTGATGACGGCCTCGGTGACTTCCTCACCCAGGTAGGCCTCGGCATCCCGCTTGAGCTTCTGCAGGATGCGTGCCGAGATCTCCTGGGCCGTGTAGGTCTTGTCGTCGATGTCGATCGACCAGTCGGCTCCCATGTGGCGCTTGACGGACCGGACGGTGCGATCGGGGTTGGTGATCGCCTGGCGCTTGGCCACTTCGCCGACGAGCACCTCGCCCTGCTTTGAGAACGCCACCACTGACGGGGTGACGCGCTGCCCCTCGGCGTTGGCCACTACCTTGGGCTCACCGCCCTCCATGACCGCGATGGCGCTATTGGTCGTTCCCAGGTCGATGCCTACTGCTCGGGCCATGTGTCGTGTCTCTCCTCGTGAATTGGAACGGCTGTCGTTCGGTACAACCTGAGTGTATCACTATCATATTTCCGTCACAATGACGGAATAGATTACATCTATGGGCCGGTTGGGCCCTGGCAACCAGGAGGATAGGTTTTGGCAGAGCTGTCCGTGACCACGCTACCCGTGCTGCCGCTACGCAACGGCGTGGTGTTCCCCGAGATGGTGGTGACCGTCGGGATCGAGACCGACGAGGCCCAGCGGGCCCTGACCGCCGCCGAGTCGACCGAGGGCCGCATCCTGTTGGTGCCCCGGCCGGAGGGGGAGTTTGCGAGTGTCGGGACCGTCGCCGAGATCCAAGAGTTCGACGTGACCGGCGGCATCAGGGCCGTGCTGGTGCGGGGGGTGGCCCGGGCCCGCATCGGTGCCGGGAAGACCCGGGGCGATGAGGCGCTGTGGGTCGAGGCCGAGATCAGCACCGATCCCGAGGTGTTCGACGAGGGGACGCGCCGCCTGGCCGACGAGTACCGCGCCGTCGTGACCGAGGTCCTCGAGATGAAGGGTATGGGTCCGGTCGCCGAGCGGATCCTCGGTATCGACCATCCCGGCCAGCTGGCCGACCTCGGCGTCTACTCGCCGGATCTCTCCCTGGCGCAGAAGATCGAACTCCTGGAGACCCTCGACGTCGACGAGCGGTTGCGCAAGGCCCTGGGGTGGATGAACGAAGTGCTCGCCGACCTCAGCCTGCGGGAGCAGGTGCGGCGCGATGCCTCCGAGCGGATCGACAAGAGCCAGCGGGAGTATCTGCTGCGCCAGCAGCTCAAGGCGATCAAGGACGAGCTGGGCGAGGGCGACACCGATCTCGCCGCCGAGTACCGGGCGAAGCTCGACGAGATCCAGCCGCCGGCATCGGTGCGCGAAGCAGTGGAACGGGAGATCGATCGACTGGAACGGATCGGGGAACAGAGCCCAGAGCACAGCTGGATCCGGACCTGGCTCGACACGGTCCTGGAAGTGCCGTGGACGGCGCGGAGCGACGATCGCCTCGACCTCGACGTGGCCCGGGAGGTCCTCGACGCCGACCACACCGGTCTCGAGGACGTGAAAGAACGCATCATCGAACATCTGGCCGTTCGCAAGCTCCGGCGAGATCGGGGCCTGGAGGAGGTGGGCGAAGCCGATCGGAGAGCCGGAGGCGGAGCCATTCTGCTGCTGGTCGGTCCTCCGGGCGTGGGCAAGACCTCACTGGGCGAGTCGGTGGCCCGCGCCCTGGGACGCCGGTTCGTGCGGGTGGCTCTCGGCGGCGTGCGCGACGAGGCCGAGGTGCGGGGCCACCGCCGGACCTATGTGGGGGCCCGGCCCGGCCGTATCGTCAGAGCCCTGGTGGAGGCGGGGACCATGAATCCCGTCTTCCTCCTCGACGAGATGGACAAGGTGGGGGCCGACTGGCGGGGCGACCCCTCGTCGGCCTTGCTCGAGGTCCTCGATCCCGCCCAGAACCACACCTTCCGCGACCACTACCTCGAGCTGGACCTCGACCTGTCCGAAGTGCTCTTCATCGCCACCGCCAACATCGTCGAGACCATTCCTCCGCCCCTGCTCGACCGGACCGAGGTGATCAGGCTCGACGGCTATACCGCCGACGAGAAGAGAGAGATCGCCCGCGATCATCTGCTGCCGCGCCAACTGGAGCGGGCCGGGCTCGAACCGGACGAGCTGACTGTCGGCGATGACGCCCTGGCGGTGGTGATCGACGGGTACACCCGCGAGGCCGGGGTACGGGGACTCGAGCGCGAACTGGCCAAGCTGGTGCGAAAGGTGGCCACCCGCCTCGCCGCCGACCCTTCCCCGATCACCGTCGGCCCCGACGACATCAGAGAGCTGCTCGGCAAGCCAACCGTGCACCACGACGAGGTGGCCGACCGGACCGCAGTCCCCGGGGTGGCCACCGGGCTGGCCGTGACCGGGGCCGGGGGCGATGTCCTCTTCGTGGAGGCGACCGCCATGGATGGCGAAGCAGGCCTGACGCTCACCGGGCAGCTCGGTGACGTGATGAAGGAGTCGGCGGAGATCGCCCTCTCCTACGTCCGATCTCACGCCGAGGAGCTCGGGATCGATCCCGAGACGCTGGGCCGTCGGTTCCACGTCCACGTGCCCGCCGGCGCCATCCCCAAAGATGGGCCCTCGGCCGGGATCACAATGGCCGCCGCCCTGGTCAGCCTGCTGACCGGGCGGACCGTGCGGGAAGTGGGGATGACCGGCGAGGTGACCCTTCAGGGCCGAGTGCTCCCGATCGGTGGGGTCAAGCAGAAGGTGCTGGCCGCCCACCGGGCCGGGCTGCGCGAGGTGATCCTGCCGGCCCGCAACGCCGACGATCTCGAGGACGTGCCCGAGGCCGTTCGGGCCGAGATGACCTTCCACACTCTGGACGACATCGGGGCGGTGCTGGCCGAGGCGCTCGAGCCGGCGGCAGATCCTGTGGCCGCCTGAGGTAATGAGGCAGGGCGGGACGGCGCTTCAGATCGGCTCGAACCGCGCCTGGAAGAAGCGAAGCGTCTCCGGCTCGTAGGTGAACCGCAGCCCCCGGATCTCCTCTCGCTGCTCGTAGACGGCCGTGATCGATTCGGCGGTCACGTCCATGTGCGACTGGGTGTACACCCGGCGGGGAATGGCCAGTCGCACCAGTTCCAGCTTGGGATAGTGGTGCTCTCCGGTGCCGGGATCACGGCCCGCCGACACGATCCCCCGTTCCATGCCGCGGACGCCGGAGTCGATGTATATCGCCGCCGTCAGCGCTTGAGCGGGGAAGTGGTCCTGGGGGAGGTGATCGCAGATGGCGGCGGCATCGAGAAAGACGCCGTGGCCCCCGACGGGAATGACGATCGGGATGCCCGCTTTGAGGAGCTTGTTGCCGAGGTACTCCACCTGCCCCACTCGGGCCCTGACGTGGTCGTCGGTCGCGACCATCTCGCGGATGCCCCGGGCCAGCGCCTCCATGTCGCGTCCCGACATGCCCCCGTACGTGTGGAGCCCCTCGAAGGCCACCAGCAGCGACCGGGCCTTGCGGGCCAGCTCCGGATCGCGCACTGCCAGGAAGCCGCCGATGTTGACCAGGTTGTCCTTCTTGGACGACACGGTGGCCCCATCGGAATAGGAGCAGATCTCGAGGAGGATCTCGGAAATACTGCGGTCCTCGTAGCCGGCTTCGCGCTGTTGTATGAAATAGGCGTTCTCGACGGCCCGGGTGGCGTCGAGCATGACGAGGATTCCCTGCGCACTGCAGAACTCGTACACCTTACGGAGGTTGGCCATCGACATCGGCTGGCCCCCGGCCATGTTCACGTTGGTCTCGAACGAGACGTAGGCGACCCGCTTTGCCCCATACGTGTCCACGACGTGTCGCAGCTTGCCGAGGTCGATGTTCCCCTTGAAGGGGTGGTCCATGTGGGGCTGGTGGGCCTCGTCGATGATGACGTCGACGAACTTGCCGCCGGCGTACTCCTGGTGGAACCGGGTGGTGGTGAAGTACATGTTGCCGGGGACCACGTCGCCGGGCTTGATCAGGATCTGGCTCAGGATGTGCTCGGCTCCCCGCCCCTGGTGGGTGGGGATGAGCTCGGGATACCCGTAGACCTGCTCCACCGCCTCGGCCAGGTGATAGAAGGACTTGGACCCGGCATACGCCTCGTCGCCCAGCATGAGGCCGGCCCACTGGTAGTCCGACATGGCCGATGTGCCGGAATCGGTCAAGAGGTCGATGTAGACGTCGTCGGACTTGAGCAGGAAGGTGTTGTAGCCGGCTTCGCCGGCGGCCCTCTCGCGTTCGGGGCGAGAGGTCATGCGGATCGGCTCGACCATCTTGATCTTCCACGGCTCGGCCCAGCTGCGGTGTTCCATCGGTTGCTCTCCTGGCTGCGTCGTATTCCTATCGGCCATCCGAGCACAGGACTCGATGGCAGGAAAAGGGGCGTTGGTCCCTATTGTTGCCGCCGGGGCGGAGGCGGCGGTGCCATGTAAGTGCGCTCGAGCATCTTTTTCAGCCGACGCCCTTCTTCGGCCATGTGGGTCGCGATCTCTTCCAGCCGCCGCCCAAGGAGCTTTCGCATCACACCGTCTGCCAACCGCCCGAGCACGGGCCGGGCCGTGCCCAAACACATCTCAGCGGTGAAGCGAACCCCGTGCCGGAGGGGTTCCCGGGGAAGGAACCCCGCAAGCCGGGACCGATCCGGTACTCCACCCTCCGGTTCGGCTCGGCGGCAGTGATCACCATGCGGAGGCGATGGGGCTTTTGGTGGAGCACCTCCTCGACTTCGATCACCGTGCCGGGGGCCACTCCATCGTCCACGATGTATGAGCAGGACAGGCGGTCGGGATGCCACTCGACGTAGCGATCGCAGAATGCACCCAGCCAGTCCGCCACGGTCTCCGGAGGGACATCGATGTCTACGGTGTCACGCAGGACGATCATTGGCCCTTGGTACCACCAAACCACATGGGTCCGCGGCAGCTAGGGTGCATGGTCGGGGTCGACCAGGGCCGAACGACCTTCCCGCACGAACCGTCGATGACGACTCGGCCGGTCGCCGGAGGCAGTGGGCATGCCGGAACCGCAGCCAGAGGGGGTCTTCACCCTGAGCCTCGACGTGCCGGTGTGGGACCGTTTCTTCACCGCAGCCACGCTGGTGGTGATCGGGACCCGGGACCCGGACGGCGGCTACGACCTCGCCCCCAAACACATGGCCATGCCGCTCGGATGGGAGAACTTCTTCGGCTTCATGTGCACGCCCCGCCACGCCACGTATCGCAACGCGGTGCGGGAGGGTGCCTTCACGGTCACGTATCCCCGGGCCGAGCAGGCGGTCGAGGCCAGCCTGGCCGCCTCTCCCCGTTCCGAGGATGGTTCCAAGCCGACGGTGGATGCCCTGCCGACGTTTGCCGCAACGGAGATCGAGGGCATCTTCTTGGCCGGCGGCAACGCCTTTCTCGAATGCAGGCTGGAGAGGACCGTCGAGGGATTCGGAGACAGCGAGCTGATGGTGGGGCGGATCGCCGCCGCCCACGTGTCCGATCGGGCGTTGCGGGCCGCCGATCGGGACGATCAGCAGCTGCTTGCCGAGGCGCCGTTGCTCACCTATCTACCGCCCGGCCGCTATGCGGTCGTCAGGGACTCGTCGGCCTATCCGTTCCCCGACGGCTTCAAGCGATGACGGAAGCGCCCAAGGTCGGGGCGGCGCTCCTCGACGAGGTCGCCGGGTATCGCGACGACATGACCGAGACGCTGCGCCGTCTGGTGGTGGCCGAGTCGCCCTCGTCCTTGCCCGAGGTTCAGCGGGGGCCTCAATCGATCTTGACGGAAGCTCTCGGCGATCTGGGTTTCCGGGTGCGACACGTCGCCGGGACCGAGACCGGCGGCCATCTCGTCGCGGTCCCCCTGAGGCGGATCCCGGGACCGTACCAACTTGTGATTGGTCATAGCGATACCGTGTGGCCCCTGGGGACGGTGCACGATCGCCCGGTGCAGGTACGCAACGGCCGCCTGTACGGTCCGGGGGCCTACGACATGAAGGCCGGCCTGGTCCAAGGCCTGTTCGCCGTCGCGGCACTCTGGTCACTGGACCTTCGCCCGGCCGTCACCCCGGTGCTGTTCATCAACTCCGACGAGGAGATCGGCAGCCGCGAGTCGGGGGACCACCTCCGGCGCTTGGCCAAGCGGGCCGATCGGGCCATGGTGCTCGAGCCGTCTCTGGGTCCGACCGGCCGGCTCAAGACGGGCCGAAAGGGCACCGGCCGCTTCGTGATTCAGATCTCCGGAAGAGCCGCTCACGCTGGGCTCGATCCGGGTAGGGGCGCCAGCGCCATTCTGGAACTGTCCAAGGTCGTTCAGCGCCTCTTCGAGCTCAACGATCTCGATCGAGGCATCTCGGTGAACGTGGGGACGATCGAAGGCGGCGTCAGGCCCAACGTGGTGGCCCCCGAGAGCTCTGCGATGGTAGACGTTCGGGTATGGCGTGCCGAAGATGCCCGAAGCATCGAGGCTGCCATACGCGACCTGGCACCTTCCACTCCCGGCACCAAGATCGTCGTGGAAGGCGGCTTCGGGCGCCCTCCCATGGAGAGGACGGCCGGCAACGCGCGCCTGTGGGAGTTGGCCCGGGAGGCCGCTGGAGAGCTGGGTTTGTCCATCGACGAGGGAACGGCCGGCGGCGCCTCCGACGGCAACACGGCCAGCTTGTTCGTGCCTACTCTCGATGGCCTCGGTGCAGTGGGTGACGGCGCCCATGCCGACGACGAGTTCGTGTATCTCGATGCCATGGTGGAGCGCTCGGCACTGCTGGCCCGTCTGCTGCTAGAACCCCCCGTGAGGACCGGCTGAGAGGAGAGTCATGACGGTGCACCCGCTCTTCTACGGTTCGCTGACCCGGGTGGCCGACCTCGAATCCCGGGACTTCGAGATCGAGCCGGTGGGGCGTGATGCATGGGATGAAGGGGACTTCGTGGTGGGCGAGGTGGTGCCGCCCAACAGCCCGCTGTCCCGGGTGGAGCTTCCCAACGGCCGGCTGATCGACCTCGTCGAGGGAGATGCGGTGGTCGGCGCCTTTGGACGCCGCATGGCCACCCTCGAGGCCGTGGGTGATTGGCGGCAGATCGGACCGGACGGCAGCATGGAAGCGTTGACCGGAGCCGGGCTATTCGGCAAGGCGTCCTTCACGTCCTACTTCATCGGACCACTCATGCGGCTGTCCTACCGGGGTCACGTGATCATGGATGGTCGAAAATCCCGAATGTCCGATTTTGTTCCCGATGTGGAGCTGCGTCCCTACAACGTCCCCACCCTGCTGGTGATCGGCACCTCGATGTCATCGGGAAAGACCACGTCGGCCAAGATCATCGTGCGCCGCCTGAGGGAACACGGCTTTCGAGTGGTGGGCGCCAAGCTGACCGGGGCGGGCCGGTATCGGGACATCCTGGCCATGTACGACGCCGGGGCCCAATCCATCTTCGATTTCGTCGACGTCGGACTGCCGTCGTCGATCATGGACCCGGAGGAGTTCCGGCCCAAGGTGCGCGCCATGCTGTCGTTGATCGCCAATGCCGATCCGGATGTGGCCGTTATCGAGGCCGGAGCTTCCCCGCTCGAGCCCTACAACGGAGGGGTGGTGCTCGAGGAGCTGGGCGGATCGGTCCGCTTCACCCTGCTCTGTGCCTACGACCCCTATGCGGTGGTGGGGGTCATGCAGGGCTTCGGCTTCAGACCCGATCTGGTCTCCGGGATCGCCACCTCCACCTCGGCGGGGGTGTCGATCGTGGAGCAGCTGGCCGGAGTAAAGGCACTCGACCTGCTCGATTCGGACAGCATGCCCGAGCTGGACCGGATGCTGGAGAAGGCCTTCGCCTGAGGACGCCTACTCCCTAAGGTCGCTGCTATGACCTGGGCCTGTCCGGATTGCGGCCGAGAATTCGCCAACCGAAACCAGTGGCATTCGTGCGGGGTGTATACCGTGAAAGACCATCTGGGCGACAAGACGGGGGCCATTGTGGCCCTCTACGACCGGATCGTGACGGCCGCCCGTCGCTGTGGAGACGTTCACGTCGAGCCGGTGAAGACGCTCATCGAGCTGAAGGCGGAGACCACATTCGCGGCGGTCAAAGTGCGTTCCCGCTGGGTGGACCTGGCCCTGATGATGCCGGACGTTCCCGGCAGTGGGCGCATCCGCAAGGTCTTCGAGTACGGGCCGGAGGCCTACGAGATCACGATCCGGCTTTCGGCGACGGCCGATGTCGACGAAGAGATCGAATCGTGGCTGTGCCGGGCCTATCACGCTTCGGAGGAGCGGGTCGGGCGGTAGCGTGGCGGACGTGGACCTCGAAGGCGCCGCCCTCATCGTGGTCGACGTGCAGAAGGGTTTCGACGATCCGGGCTGGGGCCGGCGCAACAACCCCGCCATGGAGGCCAACGTCGCCGCCCTCATCGCCGAGTGGCGCAAGCGCAGGCGCCCGATCGTCTTCGTGCGCCACGACTCGGTGGTCGAGGGCTCGCCGCTCCAACCGGGCCGGCCCGGCAACGAGCTCAAGGACGCCGTCACCGGAGATCCCGACCTACTGGTCACCAAGTCGGTCAACTCCGCCTTCTACGGCGAGCCGGACCTGCATGAGTGGCTGCACCGGCGAGAGATCGCACAGGTGGTGATCTGCGGCATCCAGACCAATCGCTGCGCCGAGACCACGGCCCGCATGGCCGGCAACCTCGGCTACGACACCCTGTTCGTCCTCGATGCCACCCACACGTTCGACCTCACCGGACCCGACGGCGAGACGATCACCGCCGACGAGCTGGCCAGGGTGACCGCCGCCAACCTCCACGGCGAGTTCGCCACCGTCGTGACCACGGAGGAACTGGTCGGCGACCGTTAGGGTGCCGCCATGGGTGGACTCGACCTGACCGAGC
>JABAOH010187065.1_pt1 | contig 10332 bp, 10 predicted proteins | sample 7062181 | NCBI WGS metagenome assembly JABAOH01 (sample SAMN14538630, study PRJNA623070) | marine sediment metagenome | biome: marine biome [ENVO:00000428]; feature: marine pelagic biome [ENVO:01000023]; material: deep marine sediment [ENVO:00002113]; isolation source: pool of 5 deep marine... | reverse complement strand
GAGGTGCTGGCTCTGCTCGTCATCTTTTACGGCCCGGCCAACGAATACGTGCTCATGCTTGCCTTTGCTCTTTATGGAGCAGCATTGAGCGGTCTCGTGGCCTCGATCGGCGGCCTGTTCGGCGTCGACATCGCGCCGCGCGGCGCCGCCGGCGCCGCCATGGGTTTCGTCGGCGTATTCAGCTACCTTGCCGCAGCGACCCAGGAAAGCGTCAGTGCAGCCCTGATCAGCCGCGGCGTGACTTTTGTCGACGGCATACGAACCTACGATTTCGATATCGCCATCATGTTCTGGATCGGATCGTCCGTGCTGTCGATGTTGCTCGCCGCCTCGTTGTGGAACACAAAGATTCGCGACTGATGGGAAAGGATAAGGAGTTAAAGGTATTACTCTTCGACCTCGGCGGAGTATTACTGGAGCTGAATGACCCTGTTGAGATATTCGGCCTGCAAGGCAACGTGACGGATTTCAAGGAACGCTGGCTCAGGTCTCCCTCGGTTCGCACCTTCGAGTCCGGCACCATCGACACCGAGCAGTTCGCCAGACGAATTGTCGTCGAGGCGGGATTGCCTTACGACTGGCATGAATTCATCGAACGATTCGACGCCTGGCCTGGCCGCTTGTATGACGACACGATTACCTTACTGCAGATGATTCCCGCCAGGTACAGCCGTGCCATCCTGTCCAACATCAATGCGTTGCATTGGGGACGGGAAGAAATCGCCGGCATGCTCTCCCCTCACGTTGATCGAACATTCCTGTCATTCGAAACCGGGTTCGTCAAACCCGATCGCGAAGCATTTGAGCTGGTTACCAGGACCTACGATTGCAGGCCAGACGAAATACTTTTCTTCGATGACACTCCCTCAAGCGTCTCGGCCGCAATGGATATCGGCATGGAAGCAGTACACGCAGTCGGAATCGACGCCGTTGCAGAGACGCTCGTCCGGCGCGGTATATTGAATTGATCCACTGGATTAGCGTGGATGATGATGACATTACCCGGATGGTTGCGGCGCTGAACAAACATCAGATCGCATTTACGACCGGAGTCTGCATCGTAGTGATTGTGACCGGCCTTACCCTGTTCGAGATCTTCGCGCTGCTGTTTGGTTAGCCGTTTGCGCCTGCTCAATAAGAATTACACGAAGCGGTATTTGGTGTTGCTCCGGTAACAGTCAATGCAAGTCGCGTTCGTCAAGACGGGATTCGAGTTCCGCGATCCGATCCTGTTGTAACTTCACGACGCGCGTCAATACCGCAACGATTTCCAGCGGCTTCAGCCCTTCGGATTCGGAGCTCGCGATGAGGTCAGGTACATTCCCGGCGTTGAAACCGACATGCCGCTGCTGATCCTCCCGCGTATAACTGAAAGTAACCGGCTCGATGTTTGCGAGCGCATCCAGTGCCTCTTGGGGGGTTAACTCGACTACGTTTTCCTTTTTATTTTCTACGACGGTCTGCGTTTTGCTCTCCGCAACGCGCGTATCGGGCAATTCCTCGAGGACGATCGTCCACTCGGCGCTGATAAACCCCGTTGCACCGCCCGCAATTACGATTTCGTGCCAACCCGCCAAGGAATTGACTATTGACGCCGAATCGCCCTGGTAAAGCCTTCCCACGACTTCGGACTTGTCGTCCGGGTCCATGCGTACATTGACGTATTCCTCGACGGACCCGACCGGCACGACGAACTCCGCCACTGATAACAGCGGCAACATGCATGCCGTAAGCCCAAGCAAGCGTTTCATGTCCAGCTCCTGGTATCGCTCTGTCAGGCCTTTCTGCCATATTCCATAAGATAAAAAAGTGACACAGTTCCAAACGTCAGCATCTCAATAAAAATCAGCAGCTTACAACGCCCATATTCGCCAAATTGCGACAGTCGGAGCGGTGCCGGCCGGGACCCGCTGCGCGACGCCCGTATGTCTGCGCGCCGCACGAGTTGCTGCTTTTTATTGCCGATCCTTGACGATGACCGAAAACCCCTCGAACTGGTACTCACGCAGTCCGTCGCTGATCGTATAGTCGCTTGCCGTGCCGGACTCGATGTCTGCAAACGCCTTGCCGAGCGCCGTCATATAGCTCGCATCTGCGACCGGAACGTTGTGTGATGTAAAGGCACGATCAATATCGCTGGCGAGTCCCGAGAGCCGTGCCGCGGTTTTCGCGTAATCATCGAAGCTGCCGCCGGGTATGTGCGTATACAGTGGCGCAAGATAAAAACTGTCGCCAGTGAACAGAATCCGGTTTTCGCGATCGATGAGGCAGATCGAATCCGGCGCATGGCCCGGCGTATGCAGGATTTCGAGCACGCGCCCGCCAATGTCTATCTGGTCGCCCTCGCGCACTATCTTGTCGATCGTGAATGCATGGCTTTGATAGTCGCTACTGGAAAATCCTTCAGGAAACGGCTTCCACACCCAGCCCTCGCGGAGAAATCCGGCAACCGCGTCCGGCGGACTGCCAAGCGCGCGCTGCCGGGTGTAATCCGTGTCCAGGCCGTAGATTGTGTCGAACAGGTGATTACCGCCGATATGATCGTAATGGGTGTGTGAATTCAGAACGACGATGTCGAGATCCGTCAGTTGATCTACGACGCCGCGGATATTACCGATACCGAGACCGGTGTCGAACATTAGCGCGAAGTCGTCCCCGACAATCAGGAACGAGATGACTTCCTCGAACTGGCCGGGTTCGTAAATCGCATAGATATTGTCATCAATGAGGTACACCTCGAACCAGTCTTCGCTTTGCCCGATTTTCAGGAATGCGCTCCATTCCGGGCGCGGCAGCGAATCCCACCAGTTATCCTTGTTTGCGCCACGATTCTGCACCTGCTCGTTGTCCGCGACCGTTGCCGCAGAATTATCCGAGCGATCGGCGCAGGCGCTTAAGCCCGAAATCGCGCCGAGCATGAGGAGCAGGTGGACTATTTTCATTGAATTACCCCGGCCGTGGAGAATCCGGATTCTAGCCCGCCCTTTTTTCTTTGCATACAGTTGAGCTCCCGGCAATACTGCGCGCATGTGGCGGATAATTGCTCGACTTATCCTGAGACTCGGCGGCTGGACGCTCGTTGGCGAGTTGCCGACTTATAAGAAAATGGTCGCTATCGCAGCACCTCACACAAGCAATTGGGACGGTTTCTGGCTGCTTGTTTACAAGATAGCGCTTAGCATCGACGTACATTTCCTGGCCAAACACACCCTCTTCTGGTGGCCACTCGGACCCATCCTCAGGTCCATGGGAGCGATACCCGTTGATCGCAGCACCAGTGCGTCAACCGTTCAACAGGTCGTTAAAGTTTTCGCGGAACGCGATCGATTCTGGTTCGCCCTGGCACCGGAGGGCACCCGAAAATGGCAACCCCACTGGAAGACCGGCTTTTACCAAATCGCGAAAGCGGCAAACGTGCCGCTGGTGCTGGCATTCATTGACTATCGGAAAAAACGTATGGGCATCGGCATCACGCTGCCTGAAAATCGAAGCCTCGATGAGGATTTGCAGACAATCAGGGAATTCTATGCGCCGTTTAGCGGACGTGTTCCGGAACGGCAAGGGCCGATCGAATTCCCGCCGGCCTCGAATCAGACAAAAGATTAGAACCAGGCCTTATGCGCAAGCATGCAAATGCTTGATGTCACTGATAGCTTTCGCAATTGCGGCAATCCCGACCGCGATCGCACTGGATCTGAAGGGATGGACGCATTACGGCGGCGGCCAGCATGGTATGCAGTATTCGGCGCTGCAGCAGGTCAACAAGCAAAACGTCGCGGAACTCGAGGAGATTTGGCGTTTCCGTACCGGCGAACTCGGAGAGGGACACCGCGAACCGTTTGCGTTCGAAGCAAACCCGATCCTCGTCGAGGGGAAACTTTATTTCCCGACCGGCAGCGCGATCGTCTTTGCGCTGGATCCGGCGTCGGGCGAAGAGTTATGGCGCTACGATCCGCAGATCGACCGGACCAGGCCACACGCCGAGATCGCCAACCGCGGTGTCACTTCGTGGATCGATCCGCATGCCGTCGCCGGTTCTCCCTGCCGCCACCGCATATTCGTCGGCACACTGGACGCGCGCCTGATTGCACTGGACGGGAACAACGGCACACGGTGTAAGGATTTCGGTGAAAACGGCGAGATCTTTCTCGACCGCGATGTGCGTGCGCAGGTCGAGAACTGGGTCAACTACACCGTGACGTCGCCGCCGGCCGTTGTCGGCGATACTGTCGTCATCGGTTCGGCCATCGGCGATAACCGGCAGGTCGAGTCGGATCTCGGCATCGTGCGCGGCATCGACGCCCGAAGCGGCGAGGAACGCTGGCGCTGGGACCCGATCCCGCGAAATGCCACTGATCCGGTTTACGCGGGCTGGCTGCCTGAAGAAGCGGATAAGAATGGCTCGGCGAATGCCTGGGCGCCATTTGCGGCGGATGCCGAACTCGGTCTCGTGTACGTACCGACGGGATCCGCGAGCCCGGATTTTTACGGGGGTGAGCGCGAGGGCGATAACGCTTATGCGAACTCCCTGGTTGCCTTGAACGCTGAAACTGGCGAAGTCGTGTGGTACCGGCAGCTGATTCACCATGATCTCTGGGACTATGACCTCGCCGCACAACCGACCCTTGTCGATTTGCAGCATGACGGACAAACCATTCCCGCCGTATTACAGGGAACCAAGACAGGATTGATTTTCAGTTTCCATCGCGAGACCGGTGCACCGATATTCGACATCGAGGAGCGTCCGGTGCCACAGGGAGGCGTGGCAGGTGAGCACCTGTCGCCAACGCAACCGTTCCCGGTCGCGCCGCCACCACTTTCCCGCCATGATCCTGTAACGGAAGAAGATGCCTGGGGACTGTTGTTTTTCGATACGCGTTCCTGCCGCAAGAAAATAAGCGGCATGCGCTCGGAGGGTATCTTCACGCCGCCGAGTCTCGAAGGAACGGTGCTGCTGCCGGGTTTCGCAGGCGGTATCAACTGGGGAGGCATCGCCTTCGATCCCGCAAGCCAGGTTGCGGTCGTCTTTTCGATGGATCTGCCGATGGATGTCGCACTCATACCACGTGAAGACCTGCGGCGGGTTTACCAGTCCGGCGATTATGCAAATTACGAGTTCGCCATGCAGGAAGGAACGCCGTACGGCATGCGGCGCACCATGCTCGCTTCACCGCTCGATGTACCGTGCACGAAACCGCCCTGGGGCGCCCTGTACGCGATCGACATGACACGGGGCGTCATCAATTGGCAAACATCGATGGGTTCGATTCAGGATATCGCACCCGCAATTGTCCCGAACCTGGAATTGGGAATGGCCGGAATGGGCGGACCGATCGTTACTGCAAGTGGCGTAATATTTATCGCCGCTGTCATGGACGACTACCTGCGGGCGTTCGACATCGAAGACGGAACCATGCTGTGGGAGGCGCGCCTGCCGGCGGGTGGCCAGGCCACGCCGATGACCTATTTTCTCGATGAAACCGGCAAGCAATACGTCGTCATCGCCGCCGGCGGCCACGGCAGGATGGGAACGACCGTCGGCGACTACCTGATTGCCTACGCACTACCCGACTGACAAAAAAGGGTCGAACCGCATTTTTCGAAAAATGCGGTTCGACCCTTTTTTACCAGGAAAGCTGCAGGCTGAGGATTAGGTTCCGGCCCGTCGCATCGATACCCGATCCGTGCATGCGGTAGCGCTTGTCGAAAATATTTTCGACCCGTGCCGACGCCCGCCATCGCTCACCGGCCTGCCAGGTAGCCGCGATGTTCGTGGTCATCCAGCCCGGCGTGCCGCTTGGGTCTATTCTTACATCCTGCACGTCGCGCGGACTCAAGCGATCCTGCGCGCCGGCGAACAGAAAATAAGGCTCGATCAGCAGCGAATCATTTGCGTGGTATTGGAATGAGAGCCTCCCATTGAATGGCGGGACCCGATCAGCCGGTTGCTCCGTACCGTCGTTTTCGCTTTGCTCCCCGTAGACATAATTCACAATCAGGTCGGCGGTCAGCGAGTGGGTTACCACGACGTGTACGTATCCCTCGATCCCGCGGATGTCCGCGCTCGAAACATTCTGGCTTTGCACGACATCCCTGCCGTCCGTCGTGACGGCACCGGTCAGCACGGAGGCGATGCGATCCGTGTAATGCAGGGTGAACAACGTCAATTCAATGTCCCAGAGCTCACGATGATGCCTGAGACCGAAATCGAACTGCGTGATGTGCTCGGATTCGAGATTCGGGTTAGGGATATTGAAGCGATTGCCCGGTCGCTCGCCGAGGGTACCCAGATCGAACACGTTTGGCGCGCGAAAACCGTAGCCGATGTTTGCCGTTAACTGAGTCCCCGGCATTACATCGAACAACCAGCCGATGTCGGCACTGATATCGTCCTGGTCCGTCGATGACACCTGTATGTCGGTTTCAATTGCGCTGAAGCGCAGCCCTCCCGATATCGAATGCCGATCGCCGAGTTTGCGCAGGACGTTGCCATAAATCGCAAAATGATCGACCGTTGATCCGTCCGGAAATCGAGATTGTACGGATTGCGTCTGCCCGCTCACGATGTCCTGCTCCATTCGCTGGCTATCGACCCTGTCGTGGTAATAGTCGATACCGACTATCCAGGAACCATTATTCGTTTCCTTCGCGGCACTCACCGTTAATCCGAAAAGGTCGCTGCTGTTTTCTTCGAGGTGGCGAAGCTGTGAACCGAAACTTCGCGATATGCGGTCATCGACAATTCGTTGCCAGCCGGCGTCGAATGTCCAGTCTGCCGACCACAGCCACTCGTTTCGCGAATGCCGCAGGTGTGCAAACAATCGATCGTTGGGTGAGAAGAAAAATTCCTCCGACGAGGGCTCGGTCTGCCCGAATCCAGGCACGAGTTCGTCGACTCGTGGGGTCGACGGTTGCCGTGCAAATTGCAGATCGAGAAGCCAGCTAGAGTCTTCGTCCGGCGTCGCTGAGAGTGCGAAACGTGCACCTTTCGCAGCATAGGAACTGGGCGCTATCCGCTGCCCGCCGCCGATGCGACGATTGCCGGTGTCGAGATACTCGGCGCTGACGATGCCAGCAAGGCGTTCATTGCCGGCCTCGAAAGAGCCGCGAATCATCTTGCCGAGCTCCGCGGTGTCATAAGCGAGGTAGGCAGTGCCCCTGGAGCCGGCGCTGTCGAAAGACGGAACCCGGCTCAGTACCTGGACGACGCCGCCGACGGCCTCGCTGCCGTAGAGCGATGCCGGTGCGCCGCGAACGACCTCTATCCTGTCCACGCCGCCGGTGGACACGAGCGCCAGGTATTGCGTCGGTGCGTTGCGAAAGATCGCGTTATTGAGCCGGAATCCATCGACGAGATGAAGCACCTCGGAACCTTTCAGGCCGCGGACGATTGCCGCGCCCTGCCCGGGCGTCGTCTGTTGCAGGAATATGCCGGGTTCCATCAGCAGGGCGTCCGTCACCAGCTTGCTGGCTTCGATCTTGTCCTCGCCTACCAGTGTCAGTGCCGCGGAGACGTTTTCCGATTCGGTCTCCCTGCGCGTCGCGGTGACCTGGATCACGTCGATTTCTTCTTCGTACTGCGCAGTCGCGGCTGCCGTCCATGCGGACAGCAGCAGGATCAAGGAGAAACCGGCTGAGTGGCTGAGAAACTGCAAAACGCCGCAATCTTTGGTCATTGCCGGCCTCGCGTCAAGATCGAATTGGCATGTAGGCGCATCGCCGCTGGCGGCAACCCGGCTTATGTCATAAGCTCGGCTTCAATTCGGCTCGGGGCGAGCAACAAAGAGTATTTTCCCAACTCATACTGCGAGGGTCGAGTAAGAAATATGAAAAGGTCGATCGTCTCCAGAAAGTCTTTGTGTACCAAGAGTTAATATTTCAACAAATGATCGAATTTCTTCGCTCCGCCGACTCATACCGAATTCGAATTTCGCCGCGGCGCCGGAATCGTGAAACTGGCTGTCGCAGATGAAGGGGAACGTACCGATGCAAGATTATCCGGTAAGCGCGCTCGTTGCGTTTTGTTTGCTGATTTGTTGCGACATGACCGCGGGGCAAGACGAGCCGATAGCCGAAGCAGAAGCTGATTACAGGCTGGAAATTGCGACAATCAAAAATAACCTAAAGGTGCAAAATGCATTGGATTACATCGTCGCGATCGAACCCCGTTCGCGGCGTGACCTGATCGAGTTGACCGAAATTCCGGCGCCACCGTTCGGCGAGAAACAGCGCGCAAAGAAATTTGCAGAACTGCTCCGCGAAGCGGGACTTGCCGATGTCACGATCGACGCTGTCGGAAACGTGATCGGGCGGCGTCCCGGGAATGGCGGCAGTCGTCTCATTGCTTACAGCGCCCACCTCGACACCGTTTTTCCACCGGGAACCGACGTGACGGTGCGATTCGACGGCGATAAGATGTATGCGCCCGGAATTGGCGATAACGCCCGCGGCCTGGTGACGGTACTCGGCGTATTGCGCGCATTGCAGGAAACCGGAATCGAAACTGATGCCGACATACTCTTCGTCGGCAACGTTGGCGAGGAAGGTCTCGGAGATCTGCGCGGCGTAAGACATCTGTTTCGCGACGGCGCTGAAAAAATTGATACCTTAATAGCGGTAGATGGCGGAGAATCAGATCGCATCGTCTATGGCGGCGTCGGTTCACATCGTTATCGCGTGACTTTCAGGGGTCCGGGCGGACATTCCTGGGGGGCCTTCGGGCTCGCCAGCCCGCATCATGCGCTCGGGCGTGCGATTGCCATATTCGTCGAGCATGCTCCGGCGATAACATCAGTGGGCGACAAGACCAGCTATAACGTCGGCCGCATCGGCGGCGGCACCTCAATTAATTCCATTGCCTTCGAATCCTGGATGGAAGTCGATATGCGTTCCGGTAACCCGCATAAACTGGACGACATCGATGCTGTATTGCACGCCGCCGTTGACCAGGCACTGCAGGAGGAAAACGCGGCCAGGCTCGATGGTCCCAAGCTGACCGTCGAGGTCGAGCGCGTTGGTACCAGGCCGGCCGCGCCGGGCGATGGCCGGTCGCCAGTCGTGCAGCGCGCGGTAGCTGCGACGGCATCCTTCGGCATCAAACCGACCCTCCGCATTTCGTCCACCGACGCCAACCTGCCGCTGTCGAAAGGCATCCCCGCGGTCACGATGAGCCGTGGCGGCACCGGTGGAAATGCGCATGCGCCGGACGAATGGTGGCAAAACACGGACGGGCACATCAGTATCCAGATAGGCCTTGTCACATTGCTCGCAGAAGCGGGAATTTCAGATTAGGCAGTAATCTGGGTCACGGGCCATAGAAGATTTGTGCCCGTGCACGTAGTGTTACGCTTTGAGTCCGGTAAGTTCAGGTAGTAGCTGCAGATCGTTCGTTGTCTGATCGACGGCATGAACCCAGTCGAGAAACGCCCGTTCTTCCATCGGTTTGCCTATAAAGAAACCCTGCGCGAGATCGCAGCCAAAAGTATGTACGAGCATCAACTGCTGCTCGGTTTCGACGCCTTCCGCGATAACACTGAGTTCCATCGCCTTGCCGAGTGCGATGATCGCCTGCACCACTCGTGCGTTGTTAGTGGACTCGGTCAACCGTTCCACAAAGGAATGGTCGATCTTCAGTGTTTGCACGGGTAGCTCGGCCAGGTAGCTCAGGGACGAGTAACCAGTGCCGAAATCATCGATATGGATACCGACACCGTAGAATGACAGATCCATGAGGAGCGGTCGTGCAATGGTAAGGTCTTCCAGCAATGCGGTCTCGGTGAGTTCGAGGTTGATCAGTTTTTGTTCGATTTTCTGCTTGCGCAGAATCGCTTTGATGATCTCGACGAGCTTGTGATTTCGCAGCTGGTGCGCAGACAGGTTTACACTGACTGGAATATCCCAGTTCGAATCTGCCTGCCAGCGGCCGACGGCAGCACACACATAGCGCATGACCGTTTCGAACAGGATATCGGATACGCCCATTTCCTCGCTGAGGGGGACGAAATCGGCGGGTGGCACGACGGTGCCGTCGGCCCGCACCCAGCGGGCGAGCGCTTCGACCCCCGCGATTTTCCCCGACTTAAGACATAGCTGCGGCTGAAACCAGGTAACGATATCGCCGTCATCCATCGCGCGCCGAAGCTCGGCTTCCATATCGAACTTGGACTGTGCCCTGTGCAGCATCTCACGGTGATAGTAGGTGACCCGGCCTTGCAGCTTGCGCATTGACCGGTGCAATGCGGCCTCGGCCGCACGGAAAACGGACTGTGCATCAAAGCCGTGCAATGGATGCCTGGCGACGCCAATGCTCGCTTTCAGGAAAATGTCGCGGCC
>JABAOH010125129.1_pt3 | contig 10334 bp, 8 predicted proteins | sample 7062181 | NCBI WGS metagenome assembly JABAOH01 (sample SAMN14538630, study PRJNA623070) | marine sediment metagenome | biome: marine biome [ENVO:00000428]; feature: marine pelagic biome [ENVO:01000023]; material: deep marine sediment [ENVO:00002113]; isolation source: pool of 5 deep marine... | reverse complement strand
CATAGAGCCCGCCGGCAAGTTCGTCGCTGTGCCAGGTTTCGATCGAGTGGGCTTCGCCATGCCGGTGCAGCGCCCTGTATGCGGCACGCATGTCTCCGGTGATCCAGGTTCCCGGCTCGGTGCGATCCTGCGCGCATGCCTCGATCACACCGTCGAAGTCCCGATCGACGGAGACAGTGAACACGTTCTTTCGCAGCGTCCGGCGCAGGCTGCGCGACACCCGGACCTCCGCCGGATACAGGATGGCGCGTGCGTCCGGCGACCACCAGAGAATGGGCTGGTCCTCGCTGTACCAGGGAAAAATTCCGCGCCGGTAGCCCGCTAGCAGGCGTTCGATCGACAGGTCGCCACCAACGGCGAGGAGGCCGTCCGGATCGCGCAGCGCGCGGCTCGTGTCCGGGAAGCTGTCAGGCGGGTCCCCCGGATCGAGCCAATGCAAAGTAGTCGGCACGCGCCTCAGCCCGGCGTCTTGCGAAAGGGCACGTGCTCGTTGACTGCCTCGATGTAATTGTCGATGTAGTTGCGCTCGCGGTCGAGGTAATCGTCAATCGCCGCTTTGAACTCGGGGTGCGACAGCCAATGCGCGGACCAGGTCTCCGTAGGCACGAAGCCGCGCGCGATCTTGTGTTCGCCTTGCGTGCCAGGCTCGAAGCACGTCAGACCGTTGGCAATGCAATAGTCGATGCCCTGGTAGTAGCACGTTTCGAAATGCAGGCTGTGATAGCGACCTGAACTTCCCCAGTAACGACCGTACAACGTGTCGGTGCTGCGGAAGCAGATGGCGACGGCGATGGGTTCGCGCCCATGTTCTGCGGTCACGATGACAAGGTGCTCGGGCAGACTCAGTGCAATCTCCTCGAAGAAAGCCTGGCTCAGATAGGGCTCGCGCCCGCGTCGCCAGAAGCTGCTGGCGTACAGCGGCATCAGCGCATCCCAGTCTCGCGAGCTCAGTTCGCCGCCGGACTGGATGCGGAAGGTAATGCCTGCCTCCGCTATGCGACGACGCTCCCGGCGCAGCTTCTTGCGCTTTGCAGACGTGAGCTCGCCGAGGAAATCGTCGAATTCCGCGTAGCCGCGGTTGCGCCAGTGGAACTGGCAATCCTTGCGGATCAGCAGGCTGTCGCGCTCGTATGCATCGACCTCGGTTGACGTCGGAAACAGAACGTGCAGCGAGGACAACCCCAGTTCCCGAGCATACTGCCGGGCCGCCCCGAGCAGCATCGAGATCGCCTCCGGACCGTCCTGGCCGTCGGCGGCGAGGGTGCGCCGCCCGGTCGTCGGCGTAAACGGAATCGCCGACACGAGTTTCGGATAGTAGTGCAGGCCGGCGTGTCGATAGGCATCCGCCCAGGCGAAATCGAAGACGAACTCGCCCCAGGAATTGGTCTTGCGGTACAGGGGCATCGCGCCGACGAGGCCGCCGGCGTCGTCTCGCAGTATCACGTGGCACGGGTGCCACCCGCTGGTCGGTCCGACGCAACCGGTCTTCTCCAGCGCGGCCAGGAATTCGTGGCGCAGAAACGGCGAATCCGTTCCGGACAGCTCGTTCCAGGCGGTCGCATCCACCGTGGTGATGTCGGCGATAATGTCGGCGCGCACCGGGTCCACGTCCTTTTTTATTGACATCCGTCAACAACTACCCGCTGACGGCGAGAGAAGTCAAGCGAATCCCGTCCGCCGCGGGAGCGTCGCGCGCTCAGTCGAGCGCGTCCAGGAACTTCTCTGCGTCGAGCGCCGCCATGCAGCCCGAGCCGGCCGACGTGATCGCCTGCCGGTAGATCGGATCGGCCACATCGCCCGCGGCGAAAACGCCCGGGACGCTGGTGGCCGTGGCCTGGTTCTGCCCGGGACGATTCACGATCAGGTAGCCGTCCTCCATGTCGAGCTGTCCCTTGAACATGCCGGTGTTCGGATCATGGCCGATCGCGATGAATACGCCCGCCACGTCGAGCTCGTCAGTCCGCTCCGGATCTTTCGTGCTCCGGACACGAATACCGGTGACGCCCGTATCGTCTCCCAGCACCTCGTCGAGCACGTGACTCCACAGGATTTCTACGTTGCCGCCGCTGGTCCGCGCGAGCAACTGGTCCTGCATCATCTTCTCCGCACGGAGACTGTCGCGGCGATGGATCAGGCTGACCCTGGACGCGAGGTTTGCGAGGTAGAGCGTCTCTTCCACCGCCGTATTTCCGCCGCCGATGACGGCGACCGGCTGATTGCGGTAGAAGAAACCGTCGCAGGTGGCGCACGCGGAAACGCCGCGGCCCTTGTATTTGTCCTCGCTCGGCAGCCCGAGATACCGGGCGGTGGCGCCGGTCGCAATGATGAGCGCGTCGGAAGTGTACTCTGCCTGCTCGCCCCTCAGGCGAAAGGGTCGGGTCGCGAGATCGACCTCTGTTACATGGTCGGCGACGATGTCCGTGTCGAATCGCTCCGCGTGCTGGCGCAGCTGCTCCATCAGTTCGGGACCCTGCAGCCCGGCGGCGCCTCCGGGCCAGTTGTCGACATCCGTTGTCGTCATCAGCTGCCCGCCGAGTTCGAGTCCGGTAATCAGCACCGGGCTCAGATTCGCGCGGGCGCCATAGATAGCGGCCGAATACCCGGCCGGTCCGGAGCCGAGGATCAGCAGGCGACAGTGTTTGGGTTCTGGCATCGGAGTCTTTACCATTGCGCGAGTNNCCGGCTTGCACACGGCCGCGGGATTGCTGCTATTATCGGATTTGCTAACTACTTTCGATTGAAGTAGTTAAACGATGTTGTTGTTGCAAGATCTCATGTGAATATGCGTCGCTCGATTCGACGGGGAATGCGTGCCGGTGGCTAGGACCGCCGGCGTCCAGGGGCGCCAGTCGACGACCGGCACGGCGTCGGTGGCCTACTCGGTGCGGGAGGCCGCACTCTGGGTCATGGCAGCGCTGGCCGTGATCATGCTGGTGGCGCTCCTGACCTATGACACCCGAGATCCCGGATTCAGCCACACGGGCGATGGGGCAGCGGTCCGCAACCAGATCGGTGCCGCGGGCGCATGGTTCAGTGACGTGGCCTTCAGCCTGTTCGGAACTCCGGCGTTCCTGTTTCCAGTCATGGTCATGCTCGGTGGCCTGTTCATCTACCTGAGCAAAGAAGAATCGGCGCCGGCCGAGCGCAGGGCCCTCGCCACCCGATTCGGTGGCTTTGTGGTCTGCCTGGTCGCGAGCTGCGGACTGGCGACGCTGCATTTTCGCCAGCCTGATCTGCCGCAGTCCGCCGGCGGCGCACTCGGCCAGATGCTCGAGGCGTCCCTCGGCGCAGCCCTCGGCGACCTCGGGTCCACGCTCTTGCTGCTGGCGCTCTGGCTGGCGTCGGTATCGATATTCACGGGCGTGTCGTGGCTGGCGATCATGGATCGAATCGGCGCGACGGTGCTGAGCGCGCTGGAGCGAGCCCGCGACTTCGTGCTCGCGCTGCGCGAGCGGAGCGTCGTCAAACGCGCTCAGGAACAGCGTCAGGAGGTGGTAAAGCGGCAGCGCCAGAAGACCGGGCAGAAGAAGGCGCCGCGGATCGAGCCGGTGCTGCCGAACGTCGCGACCGGTGAGCGGGTCGAGCAGGAGCGGCAGGTCACGATCTTCGACTCGGTTCCGGCGGGCGAGCTGCCGGCGCTGTCGCTGCTGGACGAGCATCCGGACCAGGGACCCGGCTATTCGGACGAGGCGCTAGAGGCGATGTCGCGGCTCGTCGAGATGAAGCTGCGCGACTTCGGCGTCGAGGTCGAGGTTGTCTCGGTCCACCCCGGCCCCGTCGTCACCCGCTTCGAGCTCGATCCGGCCGCCGGCGTCAAGAGCAGCCAGATNNCGCGTTCGCTGTCGGCGATCAGCGTGCGCGTCGTCGAGGTCATTCCCGGCAAGTCGACCGTCGGGCTCGAGATACCCAACGAGACACGCGAACTCGTGACCCTCGGGGAGATCCTGCGCTCGCGGACCTACGAAGATTTCAAGTCGCCGCTGACGCTCGGACTGGGCAAGGACATTGGCGGCAAGCCCGTCGTCGCGGATCTGCAGCGGATGCCGCATCTGCTGATTGCCGGCACGACGGGTTCCGGCAAGTCCGTCGCGCTCAACGCGATGGTCCTGAGCCTGCTCTACAAGTGCAAGCCGGAAGAAGTTCGCCTGATCATGATCGACCCGAAGATGCTCGAGTTGTCGGTCTACGAGGGGATTCCGCACCTGCTCTGCCCGGTCGTCACGGACATGAAGGAAGCCGCCAACGCGCTGCGCTGGTGCGTCGCGGAGATGGAGCGGCGCTACAGGCTGATGGCCGCCCTGGGCGTTCGCAACTTCTCCGGGTATAACCGCAAGGTGCGCCAGGCGGCCGAGGCCGGTGCGCCAATCCCAGATCCGCTGTTCGAGGTGTCGGATCCCCTGGAGGTCGCAGAAATCACGCGTCCTGCGCTGGAACCGCTGCCTCTGGTCGTCGTCGTCGTGGACGAACTCGCGGACATGATGATGATCGTCGGCAAGAAGGTCGAGGAGCTGATCGCGCGCCTCGCGCAGAAGGCGCGCGCGGCCGGCATCCACCTGATCCTCGCGACCCAGCGTCCGTCGGTCGATGTCATCACCGGGCTGATCAAGGCCAACATCCCGAGCCGGATCGCCTTCCAGGTTTCGGCCAAGGTGGACTCGCGAACCATCCTCGACCAGGGCGGCGCCGAGGCGCTGCTCGGCCACGGCGATATGCTGTTCCTGGGCGGCGGCAGCTCCGTGCCGCTGCGGGTGCATGGCGCCTTCGTATCGGACCAGGAGGTTCATCGTGTCGTCGCCAGCCTCAAGGGGAGCGGCACGCCGAATTATGTCGACGCCGTCACGGAAGGGCCGAGCGAGCCGCTGCCGGGTATCAAGGGCGAGGAGCCGGTCGTCACCGGCGAACTCGACGGAGAGAGCGATCCGCTATACGACCAGGCCGTGAGCATCGTCACCGAAACCCGGAGGGCATCGGTGTCCGGCATCCAGCGCCGGCTGAAGATCGGCTACAACCGCGCCGCGCGGATGGTCGAGACGATGGAGCAGGCCGGCCTCGTCAGTCCGCTGCAACCGAACGGGCAACGCGAGGTGCTGGCGCCTCCGCCGCCCGCCGAAGCGTGACGGCGACGACGGGATGCAGCGTGCGCGCGCACTAATACTGGTCGGCTGCCTCGCGCTGCCGGCCGCGATCGCCGCGCCGGCGACCGCACCGGATGACGGCATGCAGGTGCTGCGCGCATTTCTCGACGGCCTGGATACGCTGAGCGCGACGTTCCGGCAGCGAATCATCGGCGGCGATCTGGAGCCGCTCGAGGATGCCAGCGGGCGGGTCGTGCTCAAGAAACCGGGTCGGTTTCGCTGGGACTACAGGGAGCCCTACGAGCGCGTGATCACCGCCGACGGCGAGCGCGTCTGGCTCTACGAGGCCGACCTCGAACAGGTGACGATTCGGCGCCTCGATGCGGGGCTGGGGGAGACGCCCGCCGCCCTGCTGACCGGTGCGACCGACGTGCTCGACCACTTCGAGTATCGAGGTTCCGCCCGGAGCGACGGGCTCCGCTGGTTGCGCCTCGAGCCTCGGTCGGCCGAGTCGGATTTTGCCGGCGTCGAACTCGGCTTCGAGGCCGGCGAACTGCAGCGTATCTTGCTCACCGATCGCCTGGGCCAGCGTACGCAGATTTTTCTCAGCGAAATCGACCGCGAGGCCGACGTGCCCGACGCATTCTTTCGGTTTGACGTGCCCGACGGTGTGGACATCATCGACGAGGGTGAGCTCTAGCGACCTCGATGCGCCCCCTGCGATTCGGATACTGGTGGTTGGCCGGCGGTCTTGGTCTGCTCGCATACGTTCTGTATGGGACGCTTGCGCCGCCCGCCAACATCGCTACGGTCGTCAATGACAAGCTCGCCCATTTCCTTGCCTTCGCCGTGCTGATGGCCTGGTTCTGTGGTGTGTTCCGGCCCAGGTGGTTTCCGCTGGTCGCGCTGTTGCTCGCGGCGCTCGGCGTTGGTATCGAGCTGCTGCAGGCTCAGCTGACCTATCGTTCGGCGGAGCTCGCGGATGCGCTCTTTGACTTCGGCGGCATCGGCGTCGCGTGGTTGCTGGCGATCTCGGGTCTCGGCCGCTGGGCGGAACTGGTCGAGGCCCGCATTGCCGGCTGAGCGCGGCGGCGGCGCTTTCCCGCCCCTTTGCCGTTAACATTGGGCGTCGCCCCGCAAGCTGGACCGATGAACACCGCCGCGAAACCTGACCCGGATCGCCCGTTCCGACCGCTCGCCGACCGGATGCGGCCCAGGCGGCTCGAGGAGGTGATCGGACAGCCGCACCTGCTGGGCCCCGGCAAACCGCTGACGCGACTCGTGCAGGCCGACACGCTGCACTCGGCGATCCTCTGGGGTCCGCCGGGAACCGGAAAGACGACCCTGGCCAGGCTGATCGCGACGAGCGCCGACGCGCACTTCATCGCATTGTCCGCCGTGATGGCGGGCGTCAAGGACATACGGGCGGGTGTCGCGGCGGCCCAACAGTCGCCCGATCGGCCCACGGTGCTGTTCCTCGATGAGGTGCACCGGTTCAACAAGACACAGCAGGACGCGTTCCTGCCCTACGTCGAGGACGGCACCATCACGTTCATCGGTGCGACGACGGAGAATCCATCGTTCGCGCTCAACAACGCATTACTGTCGCGCGCCCGCGTGTACGTTCTCAGGGCCCTGCAGCCGGACGACCTCGTCGCGATCATGCGACGCGCGGTCGGAGACAAGGAGCGCGGTTGCGGCGGGGCGTCAATCGATGCGGCCGACGATCCCCTCCGGCAGCTCGCCGCTGCGGCGGACGGTGATGCGCGGCGTGCGCTGAACCTGCTCGAACTCGCGGTGGGGCTCGCGGAATCGGCGGCGGCAATCGGGTCGACCGCTCGCACGATCGACGACGCCATCGTCGCCGAGGTGACGGCCGGGAGTATCAGGCGCTTCGACCGTCAGGGCGACCTGTTCTACGACCAGATATCCGCGCTGCACAAATCGGTGCGCGGCTCGGATCCCGACGCTGCCCTGTATTGGTTCGCAAGGATGCTGGACGGGGGCTGCGATCCCGCCTACATCGCGCGACGGGTATTGCGCATGGCGTCCGAGGACATCGGCAACGCGGACCCGCGGGCGCTCCGCATCGCCCTCGATGCCTGGCAGACCTACGAGCGGCTGGGAACCCCGGAAGGCGAGCTCGCGCTGGCGCAGGCCGTCGTGTTCCTGGCCTGCGCGGCCAAGAGCAACGCGACGTACCGCGCATATAATGACGCCGCCGCCGACGCCCGCCGCCATGGGAGCCTCGAGGTCCCCAAGCACCTTCGGAATGCCCCGACGGCGCTCATGAAGGTACTCGGACACGGAGCCGCGTATCGCTATGCGCACAACGAGGCCGACGCCTTCGCGGCTGGGGAGCGCTACTTCCCCGACGGCATGGAGGAGCAGGTGTACTACGAGCCCGCGGAACGCGGGCTGGAGAAGCAGATCGCGGAGAAGCTTCGTGGCCTGCGGGAGCGGAATCGGAAGGCTCGCCGAAGAGATTAATCATTTATTTATCAGATATTTAATAAATTTTATTAATGCTAGATCCAAAATTACTCAGGGCAGATGTCGATCGGGTCGCCGCCGACCTGGCGCGCCGTGGTTACGCGCTGGACGGGGCCGCGTACCGCGCGCTCGAGGAGCGGCGCAAGGCGCTACAGGTGCAGGTCGAGGAACTGCGCAACGAGCGCAACGTCAAGTCCCGGGACATCGGTCGGGCGAAGGCCGNNCAGGTGCAGGCGGACTTGCTCGAGCAGCAGTTGTCGATGCCAAATCTGTTGCACGAGAGCGTGCCCGACGGCGCCGACGAGGACGCCAACGAGCTGGTCCGGGCCTGGGGTGATCCGCCCCGGTTCGATTTCGAGCCGCTGGATCACGTCGATCTCGGAGTGCGGCTCGGACAGCTCGACTTCGAAGCCGCTGCCCGCGTCACCGGCGCCCGGTTCAGCGTTCTGCGTGGCCCGCTCGCGCGGCTCCATCGCGCGCTCATCCAGTACATGCTGGATCTGCATACACAGTCGCACGGGTACACGGAAATTTATGCGCCGTACATCGTTCACGCGCGTGCACTCGAGGGGACCGGTCAGTTACCGAAATTTGGCGAGGACCTGTTCGCGCTCGTCGGCGAGGACGACTATTACCTGATCCCCACCGCCGAGGTCCCAGTGACCAACCTGGTGAGGGAGCGGATTCTCGATGCGGAAGAGCTCCCGCTGAAATTCGCCGCGCACACCCCGTGTTTCCGATCGGAGGCCGGGTCGCACGGTCAGGATACGCGCGGCATGATCCGGCAGCACCAGTTCGAGAAGGTCGAACTGGTGCACATCACGCGGCCGGAGGATTCCTATGCCGCGCTCGAGGAACTGACCGGTCATGCCGAGACGGTGTTGCAGCAACTCGGACTGCCGTATCGCGTCGTCACGCTGTGCGCGGGCGACACCGGCTTCGGTGCCGCCAAGACCTACGACATCGAGGTGTGGCTGCCGGGCCAGGGGCGCTATCGCGAGATCTCCTCGTGCAGCAACTGCGAGGCATTCCAGGCGCGCCGGATGAGCGCGCGCTGGCGCAACCCGCAGACGAACAGACCCGAGCTGGTGCATACGCTGAACGGTTCAGGCGTGGCGGCCGGTCGCGCGCTGATCGCAATCATGGAAAATTGTCAGACCGCGAGCGGTGGCATTCGGGTCCCCGGGGTACTGCGGCCGTACATGCACGGCCTCGAGCTGATCGGTGAGTGAGCCTCGCCATAGGCCGGGTCGGACCGTCGCTGCGGCCGCGCTGGTGCCGGCTCTCGCGGTGGCGATGGTTGCGTGCGCGCCGGGCGGCGCGGACCGCACGAACAATGCGCCAGCCACGTGGCGTTACCCGGTCGCGCAACGGCTCGAGCAGGTCGACGACTACCACGGCATCGAGGTCGCGGATCCGTATCGATGGCTCGAGGACCTGACGTCGGATGCGACCAACGCGTGGATCGCCTCGCAGAACGCGGTGTCGGACCCCTACCTGGAAGCTCTGCCGATGCGCGCGCACTTCGCCGCCCGCCTCGCGGAACTGATCGACTACGAGCGCTACGGCATCCCCGCGCGGCGCGACGGCCGCTACGTTTATTCGCACAACTCCGGCATGCAGGAACAGGACACGGTCTGGGTCACCGAAGAGATCACGGAACGCGGCCGCCTTTTGATCGACCCCGAGTTGTTGTCAGCCGACGGCACCGTTTCCGTCAGCGGCTACGCGCTGGGGCCACGGGGTGAGTTGCTCGCGTACGGCGCGTCGGATGGGGGCAGCGACTGGCGCACCTGGCGCCTGCGCGACGTCGAGACGGGCGAGGACCTGGAAGACGAATTGCGCGGCATCAAGTTCTCCGGCGTGTCGTGGGCCCCGGATGGCAGCGGCCTGTTCTACAGCCGGTATCCGCGTGGCAACGGAGACGAGCCATACGACGATCAGCAGCAGGTCAGCGTCTGGTATCACCGGGTCGGCACGCCGCAGTCGGAGGACATCGAGGTGTATCGCGTCACCGACCATCCGACCCGCAATCCCTACGGCACCGTGACCGATGACGGCGATTACCTGCTGATCGAACTGTTCGACGGTTACGTGGCCAACGGGATCTACTACAAGCGGATGACCGGAGGCGTCGCCGGCGATGAGACCGTGCGACTGATCGATGCCTGGGATTCCCGCTACGAGTACCTGGGCAACGACGGCCGGATGTTCTACTTCAAGACGGCGCTGGACGCGCCGCGCGGCCGCGTCATCGGGATCGATCTCGACCGGCCGGGAAGCGAGAACTGGCGCACGATCGTGCCGGAAGGGCCACATGCGATCGAGTCGGCCACGCTGATCGGCGGGCTGTTTATCGTGCATTACCTGATCGACGCGCACTCGACAGTGCGCGTGTTCGACGCAGACGGCGAGTTGCGGCGCGAACTCGACTTGCCCGGCAAGGGCGCGGTGGCCGGCTTCGGCGGGCGGTTCGACGAGCCCGAGACGTTCTTCTCGTACACCGATTTTACGACCCCGCGGTCCGTGTATCGCTATGACGCGGAGACCGGGGCGATCGATCCCGTCAGCGTCCCAGAGGTCGCGGTGGATACGCGCGATTACGTGACGCGACAGGTCTTCGCGGAGGCGAAGGACGGGACGCGCGTGCCGATGTTCATCGTCCACCGTCGGGGACTCGCGTACGATGGACGGAACCCGACCGTGTTGTACGGCTACGGCGGCTTCAACGTGTCGATCCTGCCCGGCTATGCATCTACGCGGATG
>JABAOH010078391.1_pt2 | contig 10334 bp, 10 predicted proteins | sample 7062181 | NCBI WGS metagenome assembly JABAOH01 (sample SAMN14538630, study PRJNA623070) | marine sediment metagenome | biome: marine biome [ENVO:00000428]; feature: marine pelagic biome [ENVO:01000023]; material: deep marine sediment [ENVO:00002113]; isolation source: pool of 5 deep marine... | reverse complement strand
TACTTTTTTTATGTCATAACCACTTAAAGCTACTGAATCAATTGAAGGTGTTTGTAATACTCTTACATTTTTCTTTGTAGATAATAAATAAAGTGCTTTTTCTGAATAGGATGGTGCTATCACAACTTCCACAAACATGTTAACAATTTCAGCAGCCGTGGCTTCATCGAGCTCTGTATTTAACGCTATAATACCTCCAAAAGCACTGATAGGATCACATTCCTTTGCTTTTAAAAAGGCTTCAACAGTAACATCAGCTTGCGCTACCCCGCATGGATTATTATGTTTTACTATAACACATGCAGTGCTTTTAAATTCTTTTACCAACTCATAAGCTGAGTTTGTATCATAAATATTATTTAGGGATAGTTCTTTACCCTGTAGCTGTGTTGTATTTGATATACAAGGTTCATTTATATCATTTTCGACATAAAAGGCCCCATCTTGATGAGGATTTTCACCGTACCTTAATCCCATTTTCTTCTCCAGATGAAGAGTGAAACTTGATGGCAACTTCGTTCTTGTACCATCTTCATTTATTGAAGATAAAAAGTTTGAGATAGCAGCATCGTATCTTGCCACATATGAAAATGCCTTGATTGCTAATTTGAAATTTGTTTCAGCGGATATGGATCCTTTGTTTGAGTTAAGTTCTTTTATAACATTTTTATAGTCTTCAGGGTTTGTAACTATTGTTACATATTGATAGTTTTTAGCAGCAGATCTCAACATTGTTGGCCCGCCTATATCTATATTTTCTATAGCCTCCGAGAGTTCAACATTTTCTTTTTTTATAACCTGTTCAAATGGATATAGATTTAATACAACCATATCAATGCCTTCTATATCGTTTTCTTTCATTTCTTTAAGGTGGTTCTTATTTTCTCTAACAGCTAAAATTCCTCCATGAATTTTTGGATGAAGAGTTTTTACTCTTCCGTTTAATATCTCTCTGGATTTCGTATATTCAGATATATCAGTAACTTTAATTCCACCATCTCTTAATTTTTTAGCGGTTCCACCTGTGGATAATATTTCTATCTCAAATTCACTTAGTTTTTTTGCAAAATTAACTATTCCTGTTTTATCGGAAACACTTATGATCACTTTATTTATTTTTATCATTTGAGTTAACTCCTTATCCAGTAGATTGAAATTTAATGAATTTTTGTTGAAAAGAATTTACAATTTCTCTTGATTGGATTAATTGAATAATTAATCTTAAGTTTCAATAAATATATTCAACTTAACATAGCTTTATAAATGTTTCAATTATTGCATATCATAATTTATATTTTAAGTTAAATTATTCTAATTAAATTTATATGATTTTGGAGTGTTTTGATGAAAAAAGATAGTTCTATGCAATTAAAAATCGGATTGTTTGTATTGGTATCGATTATTATTTTTGTTGTTGGTATTTTTACAATTAGCGGGGATTCAAAGTTATTTGAGAGAAAGTATTTAATAAAAACAAATTTTCAAAATACTGCGGGACTGTTACCGGGAGCTTATGTAAGGTTATCAGGAGTACAGATTGGATCTGTTTCAGTTATTAAATTCCCAGACGATCCTGATAATCAAAAAATAGAAGTTCATCTTACAGTGAATAAGGATGGGTTTGGAAGGGTAACTCCTGATTCGAAAGCTACAATTAGAACTGAAGGTTTATTAGGTGCAAAATATATAGAGATTCTTAGAGGAGAAGATTATGAAGCTGAATTATCAGATGGAAGCTATATTGAGAGCTTTACACCACCCGAACTTATGGAAATCATTGGACAATCTGAAGAGTTTTTAACGAATCTGACAAAAATTTCACGGAATCTTGATAGTATTGTAGAAGCATTTGCTAACGAAGAAAACATAAGAAATATAGAGCAATCACTTGCCTCCTTTAGGGAAAGTATTGAAGCTATCGCTGTTGAGGAGGGGGCTTTAAATACATTAATTTATGATCAGGAATTTGCAGCGGATTTAAAAATTATGATGAAAAACTTTAAAGATATATCTCAGGCTTTAAGCGGAGGGGAAGGTACATTGGGTGCATTATTGATTGATCCTTCTGTTCACGACAGTTTAAAAGGTGTGCTTAGTGAAGCGGAAAGAAGCAGATTCCTTAGAGCCACAGTTAAATATATGCTAGATAAGAAAAAAGAGGAAAACAAACAATAGATTTTTTTATTTGATATCTATAGGTTTACTCTGATAGAATTATAAGATAATAAAAATTTAAGGGGTAGGAAAAATGAAAAATATATTGATTGTGTTTTTTGCTTTTATATTTATTACTTCATGTGTGAATGATTCAAATGAAGAGGCCAAGACTGAAGGAGATCAGAAAGTTGTTGCTGGTGAAGTTTTGCCCGGACCTCAATTAGTAACAGATGCGTGGATGTTTATTGCTGGTTACAAAGCTGATCCGGAAGTATTAAAAGAATTACTACCAGAAGGTTTAACGCCTCATCCAAATAATCATATTGTTATAAATATGTACACTGTTCCCGATCCAAAGCAAACATCCGGTTTTGGCGCGTATACACTTACATACTTAACAGTTGAGCTAGATGGTCATGATTCATATGTTATGGATCAAGATGCTGGTTTTCCAGGAAGATATTTTGTATTTTATTTTAACAGTTCCGAAAGAATGAGGGGTTTTACTTCCAAAGTTGGAATACCTGCACAGAAAGGTTATACAACTACAACAGTTAAGGACGGCAAATTGACTGCTGAATTAACCGTTGACGGAAATGTATTTATTCAGGCCACAGCGGATGTGGGTAATGAATTAGGTAATTTTGGTGGTGGGCATCTTAATTATTTTGGTTTAATTAGTAATGATGCGGGATCTAGTGTTGTTAAATATCCTATACCATGGAACGGCGGTTTTGTTTCAACTGAGAATGCCAGGATAAATTTTAAAGTAGCAGCGGATCACCCGCTAAGTAAGTTAAAGCCATTGGCTGATCCGACATGGGCAGTTTGGATGAATGGCAGTTTTGTTTATCCACAATTCCAGGTTTTAAAATAATAAATTATAAAATTTAATGCTGATTAAAATTAAATCTTATTTTAATCAGCATTTTTTTACTTAAAATGTCTAGAACGGATTATATAAATTCAGTAATTATTGGTGAAATTATTGCATTTTTTATTTTGCTTTTGATTTTTACTCTTAATTCTGAAATTCCAACAAATTTATTTTATTTGGAAAGTTACAAATGGATGGGCCTTCTTATTTTTCCTGTATTGGGAACATGTTTTGTATATTCAATATCGAAATTTAGAGAGAAATTCTTTGTTCTGTCTCAATTTGGAAAATTTTGTTATGTAGGTTTTTCAAACTTAACAATTGATTTTGGTATATTAAATCTCTTAATTTATTACACGGGTATTGATAGTGGAATATATTATTCGGTATTTAAAGCCGTTTCTTTCCTGTTTGCAGTGATAAACAGCTATTTATGGAATAAATTCTGGACATTTAACAATGGTTACGACAGACAAATACTTAAACAGTTTATAAAATTCTTAAGCGTACTCGGGATAGGTATGATTATAAATGTTGCTATAGCTTCATATATAGTTAATGAAGTTAACCCGCCTGTTGCAATATCGACAAAACTGTGGGCTAATGTTGGTGCAATAGTATCTTTGATTTTTACACTCTCCTGGAATTTCCTAGGAATGNNTTGCTCTTAGGTTATAATAAAGTTTGTGAAAAGCATTCGCCAAACCGGTCACCTTCTTACCGAAAAGATAAATCATAGAACTACAAATATTGACGAGCTTAGCACTTCAGAAATCGTAGAGTTAATAAACAGTGAAGATAATTACGTTATTAAAGCGGTATCCGATCAAAAATCAAACATTGTAAAAGCTGTTGAACTTGTTTATGAATCATTAAAAAACAATGCAAGACTGATATTTATAGGTGCAGGAACAAGCGGGAGATTAGGTGTTATTGAGGCCGCTGAATGCCCTCCAACCTTTGGGACTGATCCCGAAATTATAGAGGCGATAATCGCTGGTGGAAAAGATGCTGTTTGGCAATCAATAGAAGGATCCGAGGATTCTGAGAAGGATTCTAAAAATGAGCTAAAAAGTAAAAAATTAACAAGTTCAGACACGATTGTGGGAATTGCTGCCAGTTCGTCCACCCCATTTGTTATCTCGGCATTGGAATATGCTAAAAGCATTGGTTGCAGTACAATTCTAATTACATGTAACAGCCTTGAGAATTATATAGCTGATGTCTCAATAGAATTATTAGTGGGTCCTGAAGTAATTGTCGGTTCTACAAGATTAAAATCCGGAACTGCAACAAAAATGGTTTTAAACATTATTACAACCACTGTGATGGTTAAGTTGGGAAAAACGTTCGGGAATTTAATGGTTGATGTTCAACCAAAGTCTTCGAAGCTAAGGGACAGGGCTTTAAGGATTGTTATGAGCATATGTGATATTGAAAGAAAAGATGCTTTTGATTTGTTAACTAAATCTGGCTGGGATGTAAAAATAGCTATCATCATGAAGAAAAAGAATTTAAACAAATCCGGAGCAGAAAATCTACTGATTGAATCTCATGGGTTTCTGAAAAAAGCTTTAAAATGAACTGGCTTGATTTAATTGTGTCAAAAAAAGAAAAGTTTGTAATCGGGCTTATGTCCGGCACTTCTATGGATGGAATAGATGCTGTTCTTATAAAAATTACTGGTTCCGGCCAAAAGACAGAAGTTGAAATAATAAGTTTTAATACATTTGATTACAGTAAAGAGATAAAGAAAAAACTCGAATATATTAATAATAATTTTAATCTGAAGACTATATCTGATTTAAATTTTTTGATAGGCAAAGAATTTGCCAATGCAGCATTGAATATTATCGAATTGAGCGGTGTTAAAAAGTCTGAAATTGATTTGATCGGTTCACATGGCCAAACTGTATTTCATAATCCACCATCTAATAATGATCAGGCAATATCAACACTGCAGATTGGAGAGCTTGATATTATTTGTCAGAAAACCGGGATAACAACTGTAGGTGATTTCAGAACCAGAGATATGGCTGCCAATGGCGAAGGAGCGCCACTAATACCTTATATTGACTATATATTGTTTAATAAACTAGATAAAAACATAATAGCTCAGAATATAGGCGGTATAGCTAATTGCACTTTTGTAAATCAGTATATCGAAGATATGATAGCATTTGATAATGGTCCGGGAAATTCGCTAATTGATTCTGTTATGTTCTTAGTTTCTAATGGTGATAGAAATTTTGATAAAGATTCCGAAGAGTCTTTAAAGGGGGAAGTTTGTGTAGATTTGCTGAAGGATATGCTTAAAGATCCCTATTATGAAAAACCGCCACCTAAATCTACTGGTAAGGAATATTTTGGTCTTCAAAAAGCTAATGAACTATATGATCTTACAAGAAAAGGTTCAATTAAACTAAATGACCTTCTTGCGACTCTGGTTGAACTTACTGCAGAAACTATTTCTAATTCTTATGAGAAATTTATTTTTCCTTATCATGAAGTTGAAGAAATTATATTAAGCGGAGGAGGATCACATAATCCGCATCTTGTGAATTCACTAAAGCAAAAACTGTCTCCTGTGCCTATTAGTTATTCAAATGAATACGGGATAAGTGTTGATGCAAAAGAAGCTATTGGTTTTGCTATTTTAGCAAATGAAACAGTTCATGGTATACCTTCAAATATACCTTCTGTAACAGGAGCAGATATGAAAGTTCCACTTGGAAAAATATGCATAGGGAACAATCTTCTATAAATGTATGAAAATCCAAATATTTTTTCTATAAAAGACTTGTCCGATGTAAAAAAAATCGGACAGGTTATCATGCCCAGAATTGATTTTAATGATAGTGATTCTATTTTGGAATCCGAAAAACTTGTAAAAGATTACGGGGTTTGTGGTTTTATCATTTTTAATGGCACAATCGATCGGGCAAGAGAAACTATAAACAGACTCCAATCATTAACTACAATTCCTTTACTATTTGCTTGTGATGCAGAAAGAGGTTTAAGCCAGGTATTGAAAGGTGCTACTTATTTTCCCTTTCTAATGTCTCAAGGTTCTATAAATGATGTTGATTTATTAAAAGAACAAGCCAGGGTAACATCACAGGAGATGGCATACTGTGGATTTAATCTGATATTTGCCCCTGTTCTGGATACTAATCTTAATGTGAATAATCCTATAATTAATATTAGATCTTTTGGAGATGATAAAAGCTTAGTAGCAAATTTGGGGTCTGAGTATATTCAGGAAATACAAAAAAATGGAATATTTGCTTGCGGAAAACACTTTCCCGGTCATGGTTCAACAGATAAGGATTCACACGAATTATTGCCTGTGGTAAACAAAACACTTGCAGATATGCAAGATACGGAATTGGTACCTTTTAAAAGAGCAATTGAATACAAAGTTTCATGTATTATGCCCGCACATATCTCCTATCCCAGGATGGACGAGTCAAGTTCTGCTGCAACTGTATCAAAAATAATCCTCGAGGATATATTGAGAGAAAATCTTGGTTTTAATGGCCTGGTAATTTCTGATTCTTTCAAAATGGATGCTCTTAGCGAGTTGGGATCAGAAAATATAATTGCTAAAAAAGCTATAAAATCAGGAGTTGATATTATTCTCGATCCTAAAGACCCAAAAAAATTAATTGTAAGTTTGAGTAATGATATAAATCTTATTAGTGATTCACTCCAATCTTCTTTAAAAAGGATTTCATATTATAAAAGTTTTTTGAAATATAAAAGAAATGAAAAACCAATCCCTGATTTTACCGAAAATAGTAAGGTTTCAAAGCTGATATCTGAAAGATCGGTATGCAGATTAAAAGGTGGGGAAATAAAAAACAAAGAGGGGTTTGTTTATATATACGATTATGATAATAAGCCCTTTGATGATTTGTTTAAAATATTAGATATGAATTTTAAAATGATTACAGGGGATGATATTGACGATAAATTAAAAAACTCAACAGACACATCTTTAATCTGCATAATCTCTACAAAAGTTGCTGCATGGACTGACAGCAATTTATTACCGGCTAAAGTTAAAGTTTTTATCAATAAGTTCAGTAAATTTAAGAATGAAAAAATACTTCTGAATTTCGGTTCACCCTATATTGTTAAAGAATTTGATTTTTTTGATACAGTAATAGCCTGTTTTGATTCTACAACTTATTGTCAAAGGGCAGTTGCAAAGGTTTTGCTTGGAAAAATTGAAGCCCAAGGGGTTTTACCTGTTAAGTTATAGAAAGAATGTAGATTTAATTTTAAATTTGAAGTATAAGTCTTAATAATACTTTCAAGGGAGGAGTTTCAATATGGCAAAGCTTGAGGGTATTGGTAAAAGATATGCTGCCAAATTAAGAAAAGGTGGTATTGGAAGTCAGAATAAACTTTTAGAAGTTGGTAGTACCAGGAAAAACAGATCAACAATTGCTAGGGAATGTGGTATTAGTGAAAAATTGGTCCTTGCCTGTGTTAACAGGGCTGATCTTTGCAGAATTAAAGGGGTTAGTGAGCAACATTAGGATCTGCTGGAATGTTCTGGTGTTGATACAGTTTCTGAACTTGGACAAAGAAAATCTTCAAATCTATACGCCAAAATGGTTGAGTTTAATAAAAAGAAAAAATTAGTAAGGCAATTACCCACAGAGTCACAAGTTGACGATTGGGTTAAACAGGCAAAATAATTAGGTAGAATAGTTAAATACTAAAAAATAAAATAATAAATTAATAAGAGGCTCAAAATGTAAAAATTGAGTTTTTTATTTTATCCTATCATATTTTATCTCAACTTTTAATGTTATCTTACATTGATTATATTCTGATCATTTCTTATTTTCTTTTTACCCTCGGAATTGGTATTTACTATTCCAAAAAAGCATCTGAAAACATATCTTCCTACTTTGTCTCCGGAAGGAATTTGCCATGGTGGCTGCTGGGTACATCTATGGTAGCAACAACTTTTGCTGCGGATACTCCTCTTGCTGTGACTGGATGGATCAGAACCGACGGTATATGGAAAAACTGGTTCTGGTGGAATTATATTTTTAGCCATGTTTTTATCATTCTAGTCTTTTCCAGATTGTGGAGAAGGGCTGAAGTAATTACCGATAATGAATTAATAGAAATTAGATATAGTAGCAAACCGGCGGCGTTTCTCAGAGGATTTAAAGCGTTTTATTTCTCAACAATATTTAACTTTATAGTTATGGGCTGGGTTATAAGTGCAATGGTGAAGGTTTTTAAAGTATTTTTTGGGGTAGATCAGATATTTGCAGTTGTTTTTTGTATTATTATCGCATTAATCTATACAAGTTTTTCAGGTTTGTGGGGAGTGGTTGTTACTGATTTCATACAATATTTTATTGCCTTGGTCGGGACTATTGTGCTTGTCGTAATCATTATCAATTCTAATGAAATCGGTGGCTATAGTAATTTTGTTGAGAATATTCAAAACCTTGATTATAAGACCATGAGTTTATTTCTTTCAACTCCGGGAGCCGGAGAAGATTTTTTTTCTTCAAGCTTTTTCACATTTCTAATTTTTGTAACAGTGGTATGGTGGTCGTCTCATAATGCTGATGGAGGGGGTTATTTTATACAAAGGCTTTCATCGGCAAAAAATGAAAAACATGCACTTCTGGGAACAGCTTGGTTTGCATTTAATCACTATGTTATAAGATTCTGGCCGTGGGTATTAGTTGCTTTAGCATCAATATTGGTGTATCCGACAGCTGAGATAACTTCGGGTGATAATGAGGCAATGTATGTTGCAATGATTAACAGGTTTCTTGGGCCCGGACTTAAAGGATTGCTTCTTGTATCATTTTTTGCTGCATTCATGTCTACTATTTCCACTCATTTGAACTGGGGGGCTTCTTATTTATTAAATGATATATACAAGAGGTTTATTAAAAAAAATGAAAGTGAAAAACACTATGTGTTAGTTGCAAGAATTTTAACGTTGATTTTAGCTGTCATTGCCGGACTGGTTGCATTTCAAATTAAGAATATTGGTGATGCCTGGATATTTTTATGGGCTATGAGTTCGGGGATTGGAATTGTTTTAATTCTAAGATGGTTTTGGTGGAGAATAAATGCATGGTCTGAAATATCAGCTCTAGTCTCTTCATTAATCTCAATTATTATAATTATTCTTTATACGAGAATAAACGGGATTCCACTTCAGTTAAAACATCAAATACTTGTTGTTCCTGTATCTATTATCTGCTGGGTAACAGTAACTTTTTTAACAAAACCCGAACCGATAAATAAGCTAATGTCTTTTTATCGCAGAGTCAGACCATGGGGATACTGGAAACCGGTTACAAAAAATATGGACGATTTAAGTTATGTTGAGCCAATAAAACCCTTATTAATTAATTGGGTTTTTGGTTCTTCTTTTTTAATTTTATTAATGATAGGTGTGGGGAAATTCTTATTGGGTTATTATTTAACTGGATTATTGTTATTAATATTATCTGCAGTAATATTTTTCGTTGTTTATAAAAGAATTACAAAAAACTTGTAATAAGTTTAAATATCTGTAATTTGTGTTATAAATTAATGCTATGGCAATAAATATTAAATTATTAAGTCAGCCCAAACTTACCTTTTGGGAAAAATTATATCTTCCACAAGTATTAAAAGGACTATTGATTACTTTAAAACACATTATAGGTTTTAATCCCATTACTGTTAAATATCCGGAAGAAATCAAGAAGCTTCCAGATAATTACAGGGGTTTGCATATAATGCCAGGTGATGATGAAGGAGAAATAAGATGCGTTGCATGCAAGCTTTGTGAAGTAGCATGTCCTACACAGGCAATCTCAATCGTTGCAGAAGCTGCTGATGACTATGGGATTGAAAGAAGACCTAAAGTGTATAATATTGATTTTATGCGTTGTGTGTTCTGTGGGTTTTGTGTTGAAGCTTGTCCTTGCGATGCGCTTAGAATGGGAATGAAATATGAGTTGGCTTCGTATAACAGGGCAGGTCTTATACATACAAAAGAAGTCTTTTTTAATCAAAACATAAAAAGCAATGCGCCAAGGGATAATGCAAACTTTCTATATAAAATGCAAAAGGGTGAAATTCTAGATAATTTGGATGAGATTTCTAAAATTGAAGAGATGGATGGAACCTATTCCCCCAAATAGTTTCTACAACCAATCATCACTTAATGGCTTTATTTCTTTAGGAAAATCATCATTGTTTCCAAATCCTTTAAAATTTAATAAGCCTGATATTGCAGATTTAATTTGATTTCTTTCTA
>JABAOH010030388.1_pt1 | contig 10334 bp, 10 predicted proteins | sample 7062181 | NCBI WGS metagenome assembly JABAOH01 (sample SAMN14538630, study PRJNA623070) | marine sediment metagenome | biome: marine biome [ENVO:00000428]; feature: marine pelagic biome [ENVO:01000023]; material: deep marine sediment [ENVO:00002113]; isolation source: pool of 5 deep marine... | reverse complement strand
GAAGGGCTGCGTTGCGCTGCATCCTTCGTCATTGCAGCGTACTTCTCTGTACGCCTCATTCCCCAGGATTGCGCGCCTTGCATCTGAATCTTTTTTCTTTGCCGTCTGATTCCGACTTCTTACGAAATCATTTTTATTGGTTTAGACAAAATGTGCTCGCAATAATTGGTGATAAGAGTACGAGAACAAATATACGGCCCTTGAAAATGTTTTGGTCTGCTAGCAATTTAGACCAGGGTTTCTGGGTGAATGAGGAGATATCTCTCGCCCTCAAAGGAAACGATCCCCCTTTGTTCATCGTATTCCAAGGCCTCGAGGATGGGATTTTTTATGGCTACCTCCGCTCCCAATGAAGGAATGTCCCCCTGCACCCCTATTTTGCCTTATCCACCTTCACCTTTCGTAAGGCCTCTGTAGCCTTCGTATCCACCGTGAAGGTAACGGGGTCGATAACGACGCCATAATCCTCCCTCGCACTCTTGACTGAGATGATGCCGTTTCTCACCTCCTTCTGTACCAGATCGATGGGGCGTTTCTTGGGGGGACCGTAGCCCCCCCCACCCCCCGCCTCTTGATAGTAGATGGTTCCCTCCGGGACCTCTTCGACCAGATCCTTTGTGGTAGTCCGGTAAACCCTTCCGTCGGGGTATTGGAGTTCGATCATATTCAAGGTCCCCGGCTTCCCCCCTTGGGCGCCAAGGGGAGGCTCTACGTCCCCCTCGCCGAAGGTCACAAGCTTCACCTTCTCCCCCCCCAATTTGAATGTGGTGACAACACCCAGGCCTCCCCTCCACTGGCCCGGACCACACGAATCGGGAAGATATTCGTGCCTTAAGATGAGATGAGGCGTCTGAAGTTCGAACATCTCGTAATCCTGATCCAAGACGCCTCCTGAGGCATCGATCATCCCGATGTGATCATAGCCTTCCGTTCCCTTGATGGCACCGGATCCCCCCTTCAACCCCATGAAACAGATGTCCACAAAGGGCTCTTTGTTTCGGGGGTCTATACCCGTGGTGAGGCTGCACAAGAGCTCGTTCCACTCAGCCGTCACACGGTCCGGTATGATTGGGCCCAAGGCCCTCATGATGGCATCTGCGTTGATGGGACAGAGATGGTTCCCGTAGGTGGTTGCGGCGGGAAAGGCAGCGTTGAGGACGGTTCCCTCCGGAATAATAATCCTGACCGGCCTGACCATACCATCGTTATGGGGCATATCGGGGTTGACCATCTGAAGGAAGGTCAGGAGAGTCGCCGAAGCACTGGAGGTATACGTCCCATTTACGAACCCCTTGGTCTGGGGGTCCGTGTCGGAATAATCGAAAGTGATGTCCTCCTCCTCCACTGTGATCTTCACTCGAACCGTATATTGAGAGCCAGGAATCCTTCCATCGTAATAGCCCGTGGCCTCACCGAAATAGACTCCCTTGGGAATGGTCCTGATCTCCGCTCCCATCATCTTCTCCGTGGAGTCGAAGAGGTATTCCTTATGGGCGTTGAAGACATCCAGGCCGTATTTCTCCACCAGGGCGAGGATCCCCCTTTCTCCCACCACACAGCTTCCGATCTGTGCGCGCATATCCTCCTCGACCATCCTCAGCCGGATGTTGGCGAAGATTAAATCCCAGACATCCTTTCTCAGCTTTCCCTTCTCGTAAACTTTTACGGGGGGAATCCGCAGGGCCTCCTGCCAAACCTCCGTTGCCTGGGGATTGTAGCCACCCTGAACAGCTCCCCCGATATCCGCTTGATGCCCTTTACAGGCAGCCCACCCCACGAGTTGGTCCCCGTAAAAGATGGGTTTATAGACCGCCACATCGTTGTTTTGGTTCCCCATGGAGAAGACATCGTTGTGGAAGATAACGTCCCCGGGATAGATCTCATCCCCGAAGTAGTTCACGATATATTCGCATACGGGCCCAAGGGAGAAGGCGAGGATGGGAAGGTTCTCCGTTTGTTCCAACATCTTCCCAGGAGCGTCGTAAAGACCCGTAACGAAATCCTTCGCCTCGCAGAGGATGGGGGAGCGGGTGGTCATAGTGAGGGCGATGCTCATCTCCTCGGTGATCGATTTGAACCGGCGCTGCAGGATGGAAACGAGAATCTTATCGATGCCGATTTTTCTCATGGGAGGATCCTCCCCTTCACGTGGTCTTCCCTCTCTTTGAGGTACATGGTGTAGCTTCCATATTTGTCCACGAGGATACTATATTCAGGGGTCACGAAGGTAGTGGTATTGACCTGTTCGATGACGGCCGGTCCCTCGATGCGATTGCCGTAACGGAGCTTAAACCCATCGAAGACGTCAACATTGGTAAATTTCCCCTGCTGGGGGAGGAAGACCCTACGTTTCTTCTTGAAAGCCGGAGATGGATCCTCTCCCGCGTAATCGTCCACCATGAACTCGGGTTTCTCGGTTTTCCCGATGCAGACCAGCCTCATGTTAATCAGCTCAATGGGGGTGCCCTGTTCCTCCAGGGAATACCCGTAAAGTTTGTTATGCTGGGGGTGAAACTTCCTCGCCATGCTTTCAAAGTCCCCCCTTTCCATCTCCTCCCGAGTTACTTCCACGTTCACCTCGTGATACTGTTTTACGTAACGCATATCTACGGAATAGACACATTCGACCCGTTCCTCGGTGATCTTCTCGAGTTGCAACAGGGAAAGCCCCTCGCCCTTCATCTCGTCGAAGAGGGACGTTAACCTCCCTCCATCGACGTCCTGAAGCAGAGTGGGGTAGGTCCTCACGAAGTTGTGTTTCAGATCGGACATGAGCATTCCCGCGGCGCAGAAAATGGATGATTCCCTGGGAATGATCATGACCGGTATTTCCAGTTCAAGGGCAATCATACAGGCATGGTTTGGCCCGGCTCCTCCGGCCACCACCAGGGGGAAATCCCGTGGATCTTGTCCCTGTTTTACGGAGACTTCCCTTACGGCAGCGGCCATATTGACGTTGATGACCTGGTACATTCCCACCGCGGCCTCGTAGAGGTCTAACTTGAGCTTGTCGGCGATCTTCTCCCTTATGACACTCTCGGCCTTGGCCAGGTTTAAGGACATTTTACCGCCCGCGAAGTAGTCCTTATCCAGGTATCCCAAGACCAGATCCGCATCGGTACAGGTAGGGTCTTCCCCACCGAGATCATAACAGGCAGGTCCGGGTTTGGCCCCCGCACTTTTGGGCCCCATGCGGAGCAATCCCCCCTCATCAATCCATCCGACGCTTCCCCCTCCCGCCCCGATGGTCACCACGTTGAGCATGGGAAGGGCCAGCCGAAGCCGGTTGATCTCTCCAACGGTGGTCACAAAGGGGGTTTTATCCTTGATCAGGGCGGTATCGAAGCTGGTTCCCCCCATGTCCATGGTGATACAGTCGTCGTAACCCTGGATGGATGTATATGCAATCCCAGCAATGGGTCCCCCGGCAGGTCCGGAGAGCAAGGTCACGGCTGCATTATCGATGGCCCCCTCAGGGGAAATGACCCCCCCGTTGGACTGCATGATGAGAAGTACCCCCCTATATTCGTCATCCTTCAGCTTTTCCAGGAGGGAATTGAGGTATCCCTTGAGAATGGGACCCACATAGGAGTTCAAAACAGTGGTGCTCACCCGATCATAAAACCGGATGGAGGGAAGCAGGTCGCTGGAAACCGTTAGATAGGCCTCGGGAACCCTTTCGCGAATGATCTTGGCCGCCACCTCCTCATGGTCCTTGTTGGCGAAGGAGTTCATAAAGCAGATGGCAATGGCCTCTACTCCCTCCTTGAGAAAGAGAGTCGCTGCATCGCGGACATCCCCCTCGTTCATGGGAACGAGCACATCCCCCTTGTAATCGAGGCGTTCACGAATGGGATATCTGAGATAACGTTCCACCAGGGGGTCCACGTTCTGATATCGGTTGTTGTATTGTTCCTCTCTGATCCCCCTTCTCATCTCCAAGGCATCCCTGACCCCATGGGTCGTCAAGAGCCCGGTCTTGGCCCCCGTATAGGTCAGAACGGCGTTGGTTGTGACGGTAGTGCCGTGGACGATGACGGTCACATCCCTCAAGAACTCCTTTGTTGAGATCCCCCTATCTCGGGCCATCTCATGAATACCCTCCATGGTTGCGATTGAGGGATCATCAGGAGTGGATAGCACCTTGTAGATCTGCGTGGTCGCGTCTTCCATGGTCAACAGGAAGTCAGTAAATGTACCTCCTACATCGATTCCGATCCTGTACTTCATATTCGACTCCTTCATGGCCTTTCATAATGAAACTATTCACAAAAGTCAAGGAATACCGTTGAGGAGTCTCCGGACTTTTGGGCTCTTCCCAACGCCCGATCGCCCAAATTCCTTTGAGCCACCCAAATGGCAATTCCAAATATCAAAATTCAAATCTCAAATAAAATCCCAATGCTGAAATGTCAAAACTCTCAATTTCCTCCAATAATTAAGTAGTTAGCTCGTCAAACCAGTCGATAACTCAACGCCTCGAAGAATCAACCTTGCCCATTTGTCATTTGACATTCATTTGAACTTTGGCATTTGTTCATTCTCATTTTTGTAACTTTTTTAGCACGTTAGAGTAATTACATGCTTTTTTCTGAGGGAACTCCAGATACAGTTCTGGAGATTGTTGAGCCTCTGGAGAACACCACTGTCCATGAGGCTCATCTTCTGGGTTGGCCAGCCCTTTAAACCCTGGAAGGGATAAGCGTTCCCCAGAATACAGGAGGATTACCTCGGAAGGACTGAAGCGAAGGGACAAGGGCGCGCTCCAGAGAAGGAAAACTCATACCTCCCTTGCCCCCCAAACATTGGGCCGGATAAAAGCTGAGACCGAACGGAAAATTGAGGGCCTGCGTAAGGAGTTCTGGCTCGTTACTAATTCCGTTCATGTGCGCTTGAATTATGGTATTTATTGGGATGAGGAGGATTGCTTAGAAGATATCGACTACCGTGAAACCCTTAGAAACCGAGCGGTAAAGTCCTCGTTTACCGTGATAAATAACCAGATCTTCACCGTAAGCCTTCCTAACACTTCTCATGAGCCCTAAACCTTTTTTCGTTAAGCCCAAGATGACGGAATAAAAAAGTCCTTGACAAATTATGAGCATATGCTTATAATTAATTTAGTCCGAATGGGTTAATCTCTATGGCAAGGCCAAGACATTGCAGGCGAGTTGGTTGTCTCCCCGAGAGCAAATATTTCAAACCCAGGGGGATTCCTCTCTCTACGCTAGAGGAAATCATTTTAACCATGGATGAATTTGAGGCCATAAGGCTCGCTGACCTTGAAGCCTTGTACCAGGAACAGGCAGCAAGAGAAATGAATGTATCCCGTCAAACCTTTGGGAGGATTATCGAGGCTGCACACAAAAAAGTCGGTGAGGCATTGGTTAAGGGCAAAGCACTCAAGATTGAAGGAGGTGATTTTGAAATGGCTGCTATGAGGAAATTTAGATGCTATGACTGCCAACATACCTGGGAGCTTCCCTACGGAACGGGGAGGCCGGGGAATTGTCCCTCCTGCAAAAGTGGAAACATTCATAGGGCAGAGGAAGACAGAGGATATGCCAGAGGTTGGGGTGCAGGACAAGGCAGGGGGTGTCGTAGAGGCCAACAAAAACCCCAACAATAACGAAAAAAGGAAATGATCATGAAAATTGCAGTTGCCTCGATGGATGGCGTTTCCATTTCCCAGCACTTCGGCAGAAGCTCTTGCTTCATCGTGTTTGAGGTGGAAAATGGAAAGACAAAAAGTAAACAGATAAGGGATAATACCTATACTGCCTTCACAAAGGGGAACTGCCACAGTGAGGGGCATACTGACCAACCACACAGCCACTCTGCAATTGTCCAGGCTCTGGGAGACTGTGAAGCTGTCCTTTGTTACGGAATGGGATGGAGAGCAGCTGAAGATCTGAACAAAAATGGCATCGAATCATTTATCCTCGAGGGCGAATGTTCCCCTGAAGAAGCCGTCTCTCTATTTCTCCAGGGAAAATTGAAACCAAGGGACGATCAATTTTGTCGTTGCCATGAGTAGCAAGAAAGTATATTGATCGAGGGGATGGAACGGCAGAGGGTTTCCGGGATTGTGCAATCGAAACCCAGATCAGTTCCTTGGCGGCATATTTCAGGATGACCCAGATGACGGCGATCCCGCAGAACCGCACCTGCAGAGTTCGGATCCATCCTCGCACTTTTTTTGAAAAGCCGGGTTTTCAGTCAGTCCCAGATTTCCATTAACGGTGAAACTCCATGGTTGAGATAAAGTACAGGCCAATCGGAATCATCCATTCTCCATTCAAAGAACCCAAAGGAACCCCTATACAACCCTCAGGTGCTAAAGGTATTAACGGAACGGTTGAGATATTCCCAGATTATGCTGAAGGATTAAAGGATCTTGAGGGCTTCTCTCACATTATCCTGATATACCACTTCCATTTATCCAAGAAGTCATCCTTAACCGTGAAACCGTACCTGGATGATGAGGTTCACGGAGTCTTCGCAATGCGGGGCCCAAGCAGGCCAAACCCAATCGGTATTTCGTCAGTGCACCTTCTCAGGATTGAAGGGACTACACTCCACATTCAAGATGTAGACATCGTAGATGGAACCCCCCTTTTGGATATCAAACCTTATGTGCCAGAATTCGATAGAAGAAAAGTACAGAGAAGGGGGTGGCTTGAGAAAAAGGTTCAAAAACTTGGGATAACCAAAGATGATGGGAGATTTACCAAATGATTCATCATGAAGATGCCGCCAACCGATCGGTCCCTCTGTCGGGTTCTACGAGCAGCGTCAGTCCGCGAATTCCCCGAACCGTTACTTGTTCTCCCTCCCCAATGGCTGGACTACCTCCCATCACCTCCGCCTTCCACAATTCGCCGCGCACCCGGATGTAACCCGAAGGATTCAACCGATCCTCCGCGATACCCCGGGAACCAACCATCGAACTCACGTCGTCCTTCCGTTCCCGATCGTAGGCACGCCAGACAGCGGGAAACAAAATGAGGTCCTTGATAACCCAGAAAGCCACGAGGCTCCAGATAAACCACGTGGGGATGGCCACCACTCGTCGAGCCAGAATCAGGAGGAGATAGAGCAGGACCACCCCCGGCACCTGGAAGAGCATATACCTCACGAAAATCCGAAACGACCAGCTTCGCTCCCTCATTCCCTTCCCACACACGGGCAACTGAAAAGTTTCCCCCAGGCCTTCATTTCTTCTTTAAACAAGATATACTCCATTACGGTTTAACGCAAATTCTCATAGCCTTGAAAAGAGGCATTTATAGAAAAGGGGATTACTGGAGCCAAAGGGGCAGAGACAAACCACTAAGGGAAGGATACAAGGTAGATAGACCAGCTCCGACTCAACTGTGAGTATCGTATATTTGAATCACACATCAACAGGTTCGCATTGTTCAAGAAATCCGATATCTTCCCAATTTTACATCCTTTCAACCTTTACACGGCCTTTATGGGTGACTTCAAGGCACTGAGCATTGAGCTTTCGCATAATGGTTTCCCCGCCAAGATCTTCTGTCCCAGCTATGGTGTAAAAGAGAACCGTGGGCTTAAAACCCTTGGATCCTGGAATCGACCAGTTTCTGCAGAAAAAGCTTACCTTGGCAAGGAGTTTTTTGGTCCCCAAAGAGCATCCTTCGTCTATTGCTTATTGATCAGCCACCCTAACCCTAAAAAGCTGAGCCTCCCTTCGGTCGGCACGCCGGTCTGGGGATCCCACCCCATGGCTTGATAATAAAGCTTGAGGGCGTTGGCGAAGTCTGCCTTGGTGATCCGCTTTTCCCCGGGAGTTCCCTTTTCCAGCGTCTCATAAAGCCTATCGGGTAAATAGTCATCCTTGCTGGACAACCCTTCCCGCATGTTGAACATCCTGGCCATGGTAATGCTCCGCTCGCCTAGCTCCATCAGCTCGTACAGGCTTGAATTCCAGCCGGTTATGGCCTCCACCGCCTCACCGAGCTTGACCAAGGGAAAAGCGGTATATGGAGCGGCTGCGAAATTGCACACGCCCAGAGAATTGAAGAAACTCCATATCTGCTGGGTATGGACGAATTGACGGATCTTTTCCGGCCCCAACTCCAGCGCCGACGTAGGCTCCAAGATCCCAGCAGGCTTGGTAGCTTCCAGAATCGGGCCATCGGTTAGATAAGAGGTGTCGTGGGGAGCTTCGATGTGGTCCGCGCCCGTTGGAGAGGTGGCATAGCTCAAGGTAAGGCCGTGCTTGCCACGGGGGTCATGCATGGGAAGCTCCTGTCCCTTGATGTGCATGCTGTATTTGTCAGACCCCTTTCCGATCTTCTGGGATGCTCGCAAAACACCTTCAGCCAGGACATCCCCGAAGCCCTCCCGGAAGGCGATATTACGAATCATCTCCAGCATCCCATCCGCGTTGCCGAATCTCAGGTCGATGCCGTCCGTATCCTTCTTGGTCAGAATTCCTTGTTCGGTTAGCTCCATGGCAAAGGCAATGCAGACCCCTATCGAAATGGTATCCACTCCCCAGCGGTTGCACATCTCATTCCCGTGGGCGATTGCCGCCAGGTTGTCAACGCCGCAGAACGACCCCAAAGAGGCCACAGTCTCATACTCGGGCCCGCCGTATTCAGGAATGGCCTTATATTTTCCATCCACTTTCACCGACCGTTTGCACCTCACGGCGCAGGCATAGCAACCTTCCGCTTTCTCCAGAATCGTATCGGTCATCGTTTCGCCCGAGATTGCCTGCGCGCCCTCAAATTGCCCCGCCTGGAAATTCCTTGTTGGCAGGATGCCTGAGTTCTGAAGGGGCATTACAAAGAATGGAGTCCCGAATTTTTTCAAATTCTGGGCCAAGGGGGCTTGCTTAATCCTTTCTGCCACTTCTTTTCCGATCTCTCGAACCTTTTCCGGGTTGGCCAGTGCCAGCCTTCGTGTTCCCCGGGCAGCGATGGCCCGTAGGTTCTTCGAGCCCATGACTGCGCCCATGCCTGTCCGACCATTGGCGTGCTTCAGTTCATTGACCACACATGCATAGCGCACCAATCTCTCACCGGCTGGCCCACACTGGGCCACCCGGATTCGGGAGTCCCCGAGTTCCTCCCGGATCAATCGTTCCACCTCTCCGGTGTCCTTCCCCCAGAGCTTGGCCGCATCCCGTATCTCCACTTTTCCGTCTTTAATCCAGAGGTAAACAGGCTTGGATGAGCGCCCTTCTACAATCACCCCATCAAACCCGGCCGTTTTCAACTCCGGCCCCCAAAAGCCGCCCGCTTCAGCTTCCCCAAAGGCCTCGGTCAGGGGCGAACGGGCAGCCACCGTGTAGCGAGTCAACCCCGGCAGGGGAACTCCTGAGACCACGCTGGACATGAAAATCAGTTTATTCTCCGGCCCCAACGGGTCCACGCCCGGCTCTTGCTCTGTCAGCAGGTAATAGAGAGAGAGCGCCGAGCCGCCCATATATGTCCTGTAGACAGTCTCCGACGGCATCTCCTCAGCGATCGTGTTGTTAGTCAAATTGACTCTCACTATTTTTCCGTTGTACCCCTTTGGCATAATTCCACCTCCTTAGAATGATTAAAAACGAGACAAGCGGCCTTTTGAGGACCTATTCCCTGGTGGAAAAAAATAGTTTCCGGAAATTATACCGTTTTGAAGGATAAAGTAAACAAATTTTACGCTTCCCCTCAGACTTTATTTACAGCAAATCCCCCCGGAGAGTCAAAATCTTTTCCGATTCCCTCCTGCGTTTCATTGATCATAAGAAACGCCTTAGGATCAATCGTGATAACCAGGTCTTTCAACTTGGCCAGCTCAGAAGGAAGAATCCTATTGAAATTGTTTCTATTAAATCTCGGGAGGGATCAATTTGACGTGGCAGGTTATCTGGTTATAGTTGCCCGCAACTTTCCGTTCGTTACTGTCGATAAGCATGATATTTGATCCGAGGACTGCCTTATCACAAGGCTCTATCCTTTCACGTCGAGGACTTCGAAAGCAGTTATTGGCCGGTGGAAGCCCTTGAGGGTCAACTCCTCCACCGGCGCAACCTCTACCAGCTCCTCCACCGCCGCGTACACCCGCTGGCTGATGNNTTCGTCACGGTTCCAATAGCCGCGTAGTCGAAGCGTCCCTCAAACCCAATCTTACCGAGCGTGGCATACCCCTGCGCGATCCCCGTTCCGAAGTCCAACAGGTGACCGCGCTTTCGCCACTTCGCGCACAGCTCACCCACACATTCTCGCATCGCTATCGCCATCTTGACGGCCCGAGCCGCTGGGTCTGGACATGGCAGGGGATCGTTGAAAAACACCATCAGTCCATCCCCGGCAAAG
>JABAOH010123129.1_pt1 | contig 10336 bp, 8 predicted proteins | sample 7062181 | NCBI WGS metagenome assembly JABAOH01 (sample SAMN14538630, study PRJNA623070) | marine sediment metagenome | biome: marine biome [ENVO:00000428]; feature: marine pelagic biome [ENVO:01000023]; material: deep marine sediment [ENVO:00002113]; isolation source: pool of 5 deep marine... | reverse complement strand
GAACACGGCGCGCCTTGCCATCGGGCTCCAGGGGTTGGGCCTCGCCGAGACCGCGTATCAGTCCGCCGTTGCCTACGCCAGAGAGCGGCTTCAGGGACGCTCCTTATCCGGCGCCAAATTTCCCGATAAGCCTGCGGACCCGATCCTCGTCCATCCGGATGTGCGTAAAAACCTGCTAACCATTCGCGCCTATAATGAAGGCGCCCGAGCGTTGGCCCTGTGGGTAGGTATGGGGGTGGATCTCGCAACGAAGCATCCGGACCCTGGGCGTCGTCAGGAGGCGGAGGACTTTGTGGCCCTCATGACTCCGGTGGTGAAAGCCTTTACAACCGACTATGGGTTTGATGCCACCAATCTGGGACTCCAGGTCTTCGGTGGGCACGGATACATTCGTGACTACGGCATGGAGCAGCTGGTGCGGGACGCCCGCATTGCCCAGATCTACGAAGGAACCAACGGCGTACAGGCGCTTGATCTCGTGGGTCGTAAGATGCCGCAGCATGCGGGACGCTTGCTACGGCGGTTCTTTCACCCGGTTTCTGAGTTTATCGAGACGAACGCCGCTAATCCGGAGATGCAGGAGTTTGTGGCGCCGCTGACCAAGGCCTTCGGCAGGCTTCAGCAGGTCACCCTTTGGGTTGCCCAGGAGGGGCTCAAGGACCGGGAACAAGCGGGCGCGGCTGCTACGGATTACCTTCGGATGTTTGCTCTAGTCGCTCTTGCCTTTCTGTGGGCAAGGATGGCCAAGGTCGCCCATGAAAAACTTGCAAGTGAGAAGAATACTTTTTACGAAGCCAAGCTTGCTACCGCCCGTTTTTATATGCAGCGTCTGTTGCCGCAGACGTCTTCTCTGATGGCATCGATCCTCTCCGGTGCGAGCTCCATTATGGCCGTCAAAGACGAGTGGTTCTAGTTTAGTGCTGAGTAACGAGTACTGAGTGAAAAGATTGCAGTAAGACAGTTGGCAGTAAGCATAAATCAAGTGTTAAGCGGATAGTCTCAAGCGCTAAGCACTAACGGATTGTCGCACAAAAGCATATCGTTTAATATTTTTTTCTTCTCTTCTCTGGCGGAAAGCTGAAGGCTGACGGCTGAGAGCTCTTATTAAGCATCAACACTCAACACTGACTACTCAATTTGCTGGATGCCGCAATCCTCGATCTTCTATCCTCTATTCTCAACCTTCAATCGTCCTCAGTACTGCCTACTGCCCGCTGCTCCCTGCTTGCTTTCTTGCCAGTTCCTCCGCTACCAATTCCCGCCTGGAAGGTTTGCCCATGAGGGTTCTGGGGATTTCTTTGCGAAATTCGATCTCCCGGGGAAGCTCAAAGGATGCCAGCTTGTCTTTGAGATAGGCGCGGAGTTCGGCGGCGCTCAGTGTCTCTCCGTTTTGTAGCCTCACATATGCCTTGACCGACTCACCCCGATGAAGGTGAGGAATGCCGGCCACGGCGGCCTCCGCGACGGCGGGATGTTGACAGATGGTTTCTTCAATGACGCTGGGGTATACGTTGAACCCACTCGTAATGACCAGGTCTTTAAGGCGGTCAATGATAAAAACGTATCCGTCATCGTCCATGTAACCAATGTCCCCGGTACGCAAGCGACCCGCTTCCAGTACGGCTTTGGTTTCGTCATGGTGCTTCCAGTAACCTGCCATCACCTGGGGTCCGCGCACACAGATCTCCCCGGTCTCTCCCAGCCGCAGGGTCTTCCGGGGGTTTTTGAGAGACACGATTTCAACGATTGTCCCCGGAAGCGGTAGTCCAGCGGATCCCGGCTTGTTGACTCCTGTTAAAGGATTAATGGTACACACAGGGCCGGCTTCCGTCAGGCCATAGCCCTCCACCAGGGTGCAAGCCGTGAGTGCCTCGAACTTTTCTTTGATTTTGAGCGAGAGAGTTGACCCGCCGGAGATGCAGAACTTGAGGCTTGATAAATCGTAGCTTCTGGCGTCTTTGTGCTCGTTAATGGCCGAGTAGAGGGTGGGCACTCCCATCAGGATTGACGGTCCGTCCTTGGCGATGACTTTGAGAACCTCTGTTACCTTAAAGCGCGGTAACAAAACAATCTCGGCGCCGATGTATAGGCCGAGGTTCATGAGCCCTGTCATGCCGAAGACATGGAATAGCGGCAGCACCGCCAGCACCTTTTCCCTTCCTGGCCTCACACCCACGGACCATAGACCCGTCTGAACTGTGTTCGCATAGAGGTNNTTTAGGAACTCCGGTCGTACCCCCCGTATACTGAAGCACGGCAACGTCGTGATCGGGATCCACGGGAACAGGTCTAAAATTGCCATCATTGGCGATTAGCCTTTCGAAGGTCACATGTCTTCCGTCCGGAGGGATGGCCGCCGTGTCCTTTCGTTTAAGTAAAGAGAAGAGGGCTTTATCCGGGAACGGCAAGGCCCGGCTCATGCGGCAGACCACGATCTTGATGAGTTCGGTGTCCTCCAAACGGTGCACAATTTTGGGATGGAGGATTTTCAAGTTCATGGTTACCATGATGCGGATATCGGAATCCTGGATCTGGCGTGCGATCTCTGGCTCGGCATACAGCGGGTTGAAGTTCACGACCGTTCCGCCCGCTTTGAGTATGGCGTAGTAGCAAATGACGAAGTAGGGGGTATTGGGCAGGAAGAGGCCGACCCTCACTCCCTTACCCACACCCAGGTCCAGAAGGCCCTTTGCCGCCCTTGCGACCAGAACTCCTACTTGCCGATAGGTATAACGCTTGCCGAGGAATTTGAGACAAATCTGGTCGGGATATCTGCTGACGGCATCGTCAAAAATGTCCGTGAGGGGTTTCGGACTGAACTCCAGAGGCCAATGAAGTCCCTCCGGATAGCTTGCCTCCCACGGGTAGGGTCTGGTGTAGGTATGGTGACCGGTGAAGCGCCGAATCACGGCCAACAGGGGGCTTGCGATGTCTCTCAGTCTGGCTGTAAGCCTTGTCCTGGTCGGAATGGGACTCCCCTCCATGTCGAGTCCAGTACACGCAATTGGCGTGAACGCGGATGCCTGATGCGAGCAATAATATATTATTAAGGATACCACTCCGAGGTGGGTGCCACTAGACGGCGGGGTCGGCGGCTGACGACCGCCCCCGTGTTGGGAAGGCGGCCGGAGAAAGATTGAACCGTTATTTTCCAGTATGCACCGAATTACGCCGATTTTCGTTTTCACCGGACTTTGAAAAACGGGTAGGTCGTGCTAGAAAATTGGTCTTCACAACCATCAATCCATCAGATGCATTGGGCATGGGCCGCTAGCTCAGTTGGTAGAGCAGCTGACTCTTAATCAGCGGGTCCGGGGTTCGAGTCCCCGGCGGCCCACCATAAATTTTTGCTGCGCAAAATTTTGGAGCAATGGAGCAGTCGAACAATAGAACAGTGAGTTTGATGAAATGGGCACCATGGCGGTCCCCTGGTCTACTGATCTAATGATCAATCCGAGGCTAGAATTTTGCGAAGCGAAATTTTGGAGCATTGGGACAATAAATCCGCCACAGGCGGAGAAATTGCGTAAATGCGGTCTGTTTCTCTATTGATCCATTGCTCGCCCTCAGAATATTATTTTGCCGTGCAAAACCTTAGAGCCTTGGAGAATTGAATCTGCCGCCGGCGAAAAAAAATTCCCTAAACCGATCTGCTGATCCGTTGACCGGGTTCCCTGCCGTAACTGGCGTGTTCGTTCAAAGAGCAACAGGTCCTTGACATCGCTTTCGGTTCTTTCATACTGTCCTATCCTAAGCTAAATTGTTGATTAAGAGATCTCCGATTGAAAAGAATACAGAATCAGGAAAGTAGGGACCCGTTAGCCGATGCGAGAGTGGCGGAATTGGCAGACGCACTAGACTTAGGATCTAGCGGGTAACCGTGGGGGTTCGAGTCCCCCCTCTCGCACCAAAGATCCGTCTGCCACCATGAGCTGATCGATAATTTTCTGTCCCAGAGGTTTAAGATGAAAGTCGATGTCGACATTCTGAGTCCAATTCAACGTAAGATCCACATTGAAGTCCCCGGCCAGGCGGTTCGCGATGAATTCTCCCGCGTCTACGGCGCCCTCAGCCAGAGGGCGAAGATTAAGGGCTTCCGCCCAGGGAAGGTTCCACGGACCGTTCTTGAAGGTATCTATGGCGACGAGGCGAAGAGCCAGACCCTATCGCGCCTGGTGGAACAGTCCCTGCGTGAGGCGGTAAGAGAGAAGGGACTGCAAGTGGTATCCCCTCCAGAAGTGGAGCCGGGCGAGTTGGTTGAGGGAAACCCCTTTACCTTTTCCGCTGTGGTGGAAATCAAGCCTGAGATTGAGCTCAAAAAGTATCTCGGCTTGGAAGTGGAACGGATCAAGATCGAGGTGGAAGAGAAACAAGTGGACGAGGCCCTAAGTGGGTTTCAGGAATCCCACGCTCACCTGCAGCCTGTGGAGGACCGTGACGGTGTCGAAAAGGGAGACTGTGTGGTGCTCGATTTTTCCGGTACCGTCAACGGGAAGCCCTTTCCTGGGAGCCAGGGTGAAAACGCGTTGCTTGAGGTGGACGGAAAGAGCACGCTTGCGCAATTCGAAGAAGCCTTGATCGGGTTAAAAAAGAATATGGACCATCAGATTAGTGTGACGTATCCGAAAGAATACGGAAACGCGGAGTTGGCCGGCAAGGCGGTAGACTTCCGTGTCCATATCAAAGACATCAAGAAAAAAATTCTCCCGCCATTGGACGATGATTTTGCTAAGGACCATGGCGAGTGTGAAACTCTTACCGAGTTGAAAAACAAGATCAGGGAACGCCTGGAGTCGGAACTCAAGGAGATTCAAAATAGAGAGCTAAGAGAGCAATTGCTCACGCAGTTGATTGAATCACACTCCTTTGACGTGCCCACTGCTATGGTGGACCGGCAGCTTCAATACCTTATGGAACGGCGCCAGCGTCCGGTGCAGGCCTCGGGATCCAATGCCCCCCAATCCGCCCCTTCCGCGGAGGAACTCCGCAAGGAGCTAACTCCGCAGGCCCAACGCCAGGTCCAGACCATGCTGCTGGTGGAAAAAGTGGGTGAGCAGGAAAAGATTGACGTTACAGATCAAGATGTGCAGCAAAGAATTGATGAAGTCGTTCGGTCCGTCGGCGATAAGGGTTCGGTGGTGCGTGATTTCTACCGGCGGGGCGAGGCTCGGGACGAATTGCGGTCCCAGATGGTCTTCGATAAGACACTGAATTTCTTATTAGAAAATGCAAAAGTCAAAGAAACGGAATCGGCAAAAACAAAGGTTGATGAGGGCCGGAAAAAAAGATAAAATGACTTTCGCGTCTAGAGGAAAGCGAAATCTATGAACTTTATCCCAATCGTGGTTGAACAGACAGGGCGGGGAGAACGCGCATACGATATCTATTCCCGCTTGCTCAAGGATCGGATTGTATTTTTGGGGAGTGTCGTGACGGATGATGTGGCCAACGTCGTGACTGCACAGCTCCTCTTCTTGGAATCCGAGGACCCGGAACGTGACATTTATTTTTACATTAATTCTCCCGGCGGTTCGGTCACGGCGGGTCTGGCCATCTACGACACCATGGAGTATGTTAAGCCGCAGGTGGCAACCGTATGTCTGGGCCAAGCGGCCAGTATGGGTGCGCTTCTTTTGGCCTGCGGTGCCAAGGGAAAGAGATACGCATTGCCCCATTCCCGGATCATGATCCATCAACCTCTGGGAGGTTTTCAGGGCTCCGCCGCCGATGTGGATATTCAAGCGCGGGAAATCCTGCGCATGAGAGAAGAACTCAATGCCATTATGGTGAAGCACACCGGCCAGACCCTCAAAAAGGTCGAGAAGGACACGGATCGCGACCTCTTCATGTCAGGAAAGCAGGCTTTGGAATACGGCATCGTGGATGAAGTTATCTCCAGTCGTTGGGATATAGATCAAAAGAAATAAAGGAACTCTTCTATGCCAAAGCATGGTNNCCTTTTGTGGCAAGAGTCAAGATGAGGTTCGCAAGCTCATAGCGGGTCCAACGGTCTATATCTGCGATGAGTGCATTGACCTGTGCAACGATATCATTGCAGAGGAGTGCGATCACGAAGAGGCCCTAGCCGCCTCATCGGGTGTTCCCAAACCCATTGAGATCAAGCGTGTACTGGATCAGTACGTGGTGGGACAGGAAAGAGCCAAAAAAATACTGGCCGTCGCAGTGCACAATCACTACAAGCGCATCGACAACCAGATGATGACGGGTGATGCGGAGTTGCAGAAGAGCAATATTCTGCTTTTAGGCCCGACGGGATCGGGAAAAACTCTGCTGGCCCAAACCCTGGCGCGTTTTCTGCAAGTCCCATTTACCATTGCCGATGCCACGAGTTTGACCGAAGCCGGTTATGTGGGAGAGGACGTCGAGAACATCATTCTCAATCTGCTGCAGGCGGCGGATTACGACGTGGAAAAGGCCCAGCGGGGTATTGTTTACATTGATGAGATTGATAAGATCTCCCGCAAATCGGAGAATCCTTCTATTACCAGGGACGTCTCCGGCGAAGGCGTGCAGCAGGCTTTGCTGAAGATCATCGAAGGGACCATGGCGAGCGTGCCTCCCAAGGGAGGGAGAAAACACCCGCAGCAGGAGTTCCTCCAGGTGGATACGACGAATATCCTTTTTGTGTGTGGCGGTGCTTTTGTGGGTTTGGAGGATATCATTCGCCGGCGGACGGGCCGGAAGAAATTGGGCTTTGGGGGGGAACTGGAAAGAACCGACGGTCGACGCGACAGTGAGCTTCTTCACGAGGTTCAGCCAGAGGATCTTTTGAAATTTGGTCTTATTCCGGAGTTCATCGGGCGTTTGCCGGTGATCGCCACCTTGGATGAGCTGGATGAAAGTGCTCTGGTAAAGATTTTAAAGGAACCGAAAAACGCGCTCACCAAACAATACTGCAAGCTGTTTGAAATGGAAGGGGTTCATCTAAAGTTTACCGATGAAGCCTTATGGGCCATAGCGGCTGAAGCGATGAAGAGGAAATCAGGGGCGAGGGGACTGAGGGCCATCATGGAAAATACCATGCTGGACGTCATGTATGAGATGCCCTCCCAGCCGAATATTAAGGAGGTCATCATTTCGGACGAGGTGGTGACTCGCAAGGGGCCTCCGATGGTGGTATACACGAAGGCGGCTGAGAGCGCATAGCGGGGGGATGAACTATGCTATTTCGTAACGACAAAAAAGACGACAAAGAACAAGGAAACAATGAAACCCAGGTACCACTTTTACCCTTGAGGGACATTATTGTCTTCCCTCATATGGTGGTGCCTCTCTTCGTTGGACGGCAGAAGTCCATCCGGGCTTTGGAAGAGGCCACCCAGAACCAAGGGCCGATCTTTCTTTCTTCTCAGAAAGACGCAAAGACCAACGACCCCACAGAGACCGATATCTATCCCATCGGTACCCTGGGGACCGTGGTTCAGATGCTGAAACTCCCGGACGGCACGGTGAAAGTGCTCGTGGAAGGGAAAAAGCGGGCCAAAGTGGTGCGTTATTTGACCCATCCCGACTTTTTCCTTGTGGGAGTGGAGGAGGTCCAGGAGGTAGTGGATAAAACTCCCGAGGTGGAAGCTTTGATCCGAGAGGTTCACACGACCTTCGAAAATTACGTCAAGTTGAAAAAGAAGATTCCACCGGAAATGGTCATGTCGGTTTCCTCCATTGACGATCCCAGTCGCCTTGCGGATACGATTGTGGGGCATCTGGGGATCAAGTTGGAAGAGCGACAGGCCCTATTGGAGATCATCAATGCGGCGGAACGGCTCGAAAAGGTGCTGGGGCACATGCGGGCCGAGATTGAGATCCTGGAAGTGGAGCGGCGGATCCGCTCACGGGTCAAGAAGCAAATGGAGCGGTCGCAGAAAGAATACTATTTAAACGAACAGATGCGAGCCATCCAGAAGGAGATGGGGGAAAAGGATGAATTCAAAAACGAGATCCAAGAAATTGAAGAGAAGATCAAACAGAAAAAGTTTAGCCAGGAGGCCAGGGAAAAAATCGAAAAAGAGTTGAAAAAGCTCAAGATGATGTCTCCCATGTCGGCGGAAGCCACGGTGGTGAGAAATTATCTGGACTGGATCCTGGGCTTGCCCTGGAACGAGTTCACGGAAGAAAGGCTCGATATCAAAGACGCCGAAAAGGTATTGGAAGACGATCATTACGGTCTTGAAAAAGTAAAGCAGCGTATCCTCGAATACCTGGCGGTTCAGAGCCTGGTGGGAAAAATCAAAGGCCCCATCCTGTGTCTCGTAGGTCCGCCGGGAGTAGGAAAGACCTCTCTGGGGCGCTCCATCGCTCGCGCGACGGGGAGAAAGTTCGTACGGGTCTCCCTGGGAGGCGTCCGGGATGAGGCGGAGATCCGGGGTCATCGTCGCACCTATATCGGTGCGCTGCCGGGCAAGATCATTCAGAGCATGAAGAAGGCGGGTTCAAGCAACCCTGTTTTCCTCATGGACGAAGTGGATAAGATGTCCACGGATTTTCGTGGCGACCCATCCTCGGCGCTACTGGAGGTTCTAGATCCGGAGCAAAATCAGAATTTCAATGACCACTATCTGGACCTGGACTACGATCTCTCCAAGGTTATGTTCGTTACCACGGCCAATAGTCTGGATCGGATCCCGAGACCGCTCCAGGACCGGATGGAGATCATTCGAATCGCCGGTTACACGGAACTGGAAAAGTTGAATATCGCAAAGCGCTATCTCATCGATAAGCAGCGCGAGGCGAACGGGCTGAAAGAAGAGAACATCGTGCTGCCGGATAACACGCTGTTGGCGTTGATCCGGCACTACACCAAAGAGGCGGGCGTCCGGAACCTGGATCGAGAGATCGCCTCTCTTTGCCGGAAGGTGGCGGTGGAAGTGGTCAAGAAAGACCGCGATGCCAAAGTCAATATCAGTGCAAGGAGCCTTCATAAGTACCTCGGCCCGGTCAAGTATCGTTACGGAAGAGCGGAAGAGGAACAGAAGGTGGGCGTGACCACGGGATTGGCCTGGACCGAGCTGGGTGGGGAATTGCTTTCGACAGAGGTCCACCATCATGCCCGGCAAGGGACAGCTCATCATTACCGGAAAGCTTGGGGATGTGATGCAGGAGTCGGCACAGGCCGCCATGAGCTACGTACGTTCACGGGCGGAGTTGCTGGGCCTGGAAAAGGAATTTTATCAAAAAGTAGATATTCATATTCACGTTCCGGAAGGTGCCATCCCCAAAGATGGACCTTCAGCGGGCATCACCATGGCCACTTCGCTTGTTTCCGCTCTGACGCGGACGCCGGTACGCCACGATATAGCCATGACGGGGGAAATTACCCTCCGGGGAGCCATTCTTCCTATTGGCGGACTGAAAGAAAAAGTCCTGGCGGCTCATCGGGGAGGCATCAAGAAGGTTCTTGTGCCTCAGGAAAATGAGAAGGACATCGAAGAGATTCCGCAGGTTATCCTGAAGACCGTCGAGCTGGAGCTGGTCGCCCACATGGATGATGTGCTGAAGAAGGCTCTGGTTCTCGAGGATCCCGACTCTTTCATGAAAAAGAAGACGGATCCAACGGGTGAACCTCCCCCCTTCGGTGGCAAGGGTCAGGACGAGCCCCGGGCGGATATATTGCCTCAATAGCTCGGCTTTCTGCTCCCAGCCAATTTTTTAATTTGACACCGGGCGGCTTGGTTGTTATAAAACACTAAGTTTAACGCGGGATTTCGTACGATTGAGGAGTATCATTCATGACAAAAGCGGACTTAATTGACTCTGCTGCAAGCAAGGCGGGGATCCCCAGGCAAGGAGTTGAAGAGATCATCAATCAGGTATTTGACGGTATCGTTACCGCTTTGAAAAACGGAGACAAAGTCAATATCTCTGGGTTCGGAACATTTTCTGTTTCCCACCGTAAAGCGCGAACGGGGAGAAATCCCAAAACTGGAGAGGCGATTCAGATTGCCTCCTCTCGAGCCGCCAAGTTCAAGGCCGGCAAGGGTTTAAAAGAGTCCCTCGCTTAGTTCACTCTTTTTACACTGGTTACTTCCACAAACCCGGGGCAAAAGGGAGGCGATTGAAAGTCTGAGTTTTAGCCCTCCGTAAAGGTGTTTGGTCTGAAAGGGGGCGGTTAGCTCAGCGGGAGAGCATCGGCCTTACAAGCCGGGGGTCACAGGTTCAAATCNNGTTAGAACGCCGGCCTGTCACGCCGGAGGTCGCGAGTTCGAGTCTCGTCGGCCCCGCCATTAAGTGTTGACATATCAGTGGGCTTGGAGGCAAAACTGTCTCCTGGCCCCCTGACTTTTGAGGCTGTATCGTGAGTACGTATCAATTAAACAAA
>JABAOH010167982.1_pt1 | contig 10337 bp, 13 predicted proteins | sample 7062181 | NCBI WGS metagenome assembly JABAOH01 (sample SAMN14538630, study PRJNA623070) | marine sediment metagenome | biome: marine biome [ENVO:00000428]; feature: marine pelagic biome [ENVO:01000023]; material: deep marine sediment [ENVO:00002113]; isolation source: pool of 5 deep marine... | reverse complement strand
AGGGGACATCGCGGCGATTGTCGGGGGCAACGGATCGGGCAAGTCGACGTTGATGAACATCATCGCCGGAGTGCTCGATCGCGATGCCGGCATTGTCGAGCTTGCCGGCCGCCTGGGGCACTGCCCCCAACACCCGGTGTTGTACGAGAAGCTGACGGTGGCCGAGACCTACCGGCTGTTCGGCGTGGCCTACCGGATGGCGCCCGACCGGGTGGAACAGCGCAAGGCTGAGCTGATGGAGGCGCTGGACTTCGGCCGCTACGACGACTTCCGGGTCGACCAGCTCAGTGGCGGGACCAGACANNACCCCGACGTGTTGTTGTTGGACGAGCCGTATTCGGGGTTCGACTACGAGACGTACCTGCGGTTCTGGGAGCTGTCCGAGGAGCTCGCCTCCAAGGGTCGGGCCATCGTGGTGGTGTCGCACTTCGTGCAACAGCGAGAGCGGTTCACCCGCATCTACCGAGTCAGGGACGGCCGCTGTGAACGCGAGCGCTGAGGCCGGTTCGTTGCGGCGGGGACTGGTGCCGCTGGGCATGTTCTTGCGGGAGTACTACCGCACCCCGCTCAACCTCGTGTTGCTGGTCGCGATCCCCGCGTTGCTGATCGCCGCGTTCGGGAACTCGCTGAGCCGCCTGGCCGGCATGCTCGAGGTCGTCCTGAGCCCCGCCATGGGGCAGGCCATGGGTGCGATGTGGTCGGCGGCGTTCTTGACCGGGATCATGGGGCTCTTCATGATGGTCGGCGCCCGTGCAGCCGACCGGCGCATGGTGCGCGCCGGCTATTCGCCGCTGCAGGTGGTCGCTCTGCGCTTCGGTGCCGTCGCCCTGCTGGGTGGTCTGGCCACGCTCGTGAGCTACCTGGTGCTGTTGAGTCAGGTCACTCCATCGAACCAGGCCCAGACCCTGTTGGTTCTCTACCTGGGCGCCATGATCTACGGGGCGGTCGGGATCCTGATCGGATCGCTGGTGGCCGGCGAGCTCGAAGGATCCTTCGCACTGTTGTTCTTCTTCGTGATGGACGCCTTCATCGCCAGCCCTCTCTTCGGGGACGCAGCAGAGTTCCCCTTCGGGCTGTTGCCGACGTACTACCCGACCAAGGTGTTGTTGTTCTTGACTGCGGATCGCCCCCACGACGCCATCCACTGGTTCTACATCGCCGCCTACCTGGTGGTGGCCGGCGCCCTTGCCGCTCACGCCTTCTACCGCTCGGCCCGGGTGAGGTGACCGCCATGGCTGTGAATCATCTCACTGTGGCCACCGGACTCGGAATCCGCCAGTACCTCCGCAACCCGTTGCTGGTGATCCTGTTGGTGATCCTGCCGCCGGCGTTCATCACCTTGTCCTTCGTCGTCACTCCCGACGTCGGCGCAATCGTCGGACTCAGCGAAGACGGCGAGATGATCCAACGAGACGTCGGCATGGTCGACCTCCACGGCGCCATCATGGTCCCCATCACCACCGCGTTCCTCGGCGGGCTCCTCGGACTGTTCGTCATGCTGAACAGCCGCGAGGCCGACCGGCGCCTGGTCAGCGCCGGCTATCCCGTCGCGGGCCTGTTGGCGGTGCGGCTTGCGATCATCGCGGGGCTCAGCGTGTTCATCACCGTGCTCGCGGTTGCTGTCACCCTCGTCGACTTCGTCCCGGACCAGTTCGGGCTGTTCGTGATTGCGAACCTGATCTCCACGCTGCAGTACGCGTTCCTGGGCGCCATCGTCGGCACCTTCCTGTCGCCCATGGCAGGCACCTATCTCGTCTTCTTCGCTCCCATGATCGACCTCGGGGTGATCCAGAACCCGATGTTCCCCCGCGAGACCCTCGCCTGGTGGACCAAGCTCCTCCCCGGCCACGGACCCATGGAGGTCCTGCTCGACGCCTCGTTCACCGCCGGCTTCGACACCGGCACCGACCTCGGACTCTCCCTCGCCTACCTCGCCGTCGTTGTCGGACTCGGGTTCGTCGCCTTCCACAAGGTCACCGCCATTCGTGGCGATGGACCTCCCACCACGACCTTGCCGACACAACCCAGCATCACCGTCTCGTAACCATCGCCACCGAAGACCTGCTCCGGCCCGGACGCAGCGAGTACCCNNGGACGCAGCGAGTACCCGATGGGATGTGGCGGCGAGACGGGATGCAGGCAGTGAGGGTTCTCGACCGCGCACACGGCGATGGACACTCCTCGCAAGCGCTCGTCGCCCTCCAAGACCGATGCGGCAAGGTCTCTGGATCATCCGGCTCGCGCTCCATCACCGCCATTGGTGAGCTGATCGAGACAGGACGCCGGTCTGGCCGTAGGGAGCTGGTGATCGCCTCCAGCGATGACGGTCATCTCGACGTCGGGGTGTGCGTGAAGGAGCCGGGCCGTGTGTTGGCGATCGCCGACCGGATCGTGTTCTCCCCACACGAGCCGTAGCTGGATGCGGTCGTGATCGAGGCATGCGAGCAGTCGGGCCCAGTCGGTGTCGATGACGAGGTGACGCATGGCGTCTCGGTAGGCAGGCCAGGTGTGGAGGGGAACCGCCCGAGCGACCGGGATCGGGAGTCGGGGTTCGGCCGCGACGGTGAGCCACCCGGCTGCCGTGCGGTGCCGGCAGCTGAGTGCGCAGGCCCGCTGGGCCCAGTCGGTATCGAGCACGAACAGCCGAGCCATCGTGCTTCCCGAGATACGAGCGCGAGCGGCACTCGGGCAGGGGTAGATCGGGGCGCCCCAACACACCACCCGTGCCACTCGGTCGGGGTGGCGGGCCGCCCACTGCAGCGCCAGTGACGATCCCATCGAGTGGGCCCCGACCGCGACGCGGTCCGCCGAGAGCGCGCCAGTTGACTCGGCCAGCTGGTCGAGCGCGTCGAGGTGCGCCTCGGCGCTGAAAGCCGTTCGTGTCTCGTCGAGGGACCGACCGAACCCCAACAGGTCCGGCACCACCACCCGATGCCGGTCGGCCAGGCGGTCGAAGTCGGCGCCGAAGATGTCGCCGGTCGAGACCAGGCCATGCAACAAGATGATGGCGGTGGCGCCGTCGCCGCCGCTGCGGGCCCAGAGGCGACCCCAGCGCCGACCGGCAAGGGTCGGGGGTTCCCAGCTGCGCACGGCAGGGGACGAGAGGTGTCGTGCCGTCCATGCGGTCACGCCGAGGACAGCGGCGGTGCCGGCTGCGCTCAGGACGGCTCGGGGTTGCAGCATGCAGGGAGCTCGGCGGCGATGGCCTCGAGGGCTCGTTGGGCCTTGGTCGGGAAGTCCACGGTGGCATCGATGATGGTGCGGTTCGGGTGGTGGTGCCAGGCCTCGGCGATGCGGTCATCGATCTCGGCTGCGGTGTCGGGATCCTCGGTCCGCAGCGGGTTCGAGTGGTCATAGCCCCGGTCCCGACCCGGGGTCCGCAGATGGATCACGGCCTGATAGCGCGCCAGCTCCGCGTCGACAGTGACGGCCATGTCGGTCTCGAAGTCGTCGCGTTCGCCGGGCCAATAGGCGATCCCGTCGAGAGTGCCCCGATCACACAGCACCACCGCCGCGCCGCGCTGGTCGAGGTGGAGCCGTTCGAGCTGGCGCTGCACACAGAAGATGGCGTGTTGTGCCGCGCGACGGGCCGGCAGCGACGTCAGTCTCGGGAATCCGCCCCCGAACACGATGCCTGCGGCCTCGGGCAGGATCACCACGTGGCCGCACAAGCTGCGCCGCGCCATCTCCAACACCGCGGTCTTGCCGGCACCTGGCCCACCGGTCACCACCACCAGCCGAGGGTCATGGCGCTGCTGCGCACACGGACACGAACCCGTACAGGTCTCCACCTGGTCAGACGCGGACTCCGGGTTCACGCGACCACCATTCCATCGGATAGGGGGTAGGGGTAGGGACCTTGGGCTCTACCCGGTTGTCGTCGCGGTGGCGAGAGTTGACGTGGAAGCGCACCCCGCGCTCGCGAAAGGAAGCGATAGCGATGGTTGCCCTGTTTGCCGTGCTCGCCGATAGCGGCGATGGCTGGGATCACATGGGGGGCTGGGGCGGGGGATGGATGTGGCTGTGGGGCCTGGCCATGATGGCCCTGTTCGTGGTGCTCATCGTCTGGCTCGTTCGTGCCACCAGCGGTGGCCCATCGGCACCGCACCCGCCGGAACGGTCCTCGACCGACCGCGCTCGGGAGATCCTGGCCGAGCGCTACGCCCGCGGTGAGCTCTCCACCGAGGAATACCGCGAACGCGCCACCGAACTCCAATGAACAACCCCGCCGATCCCACGCAGCACGAACCCTCCAGGGACCAGGACGCGGTCACGGCCAGCTATGACCGCATGGCCCGGTTCTACGATCTCTACGACAAGCCCATGGACCTCTTCGGTGTCCGACGCCGGCGCAAGCGCCTCCTCGGCCACGCCAAAGGCAAGACGCTCGAGGTGGGTGTAGGTACCGGCCGCAACCTGGGCCTGTACCCCGACGATGTCGAGCTGGCCGGGATCGACGTGTCCGCCAACATGTTGGCTCGGGCCCGGCGCGTCGCCGAGGGTCTTGACCGGCCGATCGAACTCGAGCTCGCCGACGTCCAGGACCTGCCCCATGGCGATGCCTCCTTCGACACGGTGACGGCAACCTGTGTGTTCTGCTCAGTCGCCGACCCCGTCGCCGGGTTGCGGGAGGTAGCCCGGGTCGTGCGCCCCGACGGGCAGGTGCTACTGCTCGAACACGTCCGACCCCGCAACCCGCTTCTTGGCTGGCTGGCCGACCGCATCGCCCCGATCATCGCCCGGCTCATGGGGCCCGAGATCAACCGGCGAACCGAAGACAACGTCACCGCCGCCGGCCTCCACATCGTCGAGATCCGCCGCTGGGGTGTCTGGCGCGAGATCCACGCCCGCCCCGCGGCCGAGACGCCGTAGGGTCGCCTAGTTCCCGAACTGGTTGTCGATGTGGACGTGGATGCGGTTGCCGGCTCCCTCGTGCTTCGCGCAGATCATCCCATCACCATTTTGGTCGCTGACGTTGCCGACTAAGCGGTGGTCAGTGAGGTCGTGGTCATGGTGGGGTGCGGTGCTGTGAAGTGTGAAACCGTCTGGACATCCCGCCTCGGGCGGGGATGCGCCCGCTGGTCCGGTGACCGAGATGCCGGTCAGCGTCACGAGTCCGGCTACTACGAGCTTCCGAGCATGTCTATTCATCAATCTCACTGGGTTCCTTCTGTGGGCCACATGGGGAATTACTACTACAGACTGTAGTAGTAATTCTCGCGAGTCCAGTCCTTCAGCGAGGTCTGTCGACCTCGCCGGGTTGGGACGAGGCGATGGAGATCTGCTGAGCTGAGCTCCGCCCGATCCAGCACGTGGAAAGCGGGAACACCCCGGTGGCGGTGCCCAACCCGTACTGCTCCTCGAGGAACATCGCGACCCCGCCCGATGATGGAAAGGCACTCGAGATCTTCGCGTACGAGTAGGTGCTGAACGCGGCGACGATCGCGGCGACGGCGAAGGCCAACGGGTACAGATCGCCGGTCAGCCCGGCAGCTGGCCGGCGAGCGCGAAGATCCCGGCACCGATCATCACGCCCGTCCCCAGCGATACCGCGCCGGTCAGCGGCAACAGTCCGGCGCTCCGCCGTCGTGTCCACAGCGATCAGTCAATGCACCGTCTCTCGCAGAAGGGTGAGGGCGAGGCGCTCGGGGTTGAATCGGTCGGCCGTTACCGGCCCTCCACGGCCTCGTCGGCATCGACGGAGCGAGCCGAGATCTCCTGAGCGGAGCTGCGCCCGATCCAGAACACCGCAGCCAACATGACGCCACACGCGATCACCGCCAGCGCCAACGCCCAGCCCAGGCTCCAGCCGAACAACAGTGCCACCGCGACCGCAGCCACCAGCAACCACATGTGCCGAGAATCCGTGCCGTGCTTCATGAGCCTGACCTCCTCGTCTGGGACGACCCGTCGTCCACAGCACAAAACACTAATACCTCTAGGGGGTAGAGGTAGGGTCGAAGGTCCTGCCAGGGGAGGAGCCCGTCCCGAAATGTCAGTCGCGTCCCCCGGTACGGCACCTCAGGGTGTGACGGCCAGCATCCGATTGATGTCACGCTGAGCGGCCTCGAGTTCGAGGAGGTAGAAGGGGTCGCGGGCCCGCTCGAGTTGGGGGTTGGGTATCGGGCCTTGGGTCATCGGTGCCCATGGCCCATCGGGTGTGGACATGAACCGGGTCATGTTGAGGTCGGCCTGGATCTGGGCGGCGCGTGACGTCGACTCGGTCGCGTCATCACTTGACGGTGCGGTCCTCGTGGCTGCACCGGAATCCCGCCCGGTGCCCGGGGCCACGGAGCCCGCCGAAAGGACCGCGGCTGCGGCGCCAACCCACGCGAGGGCCACGAGCCCGAGCGCTGCCAGGAGAATCTGTCGACGCATCTTGCACCTCCCATCCCCATCGGGGCAAGGACCGGGAGACAGGGCTCTCGTTCGTAGTTGTACGCCGTCGGTCTCGTGCGGCCCAGGGACCTTTGGCCCTACCCCCTACCCCTATGTTGGCTTGTGATGGTCGTTGAACTTCGACCGCACGAGGAGGTGGCTCCGATGTGGGAGTTTCTCGTAACGAACTGGTTGTGGATCCTGTTCGTCGCTGTGTTCATCGCCATGCACCGGCGGCCACGGATGCGGCATGCACGGGCACCGTCACGGATCTGACCAGACCGGACACAACGCCGGTGACGATCGCGACGCCTCGGCCCTACGGCCGGGGTGAGGTCGCCCACCGGACGACGGTCCTGCGCTGGAGACGAGGCGCCATGCGGCTGACGGCCGAGCGATACCACATCAAGGAGCCCCGGATCGCCACGTGGGCCTTCAGCTCGACCCGGACATCGGGCTTCTGGCTGATCGCGCGCCTCTGGCTCGGCTGGGAGTGGCTCCGCGCCGGCTGGACCAAGGTGTTTGGGGGGACCCTCACGTGGAGGATCTGGGACTGGGGTGAGGACGCCTACGCGCTCACCGGCGACGACAACATCGGCTGGATTCGGAGCGGCACCGTGACCGGCGCCGACGGGACCGTCCAGACCCGAGGAGTCGGAGATGCCGTGGCTGGCTTCGCCCAACGGGCAATCGATGCGTCGGAAGGCCCCCACCCTGACGTCGCCTACTCGTGGTATGTCGAGTTCCTCCAGTGGATCCGCGATACCGCGCACCCTGTCGTGGGGCCGGTGGTCGCCGTCGGCGAGCTGGTGATCGGGATGGCGCTCATCGCCGGCCTGTTTACTGGAATCGCCGCTGCGCTCGGTGCGCTACTGAACTTCTCGTTCGTGTTCGCCGGCGTGGCCGGGACCAACCCAGCCATGATTCTCGTGTCGTTCGGACTCATCCTCGCTTGGCGCAACGCCGGATGGTACGGGCTCGACCGCAAGATTCTGCCGTTCTGCGGGTGCCCCTATGAGGCCGTCGTGGGGGCTGACGCCCGAGATGCCCGACCCCGGGCTCCTGACTCGAGCACTCACGTTTCGTGATCGTGCACGCTTTCGGAGTCCTGAACCCCGGATCGGGTCGATCGGGGGCTGGCGGCTCGTGGCGGCGCCCGGCGATTCCCTGCGGTGTCGGCGAACGCAATGACGCTGGCTTCCCTCCGTGGGTTGTTTGGGGGTCGACCGATGTTACTACGACACACTGTCGTAGTAACATCCGTCTTCCACTGCAATTGAGCGTCAAGGCGCCTCAGGAGGAAGAATGGAACGACCGAGAAGAAGGTGGGCGAGTGACGCCCTCCGGCCGTGACAAGGTTCGCTCCCGAGCGGGCGGTCCACCGCGGGGGCGAGCGTCGGGAGGCCCTGCGGACGTCGGTGTCTCGTCGGCCAACCGTCTACCGGTGAGGAGGGCGATCGCGTGATCGCCTCCATTCCCAGTCCCGGATCGAGTGGCATCGACGTCGGGCCGTTCGAGCTTCGCGCGTACGGAATCATGATCGCCTTCGGGGTTCTTGCGGCGGTGTGGCTAGGCCAACGACGCTGGGCGGCGCGGCGCGGGGACACGGAACTCATCTCGTCACTGGCGATGTGGGCGGTACCCGCCGGTCTCGTCGGGGCTCGCCTCTACCACGTCGTCACCGACTGGCGCTTCGACGAGGGCTGGGCCGAGCCGTTCAAGCTCTGGGAGGGAGGGCTGGGCATTCCCGGAGGGATGGCCGCCGGGATCCTCGTGGGCCTCTGGTATCTGCGAGCACAGGGGGTGGCGGTGGCTGGGGTCCTCGATTCGGTCGCCCCAGCTCTGCCCCTGGCCCAGGCCATCGGCCGCGTGGGTAACTGGTTCAACCAGGAGTTGTTCGGTCGGCCGACCGATCTGCCATGGGCACTGCGGATCGATCCGGACCACCGCCCTCCCGAGTACATCGACGAGCCCGCCTTCCATCCCACGTTCCTGTACGAGGGGCTCTGGAACATGGGCCTGGTCCTGGTCATCGTCTGGCTCGATCGACGCCGGGTCATCCGGCCGGGCGGGCTGATCGCCGTATGGCTCCTCGGGTACGCCCTCGGACGACTCTGGATCGAGACGGTGCGCATCGACTTCGCTAACGAAGTCCTCGGTCTGCGGGTGAACATCTGGACCAGCGGCATCGCGATCGTGACCGCTGCCGCCTGGCTGGTGTTTCACGGCCGTGCCCGACCGGGCGTGGACCATGAAACCGACTGGGTCGAGGCGAAGTCACCAGTCGACGACGCCTCTTAGGGGGCGCAGCGTCGAACTCGCTGAGGCTGGATACCTGAGCGGGCTCGACTCGAGCCGGCCCGAGTCGCACGTTCGAGGCCCGTCACTCTGCGCCCTCGATGGCGCCCATCGTTGGCGGTGACCTGTTCGGCGATCGGACCTTGTAGGTGCGGGTGCCGTCGCGGGTGGGGGAGACGGGCAGTCCGTGGGTGTGCAGGTGGTGTCGGCGTTTGAGGCCATTCCCGAGATGGATGCCGAGCCCATCGCCGGGATCCGCAACCCGCGTCGAAACCAGGCCCCGACCGCAGTGGCGGCCGGCCATGGTGGCTTCACGAGCGGGTGGGTGGGACGTAGACGTCGGTCCAGGTGCGGCCGTCGTCGCTTCGGGCGATGGCCCCGCCGTGGACCGTCACCCACCAGCGACCGTTGGAGTCGATGTGGAAGGTTTCGACTTCGGCGGGGCCCGAGGCGAGTTTGATCCATTCCGATCTTGGCGACGTAGTGGTCCAGATGGTGCCGTCTTCGCTGGCGCCGACGATCCTGTCGCCAGCAACCCACTCGACTTCGACCATGGAGGGGGCATCGGCGAGCGGGGTCCAGGTGGTGGCGCCGTCGGTGCTGATCCAGAGGTTGGTGTCGTAGTCGGGGGCGAGCTGTAGGTTCGGATCGGTGGGATCGACGGCGAGGTCACGAGCCTCGACGTGTCCCAGCTCGACCCAGATGCCGCCGGGGTCGAGACGCCAGATCCGGCCGGTTGTCTCTGCGCCGTACAGCTGCTCACCGACGGGCATCAGGGCATGGAAGTCGGCGTCGCCGAGCAGGTCGAGCACCTCCCATGACTCGCCGCCGTCGTCACTGCGAGCCAGTCCCAGGAACGGCGGGTGGTCCTCGACGCGGTACTTCTCCAAGCGAAGGTCGGGATGGCCACTGGCCACCAGAGTGCCGTCGTCGAGCCCGGCCATTGCCATGAGGTCGTGCCGCTCGGTTCCCACCAGCACGGCCCGATCCAGGTCCTCGATCCGCCATAGGCCCGTGTGGCTGGCCGCCAGCACGGTGTCGTCCTCAGTGATGACGAGGTCGTGGATGTGTCCGAGATCTCCGGCCCGGGCCACGAGGTCACTATCGCCCGTTGACCCGCAGGCGGCTACCACTGCAGCGGCGGCAAGCACGCCCGTGGGGCCGCCGAGCTGTTTCGCCCGCGTGCTCATCGTGGCGATTGCGAGGCGGTCGTGGCCGTGATGATGTCGACCACACCGAGCGGCACTCCGATGCGCTCCACCGTGGCTACGTTCGTGAAGCCGGTCGACTCGATGAACTCGGCCAGGTCGCCGGCGAAGTTGGTGCGTGTCGGCCCCGCGCCGTCGAACGTTCGCACCACTGATGCGCCGACTCGGGAGAGCATCGACCGGGGTGCGCCCCAGTCCGCAATCACCAGCCGACCCCCGGGGGTCATCACGCGCACGATCTCGGCGAGCACCTCGGCCTTGGCGTCATCGAGAAGGTGATGGAAGAACAGGCTCGACACAGCCACATCCACCGAAGCCGTATCGAACGGGAGCTGGCGTGCTTCACCGAGTGTGAGGCCCGCTGAGCTGACGCGGCGGACAGCTCGCCTCAGCATCACCGGATCCCGATCCACGCCGTACACCATCATTCGCGGCGAGCGTTGCGCGGCGGCA
>JABAOH010129793.1_pt1 | contig 10338 bp, 12 predicted proteins | sample 7062181 | NCBI WGS metagenome assembly JABAOH01 (sample SAMN14538630, study PRJNA623070) | marine sediment metagenome | biome: marine biome [ENVO:00000428]; feature: marine pelagic biome [ENVO:01000023]; material: deep marine sediment [ENVO:00002113]; isolation source: pool of 5 deep marine... | reverse complement strand
ATGTGGCTCATCGTTGGCATCGCTGTCGCTTCGGGCTTTCGCGACGCCGACGAGACGTAGCAACGACGCAGTGGGTCTGCGCTGGTCGGGCAAGCCCATATCGCTTGATCTGGGCGCATAACGCCATAGCCGCCCAGCCGCACAGAGCGGCACGTCGTGCCCGGTGAGACTCATGGAGCCAGCACAGAGAAACTGATCCGGAGCCATAACGAGCACTCTCCCAAAGAGCGCCGAGCGCCACCCATCGAGTGCCCCCGCCGCGCGCCCTACGGCCCCCGCAGCGGGCGCGCTGGCCTAGACCCGCACCGTGAATGGCTCGGCCGGCCAGGAACAGCCGCAGCAGGGTGAAGTCGACCTTCCTGGAACAGCCGCTCCCCCACTGGTCGGCACGCGTCGCGACGAACGTACGGTTCGTGTTGCGCGCCGCACCGAATGCCGGTTCTCGTGCTCAACTTGCGCTGGACGAGGCTGTCGCTCTACGTAGATATGTGCGGTGCTGCTTGCCCGGCAAACCCGCAATGTACGCACCGAGCGCCGCGCCCGGAAGCGGCGGAGTGGCGAATGTGATCGTCAGCGGTCGCTACCCCACAATGCGGTAACGGCATCGTCGGCGAGGGCCTGGCCGGCCTCCTCGTAGAGATTGCGGGCGACGTCGACGCCGGCGTCGCGCAGCTCGTCGACCTGATCGGGATAGGTGGCGATGGCGGCGATCTGTGCCGACGGGAGGTACTCCTTGATCCGCTGCACGCTTGCCAGGTTCGCCTCATGATTGCTCATCGCCGCGACGACCAGCTCGACCTCCGGGTGGAAGCGGACCCGCTCCCAGAAGTCGCGGTCGAGGGCGTCTCCGCGCACGACCGTGCGCCCTGCCTCACGATGAGCGCCGACCGTCGCCTCCTGACGGTCGACCCCGACCACGCTGCGTCCGCGGCGAGTGACCAACTCGTCGTAGACGCCGGTCCCGACGCGTCCCATGCCAAAGATCAGCACCCGGGCCCGACCGCAATCGATGATCGCGTCCTCGGGCAGCGGCGGGTGGCGCTCGAAGCGGGCAAGCCGCTGAGCAAACCGCTCGTAGAGGCGATAGCGCGCCGAGCTCGCCCACGACGCGATGACGAACGAACCGGCCACGGCGACGGCGACGGTCGACACCCAGGCCTGGTCGAGCAGACCGGCAGCGAGCGCGGCCGAGCCGACGATCAGCCCGAACTCGCTGTACGTGGAGAGGGTGACCGAGGTGTGCAAGCTGGTCCGCGCCCGGAGCCGGAATCGGGTCAACAACCAGAAGAAGCCGGCGAACTTGGCCGGGACGAGGACCAGCAGGCCGATCCCGATAACCCAGGCCGCGGCGGAAGGGGTTCCTTCCAGCCCGATCGACAGGAAGAATCCGACGAGGAACAGGTCCTTGAAGGAGAGCAGGCGGTCCGCCAGCTCCCCGGCGCGGGCGTGCTGCGAGAGCATGAGGCCCGCCACGAGTGCGCCGAGATCCGGCTTGAGGCCGACGGCGTCGAAGGCGCCGGCCCCTACTCCGATCGCCAGCGTGAAGCCGAGGAGCACCAGGATCTCGCCGTGGTCACTCTGATCGAGCAGCCACCCGAACACCCGACGGAGCACGAAGAAGGCGGGAACGATGGCGAGCGCCCACGGGGAGGGCCACCCGTCCCCCGTGGCGACGAGAAATGCCACCGCGAAGATGTCCTGGAGGATGAGGATGCCGACGGCAAGGCGACCGGCCAGCGACGCCGATTCGTTGTTCTCCTCGAGCGCCTTGACGGCGAAGACGGTGCTGGAGAACGACAGAGCGAAGCCGACGATGAGCGCAGCGCCCAGATCGACGTCTCGAGCGAGCGGCATCCCCAGCGCTCCCACTGCCAGCAGCAGCGCGGCGGCTGCAGCGGTGGCGGCCACGCCGAAGACCACGGCAGTGGCCCAGACCTCGGTTCGGGCGAGGGTGCGGAGGCGCAGCTTCAGACCGATTCCGAAGAGGAGGAGGAGCACGCCGAGATCGGAGATCGTCTCGATCGCCTCCGTCGACTCGAACCCGAACCCGTGGAGCACGAAGCCCGCCACGAGATAGCCGACGAGCGGCGGCAACCCGACAGCTCGGGCGACAAACCCCATCCCGAAGGCGGTGATGAGCAGTGCGGCGTCCATGAGCGAGGAATTATTGCAGTGGCAGCGCTGCTTCTTCGTCTGGCGTAGCGCGGCGCCACATGTTGCGAACTGTTACGCCAATCCGGTTCACAGATCATCCCGCTACGCGCCACATCGCACGTCTCGCCGGACCGCCCAGAGCGGCACGTCGAGCGCTACCGGAGCCGGCTTCTTGGCGGGTTGGCTCGTCGTCGGCCAATCGGGCACATGAGGTGGATGTCCTCCGGTTCCCTGGCAAAGAGGTCGGGGTGCGGCTCCCTGGCCAGCTCGCAACCACGGCTGAGGTAGAAGCCGACCGCGGAACCGCTCGGGACTGCGGAAACGTACAGCACCTCTGCGCCGGCCTCGACGGCGATCTGCTCAGCTTCCTCCCACAACGCGGTCGCGACACCCCGCCGTCGATGGCGCCGACTCACATAGAGGAAGGCACACCATGCCAGCCTGGGCTCGAAAGAACCCTCGACGACGGCCAGACCCAAGACATCTTCCCCATCGAACGCTCCCAGGAAAGCTGCGCCACGCTCGACGATGGGCCTGCAGAACTCGATCATGCCGGCAACGCTGAACTCTCCCGTACCATCCCGACTCCATGTTGGTATGTCCAGGTCCACGGACCGACCGACCAACATCCCTTCTGCGGCGCTGTATTCCATATCCATATGCTCAGAACGGTCGATCTCGCCGATCAGACCGAACTCGTCGGACCCGAGCCGCCGGATCTCCCAGGTTCCACTCACATCGAGATCGTACCGGCCCGCGCCAACCGCCCCCGATCACCAAATCCCGGACGATAAAGCGCGTTCCGCCGAATACGCTGGAACGGCACATATCGAGTGCCCGCGCCCCAAACCCCTACGGCCCCCGCAGCGGGCGGGCGGTGGCGGCCACCCTCACCGTGAACGGCTCGGCGCCGGCCAGAAACAGCCGTAGCAGGGTGAAGTCGACCTCACGGGTGAGTACCACGGTCACCGCCGACCCGTTCGGCGAGACTGTCACCCGCCGCCCGGCCACATCCTCCGCTCCGGGCTGGGCGGCCAGGGCCCGGTCCGTCAGCGCCTGCGCCGCCGCCGGGTCGAGTCGGGCCTCGCCGCTGGCCCGCCAGTGCGCCTCGTCGATACCGGAAGCGCCGGCGATCGCCGCCGCGTCGGCCATCGCCGCCAGCTCCCGCCGCTCCGACAGCGCCCGCCACAGGTCCAGGCTGATTCCCCCCAGGAACAGGATCATGGCGCACAGCCCCAGGATCCAGATGGTCGCCGACCCGCGCTCGTTCATGGCAGGCTCCGGTAGAGGTCGATCTGCTCGACGTGGCTGGTGGCCCACCAATGCTCCCCCACCCCGCTGAGCCCGGGAATGGTGACCAGCGGCAGCCGCACCTGCACCTCCACCACCACTCGCCCGCCCCGCCGCAGCGGAGCGCAGGTCGACTGCGCCTTCACCTCTGCGGAGGCTCCCGGCGGAGCACAGAAGGCAACACGGACGTCTTCCGGCGCCACCCCGTGGTTGCGGGCGATGCGCCCGGCCAGCTCCCGCGCCGCCGCCTCACCGAGGGGTGCGGTGTCCGCGAGCGCCACCGTACGGGCCGCCTCCCGCGCCGTGACCCGGGCCAGCGACTGGCGCTCCACCCAAGGAGCGAACGAGAGCACCAGCAGCGCGGCGGGTACCAGCAACAGCAGCACCCCCAAGGGAAGCTCCACCGCCGCGGTTCCCCGCTCGCACCGAAGCCGCCTCACGGGGCGGCTTCCTTGACCCGACTCGCCGCCAGGCTGAACGTCCAGTCCGGCACCAGCGGCAGCCACCCCCGGAAGGTGACGGTGGCGCGAGCTTCCACCCGATCACCTACGACGACGCAGGTCCGCGTGACCTCCTCGCCCAACGGACCGCCGAGCAGGTTGCCCGTCATGGCGTCGAAGGCGTGCAGGCAGTCGGCTTCCCCGGCCCCTGCCGGAGCCGCCGCCCGCACTCCCTCGTCGAGGGCGCCCCGCACCACGCCGCGCCCGTACTGGAACACCACGAAGTTGGCCAGCAGGACGAAGAACACCAGCGAGAGCCCGGCGGCGAGCATGAACTGGGGAGTGGCGAAGCCGCCATCCGCGGACGGCCGCACCGTCGGTCCGCTCAGCTGCCGACCGTCCCGCCGCCCCCGCCGAGCAGCTGTTGTTCGATCCAGCCGACGATGTTCACGCCGGCGGCCTGGAGCGCTCCCCAGATGACGATCAGCGCCAGGATGGCCAACGCGGCGTTGCCCAGCAGCTCCGCCGTGTTCAAACCCCGCTGGTCCCGGTGGAAACGGACCAGCCGGCGCCAGGTTGCGGCCGTCGTCAGACGAACTCTCATTGTGTTACTCACCTCCCCGATCCGGTTGTTCATCACTGCCAGCCAAAGATCAGTCGCGGAAGCGGCGCGCCGACGAACAGCAGCATGGTGGGAGCGATGATGGCGATGGTGGGGATGAGCATCGCCGCTCGCCGCCTCGTCGCGCTGCGACGCAGCGCCTCCCGGCGGGCCGCGCGCACGTCCTCGCTCAGCGCCAACAAGGCTTCCGCTAGATCCGCTCCCCGCTCCTCGGCGGTGCCCAGCACCGAGTAGGTGCGGGCGCAATGCGGCTCTGCGGTCAGCTTCGCGAGCCGCCCAAATGCCTCGGATGCCGGCATACCGTTGCGATACATGCGCAACGCCTCAGCAAGCTCCTCCACCACTGCGCCGGTACCGCGGCTCACCAGCTGCTGCACCGCCTGCACCACGCCACCACCCACTCGCACCCGAATCGCTAGCAGCTGGTTGACGGTGTAGACCTCGATGCGCATCTGCTCGCGCCGGCGATCGATGACACGCTCCAGCCGACCCCGCCCGCGGGTGGTTCCGAAGACGAAGCCGAGTAGGGCCGAGAGGACCACCAAGCCCGGGGCCGCACCGAGTACAACGGCGGCGAGCACCCCACCGACCGTGAACAGCGCCGTGTTTCCGAGCTGCTTGATGCGATAGGCGCGGAGCCGCTCACCTTCCGGCAGGTGCAGCATGATCCCGGCCTGTCGGAGCTTCAGAAGCATCGCCTCCTCGCCGGAGGAATCGACGAGGCGACCCAGCCGATCGGCGAGAGCTTGCAGCGCCGGGCGCACCATGCGGCGCAGGGTGCCGCCTCCGACCACGGCCGCGGGAGCCGCCACCGACAGCACGTCGGCGCTGCGGCCCAGGCTGGTCCTACTGCCGACCGTGTACGGGCGTACTCGCGACGCCAGTCGCCGCGTGGGGGGGACCAGAAGGGATACCAGCGCCGTGACCGCCACACCGGTGAGCAGCACCGCCACCAGCTGGACGCCCTGGTCGCCGCTCATCGCGGCTCGCCCGTTCGGATGATGATCGCCGAGCCGCCCAGCACGCGGTCCTCCTCCGGCTCCCGCCCCAGCCGCCCGACCAGCCACATCCCGAGGAGGCTCATCACCCCGCCGACGACGACCACGAATAGTCCCGCAGACGACCGGTAGAAGGCGCGGAAAGCGCCCGGCTGGGCGGTGAGCGCCACCAGCACCAACCAAGGGAGCACGAAGACCACACGGGCGTTGATCTTCTGCTCTAAGGACTGGGTACGGATCTCCTCGAGCGTCCACAGGTCTCTGGTGGTGGTTTCAGCGAGCTCTTGCAGGATTTCCGGGACGATGTTCCCGCCCCGCTCGTGGGCGAGAATCAGCACTTCGATCACCCGATCAGAGGTGGGATCCGCCAACTCCTCCCGAATCACCTCCAGCGCCGGTACCACTCCCACCGTGCGCGCCAGCACGGGGAACCGGGCAAACGCCCGGCGCAACGGCTCGGGCCCGCTCTGGGAGAGCGCCTCCACCGCTCTGCGGAGGGACATCCCCGCCGCGACCGATGCCAGCAGATCGCGCAGTCCGTCCGGCCAGGCGCGCTGCACCTCGGCCAACCGCTGAACCCGACGCCGGGCGAAATACGTCCGTGGCAACAGCGCCACCACCACCGCCGGTACCACCGCCACAACCGGAGTGCCGGTGATCGTGAAGAACAGCAGCATGGTGCCGAGTCCGGCACCGATCGAAGCTGCCCAGAATTGCCGGGGAGTCACGTCCAACCCGGCTTGAATGAGCCAGAGCTGCCGGCTGCTCACCTGCCGCCGGGCGCGCCCGCGTAGCTCCAGGCTCGGTGCATATCCGGTCAGATAGCCGACCAGGAAGTACACGAATACTCCGGAAAGCAGCCCGGCCAGCAACCTCACAGCGGCGACACCCTTCCCTCGAGAATGGCGCGCAGCGACAACCCTTCCGAAAGCGTGCGATCGACGAGGCGGCAGAACCGCTCCGGCGGCATGGCGCCGGTCCACTCCAGCGGCTTGCCGAGGCCTTCCCTGACGAAGATCGGTTCGGTGGAGAAGTCCTCATGAAGCGAGGGCACCACTGCGAGGATCTCCATCACCTGCCGGCGCATGCCGATCTCACCGCCCGCGGAGGACGCATCCCGGTCGAGGTGAACCACCAGGTCGATGGCCGCCGCGAACACCTTGCGCACCACCGGCTCCGGTACGTTCTCACCGGCCATCAGTGCTGCATTCACGATGGCGTTCAAGGCGTCCCGTGCCGAATTGGCGTGGACGGTGCACGCGAACCCGCATCCGGCGTTGACCGCCCTGGTCAGCTCGAAGGCCTCCGACCCCCTTACCTCGCCCACCACGATGCGGTCGGGACGCATCGCCAGCACCAGCTTCACCAGATCACGGAGCGTCACCTCCCCGCTGCCGTCGAGGGCGGCCGGGCGTGCCTCGTAGTAGGACCCATGCACCAGAGGCACGTGCAGTTCCCTCACCTCCTCGCAACAGCGCACGCAGTGGGCGGGCGGACATGCCGCCATCAGCGCGCTGAGGAGCGAGGTCTTGCCGGAGCCCGGCGGTCCCGAGATGAGTACCGAGGACATCGTCTGCAAGGCCGCCCACAGGAACCCGGCTGCCGCCGGGCTGACCGAGCCAAGTTCCACCATCGAAGCGAGGGTTTCGCTGCGCAGGGCGTAGCGGCGAATGGTGGCCGAGAGCCGGTCGGAAACCGGCGGGATCACCGCCGTCAGCCGCGCTGAGTCTTGGAGGACGCGCGCTTGCACCATGGGGCTTGCCGTGTCCAGGTGACGATCTGTGTCCGAGAGCAGCCGGTCAACCAGGTGGCGGTTCTCCTCCGCGGTGGTTGGCACAGACAGGGCGTGCAGCCGACCGGTGGCGTCGATGAAGGAAACACGCGCTCCTTCGATGAAGACCTCTTCGATACCGGGGCGGGACAGCAGGTCGGTGAGCGGGCCGAACTCGGCGATGGCGCGCAACACGCGTTCGGTCATCTCGCTGGGATCGTGAAGCGCTCGACCGTGCCCCAAATGCGCCAATCGCTGGTAGTCATCCACTACCTCGGCCACGAGGCGCAGGGCTCCCGCTCGGTCCCGCCCGGGGTCGATCTTGCGCTCTTCGATGAGCTCTGCGGCGCGCCGCCGAATCTCGTCGTAGGCGTTCACCTGGAGGGTCACGGCCCCACCCCAGAGGTACGCGGCGCTGTAGGGGAGGCTAAGAGCGCAGCGAGCCGGCCCAGTGCCTTGCTGAAGCGGCCCGGAGCGACGAGACGGCCATCCCAGGAGGCCTCTTCGACCTTGCGGTCGAATGGCGCGAACGTGACGCTTGCGGCGACAAAGGTTCTCGCGATCTCTTCGATGAGCTCGCCCCGCTTGAAGAGCGACCGGGGGGAGCGGTTCACCACCAAATGAATGGGGATGTCCTCGGAGACGGTGCGCACGTCGGCCACCCAATCGAGAAGACGTGCGACGCCCACCGGGGTCGGGAGTCCTACACCCACCACGGCATCGGCTTCCGCGACCAGCCGCCGTGCCAGGCCGTACCGCCCCGGCCCGCCGTGGCTGGAAAGATCCTCGATGTTGCTGCTCACGTTGACGACCACGTGCCGGGACGCGGAAGCCAACTCGAACACGACATCCACCACCTCCCCCGGCCGCAACTCCGACCAGTCGTCGCGATTGGAGAGACCGGGGAGCACCGCAAAACCAAGGCGGCGCGGCGACGCTACCGTGGAGAGCAGCTTCCCAGTTCGATGTTGCAGAGCGTCGACGGCGCTGCGGACGTTGGGGTGCAGGTCCAGCTGCAGGCGCTGAGCGATGGTGGGGGCGACGTCGTCGGCATCGACGAGCACAGTGCTGCCGGCCCCTCCGGCAAGACACGCGGCGAGCGTGATCGCCACCTCGGTGGCCCCACTGCCCCCCGGTGGGCCTCCCACCACCGTCACCGGACCGCGGCCCACCCAGGGCGAGTCGACCACCGGCTCCACGAGTGAGCTCTGGTCGTCCAGCGATTCGGCGGGCACGAACTCCGCCGCGTGCAGAGAAGCGATCAAACGGACAAACTCCTCGGCACTCGCCTGCGACTCGATCACCCCGTCGGCACCCATGCCGACCAGGCGCTCCTTGCCTTCGGGAAACTCGTCGGGGTCGTACACGCCCACCACTCGTTTCCCAGTCTCCTGTAGACGACGGACCAGTCGCGGCGTCAGGAAAGAAGTGACATCGTCGACGAGGAAGACGTCGTATTGCTCGCGAATGGCATCGTCGGGTCGCATGACCCTGGTCCGAACCCTCGCCCCACCGTGGTCTGCCAGGAAGCGGTGCAGCCGCTCAGCCCACTCCCGCGGCGACACCACGATGGCCAGGGCCACCTCCACCTCAGCCTCCCCCTGTGGAGCCGGCCCCTTCGCTGGCCGTATCCGGAGCGACCGCAGGTTCCGGAGCGGGGTCGAACCTCAGCTGGGAGGGCTCGGCGGCCCCCGTGGAGCGCACGATCTCGATGGCCCCTTGGCGTATCGCGGAGGCCAGCTCGAGTGCGGTGGTGGCGTCAACCGCAACTACCACGTGGTACCCGGTGACGGCTTGGAAGGCTCCGGAGCGGTCGCCCGGTACCGCCAGCACGGGAGCACCGACCACCACATACTCGGCGACGCCATCCTCGACGCGAATGATGTCCACCCGGTCGTTGACGGTAAGCGCGCCGCCCACGGCGTGGTCGCGATCGATGGGGATACTCATCGCCCGCAGCTCCAGCGGCGCAGCCGGCGCTTGAAGGTCGCTCCGGGCAACCAGCTGTCCCGCCGGGATGGTGCGGGCGGCGATGGCGCCCTGGGTGGCAGCGAGTTCCTCTGCCGGCAGCAGGCGCTCGAGGATGTCCGGAGCAACCTCTACCTCGGTCAGCTCGAAGTAGGACTCGTCGACAGCGGTGCCGGCGGGGACCTCGCGCGCCGCTACTGCCACCAGCACCGTGTCATCCCCGGCCCGCAACAGGGCGAAGTTGACCACCACCGCCAGCAGGCCCGCCACAATCATGATGACGTGCCCGATCGAGAGACGGGAGAACAAGCTCCGAGGTGGTGGCGTGATACGCGCCGGTTCCGCGGGATGGGTGGCGGGCCCTGGTGTCGCCAACGTCAGACTCTCCCTGACGGATGCGCCATCATATGGGGCCGCCGCTGGGAGAGCGGCCGGAAGCCGAGGGTAGATTTCCCCCTCTCCGTAGCTGGCATCGAGAACTGATGAGCGACCGCGAACAGGAACCCGACTGGGACGACGCTCCCCTCGATGAGCTCGCCGCCGAGCTGCGCGAGTCGGTCGGCGACGAGTTCCGTGCCGAGGCCGAAGAAGTGGAGCGGGAGACCGCAAAGGGGATCCTGCGGCGGCGGACCCTCGCCGCGGTGGCGAGCGAGTTGATGCAGCGGGGAGACCGGGTGACCGTGGGCACCTCCGGTCGCAGCTTCACCGGGCACTTCGTGTTCACCGCCGGCGACCTGGCCTCGCTGCGCACCCCCAGCGGCGACGTCGAAGTGAACCTGGCGGGCCCGGTGTTCCTCCACGTCGCCGAGCGGGCCATGCGCGGCGGAGTGGCCCCGGGGCGCGGTTCCGGGTCGTTCCGCGCCCGGCTCAAGGAGTTCGAGCAGACCGGCGAGCCGTTGGAGGTGGTGGCGCCGGCGGCGGGCCAGAGCCTCTTCGGGCGGATAACGGTGGTGGCTCGCGACCACGTAGTGCTGGTCGACCGGGACGAGCGGGAGTGGTTCCTGCCGGTGGCGGCGGTGGCCTTCGTGGTGCGGGAGGCGCCTAGTCGCTGAGTTCCGCATCCGCCCCCACGTCCCGCACCGGATGCGCCTTGAG
>JABAOH010050601.1_pt2 | contig 10340 bp, 9 predicted proteins | sample 7062181 | NCBI WGS metagenome assembly JABAOH01 (sample SAMN14538630, study PRJNA623070) | marine sediment metagenome | biome: marine biome [ENVO:00000428]; feature: marine pelagic biome [ENVO:01000023]; material: deep marine sediment [ENVO:00002113]; isolation source: pool of 5 deep marine... | reverse complement strand
CCGGCTCTTGCCTCAAACTTATAATCCAGGGTAGAAAGAGTTCTCTCCAGTGCGTCCAGAGCAAAATAGACCTGCGAAACAGACAGGTTTCCCATATGCCCCATGCGAAAAACCTTTCCTGCGGTCTCACCTAAGCCCCCTGCCACTACAATTCCATTCTCATAATATGTGCTCCGGAAGGATTTATCTTCGACACCTTCCGGATATTTGACAACAGAAAGAGTATCTGCCAGGAACGGCTCTTGAGTGAACAGGGAAAACCCCAGTGCGACCAAAGCCGCCCTTATGGCCGTAGCAACTTTCTCATGCCGTAAAAACCTCTGTTCGATTCCTTCCTCAAGCATTATCTTTGTACCTTCATAAAATGCTCTTATCTCGTTGACACACGGAGTTGAAAAATATTTTGAGGGGTCCTTCATGATGGGAAGCCAACGCAAAACATCTGAATAGTAAGCTGGAATCTCTTCCATGCTCCTCCTTTTATCCATTGCTTTCTCTGAGAGGACCAAAATCGACAAACCAGGAGGAGCGCCGAAGCATTTCTGAGCTGCGGTCAGGACCACATCAACTTCCCAGTCATCCATCCTTTCTTCTATCCCACCTGTAGCACAGACACCATCGATTATATAAAGGGCATCATGTTTTTTCAGTATTTCCGCGTAATCCTTAACAGGAGCGCACGCTCCGGTGCAGGTATCCACATGAGTTGCGGTCACTGCAGCATAATCTTTCTCAGAAAGCTTCTTTTCTAATTCTTCAGGAAGGACTGCCTTCCCCCATTCGCACTCGACAATATCACAATCGATTCCAAAACTCTGGGCAATCTGACCCATCCTCTCCCCAAAAAATCCCTGCGAAAGGACGAGTAATCTTTCTTTTTTCTCAACAGTATTCAAAACAGCCATTTCCATGGCTAAGGTCCCAGCCCCAGCGACGATGAAGGCCTCGCCTTTCTCGCAGAAGACGATTTTCTTCAGGTTGACCAGGGCTTCCTTTAATTCTTCTACAAGTATTGGACTTACATGGGAAACAGTGGGCAGAGAAAGGCTGTTAATTATGCGAGGGTGAACGGGACTCGGACCGGGGATCATTAACAATTTTTCTTTTTGCATTTTTTCTCCCTACGCAAAAATCTATCCTATTTTTATCAATAATCCTTAATAAATCAAGTTATTCACCCTTTATTTATAACCGACGTAAGCGCAACACAAATTTTTGCTATGTCATTTCGAGCCCTGAAAGGGCGTGACAATCCTTCGTTGCGAGCGAAGCGCGGCAATCCGACGAAGTCGTTGCGAGGCGCTAAGCGCCGTGGCAATCTCAACCTCTCAGTAAGGGATTGCTTTGTCACCTCGTTCCTCGTAATGACAAGCGAAGGAATCTTCTTCGCACCTCGCTATGATCGTGGAATAATTGTGTTTATATCAATAACGCTTTACAATGGATGAATCTTTTATGAGCTAACTCAGTATGAGCGGTTTCTCTTTGATAGACTTATAATATGATGGCAGATTCGGTTCTTTTTTCTCCGGTCAAAATTGGATCAATTGAAATTCCCAATCGGTTCGTTCGAGCAGCTACTCATGATTTCATGGCTGCTCGCGACGGTTCAGTAACCGAGAGACAGGTTTCACTCTTTGAAAACCTGGCCAAGGGAGAAGTGGGATTAATCATAACCGGCCATGCTTATGTTAATCCTGCGGGAATTGCCAGTCCCTATCAAACTGGAGTTCACGCTGATCGCTTAATTGAAGGCTTAAGCCAAGTCACTCGAGCAGTCCACAAATATCCCTCACGCATTTTTCTCCAGCTCTCCCATGCAGGCCGGCAGACAAAACCCAAGATCTGTGGATGCACTCCACTTGCGCCCTCGAGCGTTTACGAACCAACCTTTGAAGTCAAGCCAAAAGAAATTAGCAAGGAAGAGATAAGAGGCGTAATCGATGATTTTATCCAGAGTGGCCGCAGAGCGAAAGAAGCAGGCTTTGACGGCGTCGAGCTTCATGTCGCCCACGGTTATCTCTTAAGCAGCTTTATATCTCCCTATACCAACAGAAGAAAAGACGAATGGGGAAGCACGCCTGCAAATCGCCTTCGAATCGTGGTTGAAATAATTCGAGGCATCAAGGAATTATTAGGAAAAGAATTTCCGCTGGTGGTGAAGTTGAATTCATCAGACTTCTTACCTGGGGGATTAAACATAGATGAAAGTATTGAGATGGCAAAAATCCTGGAAAGCAAAGGCATAGACGGCCTTGAAGTCAGCGGCGGGATGGCCGAAGCAGGCAAAGGTTCAGTTTGGAAAGGGCTTCGCCAGGAGGAAGAAGAATGCTATTTTATCGACAACGCGTCAAAAATAAAAGCAGAGCTTTCCATTCCTGTCTTTGGACTCGGAGGAATCAGAACTTTTTTTGTTATGGAGAAAATCATACAAGAAGGCAGAGCGGATCTTATTTCCATGAGTCGTCCCTTTATTCGTGAGCCTTTTTTAGTCAGTAAGTTCCGAACTGGCGAGATAAAAAAATCAGAATGTATATCCTGCAACAAATGCTTTAACCTGAGAGGAATCTCGTGTGCTGAGCTCAAGAATAAGAAAACTGAGGCCCAATCTTAATACTTCAAAATTAGCAAAAGCCTGAGGAGAGCACATTAATTCAGGGGCTGATTCCATATTTGATTAATGTCTAGGCAGGTTATATAATCAAAAAAAGGGTTCGGTTATGAAGGAAAAACGAATATTATTTTTTATGCTCATCTTCCTGGTTTTTTTGACTTATACTCTCGGTCAGAGTGCTGATCCTAACGAAGCCAATCAAGAAGAATTGAAAGTAATTNNTTTGCAATGAAAACATTGAAGAGAACATATATACATATAAAAAAACAAAGTCTATGTCGGCTGGCACTTTTAGATCAGCAGCTCCTATATGGCAAGTTGGTTTGAAGCTTAAAAAATCAAGAAAAAATACTTTCGTTTACGATTACCAGATGATCAAAAAGGGAGATAACCTGGAAGAAAAAAGAAAATTAATCAAAGAGAACAAGAAAAAAAGAAACGAAGAAAGCGCAGAGTTAAAAATAAAGGGAATAAAGACGAAGTTCTTAGCTTATGGTCCGGTAGGATTCTTGAGCAATTATTGGCAGTGGTATTTCAATTTTGAAATAATCGGGAAGGATGAGATAAGCGGGAAAAAAGCAATAATCATCAATGTTGATCCGACAGAAGAAAGAGAAGAAAACTATTATTCTGGAAAAATCTGGGTAGATGAAGATGATTACAGTATATTAAAGATAGAATGGAGGCCAAAATACATCAAAGGCTATAAAGAAGATGTAACAGGCGGCATAAAAAGAACCGTAAGCTGGGCGGCCTTCTATGAGGTTGAAAAGAATGGTGTCAGATTTCCGAGCAAACAGATCATCGAAGAATATTTTATAACCGAAGCAGGAAAAGAATACGCTAACAATTTAACTTCTATTAATTATGACAATTACAAATTCTTCCAGGTAGAAGTAGAAGTGGATTGGAAGTAAAATATAATTCTTTTTTTATTCTGTATCCTCGGTATCGATTATCTTGTAATTCACTCCTTCAAAATTGACTATGATATTCTTGGCGACAGAAAGATATTTCGCAATTCCAGGCTTTTCGGAGAGAAGGCGAAAATATTCCTCTGAACTAAACCGAACTTCTTTTACTTCACTTCCTTCTTCATACAGGCTGTCCACCCAGTATTCATCCATCAAGTAAAAAGTCTTGTCCTCTTTAAACTTTATCTTTTGAGAAACAACTTGAGGAGCCTGCGCTACTGCTTTTAGTTTCTGTGCGCTCCTGGAAATTTTTACAGCGCCTGCGCCGGTCACATCGCGAGCTCTAAGAGCTTCTTGTGCCTCTGGGGCTGCCAAATCAATAGAACGCCTTTCTTTCTCTGTGACAAGAAAGGACGTGTAAGGAGTTACGATTCCGTATTTTAATCCGAGTCTTTTTACTTCGTCTACAAGCTCTTTATTTGTTCCCTGGAGTCGAATCTCTTCTATAAGATAGCCTATCCTTCTTGTAGCCCAGAGACGCGGGAGAAAATTATAGGATTCAGCTTCGATAAGCTCTTGGTCCCTGAGGACAAATCTCTTGGTTTCCTTCCCTACTTTTCCAGATAGAGCAACTGTTACCTTGCCTTTGCCCGTATACTTTCCTACGAGAACCAACTGCGAGCCTTTAAACAGGTCAGGCATTACTCTTGGATAAGTGTCTCTCACTTCGATGCCTTTAAAATCGATCTTCAAATCGGAAAGAAGAGGCGATGATATTTTTTCATAGTAATTTGATACAGCAACTTCAAGATTTTCATCCTCAGCCACATAGACCGAAGTTCCCCTGTTATCAGAAGAAATTCTGTCCAAGAGCTCGGTGTTGACATCGTAGCCAACTCCAAAGACGAACATACGGGTTTTAAGCTCATTGGCTTTACTGATGTTTTTCAATATTTCTGCAGTACCGGTTATACCGACTGTGGGCAGGCCGTCGGTCAGAAAAAGAATATAGTTGGGCCTTTCTCCAGGTTCGATCATCTCCAAAGCTTGAAGCAGGGCATCATTTATGTTTGTTCCTCCAGAATCTTCTACTTCATCCACAAAACGAAGAGCTCTCTCTATATTTTCTCTGTTAGCAGGGACAAGCTCAGAAGAAAATAAGCTCACTCCGTCATCAAAATCTACGAGAGAGAACTTATCTTTCTTATCCAAATGACTGATGATAAAACGTGCAGCCTCTTTGGCCTGCGTGATCTTCTTCCCGCTCATACTTCCAGAACTATCCAGGACAAAAATAAGATTTTTATTGAGAATTTTTTCCTTCTTACCCACATAAGCGGGCGAGGCTAAAAGCATGTAATAATTATCCTCTGGACCTTCCCAGTTCATGAATGAAAGCCCGATATCATCATCGGAAAGAGAATAGTAGAGGATAAAGTCCTTTTCCGGCTTGATATTTTTCCCCTCAAAGCTCACTCTTGCTTTGCCTTTTCCTTCCTTCCTCACAGAAACTTTATGGGAAGGCGAATAAACATTAGAAAGAGGAATCTTTGAGCTAATTTCGACTGAGATAGTGACCTCCTGGAGAGGACGCAAGGAAAATTTCTCTGTGTTTAAAGGATAAACATACCGGATTAGGTTAGCCTCGGCTTTAATAACCTCGGTGTAGGACAGCTGGATTCTTTTCTCTCCATTAGCAGGAATCGGGAAAACACGGGCTCTGAACATGTTGCGCCCTACGTATTCAAGAAGAGCAGGATCTTTCATCCTACGGACGATATCTTCATAGATCCGGCGTGCTTTATCCCGATCCAGGATTTCTCCTTCAACCTTTTTACCTCCGATGTACATCGCGAACTCAGAAATTGAGGCTCGCTCTGGCAGCGGAAAAATAAAGATTCCTTCAATATCTCTGTTGTGATTGTTTATAAAAACCTGATCAATGGAAGTTTTCGCTACCTGATTTATAATCTCAACATTTACCCGGTGGTATTTAACTGTTAAAGGAGGAATCCTCTCCCTGGGGCGGTGCACGGGGATGATAAATCCGTCGGCAAACAGGTCAACCACAAAAAGGTTGAAAAGAATAAAGAAAAAAATACTAATAAACGGTTTAAATTTAAATTGGTTGTTGTTTTTCATTTTTTTACTCCTCAATCATAGCCTTTTTCCGCTTCACATATACTAAAACTCTCTTTTCTTTGATAAAGTTTCACCAATCTCGCTTTAGCGAGGTTCCATATGATTAGGGATCTTCTCTTTATATTTAGTTGGGACGAATAAAAAGCCGTCAGAAGGCAAAGCCAGCACAAAAATTTCAAAAGTCAATATTTTGAACCCATCTCGCCGTTATGACTCAAAAAACAAGACTTGAGCCCTATCTCCGTACAATATTTTGATCCCATCCCGCCATTATGCTGCAAAAAACAACACCTAATCTCATCTCGGTAGTAAAAAACAAGACCTGACGATCCCATCATCGCCGTCCTTTAGCAAAAAACAAGACCTGACCCCATCAGAGAATAATTTCGCCTTTAAGGAAAGTAACAGCGTACCCACCGATTTTTACCCTATCACCGGACAACTCGCAAAATATTTCTCCTTTTCTCTCTGATAGCTGAAAAGCATGCAGGATTTTTTTATTCAATCTTTCGGCCCAAAACGGAATTAAAGTCGTGTGGGCAGATCCTGTTACAGGATCCTCATTAATACCAACAGCCGGAGCAAAAAATCTTGATACAAAATCAGAGTTCTTTCCTTGAGCAGTAATAATAACTCCGAGAGAATCCAGCTTCATGAGGATATCGAAATCTGGCGCAATTGATAGAATATCGTCTTCACTTTCAAAAAGCGCCAGATAATCCCTTGATTTATGAACTTCGGTCGGCTCCAGACCGAGTCCCTGAGTTAATTCTGGGACTGTCTCAACCTGAGAAGGAGGAGTTGAAGGAAAATCCAGAGTGATTTTTCCATTTGTAGTTGTAACTCTGAGTTCTCCGCTTGCTGAGGAAAAAGTTATCTGTTTTTCATCATAACCCAGGTGATTAAAAAGGACATGAGCTGAGGCTAATGTCGCATGTCCGCACAAATCAACTTCAACCTTTGGCGTAAACCATCTCAATTCAAAGCCATTGCCTTTTTTGACAAAGAATGCAGTCTCGGAGAGATTATTTTCAGCAGCAATTTTTTGCATTAGCTCTGTGTCCAACCATTTTTCTAAAGGACACACTGCCGCTGGGTTGCCCCCAAAAAGCTTATCTGTAAAGGCATCTACCTGATAAATNNCTACCTGATAAATTGGTATACTCATCATTTCTCCTTAATAACTCATTAGAATAATTATATTAATTACTTCATATTAATTACTTCCCCTTTTCTAACAGCCGTTTAATTCTCTTTATAATTTCTTCTACAGAGCTAAACACTTCTGCCTTCATCGAAGCGAATCTTTCCTTGTCTTCATTCAAGATAAAAACATTGGATATTCCCGCTTCCTGGGCAGCCTTGATATCAAAATGAGAATCACCCACGACACAACATTGCTTCTTTTTCAGTCCTAGTTTCTTCAATACAGCCTTAAAAGGGGCCCCAGAGGGCTTCCAAAGCCCGCTTTCACGCGAGATGACACAATCAAATTCAAGGTTGAACTTCTCTAGAAGGAAAGAAACGCTCCTTTGAGAATTATTCGTCACCAGGGCTTTCTTTACCCCTTTCTGGCTTAATAGATCTAGAAATTCTCGTATCCCGGGCTTTAGTCGTGCTTTCTGGGTGGCCTCTCTTTCATATTTTTCCAGGATTTTCCACTTTTCTGATTTTTCCGGCTCTTCCAGGCTTTTGAGATAAAAAAGTATTGGCTTACCTTGGGTGTCCAATTCTGCTTTTATCTGATTCCAATCATAGGTCACATCTACTACTGTTCCGTCCATGTCAAAAATTACACCTTTCAGCTTCATTCAAAATTCCATTTTCCTCTATTTCAAATGCATTTGCCTGTTCANNTACCTCATAAAGAGGCTCTCCTTTGCTGACTGGAGGAGTGTAAATGATATAAAGAATTATTCCGCTGAAAGGAGCTCTAAGCTCTTCCTTCACGTTCCCGAGGTAATCTGTAACATACCCGACTTTCTCTCCTTTCTTAACATAATAGCCCATCTTGGTTTGAGGATAGAAAAGGCCATCTGAGCTAGAGTAAATAACTTCATAGTGGTCTATCCAGACAGGGTCAGAGACAAATTCTGGTTTTCCCTCGATCATCTTAAAAAGCTTCATTACACTGAGAACGCCCTTAATGTTGCGGATGATAGACTCTTCGTCTGTCCCGCCCAAGTATCCGGATTCTGTTGTTATGGCCGGCTTTGCATGAAGGATAGCTGTGTTCCCCAAATACTTGGAATGGGCTTTGTCCTTGGTGCGGGTTTTGTCGATTATGATATACTTTATTCCAAAGGCTAATACCATTTTACGGCTTATCTCATTTGCTTCTTCATCTCCGCTCAGCATCCAGTAACAATAAGGAATAAGGGCTTCATTTCCATCTCCACAGTGAAGATCGATCAGATAATCGCATTTCTTAACAACCTCTTCTGTCAAGACGTGAGCAATCCTCTGGGAAATTGTGCCTTGCGGATCGCCCGGGAAAACCCTGTTCAAGTTCTGCCAATCGTCTGGGTTGTAGTAGATGATTCTTTTCTGAAAAGCTGGCAGATGAGCTATATGAACTAATATCAGGGTCCCGGATAGAGATTGAGGATCAATCATTTTTTTCAACCTATAAAGCGCTAATATCGGAGGATATTCATAGCCATGCACACCAGCCACAAGCGCCAGAACTTTTCCTTCTTTTGAGCCGTTGATTACTGTCAAAGGGATAACGGTTCCGATTCCATCCTTCTCAGGGACAGATAAGTATCCAGATTTTATTTCACCTGGATTAGCTTTTAAACCTCCAATCTGAAATGGATCATTCCCTCCAGAACTAAAGGAGAGTAAACTTAATCCAAAAAGCAAGAAGACGCTTATCACAACTCTGTTTAAATTTAGGTGCATCATTGCCGTTTCAACCTCCTCTTATCCTAAGATATGGTGCTGTTTATTTTATCGCATTGCTTTAGCCAGGTCTACAGACAATTGATAGGCTCGAGCAGAAAGCGAGCAGAAAGGGGGACAGGCTACTTTTTCTTTAAGAAAGAGAACAGTCTCTAAGTGTGGACAGAAAATCAGAAAAAGTAGCCTGTCCCCTTTTTTCTTAGAATTCAGGATAAAGATATGTTCTTTTTTTTATTGCTTCTTAATTTTTGATTTGTTATAATGCGCCTCAGAAAAAATATTTAAACCTTAAAGTTATAGGGAGGAATCCTATGGGAAAAGCTTTGGCGATCTTAGCAGGCTTAATTGCCATGGCAGCTGGCGTTTATTTGGTTATTCTTGTATGGCCGCAGCAATTCATCAATCTCGTCTTCGGCTGCATCCCCCCCATACTTTTCTTTGGCGGTCTTATTGCCCTAATCGCTGGAATAAGCGGCATCAAGGATGCTGCGAGAACGAAAAAGCTGGAAGCGGAAACCAAAGAAGAAGAAGAAGAAGAAGAAGAAGAGAAAAAAGAGGAATAAACAAAAGAGTAACATCAAAAAAAACCCTGATTTTCTGCATCTCAACTAAGATTTTTACGTCTCTTTATAATANNGCCCTTAAAATAACATAGCTTCTTATAATTTCTTAATCCGTATAATTTTATCAGCCCCCCATAAATAATCCTTGACTTGTAATCTATAATATGGTAATTTGTAACTAAATTACAAATTACGAAAGGTATTAATCATGGAAGATAAAAAGACAAAGAAAGAAACAAAAACAGGAAAAAAGGAAAAGAAACAGCATAGTACGCTCGATGAATTGGGTGCTCAAGTCGAAAAAATTGCAGTAAAAACTGCTGAGTCCATCAAGAAAGTTATCGACAAAGCCATGGTCGCCAGAAACACAGTTCTTACGATCCGTGTCAATGATGAAAGCAATGAGAAGCTGAGAATGTTGGTCGATGTTGGTTTGTTTAAAAGTCGGTCTGAGAGCGCAGCTTTTCTTATTCAAGAAGGCATAAAAAGCCAAGAAGCTCTTTTCGGTAAGATATCAACTAAGTTAAAAAAAATAGATAAGATCAAAGAAGAACTCAAGAACATCGTCTCAGAAGAAATAGAAGGCGAAAAAACGCCGTAGGGGTTTGATTTATCAAATCCGCACCTTATGCTTCCTTGCTTAACTAAGGAAAGCTATGATAATATTTTTTTCGTGGCAAATCTTAGTGTAGTCCTTTTAACAATAGTCGTCTCCCTGCTTCCCGCAACAACTCAGGATATAGAAAAAGCCTTCCTCCAGAACAACCCTAAAATTCTTTATTCTCTCTTCTCAGCCAAAAGTTCTGTAAATATTTCTCTTCCCGAACCTATTTCTTTTTCAGACCAGCTTTCTAACCAGCAAGCATACTTTCTCTTCCGAAAGATACTTTCTGCCTTCACCACTCTTGAATTCTATTCAGAAAAAGAGGTCCCATCCGACCTTGAGAATCAAAACTTTATCTTTAAAGCCAGGTGGTCTTTTCAAGAAAATAAAAACAACGACCAGTATGTCATTCATATCTTCTTTTACCTGATCAAAGAAGAAAACGGTGCTTCTGAATTCAGGCTGGGGCTAAAGAACGAAAATATCAAAAACAGCTGGAAAATAATAGAAATTAAGGCAGAGAAAATTTGAAAATTTTTAGAGAACCAATAAGAGAATCCATAAAAAAAGAAGGATTCTTTTATGCATTTCTCTTAGGG
>JABAOH010102242.1_pt1 | contig 10341 bp, 9 predicted proteins | sample 7062181 | NCBI WGS metagenome assembly JABAOH01 (sample SAMN14538630, study PRJNA623070) | marine sediment metagenome | biome: marine biome [ENVO:00000428]; feature: marine pelagic biome [ENVO:01000023]; material: deep marine sediment [ENVO:00002113]; isolation source: pool of 5 deep marine... | reverse complement strand
CGCTTCCGAAGTCATCGTCCATATCCTTCATAGACTTTAGGGCGAGGTCGAACTCGTCCAGTACGGGCAGAATCTCTTGGATGAAGCCCTGGGTAGCGTAGCGGAGGGTGTCTCGCCTCTCCTTCTCGAAGCTCTTCCGGAGGTTCTCAAGATCAGCCTGTAGGTAGGAGAGCTTGTTCACCAGCTCCTCTACCCTCTCCCCCTTCTGCTTCAGCTCCTGCTTCAGCTCCCTGAGATGCGACTCGAGCTCCTTCTTGGTCGGTCCCTTGGACCTCTTACGTTTGGGGCCTCCCTCGGGCAAGGCTACCTCCTCTCTGGGGGCGGAGGAGTTGGTAGGGGAAACTCTCAGAATTCCCCTTCGCCCATGCCGCCCATGCCGCCCATGCCGCCGGGTCCGCCGGGGCCTCCTGGTGGCATCTCGGGCGGTCTACCCTTCGCCGCGATGACATCGTCAATTCGCAGAACCATGACTGCTGCGTCAGTGGCCGAGGCTATGGCCTGAGTTCCAACTCGAATGGGCTCCAACACCTTCTCGCTCAGCATGTCTGTTACCTTGCCGGTGAAGACGTTGATTCCGGCGTGCTTCTTGCCCTTCTTGTGCTGCTTTCGCATGTCGATGAGGGTGTCTATGGGGTCCAGGCCCGCGTTTTCGGCGAGGGTCCTGGGGACGACCTCCACTGCGTCGGCGAAGGCCTCTATGGCTATCTGCTCCCGGCCACCGACCGTCGGGGCGTAGTTCCTCAGGGCTATGGCTGTCTCCATCGCTGAGGAGCCACCGCCGGTGATCATCTTGCCGTCCTCGATGGCGACCCCCACCACAGAGTTGGCGTCGATGACGGACCTCTCCACTTCATCCACCACGTGCTCGGTACCGCCTCGGATGAGGATGGACAGTGCCTTGGGGTTCGCGCAGCCGGTGACGAAGGTCATCTTGTCGTCGCCGATCTTCTTCTCGTAGACCTCCTTGGCAGTGCCGAGGTCTTCCTTGGAGAGTTCGTCAAGCTTCGTGACGACCCTGCCACCGGTGGCCTTTGCCAGCTTCTCCATATCAGATTTCTTCACCCTGCGGACGGCGTAAATGCCCTCCTTTGCAAGGAAGTGCTGGGCAAGGTCATCGATGCCCTTCTGACCGAAAATCACGTGGGCCCCGCTCTTCTTGACGGTATCCACCATCCGGCGGAGGATGTTCTCCTCCTCCTGCAGGAAGGCCTGCAGCTGAGAGGGGTCAGATATCTCTATCCTGGCATCGAACTCCGTCTTCTTGACCTCCAAGGCCGCGTCCACGAGGGCGATCTTGGGGTTTTTGACGTGCTGGGGCATGCCGGGATGGACCCTCTCCTTGTCGATGATGACCCCCTCCACCACCTCGGTGTCGGAGATGCTGCCCCCCTGCTTCTTCGTGATCTNNTTCTGGGTCTCGTTGGAGGAGACCTTCTCGGAGATCTTCTCGAGGGTTTCCCGAGCCTTGTCAGCCGCCATCCTGTATCCCTGGGCGATGACTGTCGGGTGGACGTTCTGCTCCACCAGCTCCTCCGCCTTTTTCAGCAGCTCTCCTGCCAGGACCACCGCGGTGGTTGTGCCATCGCCACACTCTTCATCCTGGGTCTTGGCAACCTCCACCAGCATCTTCGCTGCGGGGTGCTCTATGTCAATCTCCTTGAGAATTGTGACGCCGTCGTTCGTGATAACCACATCACCTAGACTGTCCACGAGCATCTTATCCATTCCTCTGGGACCCAGAGTGGACCTCACAGCGTCGGCCACAGCCTTGGCCGCTGCGATGTTGTTAAACTGGGCACCCTTGCCCCTTTCCCTCCTGGTTCCCTCTTTCAGGACCAGAATAGGTGTTCCGCCTGATATCATGCAACTTTCCTCCAATGATTGAGTTTTGTTAAGGCGTGTATGTTAGGCCTTCTATATAAGGCTGTCGAGGAGGCAGAACCGAGCATGCGATCCAAACTGGACGGGTCCTCAATCTATTATACAGGAGGGCGGTTTATATTCCCCTGTGAGAGAGCTACTTCTGAGGGCCGCAGAGGCGGTTTCCGGGGCCCTCCAGGCCCTGCCTAAGGCAGAGTGGCACACACGAGTTGGGATGGGCGCCGACGGGACCCCCACGGCCCTCGTGGACAGGGTGGCTGAGGAAGCCATTGAGGGAGTTTTGGCGGGGACCGACGTGGAGTTGAACCTACTTAGCGAGGAGATGGAGTTCGTGGACAGGGAGGCCGAGTGGACCGTGGTGGTCGACCCTGTGGACGGCACCCACAACGCCATCACGGACATCCCCGCGTACTCCGTGTCGCTGGCCCTCTGCAAGGAGGACATGATAGGGGCTCAGTTTGCAGTGGTGAAGGACCTCGTCAACGGATGGACCTACGAGGCGGAGAAGGGAAAGGGGGCGTGGCTCAATGGAAAGGGCATCAGGGTCTCCCCCTACTCCCAGGAGAGGTCCCTCTTCTCCGTCTATCTGGGAAGTAACGCCCATCGGAGGGCCTTCCAGCTGGCGAAGGAGTGCAGGAGGCTCAGGAACCTGGGATCGGCCTCCCTAGACATGTGCTTGGTGGCCTCGGGCGCCGCCGACCTCTACTACATGAACAGCACCGCTGAGAGCTTGGAGCTCCGGATCACGGATGTGGCAGCCAGCAGCCTCATCGTCCGAGAGGCGGGTGGGGAGGTTTATGACCTAGAAGGGAATGTTCTGAACATGCCCCTCGACCCGACCTATCGCTCCAACCTCTTCGCCCTGGGCGACAGGAGACTACTGGAGGTAGTCCTATGAGGTTCGGCGTAACGGCTAATCCCAAGTCCTCCAGGGCCGTCAAAGCGACCAGGCAGGTCATCGAGATGCTCAGGAGGGAACACAAGGTTCTCATTGAGGAGGACCTAGCTGCCGTCCTAGGGGAGGTGGGATCCCGCCTTGATGAGATGAGCATCGACCACCTGGTCACGGTGGGGGGGGACGGGACAATCCTGAGGGCCCTGCAGATGGGCGACTTCAACATCTTGGGGATCAACATAAGCCGGGTCGGCTTCCTCACAGAGGCAGGCCTTGACGACGTGGATCGTGTCCTGAAGGAGCTCTCAGAGGGCAGGTTCGAGATCGATGAGAGGATCAAGCTCAAGGTGGAGGTGGGGGACGAGAGGCTGCCGGACTGCACCAACGAAGCCGTGATCCACACCGCTAGCCTGGCCAAGGTGCGGCGCTTCACCGTTCGGGTGGATGACGAAATGGTGTCTCGCATCGAGGGAGACGGGGTCATAGTGGCAACGCCCACAGGGTCCACCGCCTACTCCATGTCCGCGGGCGGACCTGTAGTGGATCCACGGGTGAAGGCCCTGGTCGTCACCGCCCTGGCTCCCTTCCGACAGACCCTGCGACCTACCGTGGTTCCCGCCAACAGCAGCATAGCTGTGGAGCTGGTGGGCCCCGGCGGCTGTGTCATGGTCCTCGATGGCCAGCAGCAGAAGCGGCTGAAGGGGAAGGAGAAGGTGAGGTTCACCATCTCCGAGAAAAAGGCCCGCTTCGTCCGCCTCAGCAGGGCCTTCTACTCCAGGGTAAACGAGAAGTTGATGGAGGGCCCCACTCCTTGAGAAAACGGGTCAAAGCAATTCGGAGAGAGACCCTAGAGATGATTCTCGAGGCGGCCCGCGAGAGCTACCCCATGGAATTCGGGGCCATCCTGAGGGCTGAGGAGGACGTTGTCTCCGAGATCCTCTTGGTGCCAGGCACTATAGGTGGGCAGTCCCACGCCATCTTTCAGCTCCATATGCTTCCCATCGACTTCAGCGTCGTGGGGACGGTGCACTCCCATCCTGGGCCCGATGCCACGCCATCTCGCGAGGACCTTGCCTTCTTCCAGCGCGTAGGGTACCTTCACATCATCGCTGGCTATCCCTTCGACGATGGCTCCTGGAGGGCCTGGGACCGTCAGGGCCAACCCTATGATCTGGAGGTTGTGGACTGAAGCTTATCGTAGAATCTCTCCAGACGATCCACGACCCTCTTCACCGCAAACGTCTCCTCGACTTTCCGCCGGCCTCTTGAGCCCATCGCGCGACTCTTGTCAGGATTCCGGAGCAGTTCTGACATCTTATTAGCCAGATCCTCCGGGTTCATGGGATCAGCCAGGAAGCCCTCGACGCCGTCATCTATCACCTCTCTTATGCCGGGCACATCGGACACAACGACTGGCTTCCCGCAAGCCATGGCCTCCAAGGCGGCGATTCCAAAGGCCTCAAGCCTCGATATTGAGGGAAGGACGAGTAGGTCTGCGGCAGCGTAATAGGCGGGCAACTGCTGGGACGGAACCCGTCCCACGAAGATTACCTTCTCCCCGAGTTCGAGGTTGGAAGCCAACATCTTCAACCGTGCTGCGTAGTCCCCACTCCCCGCCACAAGGAGACGGGCGTCCACATGCTGAGCGGCCTGGAGCAAGTACTCGATCCCCTTGTGGGGAACCAGTCTTCCCACAAAGAGCGTCAGCGGGTCACCCTCAGCTATCCCGTACTTCTGCCTGACATCGGAGCCCGAGACGCTCGGGTTGAACCTGCTGGTGTCCACCGCGTTGGGTATGACCACCGGCTCGAGCTTCCAGAGGCTCCTAGAGGTGGCAGCGTAGGTGTGCGTGGTAGCTATCACCCCTGAGGCCTGGTTCATCGTGTATGCCTCCAGAGTCCTCCTGTAGAGTCCCGTGACCACGGGACCCAGGGGGGCCGGCATCTCCAGGTCACAGTGATAGGTAACCGCTAGTGGAATCCTCATCCGTTTCGAAGCTCTAGCGGCGTAGTACGAAGTAACGGGCGGGGGAGAGTGAGCGTGATATAGATCGGCGGGTAGCTGACCAAGCTCCCTCTCCATGGCCGGGGTCACGGGTGATCTGAAGAGCGTCATGAGGACCCTTGACCTTAGGACCTCTATCCCGTGAACCTGTTCCCTAAGGGGCAGGGGGTCGTGGCAGCTCGTTACGACCGTGATCTCGTGGCCTCTATTCTGCAGCTCCAGGGAGAAGTCCATCACGTGAGATTCTACACCGCCCACGTGAGGGTAGAAGTAGGGACAAACCTGCACGACTCTCATTCAGTAGATCCTGCTCCCGGGAGCCACGGTTCCCCTCACCCTAGCGCCTGGTCCAACTGAGGTATCCTCCCCTATGACGGTGCCCACGTCAATGGAGGCGTTGATGCCCGTCTTGACGCGGTCTCCCAGAATCGCCCCCAGCTTGCGAAGGCCGGTGTCTATCCTCCTTCCCTTGACCATGACCGATATGGTCCTCCCATCGAGGCGCAGGTTGGCCACCTTCGTACCCGAGCCCAGGTTGCAGTCCTCGCCAATGATGCTGTCTCCTACGTAGTTCTGATGGGGTATGTGGCTATTTCTCATGACGATGGAGTTCTTGACCTCAGAGGCGTTCCCCACCATGCAACCCTGGCCGATGTAGGTGGCCGGGCGAATGTAGCAGTGTGGCCCAACGACGCTCGCCTCGTCCAGGTAGGCGGGACCCTCTACGTAGGCGCCCGAGCGTACAGTGGCTCCCTTCGTCACCTTCACCGGCCCCTTAAGGACGGCCCCCTCTTCCACCTCTCCGTCCACCTGCCCCTTCAACCCCTTCAGGAGGACCTCGTTGGCCCTCAGGAGGTCCCAGGGATAGCCCACGTCGAGCCAGGGACCCCTCAGCTTGTGCGCGATGACGTCCTCCCTCTTCAGAAGGAGCTTCAGGGTGTCGGTGATCTCGTACTCCCCACGAGGGGACTTCGGCGTTTTCGGAATCAACTCGAAAATGGAGTCGTTGAAGATGTAGATGCCCGCGTTAACCCATGGGCCCGACGCTCGCGAGGGCTTCTCCTCCAAGCCGACGAGACGCCCTCCCTTCACCCGGACGGAGCCGAAGAGCTCGGGCCTCTCCGACTTGGAAACGGCCACCACCGTGGAGTCACCCTCACCGTGATCTCGCACCATCTCCCGCAGGTCCTCGCCCTGGAAGACGATGTCCCCGTTGAGGCAGAGGAAGCGAGAGCCGACGTGGCCCTCCGCCAAGGCGGTAGCGGCCCCCGTCCCCTCCAGGGCCTCCTGCTCCGCGTAGCCCAGGGGGAGGCCAACGGACTCGCCGTGGCGGAAGAAATCCTTGAGCCTCCGACCCCTCCATCCAATGAGAATGGTGGCTGCCTCGATGCCCGCGAACTTCAGCCTCTCCAAGGTGTGCTCAAGAAAGGGCTTTCCCGCTACTGGCAGCAGGGGCTTGGGTCGGTTGGACGTGAGGGGGCGCATCCTGGTGCCCTCACCAGCAGCCAGAAGAAAGGCCTTCATAGAACCGCCTTAGCGACCTTCGAATGGATACTGGCGTATATCTCCCTTGCCCTCTCCTCCTCCCGAGCCTCCGCAGTGATCCTCATCCTCGGCTCCGTTCCTGATGCCCTCACCAAGGCCCATCCATCCCCGAAGTCAAGCCTCCATCCGTCCAGCCTAGAGACCTTCTCCGCATCCAGTGATGCCAGCTCTTCCTCGATCCTCTCCTCGACTCCCTTCCGGCGGTCGTAGGCGATGGAATCCCGAAGGATAAGGTAGTCTGGAACCCCGTCCAAGAGGCTCCCGAAATCCCCCTGTCGGAGGATGGAGCATAGGTAGGCAGCGGCGTAGATCCCGTCGGGGCAGAGGGCGAAGTTCGGGAATATCCACGTTCCCGAGGCTTCTCCACCCAGGTCTGCATCTTCCTCTCGAACAGCCTCGGCGACGTAGACATCGCCCACCTTGGTGCGAACCACCCTGTCCGGGCCCAGAACATCCTCCAACACCATGGAGGCGTCCACGGGCACCACGACCTTCCTGGCGTCGAGAACCTTGGCGAAGAGTATCAGAAGCTTCTCACCCTTTACAGGTTGCCCATCCTCGTCCACCACCACCATCCGGTCTCCGTCACCATCGTGAGCGATGCCCAAGCTGCAGCGATTACGAATCACCGCGCGTCTCAGGTCCTCCAGGGCCTCCTCCCTAGGCTCGGCACCCCTGCCTGGAAAAGAGCCGTCCGGGTGACAGTGAAGAACGATGACCCGACAACCCATCTCTCGCAACACGAAAGGGGTCAGCAAACTGGCTGAGCCGTTGCCGCAGTCCAGGGCCACCTTAACCTCCGAGGGTTCAACGGCCGCCAGAATCTTCTCGCGGTGCTCTCGCAACGCCCCCCCGTAGGTGAGAATCTGTCCGACGGTGTCCCATCCTTCGTGAGAGGGGTCCGACTCCACGACCTCCTCCACCTGCGACCTGAGGTCCCGATCGAAGGCCATGCCGGAGGGGCTCCAGAGCTTCAATCCGTTGTACTCCGGCGGGTTGTGGGAAGCAGTTACAATCCCACCGCAGTCAAACCTTGAGGCGAGGTGGGCGACGGTGGGTGTGGCAACGACGCCGCAGTCGTGCACGCGGGCTCCTCCTGAGGCGAGGCCCGCCATTAGGGCTGACTGGAGAGGGACCCCGCTTCGGCGTACATCCCGCCCTACCACCACATCCTCAAAGAGTGCGGCGAGGGCAGACCCCACCCGCAGGAAAAGCTCCTCGTTGACAGCCCCAGGGTAAAGGCCGCGGATACCAGAGGTCCCGAACAGGCTCACGTTGTTGAATGAGTCTCCGAAATAAAGGTTTTGACAGCCCGGGCGGAGCCTTGCCGGCTAGATTTCAGGTGATCGAGCCCGAATCGTGGGGAAATTCCTGGCCAGGCCATGGCCAGTCTGCAAAAGCTTTAACTACAGACATCAGTATTGCTGCACGGCCTCTACTGGCCTGGTGTAAGGAGGGTTCAAGGTGGTAATGGAGCCTATAAGCGCGGAAAGGGCTATCGAGATTGCGCGACGGAAGGGGCTTTTGCCTGGCAAGGTGAAGGGCACCAGCGGCGTTCAGTTCACCAAGGGTAACAACGAGCGGATTGAGGTCATCTCCTGGGATGAATTTAGGAGACTGCTGCAAACCAGGGGCCTTCAGGTCTTCGAGAGCGGCGGCTGGATGAAGATAATGAAGAGAAGGTGAAGTCCTCTATCGCTACAGGTCCTCCTCAGCCCTTATCTGAGCCTCGATGGCTGCCTCTAGCAACTTAGCCTCGTCCTCAGTCCCGTGGTAGCACTGCAGGACCAGCTCCTTCGTGTATAGCTTGAGGAGGTACCTGTACCACCTCCTGTGCGTAACGCTCTCCCGCTCGTAGTCGGGATGTCCCTTGTTGATGTGGACCATGTGTTCATCTCGGACGTACCTCGAGCGCCAGGATACCCCATCTGTTACGAACTCCGGAGGGGGTAGACCGTACAGCCGCCTTCTCTTTGTCCCCCGGCTACCACCGTTTCCCCTGGGGGCTGTCCTCGTTGAGGCTCCCACAACGGCCTTCTTGGCTGGCGGGCCCGCTATGAATAGGGAGTCCGGCCTATCCTTCGCAATCCTGAAGATGTCCAGGTGGGGGAGTTCACGACACACGCGCTCCAAATCTCCACGAAGCTTCTTCAGCACCCTCCGCAGGCTCGCCCTCTCCCGCTGGGCATCCTGAACCCGGATCATGCTGCCGAGCTCCTCCTCAATCCCCTTCAGCGCGGCGACGAAGGCGTGGTACCCCTCATCCTGCAGGAAATGGGATCTGGTGGGTCCCGACAGCCTGCCTGCGTCGAACCTCACCCACCCCTGAATCCTCCTCATGTCCCAGGGGGGGCATCGCAGCTCATCGATTTCCGTGAGGCTCCTGTAAACGCGGGTCGCGCCGGAGGCCTCCTGTCTGGCCCTTAGAACAGGGACAGCGGCCTTAGGGTCCTCCCTCTCCAGGATGTAGAGTTCCAGGCGAATGGGCCCAAAATCGGTGGGGATGATCGACCGAGGGAAAAGGGCGCCATCAAAGGCCCTCTCTTTCGGGACCACATCGTATTCCCTTCTCCTGTCCCTAACGCGGACGATGAGGCCCTTCTCCAGCAGCCTGTCCCAGAGTTCCTCCTCGATGGCCTTTTTTACCTTTGGCCCTGTCCAGAGCCTGGGGTTCCGCAGTTTTCGGATGGTGATTGTCGTGCCCGGTTCCTTTCTACCGACCTCGGCCTTCTGGATTCGAGCCGTCAAGGTCTCCGCGTCAATCGTGGCGATGTAGGTGTCGGACTTCCCCTTCTTCCGCAGCCCATATTCCTTTGACAGGTTGGGGTATCCAGAGTAGTCCGTTCTCGTCTCTATGATCATCTCCTGGCCAATGGTCCTGAAGCCGAAGAGGCCGACGGCGAACTCACCCTGGGCCCCCTTGTAGTCCTTGAGCCGCCCTTTGAAGGATTTGGCCACCCTGGTGACGACGCCCCTCAGGTCGGGAATCCCCCTCTCATCGGGAACGAAACCTCGGCCGTGGTCTGCGATGGATATGTATGAGCTGGCTCCACGCCTCACTATCTTGACCTCGATGTGGCCTCTAACCTCGCGCTCGGGAGGATATTCGTCGATGGCGTTTTCTACCTGCTCGAGAAGGGCTTTCCAGGGGCCCTGGCTGTCAGCTAGAAACTTGATGGCGGCGGTCCTGTCGCCGATGTCGGCCTGGACCTCTATCCCTTCGACCTCGGGAAGGGGGCGACGTCTTCGAAACGCGTTAAGGAGCCTTCTGAGCGCCTTTCGAAGTCCGGAGAGGGCGCTGCCCTCCTTTCGTGAAGGCGGATCCACCACAAAAAGAGGAATCGCGGACCGTGCTTATAAGTAGCGCCATTGCTATCAAAAGTGATTCTAGGGCTCCTCAGCGGCCGCCTCCCCCTCTGATGGCGTGAAGAAAGTGAACTTTACGGCGCAGCTGGGACAGTAACACATCTGTCGCAGGTACACCTTGCCCCGGACGTTCAGTTCCTCAGCGCGGACGACCTCCTCTGTTTCCTCTCTGCAAATGGGGCAGTGAGGCATAGTAGGGGGCAGAGATGGGGGAGCTATTAAGGCCTTCGTGGGGACGTTGGGAATCTTATATAGAAGCTGGCGAATGCACAGGTAGGCGGCGGTAGCCAAGCCAGGTCAACGGCGCTAGATTCAGGGTCTAGTCCCGTAGGGGTTCCCAGGTTCGAATCCTGGCCGCCGCACTATTACGTCCGAGAGTGCTCCGTAATCCATGATGATAGAAACCCAAGGAAATCTTCTCGAAGGTGGGTCGTTCCAGGCTCGAAGAGTCCGTGTCCGCTACCTTGGTAAACGCGAATCGCAAAGTTGGAGGTGGCGCTTCTTTGGACCATCTCCTCTAAGCGTGATACGCTCTGTTTCACGGGTACGTTGGAGTCCTCGTCGCCGTTGATAAAGAGGACAGGGGCCCGAACCCTCCGCCAGGTGGGGAGCGGATCGAAGGAGGCTACGTCCCGCCAACGTTTCCAGCG
>JABAOH010077408.1_pt1 | contig 10343 bp, 15 predicted proteins | sample 7062181 | NCBI WGS metagenome assembly JABAOH01 (sample SAMN14538630, study PRJNA623070) | marine sediment metagenome | biome: marine biome [ENVO:00000428]; feature: marine pelagic biome [ENVO:01000023]; material: deep marine sediment [ENVO:00002113]; isolation source: pool of 5 deep marine... | reverse complement strand
AATCGGCTATTTTCGATTGAAGGGATTCTTTTTTATAAAAAATGCTTCTTTCAGAGTTATATTTATCGTTGGTAAATTCAACAGCGATGGTTCCGTCTTCTTCATCTTTCAAAAAGATGTTTCGTAATGCTTCCATACCGCTGCGCCCGATCTCTTCACTTGACAGGTGATCAATACGATTGGTATAGAACCACTCCACTGCGTCGGTAATACTGCTTTTTCCCGAACCGTTTTCGCCGTAAAGGAGTAGAGAGTTCTTGTCCAGCTTAAGGTTCAGTTCTTCCCTGATGCCTCTTAAACCTTTGATTTTAAGGGATTTGATTTTAGTCATTGCCGGCTCCCTCTCGCAAGGCTGCCAATGCATTGGACAGGTTGGTATGGGTTAATTTGCCGTCGTCGTATAATTTTTTTATTGCCGCCGCCACCTGGGGGTCCACGTCTTCGATCTCTCCCACACCCTTAAAGAAATCGTCCAATATTTCTTTCCCGCTTTTAATCTCGTTATCCATTTTTTGCTCCTATTTTTCAAAGTACGGCCAATCGATTTCCAGTTTAACGGTCAGATCGCTTTTTAGAATCTCAAAACCGGTTTTATTGTTGCAAATAGGATACACGCCGTAATGGTTAACAAAATCCAGGATGAAGTAACTTTCTAGGTCTTCGATTCTATGTTCCCAGAATTTTTTCAGCATCTCAAAATTGATATAGGTAAAGTAGAGGGGTTCCACTTTCCTGTAATTGACTAGGCCGGGGTTCCCGGATTTTCCATCGAAATGATCGGAAAGCCGTTTACCGATGCTGTTGGTTTTTTTCTCACTCATGCCGATATAGATCAACCGGGATTTTTTGAAGGGGTATTGAATCTCAGTTTTAGGAAGAAATATGAAATATAATCCCATAATACCGCCCAGGGGCTTTATATTTCCCGGTTCAAAAACCTTTGGCTCATCGAAAAAGATTTTGATTGTTTTCATATTCTTATTTTAACCACATTCGAGTTGCACTTCAAGACTTTTTTGCCTGCCGTTTTTTCCCCTTCTTAAATTTGTATTCTATCTCTAATATGTTTACATAATTGATCTAAAAGCAATTCAATTTCAGCCTTACGTTTTTCTAATTCTTCATATTTTTTTTGTTCATCTCTTAAAATTATTTCAGCAGAATACCCTTCGTAAGAAAAAGTAAGGATTTTATCTGCAATTTCATAGATGTCTTGATAGTAAAAGGGCTTATTGTACTCGACAGTTTCAAGAAAGCTGTTATAGCGATCTATTAGAATCGTTAATTTTTCTTTTTTACGTTCTTCTGATGTTTTAGCGGGGTCAACAAATTCACTAAATCTGAATAAATCATCAACCGCTAATTTTAATCCTGCGGCTTCCTTCCATAAACCTTTATAAATTTCAAATTCCTTATCAAATTTTAATTGATGAATATATTTTTCTTTTTCTAAATTAGTCTTTATAGATTCAATTTCTTTTGAACTTTCTTTTTTATTTTTTAAGATAAGACGTTGCTGAAAGTAGTTCCAAATTAAAGAGATAATTGCTAGAATTACTGGGATAATTGCTACTAAGATTCCTTGTTTCATTAAGCCTCCTAAATTTCATTATACAACAATTTTCAAAATTCTCAAAGCTTTAAAAGTCTTTGGGACTAAAAAGGGGATCATGCAAAAAAATATCAAAACGTACAGGGAGGGAACTGAATCGTTGTTTGAAAAGTTGAAAATATTTTAGCGACTTCTCAGCAGAATATTTGTCTCTATTCACCAATTCATTCTCTTATGGGCATTCTGATAAAATTTTCATCTTAACAGACTTATCTTTCAATATATCGAGAAAAGCGGATTTGCTTTCAGCTTCAATGAATATGTTTTCTCCCTGTATTCCCCAATTCATCATATGATGCAGCGCTACTTCATATGTTATTCTTACCCGTTTCATGGGAATGTTTTACCACGAAGAATTCAACTTTTCAAACACCGATGTTAACTAACGAGTTAACTAATGAGTCAACTAATTTTTGACATCTAACCTAAATCACAGCAAACCCGGTATGCTTACGAAGATGCTCCGGCTGAAAACCAATGCCTTGTTGCCTGTTCTCTTTTTTTCAGCGCAAAAAATCGTTCCCACAGCAGCAGAAATCATTCACACTGTGGCAAATATGACTCACATAGTGATAGAAGTCGTTCCCACGGCGATGGAAATGGCTGACACAATGATAGAAATCGTTCCAACACCGATGGAAATGGCTGACACAGTGATAGAAATCATTCCCACAACGATAGAAATGGTTCCTACATTGATAGAAATGGCTCACACAGTGATAGAAATCATTCCCACAGCGATAGAGATGGCTCACACAACGATAGAAATGGCCGGCACAGTGATAGAAATCATTCCCACATTGATAGAAATGACTCACACAACGATAGAAATCATTCACACAACCATAGAAATCACTGCCGCAGCAGAAGAAATGGCTTACACAACGAAAAAAATGATTCCCACAAACTAAGAAATCAATCACACGACGGCAAAAGCCGTTATTGAAGAGATTTTAACCGTTAAATGAAGAGTGATTTTCTGACTGCCCCCTTTATGCTTCAAATAAATGTCAGACTTCTTCTTCAGACTTATGGATTCTTATTCTATTTTGTTCAACCACCCATAATTGATTCTTTATAGTATTTGTTTTAAGCAAATGTAATAATTGAAAGATTAATTTTTTCAAGTCCCTTAAAGTCACCCTTTTTCTGGATCTTAAGATAACGATACCTGGAGAATTATAAGGAGGGAAGCGTATAACATCAGAAAAATCGAGATCAAGGGTCACAAGACATCTCCCTTCTTTCTTGCACACTTCAAACAAGTTCTTGTCTGAAATCCCCTGTAAATTTTCATGTCTAACGGTTTCGGTATTACACCCGGAATCCAAAAAAACTTTTTGTAACTGCGTCCCAAAGTGTTCATCTAGCTTAAACTTTATCATGTTTCTACGAGGCTTTCACTTCAACAAATCTTTCCCTGGACATTTCTGCGCCGTAGGCTATAGCGGCCCTGATATCCTCAAGAGTAAGGGTAGGATATTCATCCAATATTTCTTCAAAGGACATACCATCAGCCAGGAAATCAAGAATCAACGATACCCATATTCGTGTTCCTTTGATACAAGGCTTACCAAAGCAAACATTCGGGTCTACTGATATCCGATCAAGCAGTTTTTTCACGACTTCACCTCCTGGTTCAATTTATAAACCATTTTGTACTTTTTTTCAACTCCTCTCTGGGTTTATTTTTACACAGGGAAGCACTTACAGCGATTTTCTGACTGCCCTTATATTTCTCCGCGGCCTTTCTGTGCAGTTGCACAGCCCTTTCGTGCAGATGAATTCGTGCAGATGCACGAGGTTCTCATGCAGGTGAATATATTCTTCGTACAGATGAACGAGGCTTCTGTGCAGGTGAATTTTCTTTCCGTGCAGGTGCACGAGGTTCTCGTGCAGGTGAATTTACTCTTCCCGCAGGTACGGGAGGAGTTCCCGCAAGTGCGGGAGGTGTTCCCGCAGGTACGGGAAGAGTTCCTGCAGGTGCGGGAGGTATTCCCGTAGGTGCGGGAGGAGGTCCTGTTTGTGCAGGAGGATGCGGATGTGCAAGCGGATGCAGAAAATTACCCTGTATTTTCTGCAAGCTTTGCAGAAAATTACCTTGTATTTTCTGCGAACTTTGTGTATAATTACCTTGTATTTTCTGCAAGGAGTAATAAAAAATGCCTTATCTAAAAAGGGATATCGATGATTTACTGGTATCATGGAAAAACCGGGACCACCGCTGGCCCCTTCTCATCCGCGGCGCCAGACAGGTAGGCAAATCTTATACTATCACTGAATTCGGAGAAAAAGAATTTGAAAACCAGGTAAAAATTAATTTTGAACAACACCCCAAATACAAAGCCTGTTTTGATACCCTGGACCCTAAACAAATCATCGAAAACATTTCAATGCTCTACAAAACAGATATGAAACCCGGCAAAACCCTTCTTTTCCTGGACGAAATCCAGGATTGCCCAAACGCAATAACCGCCTTGAGATATTTTTATGAACAGATGCCTGAACTGCATGTGATTGGCGCGGGATCATTACTGGAATTTGCTCTTTCTGAAGAAGACTTCAAAATGCCGGTGGGCAGAGTTCAATATTTATACATGAAACCCCTTTCCTTCGGGGAATTCCTCCATGCATTGGGAGAAAATAAATTACTGGAAATGATGGAAAATCTCACTTGGGAAAAAACACCCAACCCCGTCATTCACCAACATCTACTATCCCTGGTAAAAAAATACTCCATTGTCGGAGGTCTGCCCATGGTAGTTGTTGAATATGTTTCCAGCGGCAACCTGGGCCAATGCCATGAAATACAAACCATAATTATCCAGACATACAGGGATGACTTTGGAAAATACGCCAGTAAAGTTAAACACAGGTACCTCCGCAAGATCTTTTATGCAGTTCCCAAAATGGTAGGGAGAAAGTTTAAATATTCCCAGGTAGATGACAGCATTCAATCCCGGGAGCTTAAAGAGGCACTTGAATTCTTAGAAAAAGCAGGTGTGGTTTACCGGGTTAAACAAACCAGCGGCGAAGGTCTTCCTCTTGAATCCAATGCCAATGAGCGTCATTTTAAGACGATTTTCCTGGATATCGGTTTAATGCAACATCTTTGCGGTTTAACCAGTGAAACCCTGATGGAGGAAGATTTTATCCAGGTAAATGCCGGTGCGGTGGCAGAGCAATTTGTTGGACAGGAACTCATGGCATACCATGATCCACTTAAAGAGCCATCTTTATATTATTGGGCCAGGGAAGCACGCAGCAGCAACGCTGAAGTAGACTATCTAACCCCCTATCGGAAATATGCGCTGCCAGTAGAAGTCAAAGCAGGAAAAACCGGTACTCTGCGCAGTATGCATCTTTTTCTTGAGAAATATCCCGCACCGTTAGGGATAAGGATTTCCCGGATTCCATTAAATAATACTCTGCCAATTATTTCAGTCCCCTTTTATGCGATTAAAAAAATCCCTCAATTGATAAATGATTTAAGTTGATTTTTTTTCTAAACCACGAAGGTACGAAAGAGCCTCTTACCTCTTTCCCTCAAAATACAAGCGAATACCATGATGATAACTTTTGCCCTGGGGATAATACGTTGCCTCCGTGGGATCAAAATAAAGGACGTTCTGACGCACCATATCCCGCAGCAACTTTTCCTCTTCCACATTAATTTTCTCTTTAGACAAGGCATCGCTGCCTATAAAACGGCGAAGCAGCTTCTCTACTTCCTTCTGCTCCGGTTTTACCACATAATCAACAATCAAACTGCGAATTTTCTTTTTATACAATAAAAGAACCTCTTCCAGAGGCGTATGAAACACTTGCGATAATATGTCCTGGATCTCCCACATACTGCCGCCCACGGTCTCCCATATCTTTTCTGCATCTTCTTTCATGGGTGTATTATAATACCTGGCAATCTTTTTTTCAATAACCGGGATTCACTCCATTACCCTGGAAAAGAAACCACCAGGTTGACAATTTTTACTTTTTAACACATTATTCTAACTGAGATAGATAGGAGGTAAGACATGAAGATGAAGGCAGGATTAATTCTTACCGGCAGTGGGGCACTTATATATCTAACTTCCCATAAAAAATTTATGGATGACAGCCTGATCAAAAAATTCGAAGCAAAGGGGATTACAAAATTTATCGCTTATGAAATCCCGGCTGAAGAGGCAAGAAAAAGATATGGTAAGCATTTTGATTTGGTGATACAGGATTTGCACGAAACCGATGATTTACGCATCCTGGACTACGAAGGCTGCCGGGCATTCCAGATGTTTTCCTTCAAAGAACTGGGCGAACCTATTACCTATGAAAAACTAGAGGCATAATTTATACCTTAATTACTTAAAAATGCCCCTGTTTCTTGATTCTTTTTAATGCCTGCGGTATTCTCTTTATATGAAACGAAATAAACAGCAATTAAGAAACATACTCAACCAGCTCGACGGCAAAAGCTACAAAGCCTACCAGGATATCAAAGGCCAGTTTGAATTCGATCATTTCACTGTCATAGTAGATCATGTACAGGGAGATCCCTTTGCTAAACCCAGCCGCATCAGGGTCCGGGTAAGCCAAAGAATCGCACAATTTCCCGGTGATACATTTCAAAATCGCAGCCGGGAGATTGGTTTACGGGATTTCCTGGCCCGCTGTTTCTATCAAGCAGCTAAAAGACATACCAGGGGAAACAGGGGAACCGGGCAAAGCGGTTCCATTCGCATGGAAAAACCAGGGCAGGAAATCCTGGAACGAAGTTCAGTAATTATCAACAACGATTTTGTCGAAGGGCGTTTTGTTATGGGACTTCCAGCGTTTGGCCGGCGCATTGCCGGTCAACATGCCATTGCTATGTTTTTTAACGAATTGCCTGCCATTGTGACCCATTCCCTTATCTACAAAAATCTCAATCAAAACACCCTGTATAAACATATTGAAACATGCGAAGACGCAGATGCTCTCCGGGAAAAACTGGAAGAACAACAAATTGTTTCATTTATTGCCGATGGCTCGATTCTTCCCAGGGCCAGCGGTGTTGACCCCCGGCCATTGACAGGCGGAAATGTAGTCCCCTTTCAATCGCCGGACAGTTACAGGTTAGAAGTTGAACTTCCCAACAAAGGTAAAATCACCGGCATGGGCATTCCCCAGGGCATTACCCTGGTTGTGGGCGGCGGGTATCATGGCAAATCTACCCTGTTAAAAGCAATCGAAAATGGCGTCTATAACCATATTCCCGGTGACGGTAGAGAATTTGTGGTGACCAATCCCGGTGCTGTTAAAATCAGGGCCATGGATGGACGTAATATCGAAAAGGTAGATATTTCTCCTTTTATTAACAATCTTCCCTTTGAAGAGGATACCACGGCATTTTCAACGGAAAACGCCAGCGGCAGCACCTCCCAGGCTGCCAATATCATTGAAGCCCTGGAAATAGGGGCAGCACTCCTGCTGATAGACGAAGATACGTCTGCCACCAATTTCATGATCCGGGACCACCGCATGCAAGAGTTGGTTTCAAAGGATAAAGAACCCATCACGCCTTTTATCGATAAAGCACGGCAGTTGTTTGAAGAGTTTAAGGTTTCCACTATCCTGGTGATTGGCGGTTCCGGCGACTATTTCTCTGTAGCAGACAACGTGATCGGTATGAAAGATTATCTACCGGTAGATATGAGCCACGCTGCCCACGATATTGCTGAAAAATACAAAACAGAGAGAAAACCGGAAGGGGGTGAGTCATTTGGCACTGTTACTTCCAGGTCCCCGGTAAAAGAGAGCCTGGACCCTTCCCGCGGGCGAAAAGCAGTAAAGATAGCAGCCAAAGGTCTTCACTCCATTAGTTTCGGTACATATACCATAGATATTTCAGATTTGGAACAAATGGTAGACATGGGACAAACCAAAGCGATTGCGGATGCCATTTACTATTCCACCCGCTTCATGAACGAAAACCGTACCTTGAACGAAATTGCAGAAAAGGTCCTTATGGACATCCATGAAAAAGGTTTTGATATACTGGACCGGATTCCTTCGGGCGAGTATGTGGCGTTCAGAAAATTCGAACTGGCTGGAGCCATCAACAGGCTGCGATCCATCCGGATGAAACAGAAGTAGTTAACCACGAAGCCACGAAGAAGAAGAAAATTACAAATTCCAAATTACAAACAAATTCCAAATTCGAAATTACAAATTATAAACCCTTCTTTGGAAACGGAATACAGATGATTACAATGAGGCACGATGGTTGAAACGTGGTAATACAGGCTGACCATGTATAAAAAATTTTTGCGGGGTCCAGGGGCGGTTTTTATAAAAAGAGCCCCTGGCCGCCGGAGGCAAAAATTAATATTCTGCCATCTTCAATACAGCAACAAACAGTAATTGGGCCAGGTCTTCCATGATTTCCGGGGTGATAATATCCGGATTGTCCTTGGTAGTATGATAAGTGGCGTATGGCAGCGGTTTTGCCCCCCTTGCAGAGAAAGAAATCGTAGGGACACCGGCCCACATGAATCGTGCCGCATCCAGCCTGGGCCTGGCAAGATTATGAAAATGCGTGGGTGTTACTTCCCGGTGAATATATTTTTTATTGGCATCATCGATATATTTCCATAACTCAGGATAATTTTCTCCTGCCAACGCCCGCAATTTCGTTCCCCTTCCAACACTATCCATATTGATGAATCCTATAATATTCTTATTGGGCACAAAGGGATGTTGAAGATAATATTCCGACCCTTTAACTCCCTGCTCTTCGGCTCCGAAGAAATTAAATATAATGGATCGCCTGGGTTTTAAACCGGATTTATGAATGGCTTCAGCTATCCCCAGCATCACCGCCACGCCAGAGGCATTATCATTGGCACCGGGCATCATCTTATGATTGCAGCCCAGGTGGTCCAGGTGCCCGCCGATCATTATAACTTCCTTTTTCAATTCCGGATCGCTGCCTTCGATGTATCCGATAACATTGCAGCCTTTTCCTTCCGGGTGATGCTCAGTAGCATTTTGAATGGACACGATCTTTTTGGTTTTGAAAGATTGGGGTTTTCGTTTTTTCTTAATTTTTTCCACGACTTCCTGGTGTGTTTTTCCTGTACCCAGGAAAATATCATTTACCACTGTCTTGCCCACGTATGTCAAGATAAAGTCTTTAATGAACAGGCAGTTGGGATTTACGATATGGTAGTTATAAAGCATGCCGGCAGCACCGTGAGCATTGACATTTTTGACTTTGTATTGATGAAAGGAATAAGGCCGCCATTTTTTAAACACTTCCGGTTCTTTTGACGGAGAGACCGGCACTTCCCGTTCCATCAGGACAATCTTGCCTTTGACATCGAGCCCTTTGTAGTCGTCATAATTGAGTTCCGGGGCGGTAGTGCCGTATCCCACGTACACCACTTCCGCTTTTACTTCGCCTGAATCCGACGTTGAACCCGGGAAGAACTCCGTTTCATACTGATAATGCTTTTCCATGAAAACGTTTTTCTTCAAAGGTATGTGAAGAACAAGTTCGCCGCTTTCCAGGACACGGGTGTAGGGATTGGGAAAAAACTGGAAATAGGTCCTGTTATCTCCGGCCGGTTGAATCTCCCATTTTTTCAGCAGTGAGGCGACCCATTGGGCAGCCGCATCGTAACCGGCGGTTCCGGTCAACCGTCCGCCGTACTTTTCCGAACACAGTTCCTTGACGTAATCAAACAATGAATGACTGGAAATGGAATGCATGGCTTCCAGGAGCTTCTCTTCATTTGTCTGCTCCTGGGAATAAAGGGGAAAACACAGTATGATGATCCCGCACAATAAAGATATAATCATTTTTTTTTGATTCATGTTCATGTTCATGTTCATGTTCATGTTCATGGTTCCTCCTCTGGACAGATAGCAAAAACTGAAATGAGCTAAACTCCATTCTATAGCAAATCGCAGTATATTTCAACTGCCCGATTCACTTCTTCACTTGCGAATTTCTTCGTTTTATGCTAAAACCATTTGCGTAAATCCAGATAAATTTGCGGCAGAAGAGGAGAAAAAAATGAAAACAATTATAACACCCGATGCCCCCAAACCGGCGGGCCATTATTCGCAAGCTGTCCTTCATAACAATATTGTTTACGTTTCCGGGCAATTGCCTATTGTTCCGGGAACAGGGGAAAAGAAAATCGGTTCAATAGAGGAACAAACCAAACAGGTACTGAAAAACCTGTCCGCGATCCTGAAGGCAGCTAACAGTGATTTAAGCCTGGTAATAAAAACCACGATTTATATTTCCGATATCAGCTTATGGGATAAAGTGAACGCTATTTATGCGGATTTTTTTGCCAGTCATCGCCCGGCCCGTGCGGTGGTGCCCACCCGTAATCTCCATTTCGGGTTTCAAATCGAAATGGAGGCCATGGCAGCGGTTTACGAGTCCGTATAGATTTGTGTTGATCGCGGCTTAAACCGGCAGACTTCTGCTTTTTGCATAATCGCTTCGATTTCACGGATATCCGTAATTTCTTTCTCTTTTCGCCGCATGGTTCATTTACTCCTATTGGTGTTTTTTTTACTCTTTATGTCTTAAACTGAAGCAAATTATAATCTAAAATTTTTTTAAGTCAAAAAAAATATAAAACCAACGTTGTAATTATCTGAATAATGTATTATGATTAAAATGTTATGAGATTAACTAAAAAAATTGCCTTTTTCATCGTGGTAATTTGCATTCTAT
>JABAOH010011046.1_pt1 | contig 10343 bp, 12 predicted proteins | sample 7062181 | NCBI WGS metagenome assembly JABAOH01 (sample SAMN14538630, study PRJNA623070) | marine sediment metagenome | biome: marine biome [ENVO:00000428]; feature: marine pelagic biome [ENVO:01000023]; material: deep marine sediment [ENVO:00002113]; isolation source: pool of 5 deep marine... | reverse complement strand
CTTGTCTATGGTTGTGTCTTTGCCAACCATCGTGTCGGTGCGAATTTCCACTCCAGTGTCTTTGATGTATCTGATTTCTGCGTCCAAAACCTCTTCAGGCAGCCTATACCGCGGGATGCAGTATCTGAGGGCACCTCCAGGTTTTGAAGCGCTTTCAAAGACCGTTACTGGATAGCCCATTTTTGCCAATTCGTAGGCAGCTGTGAGCCCTGCAGGTCCAGAGCCTATTATGGCGATTTTTTCACCGTGGGTTTTTGGAACTGATATTGGTTTTTCTTTCAGCTCAGAAGCAAACTCATGGTCAGCAACTAAGCGTTTGAGAACGCGGATACCGACTGCTTCGTCAACATTCTTACGAGTACATGCATCTTCGCATGGACTGAAGCAAACTCTGCCGCAAACAGAGGGAAATGGGATATATCTTCTGATGCTTTCTAAGGATTCTTTGAATTTTCCTTGAGCAATGAGTGCAACGTAGGCTTGAACGTTTATTCCTGCGGGGCAAGCTTTGCGACAAGGCGGATATTTTGTGTCAACCGTTTCAGAAGTGACAGCTATGCCATTTTCCTCCTGCGTTTCGTATTGAGTCTTGATCTTAAGGAGAATGCTAAGAAGAAGGAAACGGCAATATTAAACTTGCGAAAAAGACACAGGAAACACGTACTCGGTCCTTTAGAGGAATTTTTATATTATTGATTCGGCTTTCACTGACTCTCTCTAAAAAGGAGCGCTTCCCGGTTGATTATAGTTCAGCAAAAGCCTTTAAAGGAAATTTTCGAGATGACGAGGGGCATCAAGCGTCTTCTGGTCTTGGGCTGTGATGGATGCGCGTCTATAATTCAAGTAGGCGGCCAGAGACAAGCGGAAGTTTTGAAATCTCTGTTGGAAATGGAAAGGAAAATAAAGGATGAGGAGACGCCTGAAATCAAAGCCATATCCATCTTACGTCAATGCGATCGCCAGATTGCCACAACAGCACTTGATTCCATGATAGAGGATTATGATGCGGTTGTTTCCTTAAGTTGCGGTGTGGGAGTTCAAACTCTTGCAGACCTCTATAAGCACAAGTTGGTAATCCCAGCAATCGATACGAAATTCATGGGGATGCACGGCAGAGCAGGTGAGTTATATGAAATGTGCACAGCATGCGGCGACTGCATCCTCTTTGAGACTGGTGGCGTATGCCCCATAACCAGATGCGCAAAAAGCCTACTAAACGGCCCATGTGGAGGGCAAGCAAAAGGCAAATGTGAAGTCGGCGGATGGAAGAAGGACTGCGCGTGGATTCTCATATACAACCGTCTAAAAGAGCGAAATCGCTTAGACTTGTTCACCAAGTTTAGGCCTCCAAGGGACTACAGAGTTTCGGGACACCCGCGAGAACTCACTGGCGAAACAGAAGGCAAGGAGGCAGCTGCGTGAAAAGAGAAGCCTATGGCGAATTGATGAAGCAAATAAACACCGGGAAATTTGTTTTCACGGGTGAACTGGAACCAGTTAAAACTTCAAACCTCGACGAAGTTATCGAAGGAGCGAAAATCCTGAAGGGCCACGTAGCAGCCATAAACATAACAGATAACCCAACGGCTTTCGGTTACATGAACGCCCTCGTACCTTCCTACATGATTCAAAAGGAAGCAGGGGTGGAAGCTGTCTATCAGATGACAACCCGAGACCGGAACCGTTTAGCCTTGATCTCAGACGTGTTAGCAGCCGGAGCTTTAGGTATAAAAAATATCTTGGCCTTGACAGGCGACCATACCACCGTCGGAGATACACCCCAAGCCAAACCGGTTTTCGACCTAGATTCAGCTACCCTCGTATTCATGCTAAGAAAAATGATAGACGAAGGGAAAGACCTAAACGACAATGAAATCGAAAACCCACCGAAATTCAACATAGGCATCGCTGCCGCGCCAAATGCAGACCCGTTAGAGCCAGAACTCTTGAAAATCGAAAGAAAAGTGAAGTTAGGAGTAGATTTTATACAAACCCAATGCGTCTACAGCGTTGAACAGGCTAAAAACTTCTTAGACGCTGCTAATCTGAAGACCCCCATCCTGATGGGTATTGCTCCCTTCAAATCTATTTCCATGATGGACTGGATGGTTAAATTCGTGCCGGGCATTAAAGTTCCCAGCGAAATCCAAGAGACCATTCGCAAGGCTAAGAAGACAGGTGGAAAGCAGGCTGTCTATGATGCCAACATCGAGATTTTCGGAGAAATGATAAGAGAGATTAAGAAGACAACGAATGCGGCAGGCATACACACGATGGCAGTTGNNTAGGAAGACAACGAATGCGGCAGGCATACACACGATGGCAGTTGGCTTCGAATGGATCATCCCGAAAATAATAGAGCGGGCTGGACTCTAGCAACAGCAAACCCTTCAAAAACAACAGCGATTTGTCTGCCGGTTACATCGGGATTGGACAAAACAGTCGAATATGCTTTTTAGTCGTGGTTCCTTCTTTATCCCAGAAATGAGTGGCTTTCAATGCTCTGGGGAATTTCCGAACGAGAGACAAAACTTCGGATAAGTAAGCATTTCCCATGGTGCCCCTTCTGCTGCTACGAGCACTTAGAAATCGATGTGAAGCCTGAACGCAAACATGACTACATACTTTGCAGCAACTGTGGGGCTAGATGGGAGATGACCATTCAAGGAAAAATCAATTCTGTGAAACTAGTTTCAACAAGCATTGACTGGAAGGGGAAAGATTTACTGGAAAAGGATACAGAACCAAAATTCTGGCAGAACAAGGCGTGGCTCTGCGTGTTAACACGAAAAGTACCAAAGAAGCGTTAATGACTTTAGGTTAATATACTTTGAGAACTATAAGCAAAACGATGTTAAGATGCCTGTCTTTGTAAGGTGGCTGGCTCACGCTGGCTTTCGAATTAAGGCTGATGGAAAAGTCATTTATATTGACTTGGAAAAGTCCAGTGAACCTTCGGAAAAAGCAGACATAGTTCTAGTAACGCATTCGCACACTGACCATTGTGATCAATCTAAGATCAAAAAGGTCCGCAAGGAAGACACTGTTATAATTGCCCCTGAGGACTGTGCCTTAAAAATCGGCGGAAAGGTTAAGACGCTTGAAGCAGGGGACGAGATGACTGTAGATGGTGTAAGAGTCAGAGCGGTGGAGGCTTACAATGTTAAGCGTTTCAGATCTCCTGGAAACCCTTACCATCCTAAGAAATTCGGTGTTGGCTACCTGATAGGTGTGGAAGGTAAGACTATTTATCATGCCGGGGATACGGATTTCATCCCGGAGATGCGGCAGCTTGGTCATGTGGATGTCGCTTTGCTCCCCAGCGGAGATACGTATACGATGGATAATGTTGAGGCTGCTGAGGCAGCAGTGGCAATTAACCCTAGAACGGCCATACCAATGCATAGATGGAACACGCGTCCTGAGGAATTTAGAAGGAAAGTGGAAGCCAGCTCAAACGTTAAGGTTAGGTTGTTGCGAGCAGGCGAGGAGTTTCAAGTACCCTAAAAACAACAGAAAACTTTGCGGAAAAAAGAACGTTTAAGTCGTGAAAGGGTTATCTCCTTTCCAAGTATTTCTGCAGAAAGAGAGGGTCGTATTTGAAAGAAGTGACTTTCACGCTGTCTGACGATTTATATCGCTATCTCAGCTTTCTGGAAAAAGCTCATTTTATAAAAAACAAGGAAGAAGCGCTAAGCACAGCTCTGGAGTTTTACAAGATGCTGGCAATGTATGATTGGTTACCATTTACATATCGTATGGGCGGTGGGCGGGTCATGCTCATGGATACGACGATGATTCTAGACTTTTTCCACCTTCTAACTAATCAAGAAATCCTCAATGCTGCGCGAACGTCTGCTCTGAAACGAAAAGTGACCAACCCCTTTTTCAAGGGTGTTGATTTTTCAGACCCTCAAAACTGGTCCATAGTGCTGCGAGAGATGGAAATCACGGGGTGGGGCAAGTTCGCAAAATCTGGAAATAAGATACAAGTCGAAGCCTGCATACTTCCGGCACACTATCTGCAAGGCTATTTTGAGGGGATGTTTGGACAACGATTTAGTTTCCATCAATCTGAAACGCCAAACGTCGTGATTTTCGTTGGCGAAAAGAAAAAATTAAGGGAAAAGAGACCCTAGAGCCCAGTCCATGGACACCGTTTATAGGGTCCAATGACGATTGTTACGATAGTCCCTAGAATACCATCCAGTTTCAACTCTTCTTCAAGAAAAGCGTTCAAATCTTCCATCTTCTCGAAAATGACCTCGGTCACTATGTCAGTGTCGCCACTTGTTCGGTACAGCACCTGCGTATCTGGATGCTTTGCAAGGTGTTCTGCAATGGGTTTCACTTTGGCGGGTTCTACTCGTAAGCCTATGAAAGCTTTAATAACTCTGCCTAATTTGTGATAGTCCAAAACCACGGTAAACCGTTCAATTACGCCATCTCTCAGAAGCTTATCGATACGTCTCCTAACAGTTGCCTCGTTGGCATTCACTTCCTTTGCAATCCGCACTATCGGCTTTCGAGCGTCAATCTGCAGTGCCCTGATTATCTTCATGTCCAACGCGTCAATACTCGACAATTCTTGACACTCCGTATCCGAATTATAGTTATTCGACTAACGTCGTTATACGCTTTGCGTATCTGTTATCCATAGGTAAGTCCGATTTTTTTACTTGAAAGCGTCCATAAACGCTGTTATAATTGCTTGAATCCTTCATTCGTCTCACTCATTTCATATGATTTATCACAGAAACTTTTACTCTGATGACGAATTTAATCAACAAAAACCTTATTTTTCGTCAACAAGATATATGTCTTTGAGCAATTCGCTGTGGAGAATTCGATATGGCGTTAGAGAAAATCGTTAGAAAAATTCCATCATCCTCGTGGGAGGTTACTTCAGAGAGGCTCATCGACATCGTTCTAAACTCACCAAATGCCAACAGAATGCCTAGCGGCTTAGCAAAGACAATACTCTACTATTGGCAGAGGGATCAACTTGCCACGGAAGTCGGGTTGCAGAGGCTTCTTGAGGCTTCTATGATGATAGATTCAGAGAAAACAATCGGTGTCTTGAAGAACTTGGGTTTCCGAGAACTTGTCGCAGTGCTCGAAACAAGCTAAGAACACTATAGCAAACTACTTAGGTCGCATAGGACAATCTTCCTTAGAAGGGGATTACGAGAGAGGAGCCCCTAAATGATAAATTTCGGCATCGAGTTTGTCCCACGCGATCTCTACTGGAAAACCACTTTCTACGCCATCCAAGCAGAAAAGACAGGATTCAATACTCTATGGATCACAGACCACTTCAACAACCGAAATGTCTATGTCTCACTGGCGATTATTTCCGCCTACACTGACAAAATAAGATTCGGTCCTGGCGTAACAAATCCTTACATGGCACACCCAATTGTCACCGCACAAGCAGTTTCAACACTAAGCGAAATAGCCCCGGGTAGAGTAGTGTGTGGGATAGGTGCTGGGGACAGAACAACCTTGGAAATGGTCAACATAAGACCGTCTAAACCCTTAACAACTGTGAGGGAATCGGTTAGGATAATTCGAGAGATCACTTCAGGGAAAAATCTGGAAATGGAGGGCAGGATTTTCACAGTTTCAGGCGCCAAACTGAATTTCAAGACCACCAAGAGAGTTCCGATATTCATCGGAGCCCAAGGACCCAAAATGCTAGCGTTGGCTGCAGAAATCGGCGATGGCGTGTTAATTAACGCCTCACACTCCAAGGACGTGAGAAACGCTATGGAGTTCCTTAAGGAAGGGGTTGCCAAAACAGGAAAGAGCCTTAAAGACTTGGAGATAGCGGCCTATACTTCGTTCTCGCTTGCAGAGGAACAGAAAAAGGCAACAAAAGCAGTTGTTCCAGTAGTGGCCTACATCGTAGCAGGATGCCCTGAAATCGTTCTTCAGAAGCATGGAATCTCCGTAGAGACTGCAAATAAGATACGCCAAGCCATAGTCAAAGGAAAATGGAAAGAGGCCTTCTCGCAGATTACCGACAAAATGATAGAGGCTTTCTCGATATGTGGCACTCCAGAGAAAGTTGTGGAAAAAATCGATCGTTTAGTCAAAGTAGGAACAACCCAGATAGTAGCGGGATCTCCAATTGGACCAGACATACGCAAATCCATCAACATGATTGGGGCTGAAATCTTCCCGCATTTCAAAGGTCAGGAGGACGGGGAGTATGATTGAAGCCTATGTTCTGTTGAGAGTTAAGCCCGGTATGGATAGGTCTGTTCTTCAGACGGTTAACAGGCTGAAACAGGTAACTGATGTAGAAACCGTGTATGGTGAGTACGATCTGCTGATGAAAATAAGCGTAGAAGCCATGGAAAACTTGGACGCTTTTATCTTCGACATTGTTAGAACGATAGAGGGCGTGGAGAGGACGACTACGCTAATCACCATCGAGCCGCCGAAGTGAGAGAAGAGAAATGGAAGGTAAAAGACCACCGTCTACAGTTCGAGGCGTCATGAGCAAACCTGTCATCACAGTAGGGATTGACAGTTCTATACTCGAGGCGGCTAACCTTATGGCAGAGAAGAACGTGGGCTCTCTTGTGGTCTTCTACAGAGGAGAGCCGGTGGGCATAGTAACCGAGAGGGATGTGTTGGAAAAGATTGTGGCGAAAGGGCTTGATGGCTCAAAGGTGCAGGTGAAGGAGATCATGAGCAGATCATTAATCTCTGCGAACGGCGATACGCCGATCATTGAAGCAATCAGAATGATGCAAAAGAAGAAGATACGTAGACTTTTGGTCATGGAAAAGAGGAAGTTAATTGGAATAGTAACTCAGCGAGACCTCCTTCGCGCGCTCGCGTTTCACGTCATTATCTCTTTCCGACCGTTATTAGAAACAGGCTAGGATGAGGCCTATGATTTCAGCTTTTACGCTAGTGAAAATTTCTCCCGATATGAATGTGCAAGTCCTCGAAGAAATAAAGGAACTTCCGGTGATAAAGGAGGCAACCTTAGTTTACGGCGAATATGATCTCATAGTAAAGACAGCGACAAGAAACGTAGAAGAGTTAAATAAATTCATCTACAATGTTCTCCGCAAAATTCCCTACATTACTGTGACAACCACTATGATTGTGGCGCGCATACCGAAGAAAAAGTGATTTTCGCAGAATTAGCTGCATGATAAATTATATACGTACATGTAGTTAACTCTGATTGAGCTTGGGTTATTTGAAAGAAGTCAGGATAGTATTCTTCAAGTGTGGCAACATTGGAACAGCCCCACTGCTGGAGCTTCTCTTCGATGAATTGGCAGACCGTGAGGACATCACGGTGCGAACGGTGACTACTGGTTCTAAGATGGATGTTGGAGCTGTTGAAGGCACCGTCGAAAAGATCTTTGATTTTTCTCCAGACCTTGTTGTCTTTGTTTCGCCAAACACCAGCGCACCTGGGCCTGCAAGAGCCAGAGAGGTTTTCTCAAAGAAGAAAGTACCCACGGTCGTTTTCACAGATGGCCCTGGAAAACGTGTGAAGGAGGAGATTGCGGAGCAGGGTTTGGGTTACGTGGTGGTCATGGGTGACCCGCTCATTGGCGCTAGAAAAGAGTTTCTTGACGCAATAGAGATGGCGATTTTCAACTCAAATGTGATTAAGGTTCTTGCAATCACTGGAGTTTTCAGGTTAATATTCAAAGAACTCGACAAGCTAATCTATGCTCTGAAAGCTGGATCAAAGCTTTCATTGTTGAGGTTGATAATCGACACTAACAGCATTCGAGATTCTCCTGATTTCAGAAATCCTTATGCGAGGGTGAAAGCGATGGCTGCTTATGAAATGCTGAAGAAAGTTGCCGAAATCAACTTCAAAGCGTGCTTCATCGAGAAAGACAAAGAAAAGTATATTTCTATGGTGGCCTGTGCCCACGAAATAGTTCAAGCGAGCGCCAAACTGGCGGAGGAGGCTAGGGAAATGGAAAAGAACACTGATACACTGCTAAGAACGCCTCATGCAAAGGACGGTAGGCTCAAGGCGAAGGAGAAGTTGATGCTTCCGCCGAAATAAAGCTCAGCATTGGACGTCTGACTCTTCCTCTATTTTTTATTTTACACTTATCCTTAAACTGAATTTTATGTAGTGTGATCAGGATAAAAAGGAATTTATTAGAACAAACCACCTTTTTAAATAGTGAACAAAAAGTTTTCTGATGGAGGCCGCTTCAAAGGTTGGGCGTTGAAAACCTAGACAAGCTCTTCAATCCTAGAAGGACAGCTGTTATCGGAGCAAGTGCCAAAGAAGGTTCCGTTGGCGCCAAGCTGCTTAAGAATTTGGTTGGAGTAGGATACAAAGGAGCTGTCTATCCTGTTAATCCCTTCAGCCCCATAGTACAAGGCATAACTGCCTACCCCACAATAGAGAAAATCCCACGTCAAGTAGACCTTGCAATCATAGCAACGCCAGCCCACACTGTTCCCCAAATCGTAGAAGAATGTGGAAGAGCAGGCGTTGCCGGACTAATCATCATTTCAGCAGGCTTCAAAGAAGCTGGAGAGGAAGGAAAGAGCCTTGAAAAGCGGGTTCTCGAACTCAAAGACCACTTTGATATGCGGATAATCGGACCAAACTGCCTCGGAATAATGCGGCCAAGCATCAAGCTAAACGCTACCTTTGCAAATAAAGCAGCAAGACCAGGGAAAATAGCTTTCATCTCACAAAGCGCTGCGTTGTGCGCTTCAGTGTTGGACTGGGCTTCAGAAGCTCACGTGGGTTTTAGCGCCATAGTCTCGGTTGGTTCAATGCTAGATGTAGATTTCGGAGACCTCATCGACTACTTTGGAACTGACCCTAAGACAAAAAGCATAGTGCTTTACATTGAATCCGTCAAGAATGCCAGAAAATTCATGAGCGCAGCAAGAGGCTTCGCTAGGGCTAAACCAATTGTAGTTGTGAAAGCTGGAAGGTTCCGTGAGAGTGCAGAAGCAGCCATCTGCCACACCGGTGCCCTTTGCGGAGAAGATGCTATTTACGACGCTGCCTTCAGAAGAGCAGGAATAGTTCGCGTTGAAGCAATCAGCGACATTTTTAACTGTGCAGAAGCCTTAGCCATGCAGCCAAACCCAAAAGGCTCAAACCTCACAATCATTACGAACGCTGGGGGACCAGGAATTATGGCGACAGATGCCCTAATTGCTCAAGGTGGACAGCTTTCATCATTGAACGATGAGACTGTTCAAGCTTTGAACGATGTTTTGCCTTCTTACTGCAGCAAATTAAACCCGGTAGATGTTTTGGAGGAAGCCACCACGGAGAGGTTTCGAACGGTTATGGAAATCTGCTTCAAAGACATCAATAGCGATGGCTTCCTTATAATCTACACTCCTCAGGGGGCATCTGATCCAGTGGAAACTGCAAAGAAAGTTGTGGAGCTCTCCGGGAAGACTACAAAGCCAATTCTTACCTCTTTGATGGGTGAAGACGGTTGCTGGAAGGCTCGAAGCATACTACGTAGAAACGGTATTCCAGCCTTCACAACGCCTGAACAAGCTGTTTCCACTTTCATGTACATGTGGAGATATGCACAAAACCTGGAGCTTCTTTATGAGACCCCGGAAGAACTCTCAATAGCGTTGCCGGTGCCGGCATCTCTTAGAGAGACTCTACGAGTAGCCGTTGACGAGGGACGCACATTTTTGACCGCGCCAGAGGCAAGGCAATTCCTCCAGGCATACGAAATCCCGACAGTCAAGTCTATGGTTGCTGAAACTCCTCAAGAGGCTGTTGAATCCTCTTCAAAAATCGGGTATCCCATCGTGATGAAAGCCCTTTCACGCCAAATAGCTCACAAATCAAGAATTGAAGGAGTTATTCTTGATGTACGCTCTAAAACAGAAGTCAAAGAGGCTTTCGGAGAACTAGCTAAGAGAGTGAAAAAGCACGAACCGCAGGCAAAATTCGAGGGCGTTGTAATTCAACCGCTAATCAAGAATAAAGGGTATGAACTCTTAATTGGCGCAAAGAAAGATCCACAATTTGGCTCCGTCATCGTGTTTGGAATGGGCGGAGTGGCTGCCGAGTTACAAGAGGACATAAGCATAGGGTTTCCACCTTTGAACCAAGTTCTCGCAAGAAGATTAATAGAGAGAACAGCTATCTACAAGCTTTTCAAGTCAGACAATCAACGTGTCAACCTTAAACTTCTAGAAGAAATCTTAGTGAAGTTTTCCCAGCTAGTCATAGATTTCCCAGAAATAGAAGAAATGGACATAAATCCATTAATAGTCGACGTGAAGGACGCTGTCGCGGTAGATACACGCATAGCGATAGATACGGATCAGATTTCAGCGAATGTTCA
>JABAOH010171962.1_pt1 | contig 10344 bp, 8 predicted proteins | sample 7062181 | NCBI WGS metagenome assembly JABAOH01 (sample SAMN14538630, study PRJNA623070) | marine sediment metagenome | biome: marine biome [ENVO:00000428]; feature: marine pelagic biome [ENVO:01000023]; material: deep marine sediment [ENVO:00002113]; isolation source: pool of 5 deep marine... | reverse complement strand
CACCCCTGCGCCGCGCGCCAAGGCCGGTATGGCGGCCAGGATCTCGGCATCGCTTACGGCCAAGAACTCGCCGCCGGTGTCCCGCACCGCCTTCATTGCCTTGATGCGATCCCGGGGCAGCCCGGCTGAGATCGAGTCGGCCACGGTGTCGGCCGGCGCCGCCGGCTTGGTGAGCACGTTCTCGTTGTTCTCCCAGGCCTGCACGAAGAAGCTGCTGCCCTCGGCCTGGACTCCGATGAGTCTGGGCATCGCCTCGATCCAGCCCAGAGCGGTCAGATCCGTCAGCCCTTTGTGCAGCCCCCCGATGATGCAGCCGTCCCCCACGCTCACCATCACCGCGTCCGGGAGGTCCCCCTCGAACTGCTCGAAGACCTCGAGCATCGCGGTCTTCTTGCCCTCGGTCATGTAGGGATTGACACCGGTATTGCGGTTGTACCAGCCGAATCGCTCGGCGGCCTCCATGCAGAGATCGAACGCCTGGTCGTAGCTGCCCTCGACCAACAGCACCGTCGAGCCAAAGGCCAGCAGCTGGGCCACTTTGGCCTGGGGGGCCGACTCCGGCACGAAGATGACGTTGGGCTGGCCAACGCTGGCGCTGACTCCGCTGAGTGCAGCTGCGGCGTTGCCGGTCGAAGCGGTGGTGACGATCTCGGCCCGGCGTTCCCGAGCCTTCACGACCGCAACGGCCGAGGCCCGGTCCTTGAACGACGCCGTGGGCTGGCGGCCGTCGTCCTTCACCCACACCTCGCCGATGCCCAGGGCGGACGCCAGGCGATCGGCCCGGTATAGCGGCGTCCAGCCGATCGACAAGGGAGGCACCGCGGCGTCGGGGTGCACCGGCAGCAGCGCCTTGTACCGCCACATGGTGGTGTCATGGCTGTCGCGGAGGTCGCGCCGCTTGAGACGGCTGGCCACCAGCTCGTAGTCGTAGACGACGTCGAGCGTGCCCACCGCCCCATGCTCGGGACACACGTAGTCCACGTCGGCCGGGTCGTACTGCTCCCTGCACACCAGGCACTCCAGCCGGAGCACGTGGTCGAGCGTAGGAGTGGGGATCACGCCGTGATGTGGGTCCCGGTATCGCCGGCCACGGCCCGCTCGATGTTGGGCGGATCGGTGATGATGGCCCGATCTCCTCCCGCCTCCAGATAGTTGATCACCGCTTGGATCTTGGGAGCCATGCTGCCCGCCGCGAAGTGGGTCCCCTCAGCCAGGTAGCCCTTGGCCTCTTCCAGAGTCATGCTGGCGACCCACGTCTGGCGATCGGTGCCGAAGTGGAGCGCTACCTTCTCGACGGCGGTGCTGATCAGCAAGAGATCCGCAACGATCACCTGGGCCAGCAGCGCCGACGCCAGGTCTTTGTCGATCACCGCCGACGCTCCCCACAGGTTTCCCTCGGCGTCGGCCACTACCGGGATGCCTCCTCCCCCTACGGCGATGACGACGACGCCGTCGTCCATGAGGCGCCGAATGGCTTCGGCTTCGACGATGCGCAACGGTTCGGGAGACGCCACCACCCGCCGCCAGCCCCGGCCGGCATCCTCCGCAACGTGCCAGCCGTCCCGCTCTCGGCGCTGCTGGGCCTGGGGCTGATCCATGAACGAGCCGATGGGCTTGGAGGGGTTCTTGAAGGCCGGATCGTCCCCGCTCACCTCTACCTGGGTGACGACGGTGGTCACCTCCCGCTCGACCCCCATGCGGCGAAAGTGGTTGTAGAGATTCTGCTGAAGGGCGTAGCCGATGGCGCCCTGGGTGTCGGCTCCGCACACGTCGAGCGGCACTTCGTGCAGCTCGTGGGCCGCCAGCTCGGAGCGGCGGAGGATGAAGCCGACCTGGGGTCCGTTGCCGTGGGAGATGGCCACCTCCCAGCCGGTCGCGATCAGCGCAGCGATGTGCCCGGTGGTCTCCTTGGCCGCCTCGTACTGATCCTCGACCGTTTGGTGCTCTCTGTCGGCAATGAGGGAGTTGCCCCCGATGGCAATTACGGCGCGCGGCATGGTCCAGTTCTACTCGGTTTCGGTGAGCGGGGCGCGGCGGCCCGGGGAGTACCCCTCCGAACGAGCCGCGCAATGCCTCTCGACGGAACGGCAGCAGGCCGAGGTCGCCGAGCCGACCGGCGCGGCCCAGGCCCGGATGGCCGACGCGATGCTCGGCCGGCTAGGCGCGGTGGCCGCCGGATCGTCCGGGCAGCGGCTGCTCGAGCGCTCCGTCACCGAAAGCACGGCGAGATGCAAGGTTTCGCCTCCCGCGAGGGGAGGAGGAACGATGAAGCGGCTACTTCAGGTGTTGGCGGTCGTGGCGCTGGTGGTCCCGTCCGGGGTGTCGGTGTCGGCGACTCCGCCACACCCCGAGACGTTTCCCGCAGTGATCGACCTTCCGAACGGTCGGCAGCCCGAAGGTATCGCGATTGGCCGCGGGACCGACTTCTTCGTGGGTTCGCTGTTGACCGGCGCCGTGTACGGGGGCGACCTGCGCACCGGCGACGGTGAGACGGTGGTCCCGCCTCAACAGGGCCGGATTGCCGTGGGGTTGGCCGCGGATACCTGCAGCAACGCGATCTTCGTGGCCGGCGGCGGACCGTTCCTGGGTCCCATTCCGGGATCGGCCTATGTATACGACGCCGAGACGGGTGCCGAGCTGGCCGAGTATCCGCTCAACGGGGTATTCATCAACGATGTCGTCGTGACCCGCGATGCCGCCTACTTCACGGACTCGGGACGGTCGGTTCTCTACCGGGTCCCACTTGGGGCGGGAGGCGAGCTGCCCGATCCCTCCGCCGTTGAGGAAATCACCCTCGGGGGCGAGTTCGACTTCGACCCGGCGGTGTTCCCNNCGGCAATTGGCTGATCGTGAACACGGCCTTCGCGAGCCTGTACCGGGTGGACTCCCGGACCGGCTACGCCTCCAAGATCGACCTGGGAGGCGCCGGCGTGCCGAACGGAGATGGTCTGGTCCTGGCCGGCCGCACCCTGTACGTGGTGCAGAATTTCTCCAATCAGATCGGCGTCGTGACGCTCGACCCATCGCTGACCTCCGGTGTCGTGAGCGACGCCCCACTGACCAGCCCGGACTTCCGGATCCCCACGACTGCGGCCAAGTTCGGCAGCACCATCTACGCGGTCAACGCTTGTTTTGGCGAATTCACGCCCGGCGTGCCCTCGCCCCATCTGGAGTTCACGGTCGTGGGCGTACCCGCGCAGTAGCCGGGCCGGGCGGGCAGCTCCGCCGCTGGACTTCCGACGGGCCGGCAGCACCGCAACGCGGCCGGCTGCTGGTCGACGGCGCTCATCGTGGCCGATCGCCGAAAACGGTCACGGGGTTGGATTCAGGCGAGCCCTGCGGGCGAGCCCGGTGATGCCTCCGGGTGGGACGGCAGCACAGCGAGGCGGCCGGCTGCTGGTCGACGGCGCTCATCGTGGCCGGTCGCCGAAAACGGTCACGGGGTTGGATTCAAGCGAGCCCTGCGGGCGAGCCCGGTGATGCCTCCGGGTGGGGCGGCAGCACCGCGAGGCGGCCGGCTGCAGATCGACGCCGACCATCGTGCCCGGCCGCCAAGCAAAGTCACGGGGTTGGGTCCAGGCGAGCCCTCCGGGCGAGCCACGCGGTGGGTCCGGCGGGGCGGCAGCACCGCGAGGCGGCCGGCTGCTGGTCGACGGGCTCGTCGCGGCACCGGCCGCCGAGCAAAGTCACAGAGTGGCCGGCCGCCGAGCAAAGAGTCACATCGTCAGCGCCATCACCGCCTTCTGGACGTGGAGGCGGTTCTCGGCCTGGTCGAAGACGACGCTCTGCGGACCGTCGATCACGTCATCGGTCACCTCGATGTTGCGATCGGCGGGCAGCGGATGCATGTAGACGGCATCGGGCTTGGCCAGGGCCATCCGCCGCTCGTCGGTGATCCAGTCCTGGTACTTCTCGCCGATCTTGGCCGACTCCTCGGGGTCCTCGGTGGTCAGCATGCACCCCCACGACTTGGCGTAGACCACATCGGCACCCGTCATGCCCTCCTCGAAGTCCTCGAGGATCTCGAGGGACCCTCCCGATCGCGTCGCGTTCTCCTCGGCCTGGGCCACGATGTCGGGCATCAGCTTGAACTCGGGGGGACGGGTGAGGCGCACGTTCATGCCGTAGCGGCTCATCAGCAGGATCACCGACTGCGGCACCGAAAGCGGCTTCTGGTAGCTGGCCGCGTAGGCGTAGCTCATGTTGATGGTCAGCCCGCCGGGATCACCCTTCTGCTCGATGATCGTCAGCAGGTCGGCCAGCACCTGGAACGGGTGGTAGATCTCGCACTGCATGTTGAGCACAGGGGTGCGCGACGCCGCCGCCACGTCGCGGATGTACTTGTTGCCGATTCCCCAATCCACCTGGCGAATAGCGATGCCATCGTTGTAGCGGCCCAGGATCTCGCCGATCTCGGTGGCGGTGTCGCCGTGAGCGATCTGGGTGGTCTTCGACTCGATGAACTGGGCGTGGCCGCCCAGCTGGGCCATCCCCGCCTCGAAGCTGGCCCGGGTCCGGGTGGACGAGAAGAAGAACAGCATCGCCAGCACCTTGTCCCGCAGCAGGGGGTGCTCGATGCCGAGGGCGCGCATCCTCTTCAGATCCATAGCCACGTCGAGGACGGTGTCGATCTCGTCCTTGGTCCATTCCTGGGTGGTGATCATGTCCCGGCCCTTCAGGTAGGTCTGCATTCGACCGCCTCCTCTCCCCGCTCCCGCGTCTACTCCATTGCTCCCAGCACGAGGCCCAGCAGCGCCATGCGCATCACCACTCCGTAGTAGGCCTCCTGCCAGTAACGGGCGTGACGGGTGGAGTCGACGTCGGTGGGCAGCTCGTCCATGCGCGGCAGCGAATGGAGGATGATCGAGTCGCTCTTGGCTTTGTCCGCCAGCAGCTCCCGGGTCACCTTGAAGTTCTCCGGAGTGAGGCCTTTCTCCCCCACAGCCTCCTCCCGGCTGGCGGTGTAGTCGGCTTGCACCACCGGCTCCATGTAGATCACGTCGACCTCGCTCATCACATCGGCCACGTGGTCGGCCCGCCGTATCCGGAGGTTCTGGCCCTCCACCTCGGCCAGGAACTCCTTGGTGGGGGCCATGTCGTCGGGACACACGTAGACGATGTCGGAATCGAACTGGGTGAGGGCGTAGCCGAGCGAGTGCATGGTCCGCATCCGCCAGTCACCCACCGCCAGGAACGTCAACCCGTCCACCACTCCGACCTCTTGCCTGATCGTGTAGAGGTCGGTCAGCACCTGGGTGGGATGTTCCCCCCAGCCGTCCCCGGCGTTGATCACCGGCACGCTGGCCCATTTGGCCGCCTCGTGCGGCGCGCCCTGCTGGAAGTGGCGCATCACGATGACGTCGCCGTAGTACTCGAGCATGTGGACGGTGTCCTTGATCGACTCCTGGTAGAAGTCTCCGGCCCGGGTCATCTTGGGATCGGCGAAGCCGAGGACGTGCCCGCCGAGGCGGTGCATCGCCGCCTCGTGGGCCAGGCGGGTGCGGGTGGACGGCTGGTAGAAGGCGGTCAGCAGCGTCTTGTCCTTCAGCAGGTCGGTGTTCTGCCGTCGCCGGGCGATCGGCTCCAGCTCGTCGGCCACCTCGAAGACGTGCTCGAACTCGGCCCGCTCGAAGTCCTTCAGGGACAGGATGTCCCTCCCGGCAAAGCTCCGCATGCCGCTACCTCCCGTGTGTTGCCGAAGGCATCCCTTTCGGCGCGCGCTGACCACTCCCCGCCAAGCCTAGGTGGCGCCGGCTCCTGCTTGGTTGCCCGGACGGCCGCTCGAGGGAAGGTGTTCCGGACCGGCAGCCCGACCCGGTCGGGTCGGGTCCTTAGACCCTGGACGGCCGCCCACCGGTCGTATAGAGACAGGTTGACGGGCCCTGATCGAGAGGGGGACTGACGATGAAGAAAAGGCTCCTGGTGACACTCGGTGTGGCCGGTGCGGTGGTCGGCATGACGCTGCTCGCTCGCAAGTGCACCGGCGGCGCCTCAATGTGGGAGAGGATGGCGGCCCGCATGGCGGAGATGCCCGAGGACTTCCCGCCGAGGGTGATGTTCGACAACGTCGCCGCCACCCGTGAACAGACCACGCGGATTCTCGAGATCCTCGAGGAGCGGGAGGCCGCCAAGCAGCCGGCTGCCTGACGAGACGTCTCTGCGGAGATACTGGAGGAGAAACACCATGCCAACCGCGAAGGAAGCAGCGGCTGATTTCCTGGCCCAGAAGCGGATTGCCGTAGCCGGGGTCTCCCGCCAACCCAAAGAGCACGGCGGCAACATCGTCTACCGGCGCCTGCGCGACCGGGGGTATGAGGTCTTTGCGGTCAACCCCAACGCCGACGAGGTCGAGGGCGATCCCTGCTACCACGACCTCAAGAGCATTCCGGGAGGAGTGGATGCGGTCGTGGTGGCCACCACTCCCGAGGTCGCCGAGAGTGTGGTCAGGGATTGCGCCGAGCTGGGCATCACCAGGGTATGGATGCACCGCTCGTTTGGGGAGGGCAGCGTCTCGGAGACGGCCGCTTCGTTGTGTCGGGACCAGGGGATCACCTGCATTGCGGGCGGGTGCCCGTTGATGTATTCGCCCACCGCCGACTTCGGGCACAGGATCATGAAAGGGATGCTGCGACTGGGTGGCAAGATCCCCAGGGAGGCCTGAGCCCGCCTCTTCCCCGACCCGAGCAAGCCGCACCCACCGGGACGTCAGGCATTGGAGCCAGCGCCGTCACCGGGGGTTTGCCACTACGCGGGCCGCCCCAGAACACAGGGGCTCGCATGTGATGGCCGTCCCGGGCCGAAGCGGCCCGACACCGGCAGCCAAAACGGATTTCGCGGTCTTCGCCCGGCTCCTCGTTGTCGGCGAGGTTCGCGACCCAACTGCCGCCCTACCGGAGCTCGGCCCTTGGTTTATGGACGTGTTCATCTTCGTGTCGGCCGTCCGATGCGAGGCCAGGCGTCGGCCGTCAAGGCACAGTTGCCAGAGCTTTCCTTCTTGGTAGTTCGGCCTCGATAGATCCATGCCGGCCCCTGCGACCCTCAGTACCGAAAGTCGCTGAGTCCGGTCCCCCCGGCTCCCGGTTGAGAATGATGGAGCTGCCATTCTTCAGCAGCCGGTGCCGAGACCACCCGCAGTATCAACACTCGATCCGATGCGGCACGACCACAGTTGGTAGTGTCAGGCGCCATTGGGCTTTGCCGCACTGCGGCAACGAACAGGAAGGGAGAGGATGCTCATGGCTCGACTCAGAAAGACTCGAGCGCTCGTCCTGCTGGCTGCACTGTCGGCTGTGGTGCTGGTCTTATCGGCCGGCCCGGCCGGTGCCGGCCACGACGACGATCCGCGGACCAAGAACCTGCACCCGATGGGGCACATCGAGGAGCCGGCCAGCCTGCTGAACCCGGATGTCGGCAACCCGAACATCCACACCGACATGGCCTTCTGGGGCAAGTACGCCTTCCAGGGCTCATGGCTCGGGTTCAACGTTCGAGACATCTCGGCGCCGGGCAATCCCAAGCAGGTGTCGTTCACGACGTGTACGGGCAACCAGGGCGACATCATCGTGTGGGAGGACGTCTTGGTGAGGTCGTGGAACTCACCGGCCGGCCTAGGAGCCAACTGCGACGGTGAAGCCGTGGCTGAGGGCTTCGAGGGCCTGCACGTCTTCGACATCAGCGATGTCGAAGACCCGGTCCTGGTCGGGTCCGTCGACCTGAGCACGGGTGCGATTCCCGGTCGCTGCGGCTCGCACACGGCCACGGGGGTGCCCGACCCGGCCAACGGTCGGCTCGTCGTCTACAACTCGGGCAGTCAGTGTCAAGGGATCGACATCGTCGAGGTGCCTTTGGACGATCCGGCTGCAGCGGCATATATCCGCACCGAGCCGGCGGAAACCGACTGTCACGACACCGCGGTCATCCTCGGTGATGCCATGCTGGCGGCCTGCGCCGGGGACGAGGGCTACGTGCTTTGGAGCCTGGAAGACTCACTCGAAGACCCCGAACTCGTCAGGGCAGAAGCGGTGCCGGGAGTCTCCATCGGCCACACGGCAGCCTTCAGCTATGACGGTGAAGTGCTGGTCTTTGGCCACGAGCCTGGTGGCGGCGTGCAGGCCAACTGCCAGGAAAGCAACCCACCCTCGGACCGGTCACTGTTCTTCTACGACACCGGCAACGGAGACCTGCTGGGTACCTGGGAACTGACCCGGTTCCAGTCGGACATCGAGAACTGCACGATCCACAACTTCAACGTCGTGCCGCTCCCCAGCGGTCGCGACGTTCTGGTGCACGGCAGCTACCAGTCGGGCACCAGCGTGGTCGACTTCACCGACCCGGCGAACGCCGTGGAGATCGCCTACTCGGATCCGCCCCCGATCCCGCCGCCGGGCGGCCCGTTCTGCGGTGGGCTCGGCTGTGAGATCGGTGGTGTGTGGTCCTCGTACTGGTACAACAACTTCATCTACGAGACCAACATCACCGAGGGGCTGAACGTCTTCCGGTTCAGCGGCAAGGAGACGGCCGGAGCCATGAGGCTCTCGCATCTCAACCCGCAGACCCAGGAGTTCACCCTCTAACTCGATCGGACGACGAACGGAAGAGCCCGGGCCGAGCCCNNCCGAGCCCGGGCTCTTCTTCGTGCCCTACAGCCCCTCGACGAAGGCGGCCATACGCTCCAGCGCCCGGCTCAGATTCTCCGGGGAGTTGGCATAGGAGATGCGCAAGTTGTCGCTGCCCACGCGGCCGAACGCCGAGCCGGCCAACACCGCCACCCCGGCTTCGTCGAGCAGCCGCCGAGCCAGCTCGTCTGCCCCGATGGGTACAGCCGCCACATTGGGGAAGGCGTAGAAGGCGCCCCGGGGCATCCGGCACGACACGCCGGGGAGCTCGTTGAGCCCGGCCACGATGAGGTCGCGCCGGGAGCGGAACTCCTCGCACATCGCTGCGGGCTCCTCCTGGGGCCCGGTGAGAGCGGTCACCCCGGCGAGCTGGACGAAGGGCGGCACACACGAGGTGGAGTTGACGAAGAAGCGCACCAACGGGTCGACCAGCGGCTCGGGCACGGCGGCGTAGCCGCAGCGCCAACCGGTCATCGCATACGTCTTGGAGAGCCCATCCAGCACCACGGTCTGCTCGGCCAGACCCGGATAGGAGGCGACGCTGGCGAACTCACCTTCGTACAACAAGCGCGAGTAGACCTCGTCCGACAACACCCACGCCCCCGAGTCGGCCAGCAAGCCCGCCACTTCGGCCGTTTCTTCCTTGGTGAGCGCCCCACCGGTGGGGTTGTGCGGTGAGTTGAGGATCACCAGCTTGGTCCGGGGCGACAGGCGCGCCTCGAGGTCCCCGAGGTCGAATGCGAAGTCGCGCTCTTCGAGCAGCGGAAGGGCGACCGGCACCGCCCCCGACCACCGGATCGCCGACTCGTAGATGGGGAAGCCGGGATCGGGATAGATCACCTCGTCACCCGGATCGCACGTGGCCAGGATCGTGAAGAAGATGAACGGCTTGGCCCCCGTGCCCACCACGACCCGGGCCGGGTCCACCTCGATGCCGCGAGTGGCACCGAGGTGCTGTGCTACTACTTCCCGGAACTCGGCCAGCCCGGCCGCCGGGCAATAGTGGGTATGCCCGGCGCGGATCGCCTCGGCGGCGGCGTCGCCGATGTGGTGCGGGGTGTCGAAGTCTGGTTCGCCGATCTCGAGATGGATGATTTCGCGACCCTGGCGCTCCAGCTCCTTGGCCCGCGCCAGCACGGTGAAGGCGGTCTCGGTACCCAGCCGCTCCAGGCCGGCCGAGAGGGCGGGTGTTGACGCTGGAGTCACCGGGTCCCATCGTACGCGTTGGCTCTGCGACCGGCTCCCGGCCGGCGACGCGCCTCGAGAGCCGGGCGGGGAGGATCGGTGGCGCGCCGCCGGGTCCAATGCCGGTTCCGACGACCTCGGGTCGCTCGGCGAGGCCGACCCCAAGCTCGCCGGCGACGAGGCGGCCTGATCGAGCTGTGACCCACTCGATACGGCTTCTCTCAGCCCATCAACGCTCTATCCGAGCCCGAACCATCCCGCCACTGGCAACCAGCCACTCCCGGCTCCCGTCCAGGTGAACTGGCTGTCGGCCACGCCCTGGGTGAGGGTGTGGCGGAAGAAGAAGGTCAGGTTGGAGGGCCGGAACACCGCCGGGGTGTCGTCGCCGTCCACCGTCCCCCAGTCTCCGGCCACGAAGCGGTCTCCGGGATCGCCAAAGAAGATCTCCCCGGAGGCAATGCCGGTGGTGAGGGTGTCTCTCCAGTAGAAGAAGCCACTCGACTCCCGATGGAGGCCGACCTCGTCCACCCCGTCGCCGTCCCAG
>JABAOH010005270.1_pt1 | contig 10344 bp, 7 predicted proteins | sample 7062181 | NCBI WGS metagenome assembly JABAOH01 (sample SAMN14538630, study PRJNA623070) | marine sediment metagenome | biome: marine biome [ENVO:00000428]; feature: marine pelagic biome [ENVO:01000023]; material: deep marine sediment [ENVO:00002113]; isolation source: pool of 5 deep marine... | reverse complement strand
CTCATTCTTCGTACGAGAAGTCGTTCATCTGTGCCGAGTTCTTCTTCCTTGCTTGTTAGTTTCTCAAGGAGCTCACCCACTTCGGCGGAGGTAAAGAGCTTGAACCACTCGGCTTTTATGGCTGCAAAAATCTCCGCTCTCCCTTCCGCTTCTCCAGGTGGCATTTTGGTCAGTTGATCCCACCGCAGAAGACTACTCGCATAGCCGAACGAGCTAGCTTCTTTCAACAGTTCTAGGAACTTCTGAAAGAGTTTTCTCATCTCACTCATTGCGTGAACCTTCTTCTTATCCTCCGCGTTACGGAAATTCTCGTTTGGAGTGCTTTCTTTCTTCCACTATTCAATTCTTGCGGTTGACTTGAACGCTCTGCTCCTCATTGATCATGGGTTCCTATGCTCAAGGTGCTTCTTCAGATATCGCTGAGTTTTTTCATCAAGGTCATAGTAGCATGTGATCCCGTCTAGCATCTCATGTTTCCTAAGACGTTTCTTGTATACTAAATCTCTGAGAACGGGCATTCCTCGCTTGTCGAATTCCTCTTCTCTTACCATGGTAACTGCGTCACATCGCAACAGATTCGCGACAAAATCGTGGGGTAGGAGAAAGTAGACGCGTTTAGCAGCGTACANNTAGCAGCGTACAGATAGGTCTTATCGTATTCTTTGTACAACGGAATCATATTGCTAGCACGTTTCTTGGCCTCTTTAGAACTCTGCGCGTGGATCGTCCCGAAGGGCTTAGAAGTTTCAGCCCTCTTTGCCAGTTCCTGTTGAGCGGCTATCTTTTCGAGCTGCTTGTCTACCCATTCGGAGTCAAGCACAAAGGTTCTCTTAATCAATCGATCATGCCTGCTACAGACATGATTAACAATTCGTGTTGTTGTCTTCAGCACCTTGTTCAGATCCCTATCGAGATCAGAGGGTTCGATTACAATCCTCGATAATCTGAGCCCGCGACGATTCACGGCCAGATTAGTGTGTACGTCTTCATCGAGCTCTAGATGGTCATAGACTTCAAAGCCTATCGGTTGCTTAAACGAGATCTCGGTCTTTATCTTATAGCCGAATTTCTCAGCGGCGATGGCAATGGCGCTCACAGACACAAACTCAAAATTTGCGCCTGGAAAGAGTTCAATGGAAATCTGCGAATCTTTTCTTAGAGATTCTCGGAGTCGCCTGTAGTCGGTTCGTTTGAGTTCACTTTGTATCCTGAAGCGCAACGGGGTCTTCACTCAGGGGTGTTCTCTAACCTAAAGCCTCATTGGCCAGTTGGTCAACCTCTTGAATGTAGCGGTTTGTTCTCGAGACATGCTTGAAAGAGATCCTCTTGAACCGTTGCTTAAGCGCGTTTACCTTCCGCCACAAGACTTTCAGTTTCTGATTTCTAACTCGGTATTCTCCACTTAATTGTTTCACAACAAGCTCACTATCTATATAGCAGACTGCTTGTTGATCGGGCAGTGTAGAAGCAAATTCAAGAGCCGATATCAGGGCTTCGTATTCCGCTTGATTGTTGGTCCTCACTCCTACACACTTTGAGTATCTCTTCAACGTCTTTCCATCCTCACTCAGAATCATGAAGGCAATTGCTGCAGGCCCTGGATTGCCTTGTGAAGCCCCATCAGAATAGACTTCCAGAGAATCCATCTTCGAGAGCGCCCTCGCATCACGGCCCTTTGTCAAATCATCCTCGCTGACTTCGTTTCCATGAACCTTCACTCGATATAGATGGCTGGGCGGTACGGTATCGCGAATTTAGCCCTCTTCCTCGGGTCGTAACGCCTCGGATCCTCCTGCGGATAGGCAAAAGCATTTGCCTCAAGCTCTCGTTCGAAGAAGGCCTTAGCCTCCGCCAGCACCTGCTGTTCCTTCAAATCTCCAACTCGTAGTCGCCTCCGCTTCGTGCCTTCTGACATTTTATTGATCTCGTCAACGATCTGGCGAGCGAATCCTGCAACTTCGTCCGCAATCGCTCTCCATTTCGGATCTTTCATCAAGTCTTTCATCAGATCACCAAAAGACAGCTTTGCGCCGACTGACCTTTCGAGCATTTTTAGATAGACCTTCCACTTCCAAGGAGCTGCAGTGTAATAGCAGATCTTCTTGGGAACGATTTTTGTTGCTCGAAGGATGTTGGAGGTGTCAACCAGTACGTTTTTAACCAAAGCTTCCGCTTCTTCTGCTCGAACGTCAACCTTGGCGTCATCGTACATTGGCCATTCGGCTAGAGAAACAAAGCCTTTTGCCCCCATCTTGCTCCAAACCTCCTCGCATAGGTGGGGCGCGAAGGGAGCAAGTAGACGGATCCAAGTCCCGAGGAACTCTCGCAGCACCTCTGAATCTCCAGTTCGCTTCCTTCGGACATACCATCGGAGGTCATTCCAGATTTCGAAGAGTGCGTTTTCGATGGCGGTCCTAGTCTTCATGGCCTCAATGTTTTCCGTAACAGTTCGGATTCTTCGTTGCAGCGTGCTGATCAGCCAGTGCTCCAAGAGTGTTCTAGTCCCCTTTTCCGATGCGTCGATTATGTCATTGGTCAATGAATGGAAGGCTTGAAGTTTGTTCTTAACATCGTGGGCGTTCTCACTTCTCCAGTCGGGGTCGTCCATACCCTCAGCCGCTAATAGCAGTGCACAACGTGTCGCATCTGCACCGTATTGCTTGATGGCGTTTTTGAGCGTTACGAAGTTGCCCTTGGACTTTGACATTTTGTTTCCTTCGATCATGAGCATTCCGTTTACGCCTATGGCCTTTGGCAGATACTTTGGAAACAGTGCAACGTGTTGGAAGAGGAAGAAGGTTAGGTGGTTCGGCACTAGCTCCTTGGCGGAGATTCTTAGGTCCACGGGATACCAGTAGAGGAATTCAGTTCGCATGGATTCCAGGATTTCTCTGGCAATGCGGGACTTACTAGAGATGCTGTCCACATCCCCTTCGCCGTAGAAAATATAATCGAAGACTTCTGCAGGAAATTGCTCAGATTTCATGTTGTGGCGTTTGATGTGTTTGTTTATGGTGTAGAAGGCCATATAGACGGTGGAGTCGCTTAGGGTTTCTATAACCCAGTCTGGACTCCAAGGGAGAGGGGTCCCCAGGCCACTTTGTCTGGCACAGGCCCACTCCTGCAACCAGTCGATTACAGCAATGAACCAGTTAGTGGCGGATTCGGGAAAAATGGACGCTTGCTGCAGTGCTTGCTTGGTCTTGGTCTTCCAAGCTTCATCTGAGTATTTCAAGAACCACTGATCTTCCAACACTTTGACAATGCACGGGGTCAAGCAACGACAAACTACTGGTTCTGGTAGGTCATACATGGAATCCGCTATGTTCTTCTCCTTGAAGTCCCTGATCAGGTCATCCTTGACTTGTGATACTACTCTACCCGAGTACTCGTTACAGATGTCTTTCAAGACACCGCCGTGGAACTCCTTCTTGTACAATAGCTTCGTTGCTTCCTCAGCCTTCGGATCGTACTGATCTTTGGCGCCAAGTTGTTCCACCATTTCGACCGCTGGATACTCTCCAAACCCCTCCACACTAATTAGGGAGATGGGTTCTATGCTTCGCACTACTTCAGGATCAATGTGGAATTCCTTCAGCGATTCCGGGTTCTTTTGCAGATCTCTCAATGCGAGCCAGTCAAATGGCGCATGGGCGGGGACACTGTAGACGACTCCTGTTGCGTGCCGGGGGTCGACGAACCAGCCGGGCAGTATCAGAAGCTCTTCTTTTTTGATGGGGGTTGTGAAGCTTTTTCCAATGATCTCTCTGCCCTTGAACCTTTCAATAACTTCGACCTTTCTTGCTTGCTCCTTCAGTTTTTCGGCGGCAACTGCGCTGATTGCCCACACTTCGTCGTCTACCCGCGCCTTTACGTAGTCTGCATCTGGGTGTATCCACATGTTTGTCACACCGAATATCGTCTCAGGCCGGAAGGTGGCGGCAGGTAGGTAGGCGTCCCCAAGCTTGAACTTAATCAACACATACTCTTCTGGTGAGACGCCCTCGCCTTCATGGCGGTCAGCATCTCCAGTTGGGCTCTCGCAGTGGGGGCACCAGACTACTGGATGGGTGCCTTTTACAACGTATCCTTTCTCACGCAGTTTCTTGTACTGCCACTCAATGAACTTGCTGAATGCTGGATCCGTCGTGTTGAACTCTCTTCTAAGATCTATTGAGAAGCCTATTTGCTTCACTGTTTCTCGGTTCTCGTCAGTATAGTAGGAAGCCATGTACACTGGATCAACGAATCTTTTCAGTTCTTCTGCTGAAACGCCATCAATCTCCCTCAAAGCTCGAATGAACTCTTTGTCTCCCTGCTTCACCCTTTCGCTTGCGCCAGCAACAGTTTGTCCAGTCCAATGCCACGCCCATGGGAACAACACATTGTACCGTTGCATCCGTTTGTATCGCGCATAGACATCAACGCGGGTGGCTGTGAAAGCGTGTCCCACGTGGAGTGGCCCGTTGGAGTAGGAGTATGGGAAAGTGACGAAGCGCTTTTCTCGGTTGGGGTCTGGTTCAGCCTCAAAGATCTTTGCTTTTTCCCATTCTTTCTGCCATTTTCGTTCGATCTGCCTTAAAACGCCCATGAAGTCTTCTGAACTTTCTTGAGGGTTATTAAGAGTTTTGTCAACTTCTACAGAGGAAACGATCCCTCATGCTCGGCACAACCGAGCCTCTAGGAATGGCGCCGCTCCTTAAATTCCTTGTCCTCTGATCAACCGAGTTGACTTCCAGCTTGGCAGTTCAAACCATGGGTGTACGAGTGAAATAGCAACATTGGCCAACAGCGAAATTTGCGCATGCGCCGTTTATGGACCGGTGAGCGCTCAACAATGAGCTCACAGTCTTCAAGAATCATTCCTGTCTATCTGCTTTGTCAGGACCGCTTCACACGTCTTCAATGCCTCAGGCACTTTCTTGACATTTGTTCCACCCGCTTGGGCGAAGTCCTGTCTACCGCTGCCGCCACCTCCCAACACCCTTCCTGCTTCTACCGCGATTTGCTTCGAGTTGGCCCCAAGCTCTACAGCATCTTCTCCAGCCATCACTACGATCCGCGCGGACTTCTCATTGGTTCCAGAAAACACGGCGACTACGTTTGAATTGGACTTGGTCATCTCACTTGCCGTCTCGATCATCCGGTCGATTTCGAGTCGCTCAAACTCCTGTAAAACAAGCCTTACGTTACCGATTTCTTTGACTTTTCTTGTCGCCCCCGGCATAACGCCTTTCCGGGCTGCAGCAATTTCCTTGATTAGGCGTCTTTTGTCCCGTCTGACTTTCTTCCATTCTCTTACAAGGCGCTCCGCCGTCTTCACGAGTTTCTCTTTAGGCGCATTCAGAATCTCAGAAAGTCTCCAGAGCATTTCGTCGCCTTTCTGTATCTCTTCCAAAGCGGGGATTCCCACGCTGAAGTTTAGCCTTTCTACGCCATCCTGGACTCTCTCTGTATGAATGATCTTCATGAATCCTACCTCTCCAGTACTCGCGAGGTGAGTTCCGCCACAGGCTTCGACCTCCCAATCTCCCGTTTTCACAACGCGGATCTCTCTTCCGGGAACAACACCTCCTTGGTACAGTCGAAAGCCGTATTCCTTCTCCGCTTCTTCCCTCGGAACCCACTTGGTCTCTACTGGTATGTCCCGCATGATGGCTTGGTTTGCCAATCTTTCGATTTTGTGTATCTCTTTGGGGGTTAGTCGCTTGTAGTGTGAGATGTCGAGTCTGGATCTCTCAATACCCTTTTGGCTTCCAGCTTGCCAAACATGATCGCCAAGCACTCGTCTGGCGGCTCCCATTAGAACATGAGTAGCGGTATGATGTCTCATGAGGCTACTTCGATTCTCCCAATCGATAGTCCCCTTGATTGTGCTTCCTTCTTTGGGAACCCGACCCTTCATAATATGAATAATGACGTTTCCAACCTTTTGAACGTCAGAGACTTCGGATCTGGCATCGCCGAACGCCAAGAAGCCATAGTCCGCTGGTTGGCCGCCTCCTTCAGGGTAGAAGGCTGTTGCGTCTAACACAACATGTTTGTCTTTCACCACTTTGAGAACCTCAGCCTCGAACGTCGAAGTGTAGGGGTCTTCATAGTAGAGCATCCGCGTTTCCGGTATTCCGGAAAGTAGTGTTTCCAGTTCCTGAAATTTCGATACTTCCCTTACTCGAGGCTCTCCTGCATGTCTTTGGGCGACCAGCTCGTAGAAATCATCGGGCATTTTGACGTCAAGGTCTTCCTTTTTCGCGGTCTCTTCAACCACTTCTGGCGGGAGCCCGTGGGAATCGTATAATTCTATCAGTTTCTCTGTGGGGATCCGTGGAACCTTTTTCGCTTTCAGTTCACGGGTTATGCGTTTGAGGAGTGTACTGCCTCTTTTGAGCGTGTCTTCGAACTTGTCCACTTCGACAGAAAGAATCTCTAGTATTTCGTCCCGGGTTTCTTTCAACCGGGGAAAATCGGATGACCAGTAATCTATCTGCAGGTTCATGATGTCAAGTAATCGGTCCTGGATTTCCAGCTTCCTTAGGAGCCTGTAGGTTCTTCGTAGCATCAACCTTGTCAAGTATCCCTCACGAACGTTTGATGGCACCACCCCTTCGTCAAGCATGAACGCCAAGCATTTTGTGTGGTCTATTACCGCGAATGCACTTTCGATAGGAAGCAGTGTTTCGTTGAGCGCTTCCAAGCTAATTCCGACTTGGTTTGACACATGCTTTCTGGCTTCGCTTCGGTCAGAGGCTTTTTCCAAAGTCATGACGCCGGAGGCTTCCGCCACTTTGGCTAGGAATTTTCCATCAACGCCTTCCAGACTTGCCATCTTCAACACATCATCTACAACTGATCCATACACGGCGTGGAAACAACTGGTAGATCCTTGCGAGAGCCATGCATATCTCTCAATCCCGTATCCAGTGTCAACCGTTCGTATGGGAAGCTCGACAAACTCGTCGTCGACGACCTTGAACTTCATGAACACCAGCGTATCGAGCTCTAGTCCACCAACGACCGTTTCAAGGTCTGGCCCAGCGTTTCCGCCACCGACCCAGACATCTTCCTTGTAGACGATTTCCTCAGATTTTATCCCCAGCTCCGTCGTCGCAAATTCGTGATGGTATCGCACGGTTTGATCTTTCCAATAGACTTCCTTTTCTGGATAATTGAAGGCGTGATGCCCGCCCATTTCGAAGATTGTCAAATGGCGCCCAAAGGTTGGCCCTACATTGTCAACATCTACGAATCGGATGCAAGGCTGGCTGATGACTAGTGGATTCGCTGGAGGAGCGGTCATCCCGTTTGTCACGTACGGTTGAAAGTCGACTATGCTGGCGTGTGTGAAATACAAATCGTCTCTCCACCTCGCTACAACAGGATATGGTTTGATCCGAGCATGTTTGTTCGTCTCGAAAAAGGACAGAAAAGCCTCCCGCATCTGCTGAAGGCTGTACCGCTTGCGCGTGGGGGCGTTATTGATGAAAGTCAATGGTGCGCAACCCTGTGCTGTCGATTCTCCACAGGTTTTTTGATCTGGGGTTTGTGTCCAGAAGTAAGTTTTACAGACATTGCAGCGTTTTCGGACATACCCAAGCTCGTCAAAGAAGGGAACGTGATACTCGGCCTTTGAAAATCGTTTCACCGTGCATCCTCCAGCGTGAGCATGTTAGACAACTTCAGAAGTAAAAGTTTGAAGAAACATTAAAAGGCTTCTGGAAGTGTAATCGCAAGCCTCATTTTTTCCCATCAGGTGCGGTTTTAGCGCCTCTACAAGCGTGCAGCTATCATTGAAATGAGGTTTTTTTGGTCATGGTGGTTTCCATGCGGAAGAAATCGCAAGTAAATGACAAAGCACCTGGCCGACTTCCCGTCAGGGTCCTCACACATCGAACAAGCATTCAGTCTATAGTTGCAGTTGTGCTAATCGCTCACAACACGGGTGAATGCAAAAGCTGATGAATGCCCCTGCTTATACAAGCAAAATTGCTGCTGAAGAGAGAAAGGAGTTCAGACAGAAGAGGCATCACCAGCTTTTACAGCAGCTTTATAGCAGGCCAGCTCTATAAATAGTTTACGACCTACCAATCAGTATTCCGTTTCGAATGATACGAAAATCTCATCCTCTGTCCCTTTTTCGAAGCGCTCGGAGGCCCCAAACAGGGAAACTTCTTTGCGCCGTTTGCTTCAAATGGTTTTTTCGAGGTGTCCCCAGTTGAGGGGCGACGCTGGCCTCTCTATCCGAATAGGGCGCCGAGACCTTCTAGCGCTGCTTCTTCCTTCTCTTCTTCTTCCTTTTTCTTCTCTTCAGCAGGCTTCTCTTCTTTGGTTGGCGCTGGAGCTGCTGGGGCAGGCGCTGTTGCAAATGCTGGTGGAGCCTTGATTGCCTCTTCGATGTCAACCTCTTCCAACGAAGCGACTAGGGCTTTCACCCTCACGGGGTCTGCGTCTATGCCCGCGGCTTTTAGTACACCAGCTAGATTCTTCTCGTCGATCTCCTTTCCTGCTGTGTGAAGAAGCATTGCAGCATATACGTACTCCATATTCTTTCCCTCCATCCTTTACATCTATCTACTTTTTCAACCTTTCTCAATTGTAGTCTTAGGTGCTGATCTTTCAGTAACCTTAGCCAGCGTTGTACTTAAACTTAGCATCTCTGCGTGGGCTCTATTCAGGAGCGCAGTGATTGTGTCTGCGGTGGGAATACCCGCGTTCAGAGCCAGCGTGAAAGCCTTTTGATGTGCTAATTGAAGCAGAATAGGGAGGTTCTCTGCAAGGGGATATGCCACGTTTACCGAAAGACTGAGCGCATGCACATGGGCTTCGTTAAATCTCTGCCGCACCTTCTCAAGATCAAATAGTAGCTGCTCTTCCGGTATGACCAAGCCATCTTCGTACGCTGCTTTCAGTGTTAGGCCGATCTCCACCGGTTTCATCCCCAGCTTCGACAAGATACCGGCAACTCTAGCCGTTATGACTTCACCTTTGTTGACAACTGACGTGTCTCGATTTATCCACACACTTCCCGCTTCTATTCTCGTGGGTATCCCCACTGCGCCAAACTGGCTGATAATCGGACCAGGAGGCAGCCCAGTGTTTCCCGCCGGGACTGTTACGTCATGAGCCGCTAGGTCCCCTGCTCGTGCGGTTGCTTTGACTCTACTTCTTTGGAGAAGGAGTGCAAGTTTGAATGGGTTCAGATTGGTAAAGATGAAGATGTTTGATCCGCTCATGTGATCTTTCAGGTTTTCTAGACCCGGTTTCTCTTCAACTTCCGCAATGGCTCTGCGTACCAGCGCATTTTTGACGACACGGAAATTTGCGTCGTTCTTCAGCTTTCTTCGCAGTTCTTGAAGCTGAGCAGCTCTCACTTTTTCTAGCCCGGCAACGCCTATGATGTGGTATTCCTTGAGTAGAACCTTCATTTCTTCGACTTCTTGAGTTTTCGTCTGCAGCGCTTCACGTTGTGCCATCGATCTCGCCTACGGCTTCACCTTGACTAGTGGACCCATGGTGGTCTTCAAAATGATTGTCTTAATGTTTTTGATGCCTCGTTTGAGTTTGCGCTCAATCCTTGTGATCACGGCTCGGACATTTTCAGCTATCTCCTCAGCGCCCATGTCCTCTGTTCCTACGCGACACTGCAGGACAGGTTGCCCGCGCATTCTTATTAGGACCATTTTCCGATGCTTTTCGATCCGCTCCGCTATATCCTCTGCGGGGGACACGGGGGTAGGCATCTTCCCTTTAGGCCCTAAGGTTGCCCCTAATGCTCGACCTACTAAAGGCATCATTGGCGCCTCTGCGATGAACGAATCGTAGGTCTTTGCTAGTTGTTTCTGCTTCTTCCTGTCGCCGGCCAAAGCTTCGAGGTCCGATCTGCCAAGCACAAGATCGCTGCCAGCTCTCTTGGCCTTCAGGGCCATCTCACCGGATGCTATGACGCAGACACGGTTTTTCTTTCCAGGCACATGAGGTAATTCGACAAGTTCTTGAATCTTGCCTTCGGGTTTTTTAGGGTCGATGTCCCGCAGGTTTATGACTAGGTCTATCGACTGGACGAACTTCCGTTCCTTCGACTCGTCTTTGAGCGCTCTGACCGCATCAGAGATGGCTTTTTTTTCTAGGGGCATCATTGAAGCCTCGTGCGAGTCACCTATGAAGGCGGTTTATAAAAGGTTATCCTTCTCTCTCGAGTAGCTCGTTGTATTTTCCTTCATCGATTTCTCGTTGTACATCCCGTGGGTCCTTGTCTTCCACGGTTACACCCATGCTGACACAGCTGCCTAAAACCTCTTTCACGGCAGCTTTCAGGCTTCCGGCCAGAAGCTCGGTGCGTTTGACCTT
>JABAOH010158484.1_pt1 | contig 10346 bp, 9 predicted proteins | sample 7062181 | NCBI WGS metagenome assembly JABAOH01 (sample SAMN14538630, study PRJNA623070) | marine sediment metagenome | biome: marine biome [ENVO:00000428]; feature: marine pelagic biome [ENVO:01000023]; material: deep marine sediment [ENVO:00002113]; isolation source: pool of 5 deep marine... | reverse complement strand
CAGCACTCCGCCCACCAGGCCACCGCCGGTCACGACAAGCACGAAGGACACTCCCCGGAGATGTTCCGCGACCGGCTGTGGGTGAGCCTGCTGCTCACGGCCCCCATCCTCTACTTCTCCGAGCAGATCCAGGACTGGTTCGACTACGCCGCTCCGGCATTTCCCGGCGATGCCTGGGTGAGCCCCATCCTGTCCACGGTGCTCTTCTGGTACGCCGGCTGGGTGTTCCTCCAGGGGGCCTACCGGGAGCTCTCCGCCCGGGTACCGGGAATGATGACGCTGATCGCCCTGGCGATCACCGTCGCCTACGGCTACAGCGTGGCGGTGTCTCTGGGACTCTCCGGCAAGCCCTTCTACTGGGAGCTGGCCACCCTGCTCGACGTGATGTTGCTGGGCCACTGGATGGAGATGCGCTCGGTGCAGTCGGCGGGCCGGGCTCTCCAGCACCTGGCGGAGATGGTGCCCACCACGGCCCATCGCGTGGCCGCCGACGGAACCATCGAGGAAGTACCCGTGGCTGCGCTCCACGACGGCGACACCATCCTGATCCGTCCCGGCGAGCAAGTCCCCGCCGACGGCGATGTCGTCGAAGGAGCCTCCAGCATGAACGAGGCCTTCCTCACCGGTGAGTCCCGACCCGTTCCCAAGGCGCCCGGCGACGAGGTGGTCGCGGGGGCCGTCAACGGCGAGGGCGCCCTCACGGTGATGGTGACCCGAACCGGCGGTGCCACCACCCTCAGCCAGATCATGCGTCTCGTCGAGGAAGCCCAAGCCTCCCGCAGCCGCTTCCAGGTGCTCGCCGACCGTGCTGCCTACTGGCTCACCGTCATCGCCGTCGGGGTCTCGTTGCCCACGCTAGTGGCGTGGCTGCTGTTCGGCACGAGCGGCGCCACCTTTGCGGTGGCCAGGGCGGTCACCGTGCTCGTGATCGCCTGCCCCCACGCCTTGGGCCTGGCCATCCCTCTCGTCACCATGAACGCCACCGCCATCTCCGCCAAGAACGGCATCTTGGTGCGCAATCGGGAGGCGTTCGAGCGGGGCCGCAACATCAAGTATGTCGCCTTCGACAAGACCGGAACCCTCACCGAAGGGCGATTCGTAGTGTCGAAGGTCTCCGTCGACGGTCTCGACGCCGGCGCGGCACTCTCGCTGGCGGCCGGTCTGGAGCGAGCCTCCGAGCATCCTCTGGCCGCAGCCATCGTCGAAGCCGCCCAGCAACAGGACCTTCACGTGGCGAACGGCGCCGAGGTGAGAGCGGTGCCCGGCCAAGGGCTCGAAGGCAGGACCGACGGTCGCCTGCTCCGGGTGGGCCGCCCCGAATGGGCTGCCGAGCTGGGCGTGCACCTGCCCGCGGTGCTCGGAGAGGCGCTCTCCGCAGCCGACGAGCGTGGCGAGAGCGCCGTGGTGATGATGGACGAGCGGCGAGCGCTGGCCGTGATCGCGCTGGCCGACAAGATCCGGGACGGCGCCCGGGTCACCATCGGACGCCTCCGGGATATGGGTGTGGCCCCCGTCATGGTCACCGGAGATGCCGAGGCCGTCGCCAGAACCGTGGCCGCGGAGCTCGGCATCGACCGCTACTACGCCCGAGTGCTTCCCCAGGACAAGGCCCGTATCGTCCGTGAGCTCAAGAGCGAAGGCCCCACTGCCTTCGTCGGCGACGGTATCAACGACGCCCCCGCCCTCCTCGAGGCCGACCTCGGAGTGGCCATCGGTGCCGGCACCAACGTGGCCATTGAATCCGCCGATTTGGTGCTCGTGGAAGACGACCCGGCGGACGTGGCAAGGGCCCTCGAGCTCTCCAGGGCAACCCACCGCAAGATGATCCAGAACCTGGCATGGGCGACCGGCTACAACACCGTCGCCATCCCGCTGGCCGCCGGAGTGGCCTACGCCGCCGGGATTCTGCTCTCACCGGCGATCGGGGCGCTGTTCATGAGCCTCTCCACGGTGATCGTGGCCGTCAACGCCATGCTGCTGCGACGGATCCGCCTCACATGAGTCCGCGCTGAGCGGAGCCGAGTCCACCGCAATTGGGATGAGGAGGGGAGCCGCGGCGACACCTCCGACCTCCGGCGCCTCGGGGCCGCCAGGGGCTGCTAGCGAGATGTGATCTCGCCCCCGGCCACCGTCTGCACCCAGCCCCCCAGCAAGCGCTCGGCCACCCCCTGCAGACGGGCCTCCTCAGCGCGAATGGCCGCCAGGAAATGCGCCGGTTCCACCCCGGCGGTGGCGAGTTTGGCGAGACCCGCCGGCGTCATCCAGCCGGCTACCTCCCGAGATGAGGCCTCGGGGTGAAACTGCACCGCCAGCGCCGATCCCGCCTCGAAAGCATGGGGGTAGCGGTCGCTGACGGCGAGCAGCACCGCGTGCGGTGGAAGGTCGAAGGTGTCGCCGTGCCACATCACCACCGCCTCATCCAGGCAGCCCATGAGGGGATGGGCCCGACCGGCACTCGTGAGGCGTAGCGGGAGCACCCCCGCTTCCACCGCCGAGGCGGGAAAGGCCGCGCCGCCGAGAGCGTCGGCCAGCAACTGTGCCCCTAGGCAGATGCCCAGCACCGGAGTTGCCGACTCCACGGCGCGGCGCAGGTATGCCTTCTCCTCCGCGAGAAAGGGAAACTCCTTCTCGTCGTAGGCACCCATGTGGCCGCCCAACGCCACCACGCCGTCGCAAGCGGCGTCGGACGGGATCTGCTCTCCCCGATCCAGCCGCACCACGCGTGACCGCACGCCGGGGAAGCGCAGGGCATCGGCCAGCCAGCCGAGCCCCACGTCGTGGTTGTGCTGGAGGACCAGGATCTCCGTCAAGGGCCCGCATGCTACGACAAGGGCTCGGCTCGTATGAGAGGGCGCGTCGCGGGTACGAGGGTGGTACGGGACCCAACCGCTACTATCCGGCCGCGATGCTGGCCCTTCCGCACGTGGCATCCGGCAAGGTGAGGGAGATCTACGAGATCGACCAGCAGCGCCTCCTCTTCGTGGCCACCGACCGCATCTCCGCCTACGACGTGATCCTCGAAGATCCCATCCCCGACAAGGGTCGTGTCCTCACCGGCCTATCCCTGCATTGGTTCCGGCTGCTCGACACCCCCCACCACTTCCTGTCTACCGATCTCAGCACGATCCCCGGGATCGATGACAAGGAGCGAGCCGAGCTGACGGGAAGGTCGATGGTGGTACGGCGCGCCGAGGTGGTTCCCGTGGAGTGCGTAATACGCGGCTACCTCTACGGGTCGGCGTGGCGCGAGTACCGCAGTGGGGGGGGACCCGCCACCGAGCACCTGCCGGCCGGATTGGAGATGGGCGACCGGCTTCCCCAACCCGTCTTCACGCCGGCCACCAAGGCCGCCTCCGGCCACGACGAGAACCTCACCGAAGGAGAGGCGCGGGGGCTGCTGGGTGACGAGCTCTACGACGAGCTGCGGCGTCGCTCACTGGAGATCTATCAGACCGCCGCCGGCCACGCCGCCGCTTCCGGGATGATCCTCGCCGACACCAAGTTCGAGTTTGGCTTCGCCGACGACCGGTTGTTGCTGGTCGACGAGGTGCTCACTCCCGACTCGTCCCGGTACTGGCCGGCCGACGCCTGGCAACCGGGCCGGTCGATGCCCTCCTTCGACAAGCAGTTCGTGCGCGACTGGCTGGACGGCAGTGGGTGGGACCACACCCCGCCCGCTCCTCATCTGCCGCCTGAGGTGATCGAAGGCACCCGAGCGCGCTACGTGGATGCTTTCGAGCGAATCACCGGCACCCGGTTCCAGGCCTACCTGGAGGGGAGTTGAAGGTCACCGTCGTCGTCCGCCGCCGGCCGCAGATCGCCGATCCGCAGGGCGCCACGGTGGCCCGGGCGCTGCGTGATCTCGGCTACGACGAGGTGGGCGAGGTGCGCATCGACCGCATCATCGAGCTCGAGGTTGCCGCAGAGGACCCGGATGAGGTGCGCCGCCGGGTCAACGAGATGTGCGAGAAGCTCCTGGCCAACCCGGTGATGGAGGACTACGAGGTGGTGCTCCCGCGATGAGGGCCGCCGTCGTGGTGTTCCCCGGCACCAACTGCGAGCAGGACGTGGCCTACGCATTGCGCGCGCTCGGCGCCGACGCCGAGCTGGTGTGGCACCGGGACACGGACTTGGCGGGGTGGGACGGGATCGTCCTTCCCGGCGGCTTCGCCCACGGCGACTACCTGCGCGCCGGCGCCATCGCCCGCTTCTCGCCGGTGATGTCGGAGGTGGCCCGCCTGGCCGCCGACGGCCGACCGGTGGTGGGCATCTGCAACGGCTTCCAGATCCTCTGTGAGGCCGGGCTGCTGCCGGGGGCGCTGCTGCAGAACGCCGGCCTGCGCTTCATCTGCCGGCCGGTTCACCTCCGGGTTTGCTCCACCGATTCGGTGCTCACCCGCGCCGCCACCGAGGGTCAAGTGCTGCGCCTCCCCCTCAACTCATACGAGGGGAACTACACGGTGGCGCCTTCCACCCTCGCCGAGCTGGAGCAGCAGGAGCGTGTCGTGCTGCGTTACTGCGATCCCGATGGGGAGGTGACGGAGGAGGCCAACCCCAACGGCGCCATGGGCAACGTGGCCGGCGTCGCCAACCCGGCCGGCAACGTGGCCGGGTTGATGCCCCATCCGGAGCGGGCCATCGAGGACATCCTCGGCTCCACGGACGGGCGGGTGCTGCTGGAGTCCTTCGTCGCCAGCCTGCGCCCCAGCCATGTCTGACGAGGAGACCACACCCCGGCACCGAGCCCTCGGCATGAGCGACGAGGAGCTGGCCCGGGTCGAGGAGATCCTGGGCCGGGAGCCGCGGCCGGCCGAGCTCGCCATGTACTCGGTGATGTGGTCGGAGCACTGCTCCTACAAGTCCTCGCGCGTCCATTTGCGCCGTCTTCCCAGCGAGGCGCCGTGGGTGGTAGTGGGTCCCGGGGAGAACGCCGGGGTGGTGGACCTGGGCAACGACTGGCTGGCTGCGCTCCGTATCGAGAGCCACAACCATCCCTCGTTCGTCGAGCCCTACCAAGGGGCTGCGACCGGTGTAGGGGGGATCCTGCGCGACGTGTTCACCATGGGCGCCCGGCCGATCGCGCTGTGGGATCAGATCCGCTTCGGTCCCCTGGACGACCCCCGCAACCGTTACCTCTTCTCGGGCGTGGTGGCGGGCATCGCCGGCTACGGCAACGCAGTCGGTGTACCCACCGTCGGCGGGGAAGTCGCTTTCGAGGAGTGCTACGCGGGCAATCCGCTGGTGAACGTCATGGCGCTGGGCATTCTGCGCCGCGACCAATTGGTGCGGGCCACCGCCGGGGAGCCGGGCACGATCGCAGTGCTGCTGGGCGCCTCCACGGGCCGGGACGGCATCGGCGGCGCCTCGGTGCTGGCATCGGCGAGTTTCGACGCCGCGAGCGATGCCAAGCGGCCCGCGGTACAGGTGGGCGATCCGTTCGAGGAGAAGAAGCTGATCGAGGCTTGCCTCGAGCTGTACGACAAGGACCTGGTGGTAGGGGTGCAGGACCTAGGGGCCGCCGGTCTCTCGTGTGCTACCGCCGAGCCCGCTGCTCGGGCGAAACGGGGGATCGACGTGCAGCTCGACAGAGTCCACGTACGGGAACCGGGGATGACCGCTGCCGAGCTGCTGATGTCGGAGTCCCAGGAGCGAATGATGGCCTTCGTGGAGCCGGAGCGCCTGGACGACGTGCTGGCGGTGGCGCGCCGCTGGGAGATCGACGCCGCGGTGGTCGGGCAGGTCAGCGCGGGCCCGGTGCTGCGGGTCTTCCATCACGGCGAGCTCGTTGCCGAGCTGCCCGCCGCTTCCCTGTCCGAGGGCGCCCCCCTCTACCGGCGTCCCGGCGGGGAACCGTGGTGGCTGGAGGACCTGTGGACCAACACCGTTCGCTACATGCGGCCGCCGGACATCGGTCGCTCGTTGCTGTCCTTGCTGGCCCACCCTTCGATCGCCGATGCTTCCTGGGTCTACCGGCAGTACGACCACATGTTGTTCCTCAACACCGTCGTCGAGCCGGGTCACGACGCGACCTTGCTGCGCATCAGAGGGACCGACAAAGGGCTGGCCGTTTCCACCGACGGCAACGGCCGCCTCTGCTATCTCGACCCGCGGCGCGGGGCCGCCCGCCTGGTCTACGAGGCGGCGCTCAACGTGGCCACGGCCGGGGCCCGTCCGCTGGCGGTGGTCGACAACCTCAACTTCGGAAACCCCGAGAAGACCGAGGTCATGTGGCAGTTCGCGGAGACGATCGACGGGCTCACCGAGGCCTGCTCGGTGCTGGGCATCCCGGTGATCGGGGGCAACGTGTCCTTCTACAACGAGACCGGCGACCAGGACATCTACCCCACCCCCGTGGTGGGAATGCTGGGGAAGGCCGAGCCCATCCCGCCATCTCCACCCCGGCTGGACCGAGCCACCGCCGGCATGGAGCTGTGGTTGCTCGGACCGCCAGACCCCATCAACTTGGCCGGCAGCACGTTCGAGAAGGTGGTATTCGGCCACGTCGGCGGCCGCCCCGCCGCGCCCGACGCCACTGCCGCTCGCAGCGCCGTCGAACTTGCCGTGGCGATGGTGGCTGCGAGCGCGGCGCCCGTCCTCCACGACGTCTCCGACGGCGGCCTGGCGGTGGCAGTGGCGGAGGTGTGCATCCGCTCCGGCGTCGGCGCCACCGTCAAGTTCTCCGACTGGCGCCATCTCTTCAGCGAGGACCCGCACCGCCTCATCGCCGCAATACCGCCCCAGCAGGCGGAAGCCGTGGCGCGCCTGGCCGGGGAGGCGGGTGTTCCCGCCGCCCGTATCGGAGAGTTCGGTGGCGACCGGCTCGTCTTCTCCAGCGCCGCGGGGCCGGGCGCGACCGTGCCACTGGCCGAGGCCGCCGACACCTGGCGGGACGCCATACCAGGGCTGATGGAGGGCACTCCCGCCGAAGCCGCGATATGAACTGGAGCCTGGGTGGGCGCGCCTACGATGCCCTCATGTCGTGGCGGCGCTCACTGGTGGCACTCCTGTTGCTGGTCCTCCCGGCCTGCGATTCCGGCGACCGGCCCCCTCAGTTCCGGAGCATCGACCGGGCCCGTTCGGTGGCGGCGGCGGCCGAGTTCCGGCTTTGCATGGTCGCCAAGGGCATCCCGGTGCAAGACGTCACCTTCGAGATCGACATCGCCGGCGAGCTCATCAGCTACGACTTCGACGTGTCCGGCGGCGTGGACGAAGCGACCGTCGACGCGGCAGCCGAGGCGTGTCTGGCCCCGATCTCCGGCGAGTAACCCACCCCCGCCGGCATCAACCCCCACGCCGCGCTTGCAGCGCAGGCATGGCGGCGATCTGCTCCTCGGTGAGCCACTCCCACAGGATTCCTTCCGGTGGCGGCAGTCTCCGCGCCGCGGGGAGCACTTCGTCGGGGGTGACGATCAGGTCGAGGGGGAAGTCGTGGGCGGTCACCGGAATGCGCCCCGCAGCGACGATCTGGAGGGGATGCACGGTGGTGGCCACCGTGGTCCGGCCGCCGATCAGGCCCGCCTCCACCGCCAGGGCGAACTCCAGGTCGCTGTACCCGCCCCCCTTGCCGAGGCGGGCGCCGTCGCGGTCCACCGCCACGGAGCCGCAGACGACGAGGTCGACCGGCGACATCTCGTCGAGACCTACCGGCTCCCCGTGGACGGAGGCACCCTTGATGGAGCACGCTCGGCGGGGCGGCACGGACAGCGTCGCCGGATCGAGCCGCCAGAAGGGGCGCGGCTCGCGCAGCCGCGGCACCGCCATGTACACCACCTTGCCGGCTTCCAGCGCCAGGGTTCGCACCGGCCACTGCGGGGAGTCCGGATTCGCTTTCACCACCCGCGCCCGCTGCCACTCGGCGGTAGCCGCCAGCCGCGCCGCCGCCCGCTCTGCCCCCACGAAATTGGGGATGCGACCCTCCACCCCCGGGAAGCGAGCCACTGCCGAAGCACGCATCTGGGACCACACCTCCTCGCGGAGGGCTTGCTTGGTCACGGCCACGGCGCCAGCCTAGGTAGGGGCCCGACACCCGGGCGCAGCGCTATCCGATGCCCACGCCGGGACGGAGCAGGAAGACAACGATCACCGTCACCGCCAGGAAAATGGCCACCGCCAGCAGGCGGCGGAGCCGGGCCCGCCGCACCTGGGCCAGTGCCGCCGCGAACGCCCCTCCGGGCTCCGGCGAGGAGCGCATCCCCTCCGGAGGGGACCGGTGCACACTCCTACCGCAGCGCGGGCACGGATCTGCCGTAGCGGGAGCATCGCAGAAGTAGCAGTAAGCCCCTCTCACCTGCGGGACTCTACGCCACAGGCGGGCGCCGCCGAGCGCACTCGACGACTGCCCGGCCGTGCCGGAGCGCTGGCCTACAATCCCTGGCGCGTGGAGCAGCGAGGGGCCATCTCCAAGGCGGGCGAGGCGTGCGGTGTCTTCGGTGTGTATGCACCGGGTCAGGACGCGGCCCATCTCAGCTACTTCGGCCTGTTCGCCCTGCAGCACCGCGGGCAGGAGAGCGCCGGAATCGCGGTGTCGGACGGCGAGACCGTGACCGTATTCAGAGACATGGGTCTGGTGGCGCAAGTCTTCGACGAGCGAGCCCTAGCCGGGCTGCCCGGCCACATTGGGATCGGCCACACTCGCTACTCGACCACGGGATCCACGGTATGGGAGAACGCCCAGCCGGCGTTCCGCCAGGTGGGAGCCACCGGCGTGGCTTTGGGGCACAACGGCAACCTCACCAATACTCTCGCCCTCGCGGAGCGGCTCGACGAAGTTCCCGGCACCTCGGACTCGATGCTCATGCTGGAGGCGATCGCCCGGGCAGTGCAGGACGAGCGCTCCGACGGCAGGGGACTCGAGCGGGCACTGCTAGAGGTTCTGCCTACGTTCTCAGGAGCCTTCACATTGGTGGTGATGGATCAGGGGAGCTTGGTGGGGGTCCGCGACCCCCATGGCTTCCGGCCGTTGTGCCTCGGTGAGCTGCCGGCCGGGGGCTGGGTGCTGGCGTCGGAGACGGCCGCCCTGGATCTGGTGGGGGCCGAGCTGGCGCGAGAAGTAAACCCGGGGGAGATGGTGGTCATCAACGCCGGCGGGGTGCGCAGCTTCCGCCCGTTCGAGGCGACATCGCCCCGGCTCTGTCTCTTCGAGTTCGTCTACTTCGCCCGACCCGACAGCCACCTCCTCGGCCGCAACGTGCACGCCGCCCGCCTGCAGATGGGGCGCAACCTGGCCGCGGAAGCCCCGGTCGACGCCGACGTGGTGGTGCCGGTTCCCGAGTCGGGCATCCCGGCGGCACAGGGATTCTCCGCAGCCAGCGGCATCACCTACGCCGACGGCCTGGTGAAGAACCGCTACATCGGAAGGACCTTCATCGAACCCACCCAGCTGCTGCGCGATCGCGGTATCCACCTCAAGCTCAACCCCATCACCAGCACGTTGCGGGAGCGGAGGGTGGTGCTCGTCGACGACTCCATCGTGCGCGGCAGCACCACCCGGCAGCTGGTGCAGATGGTCCGAGAGAGCGGTGCCGCGGAGGTGCACGTGCGCATCTCCTCGCCCCCGTATCGGTGGCCCTGCTTCTACGGGATGGACACCTCGGAACGCACCCAGCTGCTGGCGGCGGAGAAGAGCCCAGACCAGATACGCGGCTTCCTGGGCGCGGACTCACTCGCCTACCTGTCGCTCGAAGGCCTCATCGCCGCCACCGGCACCCCCGCGAGCGGCTTCTGCACCGCCTGTCTCAGCGGCGACTACCCCACCGCGGTGCCCGTCACCGTCGGCAAGCACGTCCTCGAGCCCACCGGCGGCTGATGCCCACTTACCGGCAGGCGGGGGTCGACATCGAGGCGGCGGCGCGTCTCGTGGACGAGGTGGCGCCGGCGGTTACCGGAACCTGGGGCTCCGAGGTAGTGGGCACCTTCGGCGGTTTCGCAGCCGGCGTCGTCATCCCCGACGGCTACACCCGGCCCGTGTTGATGATGAGCACCGACGGAGTGGGGACCAAGCTGGACATCGCCCGGCGGGCGGACCGCTGGGAGGGGGTGGGCTTCGACCTGGTCGCCATGTGCGTCGACGATCTGGCGGCGGTGGGGGCCCTTCCCATCGGATTCACCGACTACCTGGCGGTGGGCAAGCTGCGCCCCCAACGGGACCGGACCATCATCGAGTCGGTGGCCGAGGCGTGTGGTGCCGCCGGGTGCCCCCTGCTGGGCGGGGAGACCGCCGAGCACCCGGGGGTGGTGGAACCCGACCACGTCGACCTGGCCGGGGCGGCGCTGGGGGTGGTCGAGTCCGGCGGCGAGGTGACCGGCGCGGCAATTCGCGCCGGCGATGCGATGGTCGGGATCCACAG
>JABAOH010020574.1_pt2 | contig 10347 bp, 10 predicted proteins | sample 7062181 | NCBI WGS metagenome assembly JABAOH01 (sample SAMN14538630, study PRJNA623070) | marine sediment metagenome | biome: marine biome [ENVO:00000428]; feature: marine pelagic biome [ENVO:01000023]; material: deep marine sediment [ENVO:00002113]; isolation source: pool of 5 deep marine... | reverse complement strand
AAAACCACAGGCACTGGAACCGGTCCGTGCAACGCAGAAAGAGCGCTACGCACGGTCAAACTTGCCCAAGATATTCCCAAACTTGAAGCGTATTTGACGGACGTCCCGCTCGAAGTCAACACCGCTATCGATGAGGGAAAGAACGTCCTCGTTGAAGGAACTCAAGGAACCTATCTTTCGCTCTTCCACGGAACCTACCCCTACTGCACGTCAAAAGACGTGACCGCTTCAGCAGCTTGCTCCGACGTGGGAGTCGGCCCTACAAGAGTAGACGAGGTCATTTTAGTCTTCAAAGCCTACACAACCAGAGTTGGCGGCGGCCCGCTTCCCAATGAACTCGCTTGGGAAGAAGCCGAGAAGCGTGGATGGGCCGAGATTGCCACCGTCACTGGCAGAAAGCGGAGAGCGGCCCCCTTCAACTACGAGCTTGCTAAGAGGGCAGTGATGCTAAACGGAGCCACACAGGCCGCGATAACCAAAGTCGACGTGATGTTCCCAGAGTGTGAAGGCGTCAAATCCTACGAAAAGCTTTCACGGCAAGCAAAGAATTTCGTCGAGAACGTAGAACAGGAAATCCAAGTGCCAGTGACACTTCTGGGAACCGGTCCAGACGCCTGGGAAATTGTAGATCGAAGAGAAAAGCAGATCTCGTGAAGAGACATATTAAGTAACAGCCGAAAGAAGAATAGAGGAGACAACGATGTCAACGGTCCTGATCAAAATCTCTGACCTTCGCCATGAAGAAGGCGATGACACAGTAAAGGAGCTAGCTGAATTTCTAGAAGGACGACTGAAGGGAAAAGTCGAGGTTGCCAGCGAAGAAATCACCTTGAGCTACGAGGAAGGAGAGGAAAGCCCATCCAAATCCCATCTACGAGTTCTCCTACGCAAATTCCTTCACCAAACTGATTTGAAGGAATGGTTTCGCGTGATCTCGGGCGGCGAAGACGTCCTTGTGGTGCAGCCTAGAAAGACCTAGTGGATACTATTATCGCCATATCTTTTCGTGAACACAATCGAACCGCTCACTCTAGAGATTAGGTACTTCCGGGTGTATGAGATTGTCAGTACGCCTGGGCTAACCTCACAAGCTGCACGGCTTTTCGTCCACAGAGTATGCATTGGCCATCGATTTCGCCTTCATCATCCTCTGGAACGCCCAGAACGCGGGCGTTGATCTCTTCTTCCAGGCTTCTCCCGCATTCATCGCTGCCACACCAGAAGACCTCGACCACGCCAGCCTTGTCTTTCAGCAGCTGCTTTGCTTGGAGGAAGTCATCCACGCGGTAGACATGCTTTCTCATCCATCCCCACGCCTTTTCCTTCAAGTCAACCGTCATTTTCTCTATGAGCCCGATGACCACATCTTCGAGTTCGTCTGTTTTGCAGGTTTCTCTAGTTAACGTATCTCGTCTGACAATTGTAGCTTCATTGTTCTCAACATCTCGTGGACCTATCTCGACGCGCACGGGTACTCCACGCAACTCCCAATAGTAGAATTTCGACCCTGGAGTCAGATCGGGGCGGAGGTCCAATTCGACACTGAGGTCTGCGTGCCCTAGTCTGGCTGTTGCGACTTCACAAGCGCTGTTGATAGTCTCTTCCATGCCCCCATACGGGACAGGAACCACGACCACTTGAATGGGGGCTATCGCGGGGGGCAACACGATTCCATGATCGTCTCCGTGCGCGATTAGGGCTGAGGCGATTCCTCGACCAGAGATGCCGTAGCACGTTTGCCAAATGTGCTTCTGTTCTCCGGCTTCCGTCTCATAGGAGATGTCAAAGGCTTTGGAGAAGTTTTGCCCCAGATTGTGTACGGTTCCTATCTGGAGGCTTCGTCCGTCTGGGCATATCATGTCAAAGGCTATCGAATATAAGGCGCCGGGAAATTTGTCCCATTCTGGTCTTCGGGAAGTGAGATAGGGGACGCCCATTGCATCGAAGAACTGCTTGTAAATCTTCACTCCTATCTTTACTTGAGCTTCAGCTTCTTCACGAGTGGCGTGGGCTGTGTGCGCTTCTTTGAACGTGGAGACTTCCCGCATTCGTAGGATTGGTCGCGTGGCCCGGGTCTCATATCGGAAAATGTTTACGATTTGGTATAGTCTCATCGGCAAGTCTGCGTGGGATCGGATCCAGAGTTTCAGCATTGGCGCGATGGCGGTTTCACTTGTCGGTCTGAGCGCATACTTGACTTTCAATGGTTCTAATCCACCGCGCGTGACCCACAAACACTGAGCCTCAAAGCTCCCCACGTGACCAGCTTCCTTGGCCAGCGACGTCTCGGGAATGAGCAGAGGAAATAACGTCTCTTCGTGTCCTGTGGAATCCAGCAAATCACGTAGAGTCTCTAGAACCTTTCTTCTTATCTTGAATCCGTATGGAAGCCACACCCCGCAGCCTTTGATGGGGTATCGATAGTCCATAACAGACGCGTTTCTCAGTACTTGGCGAAACCACACACCAAACCGTTTACTCCACTGGTCTCGTTTCACAGAGGACATAGCAGATCTCAACCACAAGCGTGAACAATGACAGAGTTAAATTACGCTCATTATCAGTTTCACGATGGCTTATTTAGTTTGAGGGTGCAGCACTCGGGTTGGTCAAAGAAAATATGCGAGCGCATGGACAGAAGAAAGACTAGACGTGCTCCTCTTTCTTGACGTATTTGTGTAACTCTTGCCAGATAGCCTTAATATCCGGGATTTTCCCCTCGATGGGCCCCATCTTCTTGCCCATAGTCTCGATGCTCAACACGCCTTTTTTCTTCACTATTCCTTTCTCATCATAGTTCAAGGTCTTGATATCTTCTATTCGTTCAGCGATAATGGAGTCTTTTTTCAGAAGAACGCCTCGACGCCGGTAGAGTAGTATTCTTTGATCTGTTATCAAGAAGTCAAAGGGAGCACTGTAAGCCCTGACCTTCCGGGGGCTCTGGAATTCCACAACCTCCCCGGGAAGAAGAAAGTCCTCAAGAACCAAAAGATACACTCCTGACACAAGTGTTGCTGCTGAAAATTCATAATCTTTGTGGTTGCCGCAAGTGACTGGCATTAGCCAAGAGCTTTTCGTTGGCCGAAACTCTTATCATTCAAACGAAGACAGAAGACTGAAAGCCTTATGCCCAATTTCGTCACTACGACTCTCGAATTTTGGAATGAGAGGGACAACTTCACACTACAATTTGACGCTGAAGGAGTTGCACGAAAGGAATGAGGGTGATCGCAGACTTACACATCCATAGTCGATTCAGTCGGGCCACAAGCCAAAAAATGAACATCCAAGAGATTACCCGCTTCGCCCAGATAAAAGGCTTGAACCTCGTGGGCACGGGAGACTTCACACATCCTCGCTGGTTTCAGGAAATAGAAAGAGAACTGGTGGAGATCACAGACGCAGATCTTCTCAGGCCAACCAAACACCCAGACGCCCCAGTTCAGTACATGATCACGGGCGAAGTCAGCACAGTCTTTACCTTCGAAGCCCGTGTAAAGAAGATCCACCACCTCATCCTTGCCCCTGGTCTCGAAACCGCTGCGTGGATCAACGAGCGACTAGCACCATACGGAAATCTGAGCATAGATGGCAGACCAACGCTCGAGATGACGGCGCCACAACTAGTGGAAGAAGTCATGCAGGTCTCCGACAAAAACGTCGTTATACCAGCTCACGCGTGGACCCCATGGTTCAGCCTCTTCGGTGCCTTCAGCGGATTTGACCGAATCAGAGATTGTTATCAAGACATGACAAAGCATATCCCGGCCCTTGAAACCGGTCTCTCGTCAGATCCGCCCATGAATTGGCGGCTGAGTTCCCTTGACAAGTACACTTTGGTATCCAACAGTGATTGTCACAGCCCTTGGCCGTGGCGAATCGGCAGAGAAGCTAATGTCTTTGAGCTCAAACAACTCACGTATGACGAGGTAATTGACACCCTACGCCAGAAGGACGAACACCGATTCAAATTCACCATCGAAACCAATCCAGCCTATGGGAAGTATCACTGGACTGGCCACCGAAACTGCAACGTCTCCCTGCCGCCTCAAGAAGCCACGAAATTCGGGAACTACTGTCCCGTCTGTCGACGCAAACTGACGAAAGGCGTAGAGCATCGGATAGAAGAGCTTGCGGACAGGCCGATAGGCTTCGAGCCGAAACGGATACCGGGTTACATGCGTCTGCTGCCTTTACATGACATCATCGCCACAATTCTGGAAGTCCGCTACCAAGGTGCCCGACGGGCTTGGGAAATCTACAACAAGTTGGTGGTAGAATTCGGAAACGAGTACGCCGTCCTCATGGATGCCTCTCATGACGAAATGTCCAGAATTGTGGATCCAACCCTTGCCGAGGCGATAATTCGGGTCAGAGAAGGAAAGGTAAAGATTATTCCGGGATACGATGGGGTGTACGGGCAACTTCTCCTGTTTGAAGAGGATACGGATCGAGAGAACCGCCCTGAAACGGTTGACCAGAGAAGCATCGCCGAATTCTGGTAGAGCCCTACAAAGTAGCGGTGGGGATTGCAGGATTGTGAGCCCTGTGCAACTATTTAAGGTAAATCGAAGTATACACTAAGGCTCCATAGGGGTATCTCAGAAGAGGAGTCTAGATGCAGGATCTAATCGAGAATATAATTGACAACGCCACAAAGCTTGGAGCTTCTTACGTCGATCTGCGCTTCGACACGACGCAGTCGACGAGAATCCGAGTTAGAAACAACGAGGTCACGACTTTTCGCACCCTCTTTGAGCAAGGTGCTGGTTTGAGGGTTCTCGTGGACGGCGCGTGGGGGTTCACAATGTCTAGCGATCTTAAGAAACTGGCATCCTCCGTAGACAAAGCTGTAAAACTGGCCAAGCAGAGTGCTGCCCATCGAACTGAACGGATAGAGATCGAGCAGCAGCGAAGATTCAGGAGCGACGTTGAGTGGAAGACAAAAAGGCCTCATGATTCCCTCAGCATCGAAGACAAACTCGAATTCGCCCTTGAGACGAACAAGCGTCCCAGAGATTTGAGTGAGAACATCGCCATGGTCGACAACACCTATCTCGAAGGAGACATAAGTCGATGGTTCGCCAACTCTGAAGGGACGTTCATAAAACACTCCAAACCGGTCACAGCTGCCATCATCCGCCTTGTCGGCAAATTGGGGGATCGAATGGTGGTGAGAAGCAAAGCTTTGGGAGGATTAGCCGGACTCGAAGCATTGCCCTATGACGATTTCCTTCAGATCGCGGAGGAAGAGACTGGAAACGTGTTGAACCTTCTAGAGGCCAAAGCGGCGCCCTCAGGAGACTTCCAAGCCGTGCTCAACTACGACTTGGGGTATACACTCGCCCACGAAGCCTTCGGGCATTTAGGTGAGGGGGACGCCATCATCCAAGGCGATTCAATTCTAGAAGGAAAGATCGGTGAACATGTAGCCTCAGATAAGGTCACGATCATTGACGACCCCACAATGAGAGAAGCAATTGGTATCCCTGCATATGGCAGCTATCCGTTTGACGATGAAGGAATCAAAGCTGTTCCGACCACGCTTGTTGACCGTGGTGAACTCGTATCGTATCTGCACAGTCGCGAAACTGCGAGGAAGCTAGGACAAAAGGTCACTGGAAATGCCCGAGTTGAAGACTACAAGCGACTGCCCCTTGTAAGAATGTCGAACACCTACATCAAACCTTCCACGTATTCGGAAGAAGAACTCCTCGAAGATGTCAAGGACGGCGTATATTTGGTTGACTCACGAGGCGGTCAAACCACAGGTCAAGGCACATTCCACGTTGGTGTCCAGATGGTCTATCTAGTCAAACACGGAGAAAAAGGCGAGCTGAGAAGAGGAACTGCNNCTAAAGAAGATCGACGCCGTTGGAAAACAGATATCCTTCGACATCGGTGGTTGTGGCAAAGGTGATCCAGAACAGTCGGTGCGCTGCGGATCAAACGGGCCGCCGATCCGAGTATCATCAATTACCGTGGGAGGATAAGATCATGTCGGATTTGCGCACACAAGGAGAAGACATTCTCAAGAAAACCGCGAAGTTCGAAGATCTGACAGCGGCGGAAATCTTCCTAGAGTCCACTGTTACGACTACCTTGAGACTGGAACGATGGCAATTGAAGATGGGTGAGACCACTGACGAGTGGGGTGGAGCCATCCGAGCTATCGTAGATAAAGGAGTAGGCTTCGCAACTTTCAGCAACGTGGCGTTGGGCCCGAAAGCAATGCAAGCAGCAGTTGAGAATGCGAGAGCTGCCCCTCCGAATGAGTATGCGGCCTTGCCGGCGGTTGAGAAGACGCCCCGAGTTGGGGGAATCTATGACAAGAGAGTTGAAGAGATCGACGCCGAGTACCTAACAGAGAAACTGCTTGAATTTCGAGACGGCGTTGAGAAGAAAAGGTTGCACAGCGTCACGGGCATAATCAGGGCCATTGTCCGCGAGATTGCCGTTCTTAACACACATGGAATCGAATCTTCCTCAAAGTCAACCAAGCTCACTTTTAGCGGAGACTGCCACGCCAAAAAAGGGGACAACCTGACTACAGCTGCTGAGACTACATATTCACCGTCAATGACAGCGCCCCTAGATACTTGGGACATTGGGAAAAGAATCATGGAAGACGCGCTTCTGCAGCTGGACACCAGAAAAGTGCGCTCGGGAAACATGGAAGTCGTGCTTGATCCCTTAGCGGTTCGTGAGATCTTTGGTTGGGTTCTTGCGCCAGAGTTCTTGGCGCATAACGTTTTGAAGAAGTCCAGTCCCTTCGTAGACAAGCTCAACGACAAGATTGGCTCTGAAGAGGTTAGCATTATAGACATGGGGTTGAGCCCTGATGCCTTCTATCCCGGCGGCTTTGATGATGAGGGGTATCCAAGAGGAAATACCACGGTAGTCAAGAAGGGTGTGCTGAAGTCATTCCTATATGATGCAGCCACTGCAAAGGAGGCTGATACCCAGAGCACCGGCAACTCAGGGCGCTTTGATGCTTACTCTCGGCGAAATTATGCCTACCCGCCGACTTGCTCAACTCATCGTCTGACGTTTCAACCCGGAGAGGCCACGTTAGAAGAGATGCTTGAAGAGGTGCCATATGGTATCTATCTCAAGTATCCTATCGGCGCCCATTCCGGAGACGTAGCTAGCGGCGTATTCAACGTTGCACCGTACATCTGCTTCCTGGTGAAGGATGGCGAGAAAGTCGGGGGCATCAAGAAATTCGTAATGTCATCCAGCACTCCAGAGTTGCTCAAGAAGATAACGCTTGCAGGTAAGCCTGTCAAGGACGAAGTCATAGAATGGAACGAACAAGTTGCGGGGCCGCCCTTGACAATCGAGGATATCAAAATCGTAGGATGAAGGATCTGCACCGTCATCCACGGCCAAAGCACTGGAAAACTGTTTGCGTAGTCAGGTGATTCTGTGCTGACTTGTCCCGTGAACCATATGTAAATAGATCTGAAACTTAGTACGGATTCACAAAGAATATACGTTGCTCCTTGGAGGTGTCACACTGGGGATGCTGCAACAGACACACTGGAATTCGTGGAGTCTTTGGTCGGTCTGAGGATCAACCACGCTCCCTTAAACGAGTTCTTGTGATCTGCAAAGGCATTCCCCCCTACGCAATCGCCTCACTTCTCACACCTCCAACGCCATCTCCACAAGGGCGCATGACAACATTCTCAGCTCAGAGAAACGATGCTCTACTGAACCCCAAAAGCTATTTCCCCATGCAGCTTCTTGCATACACAAGCGAGCACAACAAATATTAAACGAGACCCCGCAGACAATACCCTCACATTATCCAGTTCGAACCAAGAAAAGGACAGCAAGACATTGACACCCCCCAAAGCCAAAATCGCACGAATTAAAAACGCCCTATGGAAAATCCAGACGGCGAGGAGAATCAGCCTCCTCATCTGCTTCATACTCTTCAACGCGACCCTCCTTGGCGTAGGACCATGGCCTATCCTGCTACCCGTCTACCACACACTTGGAACCCCCCTGAAGACTGTAGGTGACGCCTTCGCAGCCCTACAAAACATGCTTTTTCAAGCTATCTTCCCGTGGCTACCCCTAGCCGCCTTCCTACTAGCCGGAATCATCATCGGCAGAGCATTATGCGGATGGGCTTGCCCCTTCGGCTTCATCCAAGAACTGCTTGGATACATAAAGAGAAAACAAACAGAGCTCTCGTCAAGAACCCATCAAGACATGATCAAGGTCAAATACGTCATCTTAGGTATCACGTTGTTCATCAGCACAACCCTAGCGGCATCGCTAGCTGCTGGCACAGGCCAAGGCTACAGAGATGCATTGGGGCTCTTCGCTCCCGCGCCCTTTAATGCCTTAGGTCCGGCGGACACCCTCTTCGCCATCATACCGAAAATCGTATTTGACGCCACCTACTCTGGCTTTGACACCTTCGCCGACACGATTGTCTCAGCACACCCCATCCTCTGGATTCGCCTAACTGTAATGATCCTGGTTCTTGTCTTCTCAGTCTACATACCACGCGGTTGGTGTAGATACCTCTGCCCCCACGGCGCCCTTCTAGCCCTAGTCGGCAAATTCAGTTTTCTCGGTTTGAAGAGAGATCCAGTGAAGTGCACCAAAGCGGGCTGCAGGACATGTGTAGAAGTCTGTCCCATGAATGTCCCCATCCTAGACCTCCCCTGGAAGAAGTTCACAGACACAGAATGCATATACTGCCTCAAATGCGTGGACGCGTGCGAAACCAAGGCCATAAGACCCAAATTCCCATAAGACGAAAAGACTATTCGATTGTCTATATCGTGAGAGGCACATCACATTGGTTGGCCTGCTGGACCCCATTGAAGTAAAGGGGTTGACACTCAAGAATCGTATAGTAATGCCGCCCATGCATACAGGTCTGGCTACCGCTGAAGGCGCCGTGACCGACAGACTCATCGAACACTATGTTCAACGGTCAAGGGCGTTGGGCTTGTTGATAGTTGAACATAGCTACGTTTCACTCGAAGGGAAGCTTAGCGAGAGACAGCTAGGATTACACAACAACTATTTGGTTTCTGATCTGGAAAGGCTTTCAAGCAGCATCCATGCCATGGACACGCCAGTAGTGTTACAGATTAGCCATGCGGGGCGAACAGCCAACAAGGAAACCATAGGAATGCAGCCTGTCGCTCCTTCGCCCTTCGGGGACGCTCGTGTACTTCAAAGCGAAGAGATTGAGGCCTTGGCTGAAGCCTTTGCTACGGCTGCTGGACGAGCCATGCGGGCAGGTTTTGATGGAGTTGAGGTTCACGGAGCACATGGTTTCCTTCTGGATCAGTTCTTTTCGCCTTTGGCAAATCGACGGGGAGATCAGTATGGAGGCTCTCTGGAGAGGAGAATGAGGTTCCCTCTGGATGTTGTTGAAAAGGTGAAGGAAAGGATTGGTAAAAGGTTGCTTTTGTATCGTCTAGGCTCCGATGATCTTAGCTCGGCAGGAGTAACAATCGAGGATTCGAAGAAATTCGCCATTAAGCTGCAAGACGCGGGGGTGGACATCATTGATGTATCTGGTGGTTTGTGTGGCGGTCGACCGGAGCAACTCCAAGCCAGACAAGGTTATTTCATTCCTCAAGCCCAGCAGATCAAGGCGGTGATAGAAGTCCCGGTCATCGGGGTCGGCGGAATCACAGAGCCCGGCTACGCCAACCAAGTAATCCTGGAAGGAAAAGTCGATTTGGTCGCTGTGGGCAGAGCGCTTTTCGAAGACCCAGACTGGTCCTTGAAAGCCATAAAAGCGATTAAAACCAGTTGATTCCAGGGCATCAGCATTAGTCCTTTCAGCCGTTATCTAGGATAAGAGAGCACGGTGCATGACTATGGGAAAACTGAGTGGGCTACTTCAGTTAATCAGGCCTGTAAACTGTGCCATGATGGGGTTCGCAGTCATCGTAGGAGCTTCTTTTGTCGAGAAGGAAATCTTCTCTCCTGACGTCTCAGCGAATCTTCTCTTAGGGTTCATAACATCTTTTACATTGACGGGCGCTTCTATGGTGATAAACGATTACTACGACCGAAAAATTGATGCAATCAATGAACCGAGCCGTCCGATTCCCAGCGGCTTAGTTAGTACGGGCGAAGCGCTGGTTCTCGCCCTTGTGCTGAGTGCAATAGGTTTTGCAGCCGCTCTGATGACTAGTACACAATGCCTCTTCATTGCCATAATCGCTTGGATCGTATCCGTGACTTACAACACAAAGGGAAAATATACCGGACTCTTCGGAAACTTTCTCGTCAGCACAGTCGTTGTGACCCCCCTTATCTACGGAGGTTTTACGGTAGGCAAGGGCCTTGCGGTGCCCACGC
>JABAOH010033675.1_pt1 | contig 10348 bp, 5 predicted proteins | sample 7062181 | NCBI WGS metagenome assembly JABAOH01 (sample SAMN14538630, study PRJNA623070) | marine sediment metagenome | biome: marine biome [ENVO:00000428]; feature: marine pelagic biome [ENVO:01000023]; material: deep marine sediment [ENVO:00002113]; isolation source: pool of 5 deep marine... | reverse complement strand
CCAGATTAGCTTTGGTGATCTGCAGCCGGGTCTGCTTGTCGAGGTAAGAGCCCGCCGGCTGCCGGACATGAGTTATCTGGCCTTAAAGATTCAACTTGAAGATCAGTCGGATGACCATATTGAACTCAAGGGTTACATTACAAACATCGTTGATAATACCGTGGTTGTGGAAGGGGTGGTTCTACTGACAACGTCTGAAACGCAATATGTTGATCAGGACGACAATCCATTGACGCTGGCGGATTTTTCCGCAGGTGACTTTGTGGAGGTTGAAGCTGAACCGGACATCGAGGGCAATTTAATCATCTTGCAGATGAAGCTGGAGGAAATAGCAGTCCTGCAGGGCGTGGTCCAGATACCAGGTGGTGGTAATATCGCAAAAACAAATGTGAGTAAGAATACAGCGGTAACTTTGCAATTCCTCTTGGTCAGCACGCTGGTGAGTGTTGATGAAAATACACTTGTGATCGGTTCGTATAATATCCTATTGGATGCCTCCTATATTCAACCTGGCGCTGTTGTCTATGTTCAGGGGACATTAACTAGTTCAGGGGAACTCATGGCAAGTTCGGTTAAAGTGCTGACAGAATCTGCCACCAATATCGATCCATCAAATGTTTCGCCTGTGCCCGTGAAGCTAATCTTACTGCAGAACTATCCGAACCCGTTTAATCCCGAAACGACGATTGAATATACTCTACCAGAACATTCTCATGTTACACTAACAATTTACAATCTCCTCGGTCAAAGAATTGCTGCGCTTATAAATAAAAATCAAGAGGCTGGTCATCACACTGTTAGATGGAATGCTAATAACCAGCCAAGTGGTATGTATTTTTATAAGCTTGAAGCTGGGAACTTTGTTCAAATGAGAAAGATGATTTTGCTCCGATAAATATCTTATATCTTACTGTATCACTTCGATTAATATAATGGCTGCTTAATTTTTTGAGCAGCCTTTTTTATTTGCTTTTTTGATACAGGGTTGCTATAATTTACTTTTATGATAAACATTCTTTTCTCTTTAGGTAGTTTTGTTAATCCATCAATTTATCAGAAAAAGTATAGTTCACCTTTTATCCAAAGTGTGAAATTTGCCCTTGTTTTGACAAGGGTTTTTTTGTGTTTTATAATGTATATGTGAAATTTACTTCACACTTTAAAAAAGTGAAATGGCAAACTACCAGTTAAAAGCAGGTGCTTATCATTTGCAGCTAAAAGAAATCAAAAAATTATTCTTCAGCACCACCTCATTTCGGAATTGCTGTATGTTAAAATTTCTATTCTTGGCTGGACTCAGGAGAAAAGAAGCAATCCAGCTCGATGTCAAAGATATTGACTTTGACAGAAAACGCATCAAGGTCAAAGGGAAAGGCAACAAGACCAGAACTGTGCCGATCATCGATGATGAATTGTTCAATGAATTAAAATATCTGCTTAGTGGCAGAACAGAGGGATTCATCTTTGTTAAGTCTGATGGCAAGCCTTTAACAGTAAGAATGATTAATTACATTACCGCCAAAGCAGGAGAAAAAGCAGGTGTTAAAAATCCCAATCCTAGACTGAAGTACATTAATCCGCATATCTTCAGGCACTCGATAGCCAGGTATCTAAAGAATAAAGGATTCTCAGCCGAGTGGATTCAGAATTTTTTAGGGCATGCGTCTTATAAGACGACGATGGATATGTATGGGACATTATCCATCGATGAAATGAAGCAAGAAGTGGAAAGGAGATTGCAGGAATGACACGCCTTGTTGTGCGGTGGCGCAGCTTCTACGGTATTTATTTAGTGCACAGACGTTTGAATCTTTAGAGCATGAAATTCATGGCACGACTGCGCCGTCCGCACCAATAAAAGTTAGAATCATACACCGGTGTTTCCTTTTCTATATTCTTTATTGTTTTAGGAAAGACAATTTTGATTCTTTTTTCAAAACACAAAAACCGTCAATAGATAATAGGCGGATGCCAAGCTCACTACTGTTAAAAGGATGTTATACCATTTGACCTTTGGTTGACTCCAACTGCATTGGAGTTGTTCGAAGACGGGTTTAAGTGCCATTTTCAACACTGTTACGAGTGGTTCCGTTACGGATAGCCTTAATAAATTTCCCACCTTGAGCCTTATGAAATGTGGGGTCCAATTCGGTTCGAAATAAATTATACCTCTTAGGTTACTAAATACTTTTTTCCCACCATTATACTCTGGCAACTGACAAGTTAAGTATCCCTGTAAATTTTGATGGAAAACCTCATATTGTTCTTTATTGAAAGATACTAGAAACAAGAGTTGTTCGGGATTCACACAATGTACAGCCTCCTTCATTTCCCACAAGAGGCTCTCAGTCTCACCTAGGCGAAGAACTACTAATCGTGCCTTCGACATCAAGCTTTTGATTCTATCCTGCCAGTTATCATTAGGAATGTACATTCGAACCGCTCCAATTTCAGGCAGTTTTTCGCCTGGTCTACCGAATGCTATAAATGGTCCGATATCCTTGAGAGCTTTTGCTATTTGTTCTTCTTCAGTTGCCACTGAAATATACGACAATATACCATAAAAAAGGTAAAAAATACCACCACTGGTAGTCTTCGCTGCTTCGGGATCATCCTTAAAGGATCGTAAGTAGAGAATAGGCGGTTGGGTGTCTAAAGCAGCAGACTCTTGTTTGGTTAGGATTTCATATTTTCGTCCTCGGTTAAAAAACATTATGCCAAGTGCGGTGCTCATCAAACCTACCAACTTAAAGGCTCGCATCAACCATGCTAAGCTAGATCTAGTAGCTCCTGGAGATAACACTAATTCTGGAACGGTGTGGAATACTACCATTCGAATCCCGAGAAATGCTATACCAGCGACGATCAGAATTATTCCAAGCAATCGCCACTTATGCCCATCATTCGATGATGGATTTAGCTGTAAAGTATTAGATTGATACTGTTTGCCCCCCCTTTGTTCTTGTTGAGTTGACGAATCAAACATTCTTTAATCAAACGGATTAGTGAATATCTTGTGCTATATTGGAATATCGTGTGAATTGTAGTGTGCCGAAATCTTCAACACATCCTTGTTTCGTTTTGTGTGATATACTTAGGCGCTTTTAACGATGGGGCTGTGCGGCGCGCGCTTTCATGCACGATATGTCGCAACGGCCCAGAACTTCGATTTGAGTACAGACTTAGAATTCACATCCGTACTGCGCCCGTCCGACACCAGCCGCTTGTTATCCTGACCTTGCCTCCTTATCGTAATAGTACCATCTTGCGGATTTTGCTAAACGAACCAGCCCTCAGGTGGTAAAGATACATTCCACTTGATACTTGAACACCTTCACCATTTGTTCCATCCCATTGAATCTGATATGTACCTGCATTTTGTTTTTTGCTCAGCAATGTTTTGACTTTCTGCCCCGATAGATTGTAAACTGTTAGTTCAACATTACTAACCCTTGGAAGACCGTAGTTGATTAATGTGATTGGATTAAAAGGATTTGGATAATTTTGGCTTAAACTAAATTCTTTTGGAGTACTCGCTGGTTTGTTTTCGACACCGGTCGACACATCCATATATAAATCAAGTGACAGTGTATCGCCTGCTGAGACTTCAATCTGTTTTGGAAGTGACTCATATTGTTGCACTGAAGCTTTGATTGTATACGAGCGCGGAGTCACATCAATGAGGTAAGATCCACCTTCGTTCGTTGTTAACTCTGTGCCAAGCACTAATGGATAATTGGAAGTAATCGATATATTTGCATTTGCTAATGGCTGATTGTTTTGTGTATTTATCACCTTGCCTTGGATAATTCCATATGGAAAACCTGTAATACGGCTAATACTATTATCAAAGCTGTCAGAAACATACAAATTGCCATGGATGTCAAAGGCCATGCCGTGTGCACTTCGGAAGCCTCTAGCAATCAACTCATAGCTGCCATCCGGTAAAATACGCAGAATTCCACTCTGTCCATTATTTTCAGTTGTTGCAAAAAGCTCACCGGATGAATTAAGGGCCAGATTAATGAAGTTAAATCCATCTGCCAACAATGCTTTATTGCCAAGTGAATCGATTTTCCAAATAGCCTTTGTTGTGTTACCAGACGAACAGACAACATATATATCGTTTTCATTATTTATAACCATAGATTGTGGCAACTGTAAGCCATCGACCAGTTTTTTAATAGTACCGCCTTTCAAAATAATAGAAATCTCGCCCGATGAATACTCTGCTACACAGAGTTCACCATCTGTTGAAAAAGAGAGTCCAGATGGATCATTAAGCGCAGAAGATACTACTGCTGGTTGCCCACCTTCTGGTGCAAACTTGATTAACCTTGATTCAAAACCGGGAGCTGCCTCTGAAAAGTAAAAAGAGCCGGATTTGTCAAAAGCCATGAATCCAAAAGGAAAAATATAAGTAATTGCTTCTACAAAAAAATGTCCCTGACCATCATCTATACGTACAATACCTTCCAATTCATCATTTACTACTAATAATTCTCCGCTTAAATTAAATGCTAACGCCTCTGGTGATCCCATGCCATTACCAGTCAACAAGATTTCCCAGGTTCCATCCGTATTAATTAGATAAATTGCGCCAGTGCGAAGCATTGTCGCAATCAGGCTACCGTCTTGCATTACATCTATTCCTTTAATCCAGCCCGAAGGGAGTTTGGCAAACTCAATGACGCTACCTGTAGAGGGAATTTCGTAGATGTGATCATTGTCCTCGCCATCATTTCTGGATATAAACATTCTATCGTCAGGAGCAATAGCAAAGCCTTGCCATCCTATTCCAAAAGGAAAAGATGAAATAGTTCTTGAATTGCCATTATTTGTGTCTATTAGATACAGGCGGTTAAAATCAACAATATAAAGCTGACCTTCACTATTAAAATCCATGCCCATAATTACAGGGAAATTATTTGATATTAAGAGTAGTTCACCTTCCTTGGTTAGCTTATACAATTCACTCTTACCTTCAATGTTGTCAGCAAACCATATATTCCCAGTAGAATCGACAGTCATTACATCAGCTGACATCCTTGCTGGCAAAGGATCTCTAATATATTGATATTCACCGTTGGAGTTTATCTGGACGAAAGTCTTTTCTCCATAATCATATGCATATAATTTTCCATTTGCCCCGGCATCTATTGTATAAGCCCTGATAGTAGAAATAAGTTCGGGATACCCGTCATGCTTAATTTCATATATACCTCCCCAAGATGCGGCCAGAAAAATTCGGTTAGAAAAGGCAGCTAAATCAAATATACTACCTGGTGCTCCAGGTACAATGCTCTTCAGTTTGTAGTTTGGGTCGTAAACATGTGGATTGAAATTATCTAAAGGTGTTTGAAAATCCTTAAACACAATATCACCAAGGTCGATGTGGCTTGTTACATCCAGATCGTGGACTACTCTAAAGCTAGCGTCCTCTTTTTTAAAACCAAGATGATATGTGCCCAGTGGAACATTAAACTGAAATGTGCCATCTTCATAAGATGTTTTGGTGCCAAAGATACAATCATAGACAATATTTTGCAGGTCGTCCCTGATGACCCCTTGCGCTCCTAATACTGGTTGCTCATTTTCATAGATCAGGCGACCAGATATATTAAAACCAGGCAACAATTTGAAATCTATACCACGAATAGTCTCTCCTTGCACAACCTGTAGGGGAGATGATAGGGAAATATTATGCCAGGAATGAATATTCATAAAGGCTTCAGGCAGGAAATGATCCGATGTACTTTGGCTATTGAGAAATACCAGGTAAGTTCCGGGAATTATATTGAAGTTGAAAATGCCGCTAGAATCAGTGCGTGTCCAAAAATCGATGTTGCCACAGTCTAGAATATTATCATAATCCCCAATGCCAATGCTTATATTTGCAATTGGGTCTCCGATATGGTCAGTAACGCTTCCGGTAATAGAGGCACTGGCAGCATCTGAAGAGATAAAGACTTCAATATCATCGATAAGAAAATGTGAATCGTCCAGAGTTTCATAAGCAATGCTACCATCATTCAGCGGATCAATATCTATATATTCAAATTTTTGAATTCCGTTCACATAGATTTGTATCAGGCTGTCATCGCCCACTATTTCGAAGGTATGCCAAATACCTTGTGCAAAAGATTCTGAATGGCTTTTCAAATCGAAGAAAGTCCCCCATGGTTTTTCTTTTGAAAGATTGACATTTTCAGAATTAAAAGGGATAAAATATCTTCCACTATCACTCACGCGAAAGTTTACATGAATATTCCCCTTTATTATGATTATTTTGAACTTTAGTTTATAACTAGTCCAGTTTTGACCTCTAAGAAAGCTTGCCCAAGAATGATTTTGTCCGCTGAGCACGTAATTAGTATCAATGAGAATTACCTCCCAACCCTGGTCTAAATGCCAGTCATCGGCGTGGCCATCTCCGAAGTCTTGTTCATATATTTTAAACCATTCAGTTTGACAATAGGATAGGTCGATAAAGAAAAACGCAGAAATCAGAAAAGAAAATAGACAATTTAATATAGCGATTCCTCTCTTATGTGCCTTCATGATAACCTCACGTGTGATCTGGAGTGATTTATCATCCGCATAACCTTGGTTTAAGGCGCTGAAGGTTGCGGCGCACTAGACATCTTGATTTTTATAAGTATTAATGCAGGGCTCAGAAAATTCGGATTCGCACAGAGCGTTTCCAGTCACCATGAACATATTGTTATACATTTTTTTTCCACCATATTTTACTTATTCTCTTTTAAATAATCGTAAAGTACTTCACCATATATCATAGAAAATGAATCGATTGTATATCCAGCCTTAACTATCTCCAAGATTGGTATTTTATCTAGAGGATTAAAACGCGATGAATAAAACTCCAATGTTGCCGTGCCTAATCGCATTTGAGTCGTCTTACTATCCTTTAACTCTGAAATCGTGATTTGTTTAACATCAGGAGGTGCATTTTTTACAACTGAAGGTATATATTTAAGATTGAAAACGGGTCCACCTTGTGGTTGTTCTGGGGGAGTAAACGGTTCACCTAAAACAAAGTAAGCTTTCATTATTAAGGTGTCCAGTTGAGTTACAGTAATAGATATCTTGCTATCCTTCTCAATAAATTGAAACTTTCCACCAACTTTGTTGTATCCCCAAATCTCTCTGGCAGGTGTTATTGTCTCAATTTTATCAAGATACAATACGGGGATGTAACCTCCATAACTCGCCCCGTAAGAAACGGGAATTACAAAATAGGCTTCGTTGTAATTAATTTTTATCGGAGATATAATTTTATGTTTGGCAAAGACAATTGTCATTTCTTCATTTGATATAGGTTCTAATGGCTCTGGTACTAATGCTCTTATTACATCAGGATTAGATTTGAACGAAATGAAGTAATTTTCACTTCCTTTAAAAACATACGGTAGTTTACTATAAAATGGTTTAGTGCTCGATAAATTTGTACCATCAAAATTTTGTGCAAAACAGGAAAAGAGACTTCCCAAAATAAATAGAAGTATAAAAAATATAATTTTAAATTTTAAAAACATAATTACACCTCCATGTTTTTTATATAGCTGTATAAAGAGAATTTTATCCATAGTTGAGCCCAAAAAAGAAGCACGAAATTTCAGGTTACCTCGTAGTTCATTTAATGCTCCGAACTTGAATGACCCACGCTCAATTATGGATAACCTTAGTTTATACGGCTGAAAAAATATTTTTGACTTACTTTTCGTAAAATAAAAATCTAAATCAAAAAGTCAATAGTTTTTTTACTTATTTTTTTGTGGTTATTTTGTTAATAAGATAACATAAAGCAGGTTATATGAAACAATATAAAGGGCTGATAAATAAAATCCATCAGCCCATAACCGTAGCACGTCGAAAATGGAAACAAGCAGAAATAATGGCTTACTCGAGATCATTAAACAAGTAAGCATTAGAACCAGACACTTAACCTTATTCTCTTTATTTATTTGAGAATTAGCATTTTTTTTGCTGATTGAAATTGACCAGCTTGAATCTTGTAGACATACAAACCACTTGGCAAGCCCTGGGCATTGAACTCAATTTCATGATTACCAGCAGGCATTGTCTTGTTAAGCAGAGTTGCTATCTTCTCTCCAATTGTGCTATAAATATCTATTCTTATTTCATTTGATTTTGGCAAAGTAAATTTTATTTTTGTAGATAGATTGAATGGATTTGGATAGTTTTGATCAAGTTGTATTTGTAAGTACTTTGTTACTTGATCATCTTCAATCATGGTAAGTTGATCTAAGGTTTCAACTACAAAATTGAGTTCTACATCTTTTCCTTCAATAAATGCCTGGTAAACAGTCTCATCATTGATTGGTACCCGGATATCCGGAATAACACCGCCATTTCCGTTGGCATCAGCATCAATCTGTATGATTCCATTTACGTCGAGAGACTGACCATTTGTATATGTTACAGTAATACCACATGGCATATTGTAATTTCCTGCTGCCATCCCAAAAGAACCATTACTAGCATAAAAACTAATAACTTGACCTTGCGGTAATTTTTGAATTGCCATGGCCGGTCCTTCACCTGAACTAATCCCACCCGGTCCCACCATTACAATCACTCTACCGCCAAAATATGGGGATTGCGGTTCGATATTGATAGTGGCGGTAATTTCAAAATCCTTTGTCCTTTTATTATAATAAGTTATGTGCTCATAGTGAGCGGGTTGATCATAAAAAAAACCAGCCATATAGGCCGGAACTTCATCGAAGCCGCCAGCATTACGTCGAAAATCGAGAATAATAGCTGGGACGTTTTGATTTACAAAATATTCAATAGCTTCTTTAAATTTGTTTTTGACCCATTGACAAACATCATTAGAGAATCCTTCTGATGTAACTTTTATGTACCCGTAGCCACTATCTAATATTTCGTATTTTACACGTTCAATATAATCTTGTGGTAATGGGTAAAAATGTGTAAGCCAATAAGTTTCTAAATTATCATTTACTGCTGTTAGCACGGCTGTTATATTCGAAGTTTCTGATGGATTTTTAAACGTAATATTTGCCTCTGCTCCAATTAGGTCCCGACCAATAAACCGATATTGTCTTAACCTGCGAACTTCACTTGTAGCCGATGGATTATAACCCCATAATTCCGATACGTCCTTTAGAGCCAAATTTATTGGTTTTCCATTCCATTCCAAAATTTCCGCCCCGATCTTCATTCCTGCATTTGCTGCCGGTCCATTGTCCGTTACAATGCTGGCAACTGTTCTTCCGTCATCTAAACCAATCAGAGCAAATCCATAACTACCACCAATCTGTTCCTCCATTAATTTCATCATATAATTAAATGAGTTAGCTAAACATTCCATGTGTCCATCTGGAATTGAATAAACATATCCACGCAAAGCTATAAAAAATGCAGCTGTATCATTAGCAGCTTCTGCATCATTAATTTGAGGTCGAAATTTTGCATATAAAGCTGGCCAATCAATTTGCTTCCAATCAGTGAATGCATATTCTTCGGTTAGTAATGCATGAAGATTATCAAAAGCTGTTGTCCATGAAATATTATTTTGGTTTGAATTACGTTCGTTTTGCCTTTCAAAAAATAATTGTTCATTGGCTTTTCCTATGATATTTTTTGATAGGAGCGTGTTAATTAAGACAACAAAAAGAATAATCATTTTTTTCATTTCGTGACTCCTAAAGTTTTATCAAACAAAAAATATTCTGTGATAAAATCCCGGCAAACCAAACTTAGTATATGGATTATAGTAAACAAAGGGACAAAAAAATGGTACCTTATTTTCGGAATCGTTTGAGCTAACTTGTCAAAACAGGATTCGGTTCTGGTTCAGGAAACAGTTAGCGAACAAGAGGCGTAGTCACAATCACCATTGTAATGTTATTTTTTTTGTAATATAAAAAATATATTTAAAAAGTCAACATATTTTTCTTGGGGGCTTATCTTCTTTGACAGTAAGATGACATAAGACAGGTTATACGAACCAATAAAAAAGGGTTGACAGAATAGCTCCATCAGCCCATTAACGTAAAACGCCTGAAATGGAAACAGTTAAATATATGAATTTTTAACCTATTAGTCAACAATAAAAACGAGACATTACTTAACTTTAAGTTCAAACAATCACATATATTATCTTTAGAGGTCCTTCAGGTGCTTCTTCTAACTCTCGTTTACTCATGTCAATTGCAATAACTTGACTGCCCTTCAATCTGCCAATAGTTCCTTCACCTCCTCCTCCTATAGCTAAAATATAACCATCCGCATCAAAGTCATTTATAGTTACGTGCTGCCTTTCAAACCTTAAAGTACG